>CXWL01021388.1_pt1 | contig 33576 bp, 27 predicted proteins | sample 590931 | NCBI WGS metagenome assembly CXWL01 (sample SAMEA3498368, study PRJEB10139) | groundwater metagenome | biome: water well; material: biofilm material | place: Germany | collected 2015-04-27
TCAACCTCCTCGAGACTGTGGGTGGAGATGATGAGGCCCCGCTCCTGTCCCAGGCGCCTGATCAGGTCGCGCACCGAATGGCGTTGATTGGGGTCGAGCCCGTCGGTCGGTTCGTCCAACACCAGCAACAGCGGATCGTGCAGCAGCGCCGATGCCAACCCGACGCGGCGGCGGAATCCTTTCGACAGCGTCTCGATCGGTTGATCGATAGTCTCGCCCAGGCGCGTGTCCTGCGCGGCGCGCGCCACCACGTGGCGCGCCGCCTCACGGGTCATGCCGCGGGCCTCGGCGACAAAACGCAGAAAAGTCCAGGGCGTCATTTCTCCGTAGAGCGGGGCGCCTTCCGGCAGATAGCCCACGCGCTCCTGGGCGCGGCGGCGTTCGCGCGCGATGTCGATGTTGAATATCTTGGCGACGCCCTCGTCGGGCTCCAGATAGCCCGCGATCATCCGCATCGTGGTGGTCTTGCCGGCGCCGTTAGGGCCGAGGAAACCGACGATCTCGCCGACATCGAGCGAGAAGCCGACGCCGTCCACGGCGACGCGTCGGCCGAAGGTCTTTCGCAAGCCGTCGACCTGCAGCAGCATGTTAGTAAAGTTCCTGGAATTATGTGCTGGGAAAATCGAGCGCGCCTCTTACGGCGCTTTCACCCAAAACGCTATGCCCAACTCACGCCCGGCCCAGGACGAATCGCCGCGTCCGATTCCCGCGCCAGATTGCCTGTTTGCTAACTGGGGCGAACCACCGAAGCCACCGTGCGAACTGGCCGAGCGCTTCAGGTCCGCGGCAAACGCGGCGCGCCGGCGCCAAGCAATGCTTTTGATTATCCTGGGATTTACGGCCCAACAGCAACAACGCCCGCGCTAGGCGCGGGCGTTGAGAGAAATGAAGTGACCGGTCGAAGCGCGCACCCGGGGGGCTGGGGGGGCTGATGGATACCGGATACGAGCCTTTCTCCGACCGGTCACAACGCTAAGGTCGCGCTCTAATGCGGCGAGGGCAAGCAAAAAATGCGGCCCAAAGGAGACATGTCTAGAAAGTTAATTCGACAACAGCAGACATTGCTTTCCGTCCATTCTCAATTCCCGCGAACGCCGTGCCAAACACACGAAAAACTATGAGATTTTTCTGTCCCCGGGGAACGAGCGCACGAAAAAGAAAAACGCCCCGGCAATGCCGGGGCGGAAATTTTCTCCACAGTTCCGCGCTTCTAATTGCGCGGCGACAGCAGGCTGAGAATGAATTGGAACAGGTTGACGAAGTTCAGATAGAGGCTGAGCGCTCCAAAGGTGGAGCCAACGGCCGCCGCACGGCTGTCGCCGCCGAACTGATAATACATGAACTTCAAGCGCTGGGTGTCGAACGCCGTGAGGCCGGCAAACACCAGCACGCCGATCACCGAGATGGCGAAGTGCAAGGCGTTGCTCTGCATGAACATGTTCACAATCGACGCGATCACGAGCCCGATCAGGCCCATCATCAGAAACGTTCCCATGCCGGTCAGATCGCGCTTGGTGGTGTAGCCCCACAGGCTAAGCGCGCCGAACGAAGCGGAAGTAATCAGGAACGCCTTGGCGACGATGGTCATGCCATCGGGGATACGGGCGTAATAATAGACGATGGCCCCCATGCTCACGCCGATCAGCGACACCACGCTCCAATAAATCAGGTTGGCCGCGGTCGGCGATGGGTTGCGGACGGCGAAGCTGGAGATCAGCAGAATCGCCAGCGGGCCGAACATCACGACCATGCCTATCGGACCGGTCAGGAGGGTTCGCACCAATTGCTCGTCAGACCCCACTACCCAGGCGAGAACGCCCGACAGCAACAGGCCGAGACCCATCTTGTTGTAAACTGAAAGCATAAAGCCGCGTAGGCCGGCATCGACCGCCATATCGGCGCGGCCGACCGGGATACTGCGCGCTCCAGGTTGGTAGTCGCTCATGAAAACACCTCCAAGCAGCAGGGGAATTTACCGCTGCGACAGCTGTGTATATGGCGGTGTTGCTGAGATGCTGCAAGCTCCCGCGCAGCCGCCCGGCTTGCTTGTGGGCGTCCGAATGCCCATCATGCGCGGGCGAAATGCTTGCCCTGTTTCTGGCGGGAAACAAGACGGTGACTAGAATCGCGCTAGGAGCCGGCGCGGAGGTAAGCCCGGGTGGCCGACGAGAACGATCCCAAGAGTCCGGAAATCCCTCCCGCGTCGCCGGGGGCGTCCGAGGCCGACGCCGAGCCAACGCCGGTTGTAGCCGAGGCGGAGGAAGCCGCCTCGCTCGAGGAGGAACCCGCGCCAGAAGCAAGCTCTGAGAGCGCCGCCGACATCGAACCCGCCGAGCCGGCGCTGTCCACGGCGGCGGAACCTCAAGCGCCACCGACTGATGCTGCAACCGTTGGCATGCTCGAACCGGCGCCAATGTCGATGACCGAGGCGGAAGAAGCGTCCAAGGCGGCCGTGGATTTTGTGGCGGCGGAAACTCCAGCGCTCGCCATCGAGGAAGATCCCGCGAACCCCAGCGAGCCCCCCGCCAGCGAAGTCCTTGAACCGGACACCGCACCCACAGAGATTGAGGACGCTATCGCGCGCCCGATCGAACCGCACGTCGAAGAAATTGCTGCGCTGACCGCGTATGAGGCTGACCCACAGGCCGGGGATTTGACCCCGCAAGCGGTCGTCGAAACCCCAACCGAAGCGCCCGCGCCTGCTGAGATTGAAGAAATACCCACGGAGGCAGTTGCGGCGCTGACTGCGCAGGAAATTGAACAACAGCCCGAGGATTCGGCGCTGCGCACCGAAGTCGCTATCGAAGCTCCACCCGCAGCGCCCGCGGAGATTCAGGAACTCCCCACAGCATTCCCCGAACCGGCTCAACAGGACGCAACCGTCCTAGAAGCGGGGGCCGCTGAAATCGCTGGCGAGAGCGCGAGCATAGAACCGGCGGAGGAGTGGGAGACGGAACAGAAGGCCGATGAGCTCTCGGCGGCAGAGACGCAATCGAGAAGGGACTTGGCGACTGGAGAATTGGCAATCCAAGAATTGGCGCCAGCCGCCGCCGTGCTTGAAGAAGCCGACGTTGACGCCGTGCGTTACGAGGAGCCGTCCGCCCCCGAAGCGGTAGACGAGACTGTAGCGCATCCGGTCGAGGAAGCGATCCTGGAAACCGAAGCGACGGCTGATGAAGTCGCCCTCCCCGTTCAAACTCGCGCCGAAACCGCCGATCCCATGGATTCTGCGGTGGAGGATGCTGAAGCGCACGCGCCCCCTCTCGCGGCGGCGCACGACACAACCCTCCCTGATCAAGCGCTCACCGAGACAGCCGACGCCATCGAGCCGGTTTTTGAAGACGCAGATGCGCACGCGGCGCCTGTTGCGACGTCTCAGGAAACGGACCTCGCCGATCAAACTCTCACCGACCCGGCCGATGCGGTCGATCCAACGTGGGAAGACGCCGCTGAACAGGCGGCCGAACTCGTCAGTTTCGAGGACGCGATTTCCGAAGGCGAAACTGCCGCTGTCGAAGCTGACGCAAGCGAAGCCGCGCCGCCTCAGCACACCGATGCGGTTGAAGTCGCACAATTGCCGCCGAATTATTTCCAGGCCGCGGGCGACCCGGAGGAGCCCGTCGAACCGCCGCCCACCTTCTGGCAGCGCGCCCAGCAGAAATTTGGCGCCTTCGCAGGCGCCACCACCGACAAACTGCGCCCGTTCGGCGGCGGCATGCGCAAGGTCGGCGGGGGAATGTTGCGCGGCGTCCGCGACATCAGACATCCGCGCAATGTGCGCGGACCGGCGGTGTGGAGCGGATGGGCTGCGGCGGCAGTCGCGGTGGTGCTGGTTGGCTTTTATTTCTTCGTGACCTGGGGAATGCCCTCGGCGGATTCCATTCGCGAAGCGCGCAACGGGCAGAGCATCACCTTTCTGGACCGCAACGGCAATGTCATCCTGCGCGAGGGTGCGCAAAACGCGCCGCCAGTGGATTTGAAGTCGCTTCCTCAATACGTCACTCAAGCTTTCATAGCGATCGAGGACCGCCGGTTCTACGATCATTGGGGCGTCGATTTCGAAGGCATGATGCGCGCCGGCGCCCAGAACATTCGCGCCGGCCGTGTGGTGCAAGGCGGCTCCACCATTACGCAGCAATTGGCCAAGAACCTGTTCTTGACCAACGAACGCTCCTGGCGGCGCAAGGCCCAGGAAATCGCCTTGGCGTTCTGGCTAGAAACCAAGTTCACCAAGGAAGAAATCCTCGCGCTTTATTTGAGCCGGGTCTATTTCGGCGCCGGCGCCTACGGCATCGAGGCGGCGGCGGAGCGTTATTTCGACCGGCCCGCGCGCGAACTGACGCTTCTGCAATCGGCGATGATTGCAGGCCTCGTGAAAGCGCCCTCACGGCTCAATCCAGCAAGTCAAGATATCAGCTCAGCGCGCACGCGCGCTGAGATTGTGCTGCAGGAGATGGTGGCGCTCGATTTCATCAGCGATTCCGAACGGCAGGCTGCACTCGGCGAAGAACTCGTCGTCAGTCAGCGCAACCCCGCCGGCGTGCTCAGTTATTTCCGCGATTGGATAGACCCGCTGCTCAACGACGTCATCGGCACGCAGCGCGATGACTTTATCATCGAAACCACAATCGACATCCAATCCCAGCGCACCGGCGCAGAAGCCATAGAGGCCGTGCTCGCCGAACAGGGCGAAGCCCGGCGCGCCAGCCAGGCGGCCCTGCTTTCGATGGATGACGACGGCGGGGTGCTCGCCATGATCGGCGGGCGCGACTACGACAAGAGCCAATTCAACCGCGCCACTCAAGCACGCCGCCAGCCCGGCTCGTCGTTCAAATATTTCATCTATCTGGCCGCCATGGAAAGCGGCCTCACGCCTTGGAGCGTTCGCAACGACGCGCCGATCACTATTCACATCGAAGGCCAACCCGATTGGTCGCCGGGCAATTATCACGAAGAATATAACGGCCCAGTGGAGCTCGCGCGCGCCTTCGCGCAATCTTACAACATGGTCGCGATCCGCGTCGCCAACGAGGTCGGCGGCCAACACGTGATCGACGCCGCGCGCCGTTTGGGCGTGTCCTCTGAACTGCACAATTATCACTCGCTCGCGCTCGGCGCGCAGGAAGTTACGCTCTTGGAAATGACCCAGGCTTACGGCGCCATGGCCTCGCAAGGCTACCGCCTGCAAGCCCATGGCGTGAGCCGCATACGCCGCTCCCACGACAACGAAACCATGTGGAGCTGGCGCCAAACTGGGGGCCGCACCCGCGTCATCGAGGAACGCCCGCTGCGCTACATGAACTATCTGATGAATCGGGTGGTCGAGGCCGGCACAGGCACAGCTGCGCGTATAAGCGGGCGCCAGATCGCCGGGAAGACAGGCACCGCCAACGATTATCGCGATGCGTGGTTCGTGGGATTTACCCCTGGCATCGTCACCGGCGTCTGGGTGGGCAATGACGATCACCGCATCGCTATGGCGCGCGTCACTGGAGGCCAGCTCCCCGCCGACATCTGGGTACGCTTTATGCCGACCGCATTGCGCAACGTGTCAATTCGCGAATTGCAGATGCCGGGGCCCGACGATTACGAGGTCGGCCGTCCCGACCCCATCTCGCCGACGCTCACCGCAGTGGGAGCGCCCATCGGCAGCGCGCCGCCGACGGCAGGCCCGAGCGACGCCGAAGATCGCTCGCTGGATTTCGGCCCCGAGGGCTGAACCTCAAGGGAGGGCCAGCGCCGCGCTTCGAGGCGGAGCGAAGGGCGGCGCACATGCCTCAATTCACAAACGCTGTACCTGCATTGGGGTGAGCCTCGATAATGGCGGCGAACATTGCGGCCACTTGGTCCTCACTCACTTCCGGAGAACCCTCGACAGCGCGACGTTGTTGAGCCTCGGCGCTCACTCCGCCAGTGGTCGCCACCTGATGGACAATAACGAGGTCCAGCGCGGGAAAGACGCCCATGATGTGCCCGCGATTGCCGGATGCGATGTAGAACGGCTCGCGCGTCGGCAGCGTTGTAAACCGGCGCGAACCCGGCCGGTCAATTTGCCATAGATATCCATAATCTCCGAAGCCGGTGTTCATTTCGTCGGTGGACCGCCCCTCGCGAGTGTCGCGTCCCTGGATGCTCTGTAGCACCCAATCCCGCGGAATCACTTGGGTTCGTCCCCAGCGTCCACAATTCATGTAAAGCAAACCGTACCGCGCGAGATCTCTGGTTGAGATATTGAATACATAAGCGCGATGATCGGAGACATTCTGGAAACGTCGCTCTGCCGGATGATCGCTCGTGGTGTACTCAACGTCGGCGGGAGTGAAGTCCTCCATGCCCACCGGGCCGGCGATGGCGCGCGAAAACAAGGGGCCTATCTCTTGACCTGCTGCACGCTCAACAATCGTGCCTACCGCGTTAAAGTCCCAATTGTTGTAGATCCAATACGCGCCTGCCGGATAAAGATCGCGCCCAGCCGCGCGTTCGGCTTCTCCGAGAAGCATCCGCTCCCGCCTCCAACCGCCTACCTCATAAAGCGCAGTGTGGAATATGCCTGAGCGCGACATCAGCAGATCCCGCAACGTCGCCTGCCGCTCTTCCGGGGTCAGCACAGGCGACGTATCGTCGATCCCCATATCCGCCAGGGTCGCCTCCAGGCGAAGCCGGCCATCGCCAATGAGTTGGCCCACCAAACCACTCAACAGCGCCTTGCGCACGGATTGCGCGGTGTAGCGCTCGGATACCGCTCCCCAACTGGCGATCTGGCGTCCACGATGCACCACGAGGACCGCAGCGGAGGGCTGCCCTTCAAAGATGGCGTGAGCCTCCGCCAGTTGCGTGGCATCCCAGCCCCGTCTCTCTGGATCAGTTTGTCGCCACGCCCGACCGGGAAACTCGTCCACCTGACCGCAGGCTGGCCATTCGGCCAGCGCAGGTCCCGCAAATAAAAAACTTGCTGCAATGGCCGCTAGAATTCGCATGCGCATATCGCCTCTCCGTTGCGCGCTCCTCGCGCACAGGAGAGATGCGGCGCTTGGGGCCAAAGAAAGCGGCGAATTACGCTCTTATTGTCCAGTTCCAGGATTTTGGACATCTTTCGACACCTCCACTCTGCGAAATGTCGCGGGACTCACGCCCACACGGTCGCGGAACGCCTTATAAAAAGCGGAGCGTGAGCCGAACCCGACCAACAATCCAATCGCCTCCATTGAGGTTCGCGCTTCTCTGGCGTCAACCAAGAGACACTTCGCGGCCTCGATGCGTTTCATCTGGATGTATTCCACGAAACTGAGCCCTCGGACTGCCTGCAGCGCCTGGGTCAACACGTCCGGTGCAACGCCTAAGGCCGCCGCAGCCCGCGCCGCGGTCAGGTGCGCGTCGGACAACAATGCGCCCGAAAGCGCCTCGTCGAGCGCTTGCGTCAACGCCCGGGCCTCGTCGGTCACCATGGGGGCGGGGTTAGAAAGCAAATCCAGCGCGCTGACCCGGCCGCTGAAATAGACCATGCCACTAAGCGCCAAGAACACGACCGCCCCAACCAACGGCACGATGTCGCGCACCGCCTCCACATCCGGCCAGGCAATTCGGATAACCTGCGCCAAGTGCAGCGCTGCCATCGGCGCCAGCAAAGCAAACGCGAGCACTCGCGCCCGCCTCGCGCGCGCTCCGATTGGCGAGTGGGCGATCACCCGCACCGCCGCATACGCGGTAAACCCCATTTGCACCAACACCAAACGCTCCACCACGAACGCCTGCGCGGCCCAGAACGGCCAGCCGATCGAAGCGCAGATGTAGAGCCCCATCGGCGCGCCGAACGCCAGTCGCTCGATCAGGCCGACCGGTTTGCCGACCAGGCTGATGACAAAGAGGGCAAAAAACGGCCCGGCTGCCAAAGTCAGCACACCCTCGCCGAACGCGAGTGAGCGTGACGGAACAGCGCGGCCCGAATGATCCAGCGCGATCAGCGCAACCGCAGAGGCCGCGATCAGCAAGAACGTCGCAGCATACCCGGCGCTCGCAGCACGCCTGCTCCAAGCGCGATAACCCAAAGCGAGCGCCAACAGCGCTGCGTTCAGCGCCGCTGCAAGCGTTAGTATGGTCGCTGGCACAACTTCATAGTATCACGCAATCTTGAGCCGTTCTATCGCGCGCGAGCAACCGCATGCAGGGCGCAGCCGTGCTGGTGCAGCCATTCCCTGCCGCGCTCGTAATCGGGCATGCATTGGCGCACCAGAGCCCAAAAGCGGCGCGAATGGTTCATCTCGCGCAGGTGTGCAACTTCGTGGGCGGCCAAGTATTCCAGCACGTGCGGCGGCGCCAGCACGACGCGCCAGGAGAAGGAAAGCACCCCGTCCGCCGAACACGATCCCCAACGTGAGCGTAATTCCTTCACCTGAATGCGCGCTGCGCGAACGCCCAGCACAGAAGCATGGCGCGCGACGGCGGCGTGCAGATCGGTGCGCGCCTCCTCCTTGAGAAAACGCAGCAGCCGGGGCTCGAACAGGGCGGGGTCGGGGGCCGGCGCCACTAGACGCAGATGCGGCGCGCCCGCCTCGATCCTGGCGCTCGTGCGCCCGTACTCATAGACCAATTCGTGCAACACCCCGCGCAACGGCGCCAGGGCCCCAGGCGCCAGCAACACGCCTTGCGGCAAACGCTCCAATTCATGCGCGATCCAGCCTGCGCGCTCGGCCGCAAACCGCACCGCCTGCTTCAGCTGCCGCGACGAAGGCGCGGTTGCAATGGCTTCGCGACGCGTCGGATCGATGCGCACAGAGACGCGCCGCGCGCGCGGGTTGACCACAAGCCGCAACGCGACGCGGCGTCCGTCGATCGTTTCGATCTCGGTCTGATTTGGGGCGGCTCGCGAATCGAAGCGCATGCGCAAAGAGTCTCACGAGCCGCGTTAACGTCTCAAGCCTCAACCTGCCTTCAACTGCGGAGTACCGACGTTTCAGCTCTGCGATACGACGCGTAGCGGGCGCCGCCGCCCGGCGGCCGCGGAACGGAATTCGCGGAAGAAGCGGCGCATGCGCGGATAAATCTCGGTGCGGAAGCGTTTGCCGTTGAAAACGCCATAATGGCCAACGCCGGCCTGCACGTAATCTTGGCGCATGGCTTCGGGAATATTGACGCAGAGATCGTGCGCGGCCTGCGTCTGGCCGATGCCGGAGATGTCGTCGAGTTCGCCTTCGACGGTGAGCAGCGCTGTCGCGGTAATGGCGCCGGGATCGACGCGCACATCATGGTGCACCAATTCACCGCGCGCGAGCGTGTGCTCTTGGAACACTTCGCGCAGCGTTTCGATGTAGAATTCTTCACTCAGATCCATGACCGAGAGGTACTCGTCATAGAAGTCGCGGTGCTTCTGCGCGCTATCGCCGTCGCCCACGATCAGATGTTGGAAATAGTCGTTATGGGCGTCGACATGGCGGGAGAGATTCATGCCCATGAAGCTCGCAAGCTGCACGAAGCCTGGATACACCCGCCGAAATGCGCCTGGATAGAAGGCCGGCACCGTGTGGATCATGTTCTCGCTGAACCATTCGATGGAACGTTGCTCGGCCAGCAGGTTCGGCGCAGTGGGCGAGCGGCGCGCATCGATGGGCGAGCCCATGAACGTCATTGTCGCCGGCGCGCAGGGATCGCCCTCCTGCGCCAGCATCGAGATCGCCGCGAGCACCGGCGGCCCCGGCTGGCAAACCGCAACCACATGCACGTCCGGGCCAAGCGCACGGATCATGCCCATCACGTGGTCGATGTAATCGCCATAGCCGAAGCGCCCGTGCATGATCGGCACCAGGCGCGCATCGACCCAATCGGTGACATATACTTCCTGCTCAGGCAGGAACGCCTCCACGGTTCCGCGCAGCAAGGTGGCGTGGTGACCCGACATCGGCGCCACCAGCAGAACGCTGGGGTCAGTGCGCTCGCCGCGCGCGCGCTTCAGCGCCGCTTCGTCGCGCTCGAAATGAACCAGATTGCACCACGGAGACGACCACACTTTCTTCGGCGTGACGGAAACCTCCACGCCTCCGACGCTGGTCACGGGCAGGTTCCACGCCGGCTTGCCGTAGCGACGGGTTACCGATTCAAACAGATCGGAAGCCGCCGCCGTCCTGCGCGACAATTCCGTGTCGGCGGCCGGATTGAACGGGGAGCGCAGCAGGCTCGACTGCATCATCGCCGCTATGCGCAAAGGCGCCACCGAGAGGTGGCCCAATTCATACATCGAATAGAGCATGTGCTTCTTTCGCGCCGCCGAGCGGCTTCCCCCAGATGATGCGCCGCTTGCGTTTCCAACAAGCTAAGGCGTCCAAAAGGCGAATAATCGCCTCCCCTCAGGAAGCGTAATATTGGTTACCGGACTATGATGGCAAGCGCTCAGCTCAGGCGCCGCCCTCCAAACCCGCCCGGATACAGGCCGCCATATCCTCCACCGGCACGCTGACCAGCGCTCCGCCAGGCCCCTCCGCGCGCACAACCGAAGGCATAATGGCCACCGTCCGCCACTGCGGGTTGAGCACGTAGACGAGCGAGGAATGATCGATCGTGGACGAGGCGAGATCGCGGCCGCTGCGGGTGCTGAAGACGTGGAACGCTCCCTTCGCGGCGTCGATCTCGGCCCGCGTCCCAGTAAGCGCTGTAAGCCCCGGCGGAAACCCTGCCGTGGTCACATAATCGCGCAGCACAGCCGGGGTGTCGCGCTCCGGGTCGAGCGTGATCAGGAGGGTGCGCACATCGGCGCCACCCGGCGACGTGAGCGCTTCGTTGAGCAGATTCATGGTCATCGGGCACGCATCGGGGCAACGCGCAAAACCGAAATACACAATAGCCGGCTCACCGGCAAAATCGGCCTGCGTCACCCGGACGCCATTCTGGTCACGAAGCTGGATTGGGCCGCCAACGGCCGCTGCATTGTCGCCCAAGATGCAATTGGGGATCGAAGGCGGGCTCGCGCTCTGCTTCTCCTGCCCCACCAGGAACAGCACGCTCAGCCCCGCCAGCGCCGCCGCAAACAGCGCCGGGATGGCGGCCAGGGTCAGGTCTCGGCGCGGTTTGTCTGCGGGCGCGGGCATGGGCGTTGACGCTGGCCTACAAGCTCACGGCGATCAACGCGGCTAGATCGCGCACCGGCGCACGACATATTGTCACGCCAAGCACTTGAGCCGGCGCGCGCACTCTGGCTTGTGCCGAGCCATGTTCAGATTTGCGGGCCTACTTGCCTTAGTCGTCGCTGGCGCCTTGAGCGCCAGCGGATGCGCGCCCAAGCGTTCGAGCGACGCCGCGGAAGCTTGCCGGGAACAAAGTTTTGAGGGCGACCGCTTCATCGTCTGCGCTTATGACTCGCGACAGCAAGAATTACGGCTCGCCTCGCTTTGGCGCGGGCAGCGCTTGCGCTTCCTCGACGATTTAGCGCAGATGGTTGCGCCGCAAGCGGAGCGGGTCCGTTTCGCCATGAACGCCGGGATGTTTAACGACGCCGGCGAACCCATCGGCCTTTACGTTGAGCGCGGCGACCGCCAAAAGCCGTTGAACACGTCGCCAGGACCGGGGAATTTCCATATGCTGCCGAACGGCGTGTTCTCCGAGGACAGGCTTGGCGTGCTCCACGTCGAAACCGCGCAATCCTTCGCGGTACGCAACGCGCAGCCCTATTGGGCGACGCAATCTGGCCCGATGCTCGTGATTGACGGCGCATTGCACCCGAATTTCAGCATCAATGGCGAGTCACGCGTCGTGCGCAACGGCGTCGGCGTGCGCAGCGATCATCAGGCGTACTTCGTCATCAGCGCCGGCCCAGTTTCGTTCGGCCGCTTCGCGCGCTTCTTTCGCGATCGCCTGCAGTGTCAGAATGCACTTTTCCTCGACGGCGCGGTCTCGAGCTTGTGGGCGCCTTCGCTGAACCGAATGGACCGAGGCCACGCGCTTGGCCCCATGCTGGTGGCGCTCGATGAGTAGCCCCGCCCCAGGATATTGGAGCGCGCGCAGCCGCGTGCGCGTGCGTACGCTTATCCTACTGCGTTGGCTCGCCATCGTCGGCCAGCTCAGCGCGGTTCTGTTCGTGCGCTTTGGGCTCGGTGTTGAGTTTCCACTCCTGGCGGCCATCGCAGCGATTGGCGTTTCGGTGGCGATCAACATCATACTGCACGCCAAACGCCGCCTACAGGATCTCGCCTCCGAGGGCGAAGCGGCGCTGCAATTGGCCTATGACGTGGTGCAGCTCGCGATGCTGCTGGCGTTGACCGGCGGGTTGCAGAACCCGTTCGTGTTCCTGTTCGTAGCGCCCGTGGCGGTGTCGGCGACGATCCTGCGCCCCACTGTAACGGCGATGCTGGCGACACTCACCTTCCTTTGCGTCGGTGCGATTTCGGTTTGGCGCCTGCCGCTGCCTTGGCCGACCGGAGTCGCGTTCGAAATGCCGCAATTGTACGAACTCGGCATCGCCGCGGCGGTGCTTGTGGGGCTTGCCTTTACCAGCGTCTACGCGTGGCGGGTGGCGGCGGAGGAAGAACGCCTCAACATTGCGCTGGCCGCGGTGCAGGCGGTGCTCGCGCGCGAGCAGACTTTGTCAGCGCTTGGCGGCCTGGCGGCGGCGGCGGCGCACGAATTGGGCACCCCGCTCGCCACCATACACCTTGCCGCCAAAGAGATGGCCCGTGAGTTGAAGGCAGACGACCCGCGCGCCGAAGACCTTCAGCTTCTTGTCGCGCAAAGCGAACGCTGCCGCGCCATTCTCGCGCAACTTTCCGCCCGCCGTGAGCAAGGCGACGTCATGATCGCGCGCGCGCCGATCCGCGCATTGCTGGAGGAGATCGCCACGCCCCATTTGGGCCTGGGCGCCGATATCGCGATACTCACGCAAGGCGCGGGCGCTCTGGAAGTGCGGCGTATGCCCGAAATCGTGCATGCGCTGGGCGGCATCGTTGAAAACGCGGTGGGCTTCGCGCGCACGCGCGTGGAATTTGAGGCCAAATGGGACGCTGACAGCATCGAGATCGTCGTCCGCGATGACGGGCCGGGGTTTGCACCGGGCGTGCTCAGTCGACTCGGAGAGCCCTATCTAACCGAACGCGACGAGGAAGGCGCGGCCGGAGGCTTGGGACTTGGCTTCTTCATCGCCAAGACGCTGCTGGAGCGCACCGGCGCCAAGCTTGACGTGCGCAATCGCAAGCCGCCGCTGGCTGGCGCGATCGTTAGCGTTCGCTGGCCGCGCGCCGCTGTCGAAGCGCCTTCGCTTTGACGGGGAATTTGGCTTCAGCGCGAAACGCGCCTAAGAAGCGCGCGCAAGGAGACACGTATGACGGCCCCGCCGCCTGGCGACAATTCGCTCATGATCCTGGACGATGACGCAGCCTTCCGCACGCGCTTGGCGCGCGCGCTCGAAGGCCGCGGCTTCGCCGTCAACGCAGTGGGCACGGTGGCCGAAGCGAGCGACATCGCGGCGAAAACGCCGCCCGCTTACGCAGTGCTGGATTTGCGGCTGGAAGACGGCTCTGGGCTCTCGATCGTGGAGGCGCTCTCGAAACACCGCGCCGATTGCCGCGTGGTGATGCTCACCGGCTACGGCGCCATCGCCACTGCGGTGGCGGCGGTAAAAGCCGGCGCCATCGATTATCTCTCCAAGCCCGCCGATCCCGAGGACATCGTCAAAGCCCTGCTGGCTTCGCCCGACGATCGCCCAGAACCGCCCGACAATCCCATGAGCGCCGACCGCATACGCTGGGAACACATCCAGCGCGTGTACGAGCTTTGCGGGCATAATGTGAGCGAAACCGCGCGGCGGCTGAACATGCACCGCCGCACGCTGCAGCGGATATTGGCCAAGCGCGCGCCGCGGTAGGGCGCGAACCCAATGCCCGAAATCATCATCATCGCCGGACCTAAGGGCGCGGGAAAGACGAGTTTCGCCAAAGAATACCTTGACGCAGATCGAATGGCGTTCACGTTCGTCAATGCCGACGAGATCGCGCGCGGTCTTGCAACAGTATCCGCGACCAGAGCAAATATCGACTTGGCGGCGGCGCGAGCCATGCTTGATCAGATTGAGGATCTGGCTCACCGGCATGCCGATTTCGTCGTGGAGACGACGCTGGCGTCGCTGACCTACGCGACCAAGATTTCTGGTTGGCGAAGAAGCGGGTATAGAGTGGTGCTGTTTTATCTGCGCTTGCCGAGCGTCGAGGCGTCCATCGCACGAGTGGCGCGGCGCGTGGCCGCCGGGGGTCACGACATCCCCGAAAACTGATCCGGCGCCGTTTCGCCAAAAGCCTGAACTATCTTGAAAGCCGCTACAAACTCATCGTTGATGAATGGTACGTTTGGGATAGTCTTGAGGGCCGATTTGCATTGGCCGAAGAGAGCGCGACCCATGGCTGAGAAAACCGACCTCCGCAAAGTGCAAGCCGCCCTCGACCGCGCCGCGAAGAACGGTGTCAGCGGCCCGAGGGAGGCGCGCGCGGGGCGGTTTGGCTCGAACGAGAACACGAAACCGCCGCCCCGCACCATCGCTGCTTCGGTATTGACGCAAGCTCCGAAGCGAAAGTGAATAGGCCAGCGGGCCGCGATTTCGGAGACCTATCGGAGGCCAAAGGGTCGCCGACTTCAGCAAAGTATTCCTGCGCCGGCTCGCGCAATAACCTTCCGCTGCACCTTACCGCCTCGAAACGAGCTTTGCGCACGGCGCGCTGCTAGCTTGGCGCCTCAGTTTCAAAGGGAGGCACGATGAGCATCGAAATCTCGAAAATAGTTGAAGCGTTGGGCGAGGAAACGCTCGGCAAAGCCGGCGAACCGGCCGGGCTCGACAAGGAGCAATCCGTGCGCGTGGCCAAAGCGCTTGCGGCGCATTCCGGGCTTGGCGGCGAAAAGATGTTGGCCGCCGCCGCAGCCGACACAGGGCTCACCGAAGACGTGATCGGCGCAGTGTCGAAGCGATTGGTGGAAATCGGCGCCGAAAAGCTGATGAAAGACACCCCTATCGGCGCCGCCGTCGATAGCATGAAGGACAGCGCCATGGCCGCGTTGACTGGCTCGGGCGGCGATGTCGGAAAACAAGCCGGCGGCTTCCTCAAGGGTCTTTTCGGGAAGAAATAGCGCAGGTTTGCGCTACACTTTCATCACCTGACCCGGATAACGCGCGACGATCTTGTCGCTGGTCAACAGCGTCAGGCCTTCGACCTTGGCCTGCGCGAGCAGAATGCGGTCGAACGGATCCTTATGGATCGGCGGTAAAGCCGCGACGGCGAGTGCATGTTCGCCGCCCACCGCAAGCTCGCGCCAGCCATTGGCAAGCAGGCCTCGCCTGAGCGCGCCCGGGTCGACAGCGAAATCCTTGCGCCCAAGCATGTGCTTGATCGTCGCCTCCCAAACGCTGACGACGCTGAACCATCGCTGCTGATTGGCAGCCATGATTTGGTCAGCTGCCTTTTTCGACAGTCGCGGAGATCGCTGCGCCGCCCAAAGCAGCAGGTGGGTGTCGGCCAGGATCAATCGTCCTCGCCCTCAAACATGCGGATGATCTCATCCTGGAACATGGTGTCGAAGTCGTCGGGGACTTTCATTTGTCCCTCGAGAAATCCGATCGGCTGAATTGGCCTCCCCGCTGGCGCCCCCTCGATTGGTGTCACCCTCACCATCGGCTTGCCCGCCTTGGCGATGATGAAGCTCTCGCCCTTCGCGGCCTGATCGACCAGGCGCGAAAGATGGGTCTTGGCTTCGTGGATGTTGACTTGCTTGGTCATGATGGACTTAGTTTAGTGAACTTAGTCTACTTGCTCGCGCATATCAAGGCGGTTTCGGCTTAGGCGTCGGCGTGGTAGCCGCCAGTCGCGATGACCAGCGTCCAATCCCCCTTCCTCCGCGCCATCACCGAGCGCGGCCAGTTTCATCAATGCACCGACCTCGAAGGCCTGGACAAAGCCGCGAGCGCGGGCGTCACCGGCTATATCGGCTTCGACATGACAGCGTCCTCGCTACATGTCGGCAACCTCACACAGATCATGTTCCTGCGCCGGCTGCAGCAAGCCGGCGGCAAGCCTATCGTGCTGCTCGGCGGGGGCACTACGCGCGTCGGCGATCCTTCCGGCAAGGAGGAAATGCGCCAGCTGCTCTCGGAAGAGCAGATCGCGGCGAACGCCGCCTCCATTCGCGGGTGTTTCGAGAAATTCCTCAGCTTCGGCGACGGCGCAAGCGACGCCATCATGGTCGACAATTCCGAGTGGCTCTTGAAGCTCAACTACATCGATTTCCTGCGCGACGTCGGCCGGCACATGTCGGTCAACCGCATGCTGACCATGGACAGCGTGAAACTGCGCCTCGAACGCGAGCAGCCGATGAGTTTCATCGAGTTCAATTACATGGTGCTGCAGGCCTACGATTTCGTCGAACTCCACCGCCGCTATGGTTGCAAACTGCAGATGGGCGGCTCCGATCAATGGGGCAATATTGTCAACGGTGTCGATCTCGGCAGGCGCATGGATAGCGCGGAATTGTTCGGTCTCACGCAACCGCTGATCACGACCGCTTCGGGCGCCAAGATGGGCAAGACCGCGCAAGGCGCGGTCTGGCTCAATGCCGACATGCTGAGCCCTTATGAGTATTGGCAATATTGGCGCAACGCCGAAGACGCGGACGTGGGGCGCTTCCTGAAGATTTTCACCGATCTGCCGCTCGACGAAATCGCGCGCCTGGAGGCGCTCGAAGGCGCAGAGATCAACGACGCCAAGAAAACGCTGGCCACCGAAGCGACCACGCTTCTGCACGGGCGGGATGCGGCGATGAAAGCCGAGGAAGCCGCGCGCGCGACCTTCGAACAAGGCGTCGTTTCAGAGAACCTGCCGACGTATACGATCACGAGCGACGAAATCAGCGCCGGTCTGCGCGTCGCCGCCGCCTTCGTGCGCGCGGGCTTGGTCGCTTCGAACGGCGAGGCCAAGCGCGCCATAGCGGCAGGCGCGCTGCGCGTGAACGATGAGATCGTCGCCGACGAAACCACGACGCTCACGCCGGCCGATCTCCGCGACGGCGCCATCAAGCTCTCGCTTGGTAAGAAGAAGCATGCGCTGTTGCGGGTGGGTTGGAGCGCGTTGCAAACAGATTGAATCGTTTTCCACCCATCCCCGGATTGGCCGCAGGCCAAGTCCGGGGCCCAAGATCGCGAACGGTTCGTGTTCCTGGCTCCCGGACTGCTTCGCTACGCTCGCCTCCGGGAATGGGTGTTGAGCCACTCTGTTTTGCAACATATTCTAGGTACAACATGGGCCGCCGGCCCCGACAGCGTGCGGCCTTCGACAGGCTCAGGCTGACGAAGAATGGCGTCACGCTGAGCCTGTCGAAGCGCGACGCCGGCGGTCCCCGATTGGCGCCTACCCCGGCGCGGCGCTCGGCTGCGCCGGCGGTGCTGCACGTGGCGGCAGCGGTTCGAAAATGCGCCGCAGTATCCCAGGCGTCAGCGCCGAGAGCGGGTTGACGCCAACGCGCGGCTCGCCGACATGCCCATTGATGGAATAAGTCATACCGACGACGCCCTCGCCGCGGCGCGACACCAGGATGTCGCCGATCACCGGGATTTCACCCAACATGGAAAGATTGAGCATCGGCGACGGCGCCACCACGCCGTCGATGTCGAGATTGTCACGCCCGATGTCATAACCGCCCGATGCGGTCAGCCCCAAGGAGGGCCCGCGCATCGAGCCTTCGGTGAAAGCGAGGCGATTGTCGGCATAGGTCATCTGCGCCTCCATGACCGAAAAGCCGATGCCATCGCCATTGAGCATGTCTACCAAGCCGGTGAGCGAGCCGGCGGAAGAGAGCAAGCGCGCCATCGCCGGCAAGCGCACCAATTGAAAATTACGCATCGTCACATCGAATCGCGCCTGGCCTGCGCGCCACTCGCCGCTGGCGCTGGCGACGCCGCCCACCACATTGTCGGCGCCGGTGAGCGCGCGCACTGCAAATCCTGCATCGCCGGAGCTGAACACAATGCGCCCGTCAGGATGGCCGGGGCGAGGGCCTAGCCCAAGCGAGAATGGCTGCCCCGCCGAAGATGCGCCCTCTGCCGTCAACAGAGACAGAATTCCGCGCGTGGTCTCCAGGGAGACACGCGCATTCGAAAGCGTGGCGCCGCCGCGCAGCTTGAGCCGATCTACCGTCACATTGGCCCGCAAAGGCGCAGGGACAACCGCCGACACGTTACGCGCGCCGCCCTCGGCTTCCGGCGCATCGCCGACGCCCATAAAGGGCGCGGCGTCAAACAGAGCGCCGCCGATCGTCGCTACCAAGGCGCCGTCGCTGGCCCGGGTCATGTTCAAACGCGCATCGGTGCGGCCTTGAATGGTCAGCCGCGGAATTTCTGCTTCGACCACGCCGCCATCTCGCGCAAGCACGACGCGGCCCTGCGCGAACAAACCCGCGCCGTGTGCATCGATATTCTCGAACGCGAAGCCGCCGTCACTGCGGCGCGCGACATTGAAGCGCGCAGACGCCGGCTGACCCGCGCGTTTGGTCCAGAAGGAGCGTGGCGCTTCCACTGCGGCTTCGGTTAGATCAAGGTCAATCTGCGCCTGATCGACATCGAAGCCGCGCCCCCTTCCGGATACACGTACGCCGATGCGCCCCTGTGCGTGATTGGCGATCGGATAACCGAGGCGGGTAAGGTCGTTGGCGTCGAAATTGCCGGCGATCCTGTATTCGGACGAGGATGGGCCCCGCGCCCTCAAGCGCTCCGTCCAACGCACTTCGGAAATATCCGATTGCCCTGCGCGCACCGGGCCGGAAACGACGATCGCATTCTGGTCGCCATCGATGCGCAGCTGCCCTTGGGATAACGCCACGCGCCGCGTCGTCATCGAGCCGGCGAAATCGCGCACTGCGCCGCGCACCGAATAGCGCCACTGTTCTGGCGCGACCTCGTTCTCGTTAGGGCGCTGCAAGCGCAGGTCAACGCTGACGCGCCCGCTCGCAGAAGCCGCATCCACCGGCAAACGCTCCCCCAGGCTGAGCGGCGCCTGCGCCAAGATCTCCAAGAGCTGCCGCGCCTCGCCCTCGGCATGCGCCGATATGGTCGTCAGCGCGCCGCGCGGTTTGAAGCGGGGAACTTCAACGCGTCCATTGGTTAGCACGAGGCCGTTCAGCCGGGCTTCGGTCACCGCCATTTCGAACCGGTTGCCCCGCAACACCGCCGAACCGCGCCCCGCAATCACCGGCGACATCGTATCCACGAAACGCATTTCCGCGGCTTCGACGCCGAAGCGGACATCAATCGCTGCATCGCGCAGGACCCCCGCAGCCTGATCGGAGGGCCGGATGTCGAGATCGAAACGCCCGTTGAGCACGCGCCCGCCGACCAGGCTGCGGTCAAGATACGCACGCGCGCCTTCGCCAAGCCCGATCGGCCACATCTGTACAACTTGGCGCACGCTGAGGTCGCCTTCCACGTGACCGCGCAATTGCACGCCCATGTGCGTGGCCCGGTCGGCGCCAGCTTCGGCCCAATAGAAGCGGCCCGCCGCCTCGACCCTAGCCGCCCCGGCCCGGGCGCTCACGCGCGTCAGCGTGATCGCACTCTCGGCCGACATGATCGCGCCTGTCGCCTCGACCTCCGATAGTGCGATCGGTTGAGCGAACGTGCCGGGCACGTCGAGCGTCAGCGAGGGCAACGCGATGTTGAAGGCCGCTGGCTCTCCCGGACGCGCATTCAGCACCGCGCGCAGATCGCGCACCCGCACCGCGCCGTCGATACGGGTTCTGGCGCCGTTGAGACGCAAGCGATCGAAGATCAATTCGTCCTTGGCGATATCGTAACGGCCATGCACTTGGCCGCCAGAAAGATCGAAGCGCCCCCCCGGCATATCGGCGACCCCACGCCCGATAACGGCGTCGCCCTCAAAGCGCGTAATGCCGCGCTCGCGATCGAGCCCAATGGACACAGTGGCCGTCAGCGGTGCGTCAAGTCCCGCAAAAGCGCCGAGCGCTGCCGGCGAAAGCAGAGCGCGTGGGCGCACTTCGTCAGCGCCGAACTCCACTTCGGCGCCGCGGAACCGCGTATCGGTCGTGATGAGCAGATGCGCTGGCGCTGTTCCCTGCGCACCTTCGAGGCGCGCGTCCGCCTCCAGCTTCAGCGCGGGGCCCTGATGCGCAAGCGATATGTTTGCGCCCGCGGCCAGCCAGCGCGCACCAGTGCGTTCCTCAATGATCGCCAAGCGCGCCTGGGTTAGACTTATGCTCCGTAGCGCGCCGCCGGCGCCAACGGGTCGAAATGCAGCTTCCAGTCCGTCCAGCACGCGATTGACGCGCTGATTCCAGGTCTCTTCCGGCGGCGGCGGCGGCACCACAATGTCGGGCGGCGCGCCCGCTGGGCCGAACGCAATGTGCCAAGCGCCGTCCAATTTGTGCGAGATTGTCACCTCGCCGCCTTCGAATTCCGCTCCCACCAGCGAGACGCGCCCGATCAGCAAGGGCAGCAGGCGCAGCTCGATGCGGGCGCGCTCGGCGCGCGAGAGCACCCCGCCCTTGTTGTCCAACACGTTGACGCCCACGGCGCGAAGCTCGAGCGCGATGGCCGAACGCGAAAGCGCCAGCTCGACCCGCTCGATCTCGACCGGACGCCCCCCGCGCGCCGCGGAGAGCTCCACCGCCATCTGTTCGCGGAAGAAGCTGAGTTCGACGGGCCCCTGCGACAGCCGCCACCACGCGATTCCAAGGCCGATCGCGAGCGCCGCGACCAGTCCGAGCACGATCTCGACCGCGATTATTGCCGAGCGGCGTATCATCGTCGCCTCTCCGCCGCCCCAGGCGACTGTCTAGCGCTTCCCTGCGCTGCCATGCAAAGCAGACTTCCAGCCCTAAAGCAGTAGGACGCAAGGAGAAAATTGATGCCCAAAGAACTCAAGCCCGGGGACCCCGCTCCTTCTTTCGACATGCCGACCGCGGGCGGGGAACGCGCCAAGCTCAGCGCCTATAAGGGCAAGCACGTCGTCTTGTATTTCTACCCCAAGGACGACACCCCAGGATGTACGCTAGAAGCGCTAAACTTCACTGAAAAAGCCAAGCAATTTGCGAACTTAGGCGCGATTGTTGTCGGCGTCTCGCGCGACAGCTGCGCAAAACACGAAAAATTCGCGCAAAAACATGAACTAAGCCATATTCTCGGGTCCGATGAGGACGGCGAGGTCTGCGCCGCCTACGGGGTTTGGGTCGAGAAGAGCATGTACGGGCGCAAATACATGGGGGTGGAGCGCGCCACCTTCCTGATCGATCCGAAAGGGCGCGTGGCCGCTGTTTGGCGCAAGGTGAAGGTGTCAGGACATGTGGATGATGTGCTGAAGACGATTCGTTCCACGCCGTGAATAAGGGCAGGATTTTTAACCGATTTGCCTCAAAATCCGGGTTTCGGCTCGGATTGGAAAATAAGAAATCTGAAATTCCTGTAAACGGCGCTCGGCGCCTGTTGCAATTGGACAGCGTTTCAGGTTGGATCAGCTCCGGCGGGGCTAGCAGTACGTTTGGTTATTAACCCTTTGGTGGGCGGTGGCGGACCATGAGCCAGTTCGGATCACGTGCGCGAGCGTTCTTTGATCGCGTTTTTCCAGAGCGTCAGATCTATCACCGCAGCGGTGGGACGGTCAGATATGTCTCGCTCTCGCCCAGCAAGCAGGCCCTTTTGGCGCTTAGCGCGGTGGGCATCGCCGGCTGGTGCGTCTACGCCACCGCGAACACTCTGCTCCAGGGCCCCCAGCAATCGGCCACCAACACGGAAGTTGAGCGCGACCGCGCCAAATACGAGCGTTGGCTGAACGAATCGCGCGCCCAGGCCGCTGCGGCTCAGGCGCTGCTCGAGGAGCGCACCCGCCAGTTTGATCGCGCCACCGCTGAGTTCGAGAGCCGCCACGAAGTGCTGCGCTCGCTGCTCGAATATGCCGGCGGCAGCTCGATGCAATTGGCCGCCAGCCGCCCGGTCGAACGCGACGGGGCCCGAATCATCATGACCGCCTCGATCGACGAGGCCGAGCCGCGCCAGTCGCGCGCAGTCGCTTCTGAGGCTTATCAGGTTACCACGGTGGGCTATCGCGCCCGCCCGGACCGGCTCGAGACCGAGCAAGAACGTACGCTCTCCGAACTCGAGGACCAGGTCGCCGAACGTGGAGAGCAAGTGCGCGGCGTGCTGCGCATGACCGGCGTCAGCATGGCCTCGCTCACCGGCCCCGAAGGCAGCGCCGAAGCCTCCGGCCCGCTGGTGCCTCAAGATTTCGTCGCCTACCTGCGCGACAGCGGACTCAATCCTGCGTTCGCCCAGCGCGTCACCCAGGTCGCCGCGCGCGTCACCGAATCGCGCCGCCTCGGCGATGTCGCCAACGCCACGCCGCTCGCCCGCCCGGTCGCCGTAGATTATCGCGAGACCTCCGGTTACGGCCAGCGGATCGATCCGTTCACTGGCCGCCCGTCTTTCCATTCAGGCCTGGACATGGCCGCGTTCGAACGCGCGCCTGTGGTGGCCACCTCACCGGGCACTGTCGTCTTCGCCGGCTCGCGCTCCGGTTACGGATTCACGGTCGAGATCGATCACGGGCACGGCTTCAAGACCCGCTATGGGCATTTGCGCGATATTCAGGTACAGCGCGGAGAGCAGGTCGCGATCGGCCAACGCATCGGCTCCATGGGGTCGACCGGCCGCAGCACCGCCACACACTTGCATTATGAAGTGTGGTTCCGCGGCAGGGCGGTTGACCCTGTTAATTTCTTAAGGGCAGGACGGCATGTTCACGAACAAGGGTAGACCTCCAGAAACACCAACGGGAATGCCCTCAATGCCGGAACCAGTAGCACCACGCAGACAACCTGCCGGCCGCGCCGGCATCGCTTCCATCATCGCCAACGGCGTCAAGATCACCGGCACCATCGAAGCCGACGGCGCCGAGTTGCAGATCGATGGCGAGATCGAAGGCAATGTCCGCGGCGGCGCCGTCACCGTCGGCGACACCGGCATGATCAAGGGCGACATGGTGTCCGAGAGCGTCACCGTGCACGGCCGCGTTGAGGGTTCCGTCCGCGCACGCCGCGTGACGCTCGCCCGCAATGCGCACGTCATGGGCGACATCGTCCACCAGAGCCTGTCGGTGGAAATGGGCGCCGTTTTCGAAGGCCAGTGCCGCTATCTGCAGGACCCGCTATCGGGCCAGCAAACCAGTTCGCACACGCCACAGCACGCGCCGGAACGCCCCACCGCCTCGAACATTTTCGGCGGCGTGTTCGGCGACTCACTTGCCGCCAGCGGTTCGAGCTGAATTCTTTTGGGTTGGAATACGAACTTAAAGGCCCGGCTCACGCCGGGCCTTTTTCTTTGTGCTACAACGATGCCGGAAAGGGTATCGACACCCATCAATCCGGCCTTCGCTGCCGGCGCCAGGCAAGGCTGTCGCGATGGCCTTGTCGAGCGCGTCCTTGGCGACTTCCTCAATGCCAGGCGCCGACGATCGCTCCGATCAGCGTGAACGCGATGGTGTTGTAGCCGGCGTTGATCAGGAACAATTTCAGGCTGCGCTGCTCGAACAGATATTGCACGCCGATCGCCGCCCCCACCCAGGCCAGACCCGCGCAGAGCCCGTAGAGCGCAGCGTCTGGATTGCGGGTTTCGCCCAGAAACATCGCGAACGTCGAAGCCTGCAGCAGCGCCAGCGCGAACGCTCCCCCGTACATGATCGCCGGATTGGCGGCCCGCGCCTTCGCCTCGGTCATGCCGACCTCGTTCATCCAGGCCTTCCCGAATAACGGCCCGTACCAGAGATAGCCCAACGGAAACGCCGACAGAGCCGCCACAAAAACCGCTAGCCAATTGATCATGTACTTCCTCCCGATCTCACGCCGGCACTTTCGCCGCGTTCTCCAACAAATCGAAATGCGCGCGCAATTGTGTGACAGCGCGGTCGAAATAGCTGACGTCGCGATGCGTGCGCGCCTGCATCACGCCACCCTCCATGGCGGTAAGCACGAATTGCGCAAGCGCGCGCCGGTCCGTCTCGGGCGGCAGGCGTTTGCCCGCATCGCTCAGGCATTGCTCGATAGCGGCGGTCCAATTCTCGAAATTCGCGGCCAACAATTCGCGGACCTTGGGGTCTGGCTCATGTAATTCCAGCGCAAGCGAACCGACAGGGCAGCCATAGGCGCAGTCGGTTTCAACGATCAGCATTCGATAATGGCCGAGCAAGGCGAATATCTTCGCAATCGGATCGTCCACCCCAGCCCAGGCCGGGGCGAGTAATTGCTGGTGAATACCGTCGCGATAGGCCTCGAGCACGCCGATCAACACGTCCTGCTTGGACGGAAACACGTGATAGAGGCTGCCGGAATTGAGCTGTGTGCGGCTCAACAGATCGGCAATAGAAGTCGAGTTGTAGCCCTTCAGCCAAAACAGCTCCATGGCCGCCAGGACGATCTTCTCGCGCGCGCTCATGGCGTGTTGTTTGAATGTTCAATCAATCGCCGTCAACCGAAAAGTGCGCCGCTCCTACTCCTCTCCCTCCGCCAGGAAGCTGGAAAAGCTCAAACTCAAACCCCGTCATTCCGGGGCGGCCGTAGGCCGAACCCGGAACCCAGGAGCCAACGCTTTGCTGTTTGCTGCTGCGTAGTTGAGAGAGAAAGCTGTTGCGGGACTCGCGTTCTACGCTCCCCTGGGTTCCGGGTTCGCGCTGCGCGCGCCCCGGAATGCCGGCAGAGGGAGGAGCTGAAAAACCTCAAATACAAACACCACTCCCGCAAACCCAAACCCCGTCATTCCGGGGCGGCCGCAGGCCGAACCCGGAACCCAGGGGCCAACGCTTTGCTGTTTGCTGCTGCGTGGTTGAGAGAAAGCTGTAGCGGGAGTTGCGCTCTACGCTCCCCTGGGTTCCGGGCTCGCACTTCGTGCGCCCCGGAATGACGGCGGAGGGAGGAGCTGGAAAAGCTCAAGCATAACACCCTGCAACAGAACCAAACTCCGTCTGGGTTCTTGATGTAAGTGCTTGCGGCAACATGGCGCGCTACGAGTGCATCGCGGTCCAAAAATCATGGATAGATTCCGCTCTACCCCCGCGCAAAGCCCGCCCCCGCCCAGCAAAATCAAGCATGCGTGCGAAAACTATCCGACCGATTTGGCGCGGGCATAAACTGACCTTCGCCATGAACGCTCCGCCCTCAACCGACACCCCCGCACGCGCCGCGCCGCTCGATTTATGGCGCGCGGCGGCGGCGTTTTTGCACATGTTGCAGGCTTTGTTCGGCGACCCGCGCGCGGTTGCGGCGCGCAATACGTTGACAATCGGGACGTACAAGATGATCGCCGCCTGGCTGCGTGCGGGCGAGGCGATGATGCGGCGCCTGTTGTTGATCGAGGCGGCGGCGTTGCCGAAACCCGAGCCGCGTTTGCAGCGGCCGGGTTCGCGGCAGCGTGTACGCAAGCTCATGCGTTTCGAGGCCGAACATCCAGAGCTTTGGCGCGTCAGTTTCCGCTGCTTCGCAGACGCGCCGCGGCGCGCGGCGCCGACCGCACGTCGCGCGCGCCAAAGCCAAAACACCCAAACGCAAAAACTCCGCTCCGCCTGGCCGCTGGCCGAGCGTTACGAAGCGCTGCTGCGCGTGTTCAACGATCCCAGCGCCTGCGCGCGCCGGCTCGCGCGACGCCTGCACGCAGCACCCCAGCGCACCGCCGCACTCTTGCGCACGCCGCCAGAAGCGGAAGCCCGGATCGAGCGCTTCGCCGAACTCACCGCCGCCGCGACAGCGCAGGCGTTGCGGTTCAATTCGAGTTGAGGCTAGCGTTCCTAAGGACGACAGGCGCAACGCCCGGCGTCGCGCTTCGACAGGCTCAGCGTGACGCTGTTGCTGTTGAAGGCCGCGCCAGCTGACGCGTGTGTGAAGGGCTCTCACAGCCCCTATTCGATATCTTCCACCTTCGCTTCGCCCGCCCCGCTCACGCGCGCGGCCAGTGACGCCGCCATGAATTGATCGAGATCGCCGTCGAGCACGCCTGCGGTGTCGGAGGTTTCCACCCCGGTGCGCAGATCCTTCACCATCTGATAGGGCTGCAACACATAGGAGCGGATCTGGCGGCCCCAACCGATCTCGGTTTTTGAATCCTGCAGCTGCTGGGCCGCCGCCTCGCGCTTTTGCAGTTCCGCTTCGTACATTCGCGCGCGCAGCATGTCCCAGGCGGCGGCGCGGTTCTTGTGCTGGCTGCGCTCAGCCTGGCAGGCGACGACGATGCCCGTGGGCATGTGGGTCAAGCGTACCGCGCTGTCGGTTTTGTTTACGTGTTGGCCGCCGGCGCCGGAGGAGCGATAGGTATCGGTGCGCACGTCCTTTTCGTTGATCTCAATGTCGATGCTGTCGTCGATCTTCGGATACACCCAGACGCTTGCGAACGAGGTGTGGCGCCGCGCATTGGAATCGTAGGGGCTGATGCGCACGAGACGATGCACGCCGGCTTCAGTCTTGAGCCAGCCATAGGCGTTTTCGCCTTGCACCAGGATGGTCGCCGATTTGATGCCGGCGGTGTCGCCGCCCTGCTCTTCGAGCAGATCGGCCTTGAAGCCGCGCGCACCGGCCCAGCGCAGGTACATGCGCAGCAGCATCTCGGTCCAATCCTGGCTCTCGGTGCCGCCCGCGCCGGAATTGAACTCGACATAAGCGTCGTTGCCGTCGGCTTCGCCGGAGAGCAGCGCTTCGAGCTCGGCCTTGGCGGCGCGCTCCTGCGTCTTAACCAGCGTCGCTTGCGCTTCATCGACGAGCGCTGCATCGCCCTCGGCCTCGGCCATCTCGGCAAGCTCAGTGGAGTCTCGCAATTCGCGTTCGATCGTCAGGATCGAGTTCATGCCGCTTTCGAGCTTGTTGCGCTCGCGCATGAACTTCTGCGCTTTGGCGGGATCGTTCCAGAAGTCCGGGCGCTCGGAGAGAGCGGTCAGCTCATCGAAGCGAACAATGGCGCGATCCCAGTCAAAGACGCCTCCGCAGCAAAGCGATTGCGGATTCGATCTGTTCGGCAAGTTGGACGATTTCGGCGCGCATTGGAGTTTCCTGGAATCTGAAGCCCGGAAGATAGGCGCGGACGCCGCGAGCGCCAACCTTCTGATGCCAAGGCCATAACACACCATCTACAGAGGCCGTCATTCCGGGGCCGCCGGAGGCGGAACCCGGAACCCAGGGGATCGTAGTGCGTGGCTGTCGCCCCTGGGTTCCGGGTCTCGCTCCGCGAGCCCGGAATGACGGAGCCAAGAATTCTCAAGGAAGTGTTTGTGGCATTTGCCCTCAATACAACCCCGTCGATTCCTCAGTCTGCGGCTGCTGCTGGTTGTTTTGCGGCGAACGCGCGCCATCGCCTTCAGTGGGCGCGTAGACGCCTTCGAGCCCGGAGAGGGCGCGTGGGTCGATGGGGTCGGTGCCGCCGAACACGAACGGAGAGGAACTGACATTCCGCGTCGGCTCGGTGCCGCAGCGGAAAAACTCCAGGATCGTGTCGTCGGAAGCGACATCCGAGGCCGGAAGCAATCCGGTGCGCGGATCGATGCGCACCATGCGAATGCCGTTGGAGACGCAAGGCTCAGGCGCCGAGGGGATGCGGAACGGCGTCGCGGGAACCCCGCGCAGCGCTTCGCGCATGAAATCGCGGAACATCGGCGCGGCAATGCGCCCGCCGGTTTCAGCTTCCCCCATGTCGCGCGGGGTATCGAAGCCTACCCAGATGCCGACGACCAGGTCGGGCGAATAGCCGATGAACCAGGCGTCCTTGTAATCGTTGGTGGTGCCGGTTTTCCCGCCTAGCGGCACACCCAATTCGTTGATCACAGAACCGGTGCCGCGTTGCACGACGCCCTGCGTCATCGCGACTATCTGGTAGGCGGTGATCGGATCGAGCACTTGCTGGCGCACGTCCGGCAGGCTCGGCGGCGCCTGCCTTCCCCACTCAGCGTTGCAGCCCTGACAATCGCGCTGATCGGCGCGGAAGATTGAGCGCCCGGTGCGATCCTGAATGCGGTCGATGAAGATCGGCTGGATACGGCGCCCGCCATTGACGAAGGTGCCGTAGGCCGTGGTCATCCGCATTAAAGTGGTTTCGCCGGCCCCGAGGGCGAGTGCGAACACGGCCTGAGTATTGTCGCCATAAACCCCGAGGCGTCGGCCATATTCCAACACACGGTCTGCGCCCATTTCGTAGGCGACGCGCGCGGTCATGGCGTTGCGCGACATTTCCAACCCGCGGCGCAGCGTGGTGGGGCCATAATATTCGCGCGTGTAATTCTCCGGCGACCAATTGGTGCCATCTCCAGCCTCGATCGCAAGCGGGCCGTCATCGACGAGCGTCGCCGGGGTCAAGCCGAAATCGAGCGCTGCAGCATAGACGATGGGCTTGAACGCCGACCCGGGCTGACGCTGCGCCTGGGTTGCGCGATTAAGGCCAGTCGCTTCATTGAACGAATAGCCGCCCACCATGGCGAGCACACGGCCGGTATGGGGATCCATCGCCACCAGAGCGCCCTGAATTTCCGGCGCCTGCCGCAGCGTGTACCGGCCATTGCCGCCGCGGGTGGCGTAGACGATCGCTCCGCGCGCGAGTGCGCGTTCGCGATTGCGGCGCGCGCCTTGAGCCGCCCATTGCGCGTCATCGTTGAGCAAGCGTCCCGTGGCGCCGTTTTCGTCGGTGACGGTAATGGCGCTATTGCCTGTGCCGGTCACCATCACCCGTAGCCAGTTCGCCAATGTCGGGGGGGCCGCAGCGGCGCGCAATTGCGCCGGAACATCGCCGGCAGGATCGCCGCTTGCGACTGGACCGCGCCAATCGTGGCGGCGATCATAAGATTCGAGCCCGGCGCGCAGCGTGCGCGCGGCGGCCAATTGCAGACGTGTGTCAAGCGTCGCGCGGATAGACAGACCGCCCTCGTACAATGCGCGCTCGCCGCGATCGGGGAAACGGCGTAAGATCTCACGGCGCACTTCTTCGACGAAGTGCGAAGCGGCGATGTATTGATCGCCCGCAAGGCGATCGTGCGTGACCAATTCTTCCGCCCGCGCGGCGGTCGCTTGCTCCGCCGTTATGTAATTTCGCTCCAGCAAACGCGAGATCACGTATTCGCGCCGCTCCATCGCGCGCGCGCGCTTCGCCGGCACGCTCAAATCGTAATTTCCTGGCCCCTTCGGCAACACTGCGAGATACGCCGCTTCGCCAATCGTGAGGTCGTTGAGGGACTTATCAAAATAATTGAGCGCCGCGGCGCCGACGCCGTAAGCGCGGTTCCCGAGATAAATCTGGTTGAGATACAGTTCCAGAATGCGGTCCTTGTCGAGCGCCTTCTCGATACGCTGGGCCATCAGGCCTTCGCGGAATTTGGTGTACACCGCGCAGAAGAGGCCACGGATGCCGCCTTCGCAGGCCGCCGCCCGTCCCGTGAGCATATTGCCAGCGACCTGCTGGGTGATCGTAGAAGCCCCCTCGAGCCGGCGTCCGCGCAGCACGTTGCCGACATTGGACACCATCGCCCGCGCCAGGCCGCGATAATCGATGCCGGAATGCTCGAAGAAGCGCGCGTCTTCAGTGGCGATAAAGGCGTTCTTCACGTAATCCGGAATCTGCTCGATGGGCACAAACACGCGCTGCTCGCGCGCGAATTCCGCCACCAGTGCGCCATCGCCGGCGTGAACGCGGCTGGTCACGGGGGGTTCGTAATTCTTCAGCTGGTCGATGCTGGGCAGGCCCTGCAGCGCTGCGATGATGAACACGCTGAACGCGATAACGCCAATCCCGGCGGCCGCCGCGAGGCCGACCAGAACGCGCCGCCACAGCGGCCCGCTGAAAAGTCCAGGCCGGCGCTCATCGCCCCAGGAGGTTTGATCTTCGTACTCGTCTCGCAAGATGCGCCCCGCTTCTGCTCGCGCGTTCCTATACCTGGTCGGCGTCGTCTTCCAATACGGCGCGATTATGGCCGCCGAGTTTGGCGGCCAAAGGGCAGCTCGAAACGTTAATCCGGCGAAACAAACTCCGTCATTCCGGACGCGCGGAGAGCGCGATCCGGAACCCAGGCGCGACAGCGGTGCTCTACGATCCCCTGGGTCCCGGGTCTTGCTCCGCAAGCCCGGGGCGCCTGCTCAGGCGCGCGCGGCGTATAGCTGTGGAGCGGAGAAGAATGTGTCCACGGCGCCAGCCATCGCCTCGGCCAAGGCAGCGCGGGATCGCGGGTCGCTGAGCCGGCGTTCGTCGGCGACATTGCTCAGAAAACCGGTTTCAACCAGCACGGCCGGCACGTCAGGCGCCAGCAGCACGAAAAAGCCGGCATTGCGGTGGGTGTTCGAGATCAGCGGGACGGCTTGGCCGAGCCGGGGGATCAGCACCTGGGCGAATTGTGCCGAGCGATTGGTGGTTTCGCGTTGGGTCAGGTCCACGAGAATGTCGCCGACCGCAGGATCCCGGGGCGCTTCGCCGAGATTGATGTCCCAGTCCTGCGCCGCCATCAGGTTCTGGGCGCGATTGGCCCCGCGCTCCGAGAGCGTATAGACCGAGGCGCCCCGGGCCTCCGAATTGGCGCCCGAATCGGCGTGCACGGAGATGAACAGATCCGCGTTCTGGGCGCGGGCGAAACTCACGCGATCAGCCAGTTCAACGTACCGGTCGCTGTCGCGGGTGAGCGCCACCTGGTACCGGCCACGCGCTTCCAGCGCCGAGCGCAATTGCAACGCGTGGTCGAGCACGACATCCTTTTCGCGCACGCCAGTAGCCCCGATCGCACCCGGGTCGCGGCCGCCATGGCCTGCGTCTATCACGATTGTACGCCGGCCAGCGCGGCCGCTCATTTCCAGTGGCGCGGGCAGAGGGGCGGCCAGGCCTTCAGCCGCCAGGTCGAAGGCCAGCGACGGCGACGCCCCGCCGGTCAACTCATGGCGAACAACCGTGACCGGCCGATCGAGATCGAGCACCAAACGGGCGCCCCCGTCCCTGGGGGCATAACGATATTGCCGAACCAATCCGGCCCCCGGCCCCTGGCCGCTTTCGCCTTGGGGCATGGCCCACCGCGCGTTGGCGAGATCGATCACGAAGCGATCTGGACCAGTTAGGAACATAGTCCTATGTTGGGTGGGCCGTTCAAGTGCAACACGGAGCCTGACGCCCCCCTCCGTTGGCGCAAGCGCCACGCCCCGGACCGCCGCCGGCGCGTCCGCCCAGGCGCGGCCAGTCAGCGCCGCGCTCGAGAGCGCAGTCGCCCCGGAGAGAATGAGGGAGCGCCTGGTGGGGTCCATGGAGGCCCGGACCCTACCAGCCTCCGCTTGCTATCGAGTTGAAAAGGAAGGTGAACGCCGCACTAAAACCCAGCTCAGCGCCAGCCCCGGAACACGCTTTCTTTCCTTCACGAATTCATGCAATGGTGCGCTATCGTCGCGTGCGCCGTCAGGGGGAGGTCCCCAGGAGCGCCCGGCGCGCTCCCGCACCGCGGATCCGGTCGCTGGCCCTGCGGAGCGCCCCCGAAGCAATGAGGGCGGCGCTCGCTTTTTGGACCCAGAGACGCGCGTCCCCCGCCGGAGCGTAAGCGCCGCTCTCCGAAAGCGGCGCCAATTTGGAGCCGCTTATGACCTGCGCGATCACCAGCCCTAACGCCAGCAGCCTCAGCGCTGCCCGTGGGCTAAGATTGGCGGGCCTAATTTCACCCACGACATTACGTCGCCCGACCCCATCCGTGCTCAACATGAGCCGCAAAGCGGTCAATGCGTGCGACGTTTACGGAGCCCAGCCACATGGCCAAGAAAATGCTGATCGACGCCGCCCACCCGGAAGAGACCCGGGTCGCGGTGCTCGACGGAAACCGCGTTGAAGATTTCGATTTCGAGGTTCAGTCCAGAAAACAGCTCAGAGGCAATATCTATCTCGCCAAGGTGACGCGCGTTGAGCCGTCGCTGCAGGCAGCCTTCGTTGAGTATGGCGGCAACCGCCACGGCTTTCTGGCGTTCTCGGAAATCCATCCCGATTATTACGCGATCCCAACCGCCGACCAGGAGCAGATCAAAGCGGAGCTCGCCGCGGCGGAAAAGGAATCAGAAAACGCCGAGGAAGATGAGGAAGCGCTCGACGAGCGCCGCCGCCGCATCCTCACTCGGCGCTACAAAATCCAGGAAGTGATCCGCCGTCGCCAGATCATGCTGATCCAGGTGGTCAAGGAAGAGCGCGGCAACAAGGGCGCAGCGCTCACCACCTACCTCTCGCTCGCCGGCCGCTATTGCGTGCTGATGCCCAATACCGGGCGCGGCGGCGGCATCTCGCGCAAGATCACCCAAGCGACAGATAGGAAGCGGTTGAAGAAAATCGCCCAAGACCTCGAAGTGCCACAGGGTCAAGGCCTGATCATCCGCACCGCCGGCGCCAAGCGCACAAAGACCGAGATCAAACGCGATTACGAGTACTTGTCCCGCGCCTGGGAGACGATCCGAGACGATACGATGAAATCTGTCGCGCCCTCGCTGATCTATGAAGAAAGCTCGCTGGTAAAGCGCGCGATCCGCGACCTCTACGACAAGGACGTCGATGAAGTGCACGTCGACGGCGAAGCCGCCTACAAGGAAGCCAAGGACTTTGTGCGCATGCTTATGCCTTCCCACGCCAAGCGCGTGCATGTGTGGAAGGAGCCAACCCCGCTGTTCGCCAAACATGGCGTCGAAAAACAATTGGAGTCGATCTACTCGCCGATCGTGACGCTGAAATCGGGCGGCTACATCGTCATCAACCAGGCCGAAGCGCTGGTGGCGATCGATGTAAACTCCGGGCGCGCAACACGCGAGCGCGGAATCGAACAGACCGCCTTCAAAACCAACATGGAAGCGGCCGACGAAGCGGCGCGTCAAATGCGCCTGCGCGATCTGGCCGGCCTCATCGTGATCGATTTCATCGACATGGAGGAGAACAAGAACGACCGCGCCGTCGAAAAGCGGATGAAGGATAATCTCCGCTTCGACCGCGCCCGCGTGCAAATGGGCAAGATATCAGGCTTCGGCTTGTTGGAGCTTTCGCGCCAGCGCCGCCGCACCGGGGTGCTCGAAGGCACCAGCCATGTCTGCCCCCATTGCGAAGGATCGGGGCGGGTGCGTTCGATTGAATCGGCGTCGCTTGCAGTGCTGCGTGCGCTGGATGAGACCTGCGCCAAGCAACGCGGCCGCGCCGTCGATGTCCGCGCCGCAACCGATGTCGCGCTCTACTTGTTGAACGAGAAGCGCGACGCAATCGCGAACCTCGAGGCCAATCGCAAGGTCCGGGTGCGCATTCTCGCGGGCTCGGGCCTCGCCTCCGCCGACTTCCAGATCAATTTCTCGAACGAAATGCTGGAAGACGATGAGGTCGAAACCGACGCCGAACAGCCGAGCCGCACTGAGCGCGCCCCCGCAGCCGCGGCTATCGAGGAAGACGATGAGATTCCCGACGAGGCTGAGGACGAAGAAGAAGAGCCGAGGGACGAAACCGTCGCCAGCGCTGAGGCCGATTCCGGCAAAAACCGCAGAGGCCGCCGCGGTCGCCGCGGCGGACGCCGGCGCCGTGAGGAAGACGCACCCGCCGAAGCGACACCCGCAGCCGCTGAGGCCGCA
>CXWL01010569.1_pt1 | contig 33569 bp, 17 predicted proteins | sample 590931 | NCBI WGS metagenome assembly CXWL01 (sample SAMEA3498368, study PRJEB10139) | groundwater metagenome | biome: water well; material: biofilm material | place: Germany | collected 2015-04-27
ATATTGGTTTCACAAGGGATTTTTCGAAGAAGCGGTGTAGTTATTCATACACCCGACTGAGACAAATCCCTTGTGAAATCAAGAGACAAGTGAGGGCGTGTGCAATTCATGCAATATCCGGGTTAAACCTCTTTCAACTGGTTAAGTGTTAGCGTAGATTTACCGTGCTATTCATGGTATAACTTATTTCTTCCTCTGCCATTATTCTGTAAAGTCAGATAAATGGGGAAGTTAATTTGAGTAGTGATATCGGCTTCAACCTGTAAGGGGCTGAGATGGCCAATGAAGAAAAATTGAAAATATTAATGGTTGAGCATTCTGCAGAGGATGCAGAGCGGATACAGTATAACCTTGCTCAAGGTGGATTTCAGCCGGATTGTTTGCGTGTTACAACGGCTGCCGCTTTACGTGATTCGCTTCTGGATCGCGACTGGGATGTGATTTTGTCTGATTATGACTTGCCACAACTCAACGCTCAGGATGTTTTGCAAACACTGATAAACCAAGGCCTGGGTATACCCCTGATTATCGTGTCCAGTCATGCGGGTGAGGAAGCGGCAGAACATATCATGGCTCTAGGTGCCTATGATTTTGTGATGAAAACAAATCTCGCCAGGCTGGTGCCAGCGATACGGCGTAGCTTGCATGAAGTAGAAAACTACCAGCGCTTTATTACTGCACAAACAGCATTGCAAAAAAGTGAAGCCCTTTTCCAAGCGATTACATCCAATCTTCCCGGAGTTGTTTTTCAGTTCTTGTTGGCCGCTGATCATCAAATCAGTTTTCCTTATGTTAGCGATGCCAGTGAAACATTGTTGGGATTGTCACCCAAAAAACTAATGGATAAACCCGGATTGTTCCCGGAATTGATTTTGACAGATGACAGGGAATCCTGTCATCAATTGATGATTACCTCTGCGGAGCAACTATCAACCTGGAACTGGGAAGGTTGCATTCAGGTAAAAGGCGATAGTGATATCAAATGGATCAGTTTGCGTGCCACTCCCAAAAGGATACCGGATGGCGCGACGCTATGGGATGGCATCATGATCAATATTACTCGAAATAAACTGGCTGAACGTGAGATTGCGCGCTCTCGTGAACAGTTAGCCGAGTTATCTTCTTATTTACAAAAAATAAAAGAACAAGAACGTGCTCGAATTGCACGCGAAATTCATGATGATATTGGGGGAACATTAACGGCCATTAAATGTGAGTTGTCTCCATGCATGGAGACAACTCCAAGAAAATCAGAGTTTTATCAACGGAAAGCGAGATCCATTGAATCTCTGATTGATCGTGTGATTGACAGCACGCGCAGGATTTCTCTGGATTTGCGACCAGGCATTCTTGATTGCGGCATTGTTGCTGCTGTTCAATGGCAGGCGAAAGAGTTTAGTGAGCATACAGGTATTACTTGCAAAGTTTCATGCGGAAACGATGAAATATCGTTGGATTCGGATTTGGCAATAGCAATTTTTCGTGTTTTCCAGGAAATACTGACAAATATTTCCAAGCATGCCCATGCATCCCGTATTGAGGTGAAACTTACGGAGTTGGATGAGTTGATTCTTCTCGAAGTGATTGATAATGGGCGAGGTATCACTCGTGATGATATGAAAAAACAAGATTCTTTTGGAATCCGCGGCATGCGCGAACGTTGCCAGCAATTGAAAGGTAGTTTTCATATTTACGGAGATTCAGGGAAAGGCACCGAAGTAACTATTCTTATTCCCACAGATAATCTGGAGCAGCAGACTGGGCACGTGGCTGGCTTAAAAAGCAAATTAGAAGAACCTCCGCAGTCTGAAGTTATGATGAAGAAAAAGGAAGTTTCGCGGTTTTGAATAGCTGGATATGTCCATGATAAGTGTAATGATTGCTGATGATCACGCAATTGTTCGCCAGGGTTTGAAGCAAATACTCAGCGAAACTGATGATATTAAAGTAACCGGCGAGGCTGAGACAGGATTTCAAGCAATCAAAATTGCACGGCAACAGGATTTCGATGTCATGTTACTGGATATTTCTTTACCCGATAGAAATGGTATTGAGATTCTGAAGCAGGTAAGGAAGGATAAGCCAAATCTGGCCATTCTAATGCTCAGTATGCACAATGAACACGAATTTGCGATTCGTGCATTAAAAGCAGGAGCCGCTGGTTATCTGAATAAACAAAGTGCACCAGCACAACTCGTTGTGGCTATTCGTCAGGTAGCAACGGGTAATAAATATGTGAGCCCGGCTGTTGCCCAGGAACTTGCCAATATCATTAACTCTGAATCAGATAAGCCGCTCTATACAATTTTATCCGATCGAGAATATCAAACTCTGTGTTTTATTGCTGCAGGTAAAACATTGTCAGAAATATCCACTGAGATGTTTCTGAGTCCCAAAACAGTCAGTATCTATCGTGCGCGCTTACTAGAAAAACTCAAGTTAACAAACAATTCAGAATTAATTCGTTATGCTATAAAAAATAAACTGGTTGATTAAGCTCCATGTTGAACCGGGCACATGAAAAACGGGCACTGTTAAATTATTGTCCAGGATCATTCTTTGTTATTTGCCAAACCGGCATTAAAGAAATGCTCAACTTCCGCCAACTCCCGGGTACGTCTCATAGGAGGTAAACTTTGCCATATTTGTTTTCCGTAGGCTTTGGTCGTCAGGCGCGGATCGCAAATCATCAATACACCTCGATCAGCTTCATCACGAATCAAACGACCAGCACCTTGCTTCAAATTAATCACTGCACGGGGCAATTGATATTCCATAAAGGCATTACGTCCCTCACTGTTAATTTTCTCAATGCGCGCTGAGAGTACTGGGTCATCGGGTGGTGCAAAAGGAAGCTTATCAATGATAACCAGTGACAATGCCTCACCCCGTACATCAACTCCCTCCCAGAATGATTGACTACCAATGAGGATGGCATTATTCAACTTGCGGAAACGCTCCAGCATATAAGAGCGGGAACCCTGCCCTTGCAGTAATAACGGAAAATCAAATTGATCTGCTGATATCAATAACTCATAAACACGTTGCATCGCACGCAAACTGGTACACAAGAAAAAAGCACGTCCCCGGCTAGCCCGTAACACTGGAAGTGCTGCTTGTACAACATGATCAGTATAGGTTTTATGATGCGGCTCTGGTATGCCAACGGGCACATAAAGCAGCGCCTGTTCAGCAAAATTAAATGGGCTTTCCCAGCAAACTGTTTGTGCGGTAGCCAACCCCATTTCATCATTGTAATGGGCAAAATTCTTTTTAACTGATAGTGTGGCCGAGGTAAAAATCCAGGCACGTGGCGATGAAACCATTTGTCGCTGGAAAATTTCAGCGATCGACAAAGGTGTCGCATTCAGTTGCAAAGCTTGGTTATAGACTTCAATCCAGCGCACATAGCCTTCCGTCTCAGCTTCATCACGCCAGCGTTTAATAAGATTCAAATGATTATTTGCACGCTGCCAGCAATTCTCCAAGCCCTCAGATCGCTCAGCCTGACTTTCCAGCAGTTTTGTCAGTGCTATCAGATTTTCGAGTAGTTTATCCAGCGCATCGTTAAAATCTGTGTTTTGCGTTATTGCTGCCAACGATAAACGCGTGTTGTCTTCTGCGATGGTCAGGCGTAAATCGCGTACTGTTTTTTCCATGGCCGCAATCGCATTGGGCAGCTCCATGAAATCTCCCGCAGCCTGCGTCGCCTCCACTTTGGCATCGCGTGCGAGATCCAGCAACTGACTGGTGCTGATGGATTCACCAAAAAACAAGCTGGCTGTCTCCGGTAATTGATGGGCTTCATCAAAAATGACCGTATTACAGGCAGGCAGTAATTCTGATAGCCCTTCATCACGCAACATGACATCTGCAAAAAACAAGTGGTGATTAACCACCACCACATCGGCTGACAAAGCTTGCTTTCTCGCCTCCATCACAAAACATTTTTTGTAGCTGGAGCATTCTGAACCCAGGCAGCTATCGCGTGTTGAAGTGACTTGCTGCCAGATTGCCGCATGCTCAGGAACCTCGCTGAGTCCGCTCTTATCGCCATTTTTACTGGTATTGGCATAACGTTCTATCTGTTGCAGGTACTGGATTTCATCGCGATTGATAAAACTGAGGTGCGTGTCTTGCAAGCTTCTTTCCAGGTGATAATGACAAATATAATTGGCACGTCCCTTTAATAATGCAACCGTCACGGGCACTTTAAGCGCTGCGCGCACATTAGGAATATCGCGTTTAAAAAGCTGATCCTGTAATGTTTTTGTTCCCGTGGAAATAATGACCTTACCACCCGCCAGTAAAGCAGGCACCAGGTACGCCAGTGTCTTGCCCGTTCCTGTGCCCGCTTCAGCGACCAGAATCTGATGCTTTGCAATGGTTTCAGCAATTGCCTGCGCCATTTCCAGTTGCTGAGAGCGCGTGCGGAATCCTGCAATATGGCGGGAAAGAACACCCTCAGACGAAAAAATTGAGTCAATATCAAACATAAAATAAGGATATCAGAAGCTCCAAACCAGCATATACTTTACTTTTGGGTACTTACCCCTTCTGGAACTGAGCAGGACAGGATATTTTGTATCGCATCACAGTACGAGATGCAGATCTTCTGTAATTATACTGTTCTGCCCATGAATATGTTCGATCTTTGATTGGGTTAATTATCAATTCTCTTTACAGAAATAATTTCTTCTTCGATGTATTTATAGAGGTACAGCTGTTAGGCATCGTTACACAATTACATAAACTTTTAAAACGTAAAATCAGTAGGTTGGGATGATCTTGCGAGGCCAAACATACACCTTAAATGTCGAGCTTCCTGTCGTCAGTCCAACCTACGAGATGGCGCAAATTCGTTCATGTTATTTATTTACGACTTCTTAGCATAAACACTTCTCCGATAGATAACTGACCAGGAGAAATAGTACAATGCCCTAAATATACTGACCAAGTATTGGTATGATTCTACAGTTCACAGATAAAGAAAAAGGGGAGCGCAGATAATTGAACCCATTTAACCGGTATTACTTCTATGTGTCTGCTCACTTTAATTTAAATTTAATCGGCTCTGTACGATTAAGCAAATTGATCGATTCGAAATAATGGAAATGAGGACAAGTGTATTTTGTATGAGTTTGCTGTTGCCTGGAAAAATAACTTCATAATGAATATAAAAAACATCTGGAATATATTCATTCTGGCTTTATTGCTTATTTTACCGTTAACTGGATTGAGTAATGGATTACCTGCTGAATCAGGAAGCGGACAAAAGCCAGTGATCAAACCACAGAAGAAACCGGTATTCATCGAGGCTGATCGCATTACAGGTTATTACAAAAAGGAAATAGAAGCGATTGGTGATGCAGAAATACAACATGGAGATAACATACTCACTGCAGATCGCATGAAATACTATCAATTGACTGAAGACACTGAAGCTGAAGGAAATGTAAGCTTAGACAGACCTAAAGATATTTTGAAGGGAACAAATCTTCAGATCAATCTAAAAACTGAAGAAGGTCATATGTCAGAACCACGTTATTATATAAAAGACGGAAAAGGACGTGGTGCTGGTAGTGCTTTGTTATTTGAAGGTAAAAATAACTATCGGCTGCAGGAAGCTAATTACACCACCTGCCCTGAAGGTAACGATGATTGGTATGTCCGCGCCAAGGAGCTGGAAATTGATCACAAAAATGAAGTAGGCACCGCACGTCATGCCAGTATTGTATTCAAAAACACGCCCATACTTTATTCGCCCTGGATAGATTTTTCATATAGCGGAAAACGCAAATCAGGAATACTGACACCCATTGCGGGTTATAACGTAAGAACCGGATTTGATACTGCCCTCCCGATTTATTTAAATATTGCACCCAACATTGACGCCACCATAGCACCACGAATAATGACAGAGCGTGGCTTCATGCTCAGTAACGAAGCGCGGTATCTGGGTAGTCAGATGAATGGTCGCCTGCTGTTTGATATTCTTCCCGATGATATCAAAACAAACCAGACACGCTGGGCCATTTTATACGAGCACACACAGAACCTAGGTAAAGGCTGGCAGGGTCTTGTTAACTATAACCAAGTCTCTGATGATCGCTATTTTCGTGATCTTAACCCTAATCTTGCACAGACCAGTTTGAGAAATCTGCCACAACAAGGTGAAATTACATACAACGGCCGATTGGGCGCAGACGGTGTGTTAAATTTCAGAGGACTTGCCCAAGGTTTTCAGGTACTCCAGGATCCATTTGCACCCTATGTTCCTCCCTATGCACGATTACCACATTTCTCTGTAAACGCCATCAAACAAAATGTAGCCGGCCTGGATTTTGAGCTTAATAGCAGTTGGTCAAATTTTTATCACCCTACCCTCGTCGATGGAAACCGCTTGGTAATGTTTCCCAATATCAGTGCTCCATTACGCAATGCATACGGCTATCTCACGCCTAAATTTGGACTGCACTATACGCAATATAATTTAGCGTCACCCATCACCGAGACTAAGGGAGAAAATATGAGCCGCACCGTCCCAATTTTTAGCTTGGACAGCGGCATCGCATTTGATCGTCAGATTGGAGTAGGTGGCAGTAAATTTACTCAAACCCTCGAACCGCGCGTGTTCTATGTTTATGCTCCGTACAGAAATCAAAACTTGTTACCTAATTTTGAATCTGCATTAAATGACTTTAGTTTTGCACAAATATTTAACGAAAACCGGTTTAGTGGAAATGACCGTATTAATAATGCAAACCGCGTCGCACTCGCACTGACATCCCGCTTTGTAGAACAACAGACAGGTATCGAACGTTTGCGGCTTGCGGTAGGACAACAGATCGATTTTTCTGAGAATAGAGTGTCTTTGTCTTCTCCACAGGTAATCAACCCTCCACAGATAACCAGCGGAAAAGCTGATTTCATTGCAGCAATAGCGGGACGTTTGACGCCTCATATCAGTACGGAAACTAACATTCAAGTAGATCAATCCAAATTATTGACTGAGAGAATTCGCGCTGGTATTAGCTATCAACCTGATATAGGTAAGGTGTTGAATTTTGGCTATCGTTTTACACGTGATGTTATTGAGCAAGTTGATACTTCAATCCAGTGGCCAATTGCTGGAAAGTTACATGGTGTTGCACGCGTGAATTATTCCCTTAAAGATGACAAAATCCTGGCAGGGTTGGCAGGTTTTGAATATAACTCGTGTTGTTGGGCCTTACGTGTTGTAATGCAACGACTGACAACTGCCACTCAAACTCAAACCACCGCATATTTTGTACAGCTGGAGTTAAAGGGATTAATGGGACTTGGCAACAACCCACTGCAAGTACTACAACAAACTATTCCGGGTTATACCAGCATTTACTAGGAGGCTGTCCGGGAGTACGAAATCGTAAAAATTCATCGCAGTCTATTGTTATTTTGTAATTTTTCAAATACAAAATAACTGTGTCATGAAATTTAAAAGCTCTATTCCTGGATAGCTGCCTGGTCATTGACTTGCTTTATATGGCATTAATTAAAATCATTCTTCTATGCATAAAAGAAACTATTCCTGCATCTTCATACTGCTTATTGTATTAATACCCGCTGATATCACAGCACAAGAAGTGGAATTTATTCCTGCTGCCAGAACCATTGATCTTATTGTGGCAGTGGTTAATGAAGATGTCATTACACGACAGGAGCTTGATGAGACCATAAAGACGACCGTCAGTCGATTTCAGCAACAAGGAATTCAACTGCCGCCTGATCAACATGCCCTGGAAAAACAGGTTCTGGAATCTATTGTAACCAAGCGAATTCAATTACAGCATGCAAAGGAAATCGGTTTGTCAGTCAGCGAGAGTGAACTTGATGAAACAATTCATCGCATCGCTAAAGAAAATAATTTTTCCTTACAGGAATTTCTTTCTGTACTTGAAAAGGATGGCATCAGTTTTCATAAGTTCCGACAGGAAATCCGTGAGGAAATGATTATAGCGCGACTCAAAGAACGAGAAGTAAAACATCAGGTCAATGTAACAGAAGGTGAGATTGATAATTTTCTTCGTACCCAGGAAACATCTGCTGTGGGTAATGATGAATACCACCTTGCTCATATACTGATACTGGTAGCAGAAGACATGGATGCCAGTCAAATCCAGCAAAGAAAACAACGTGCTGATATGGCGCTGGAAAAACTAAAAGAAGGCGTGGATTTTTCCCAGGTAGCCGCTGAATTCTCAGATGCTGCCGATGCCACAAAAGGCGGAATACTCGACTGGCGCCCTATCACTCAAATGGGACCGGCATTTGCCGAATTACTATCACCCCTTCAACTCAATGAATTCACGCAAGTAGCGCACAGCCCGTCTGGCTTTCATATTTTCAAGCTACTGGGCAGACGTGCTCAGGAAGCGCCGACGGTGATCATTGACCAGACGCATGCCCGTCATATACTGGTTAAAATTAACGAACTAACTTCCGAAGGTGATGCAAAGCTTCGAATTATTCAACTTAAAGAAAGACTTGACAAGAGCGAAAATTTTGAAGAAATAGCCAGACTCTATTCTGAGGATACCAGTGCCGCATCAGGTGGTGATCTTGGTTGGCTTTCACCGGGCGATACCGTTCCTGATTTTGAGAAAGCCATGAACGCACTATTGCCTGGACAAATCAGTGAGCCGGTAAAGTCTCAATTTGGATGGCATTTGATCCAGGTACTGGAACGCCGCTCAGAAGATATCAGTCTCAATCGACGCAGGCAGACAGCACACCAGGCTATACGAACTCGCAAGGCAGATGTTGTTATCCAGGAATGGTTACGGCAATTACGTGATCAAGCCTATATAGAGTACCGCTTAGATGATGATCTATGACCATTAAATTTATTCCCGCACTAGCACTCACCGCTGGCGAACCTGCTGGAATTGGTCCTGATTTATGTGTGCAAGTTGCACAGCAGCCATTATCATGTAATCTGGTAGTCATCGCTGATTGTGAACTGTTACTGGCTCGTGCTCATCAACTTCAGCTTCCCCTGAAGCTAGTTGATGTCTCTTCAACTACGCCAAGTCAACACAAGGCAGGTAGCCTGCAGGTACTACCTGTCCCATTAAATGAACCGGTCATACCTGGAAAACTTAATTCAGCAAATGCTCGTTATGTCCTGGCAACCCTCAAGCATGCTGTTGAAACCTGTAGAACGGGTCAATTTGATGGCATGGTTACAGCACCGGTGCATAAAGGTGTTATCAATGATGCGGGAATTGCATTTACAGGGCATACGGAATATTTATCACAACTTACCCATAGCCCAGTCGTTATGATGCTGGTGGGTGGGAATATGCGCGTAACGCTGGCCACTACGCATTTACCACTCAAGGATGTTGCAGCAGCCATCACAGCTGACAGAATCGAAAGTAAGTTACGTATTATTCAGCGTGACTTAATAGCACGTTTTATGCTTGATAAACCACGTATTGCAGTCGCAGGGCTTAATCCACATGCCGGTGAATCTGGCCATTTGGGTCGTGAGGAAATTGATATCATTATTCCTGTGCTAAACAAACTAAGAGCTGAAGGCATGCATCTGATAGGCCCTATCCCGGCAGATACTTTGTTTAATCCTTCTCAACTCAATCAATATGACTGCATTTTTACCATGTACCATGACCAAGGATTACCGGTACTGAAACATGCCAGTTTTGGAGGTGGTGTTAATGTCACATTGGGATTACCCATTATCCGCACTTCGGTAGATCATGGTACTGCACTGGAACTGGCTGCGACAGGACGCGCGCATCCAGGCAGCTTACTGGCAGCTATTGAAATGGCCATACAACTTGCCAAAAACCAGACATTATTTCTCAGTCATGCACCATAATCCGCGCAAACGCTTTGGTCAGAACTTCCTGATTGACCAACAGGTCATTGCTCAAATAATCGATGCGATTTATCCGCAAAAGAATGATCGAATCATTGAAATTGGACCAGGTCCTGGTGCATTAACAAGACCCCTGCTGCAAGCACTTGATCATCTGGATGTTGTAGAGCTCGACCGTGACATTGTAAGCAAACTGGAAAAGGAATTTCCCCGAGAAAAATTAACGATCCATTCAACCGATGCACTGAAATTTGATTTTTCTGTTTCAGGAAGTAAACTGCGCATTGTCGGCAATTTACCTTACAATATTTCAACACCATTATTGTTTCATCTGGTCCAATTCTCAGAACATATTCTGGATATGCATTTCATGCTGCAAAAAGAAGTTGTGGATCGCATGGTGGGAATACCTTCAACATCGGATTACGGTCGCCTTTCAGTTATGTTGCAGTATCGTTTTGATATGGAATATATTTTTAGTGTTCCAGCAGAATCTTTTCGTCCCATACCCAAAGTTGAATCGGCTATCGTCCGTATGATTCCACGCCATAAATCATCTATGGTTGCTAAAGATGAAGCATTATTTTCACAAATTGTTTCAGCAGCATTCTCACAACGTCGTAAAACATTACGCAACACACTACGCAGCTATTTAAAAACAAATGATTTTATTTCTCTTGATATTGATCCTGGATTACGGGCTGAGAATTTATCCGTTGCAAAATTTGTAGCTATTACAAATTTTCTCGTTTTGTAAAGTAAATTACAAAGATATGCCAAGAAATTTAAATTTGATCTGACCGTCTTTGTATAAAACCAATGACTGTCAGATCAATTCAATTTATTCTGATTATTTCAAGTTGCTCATATCTTGATTTAACTTGGTTCTACATTGCTCTTCTTTGCCGGTTAGATCAATTAAACCAGCAGATCTTAGACATTCGTTATATTCAAATAAAATATCATTCTTTTTCTGAGTAAGCTCCAGTGATGCCGAAAGTTGCTTGACTTGCTGGGTGACATTCTTCAAGTTGATATTCGCAATTGCGGTACCAATTCCATCAATACTTTCTTTGGTGGCATCCATTTTTTGCAATGACTCCTGATTTATTTTATTGACCTGATTAGCAAAAGCCTGATTGACTTTACTGGAATAATTTCTTAATTCATCAACATTTTGTTGTGTTATGGCAGCTAACTTCTCTTCGTAATTATTTAGCTCACTCTGGACAAATGTATTGATGCTTTCCTGGAAGCTGTCTAATGACTGATCAATTTCCTGCTTAAATGTCTGCATCTTGCTTTCTACCAATTGATTGATGTCACTATCCAGCCGTTTCACAATATCATCAGAGATTTTTTCAATGGGCGGCCGGGAGTCAATAATTTCAATTTTTGTTTCATTGAGACTTGATTTGATATCATCAGCCAATGATTTCTGTTTATCATCAATCTGATTTAATGATGCTTTCTCGTTCTCCGCTATCAACCAAGAGATAAAAATAAGATCTTTTTTCTTCTCTTTGTCGAGACCATAAATCAATTCATCCAGAATATTAGAAGAAACTTCTTTATTCGCGACATCATTCAAGTGACTTAAATTGGCGGAATTTAATAAATCCTGCAGGTTGCTGTGTATTTGATTGACATTTGCATCAGCTCTGGCCATTGCAGTTGATTGACGAAGTAGCTCATAAGGTAAGTAAGCCAGTGTAAGTATCAAGCAGACTGAATAAGCGGAGAATCTCCATTTTCTGTTTTTCAGAAAAAAGCTGAAACACAGCAGTGCAATGATTAAAATTACAGAAGGTGCCAGAATCGATAAAATATCTAACCAACTTCTTTCTGTCAGCACATCAAAGGAAAGCATATTTAATACTTTAGCTATAAATTCGTTCATCAATCACTCCCAATATGACCAAAAAATGCATTAACGTAAAACCATTTTCTATATTTCTTAACCCGGATATTTCATGAATTGCAGGATACTGATAATTTATCACGGTATAGAGGATTGATTGTATAAAGTTTGAATTTCATTATCGCAGGCTACCGTTGGATATGATTATTATCGAATTTCATAGAATGAGGAAATAAATTGCAAACAGCCTATATCAGTCATCCAGACTGTCTCAAGCATGACATGGGAACTTATCATCCAGAGAGTCCGCAGCGACTGATGGCCATTGAGAACCAACTGAAAGTCTCGGGCTTGCTGTCACAACTGCAACGTTACGATGCGCCGCTGGCGAGCGTAGAACAGTTGGCGCGAGTGCATACACCCGATTACATTGAAAGCATCCGGCTGGTTGCGCCTGATGCCGGATTGATCGCCCTTGACCCTGATACCGCCATGAATCCTTTTACACTGAATGCTGCATTGCGCGCGGCGGGAGCCGTTGTGCTGGCAACGGAGCTGGTTCTGACTGATAAAGTGAATAATGCTTTTTGTGCCATTCGCCCTCCCGGACATCATGCTGAATCAGATCGTGCGATGGGGTTTTGCCTGTTTAACAATGTGGCAGTGGGAGTGGCACACGCAATCCATCAATACCATTTGCAACATGTGGCGATTATGGATTTTGATGTACATCACGGGAATGGCAGCGAGGAAATTTTTCGGGATAATCCACACGTCATGTTGTGTTCAACTTTCCAGCATCCCTTCTATCCTTATTGCGGCGCTGATAGCGGCAGCCAGCGCATGATCAATGTGCCTCTGCAGCGTGGAGCTGACGGTGTGGCTTTTCGTAAGGCGGTGACAGATTACTGGTTGCCAGCATTAGAAGCATTTAAGCCTGAGATGATTTTTGTATCGGCTGGCTTTGATGCGCATCGGGACGATGAAATGGCGCAATTACAGCTATGTGACGATGACTATGTCTGGATCACGCAGCAGATTAAAGCAATCGCAGATAAACATGCCCGTGGCCGTATCGTATCGGTGCTGGAAGGAGGCTATGAACTGAAAGCGCTGGGGCGTTGTGTGTCAGCACATATCAGAGTGCTTAACACAAATTGACACGCATCAGATTTCAGCCTGCAAAAAGCGGTTATCCACAGATTGCGCAGATTAATACAGATAAATCAAAGGATTGCGCCATATTGTCAATATGTTCGCCGGGTGTGCTACGAAGAAACCAATAACCCTGTGAAAATCTGCGGAAATCTGCGAAATCTGCGGATTCAATCGCTGTTTTTAGGTTCAGTGATCATTGCTTGCAGCGCCTGGAACAATAAGCGAAAGCTTTTCGGTGGTTTGTCAGCCGCTTTCTCTTTATGGGCGTTACGGATCAATAATCTTAAATGTTGCAAGCCGGCAGCAGGGTATTTCTGGGCAAATTCGGTGAGCGCATGTTCATCGGCCAGAAGACGCTCACGCCAGCGTTCAAGTTGATGCAATCGAGCCGTTTGATGGAGTGATGCCTGTTGCCAGGAATCGAGCTTTTCCTGAATGGGTAACACATCAATGTTGCGCATTAACTTGCCAATATATTGCATTTGTCGACGGCGTGCACCATGTTTATGCATGGGCCGGGCAAGATGAATGGCATCGATTAAAATTTCCGGCAGGTCAAACTCGATCAATTTCTTTTGATCGAGTTCTACCAGTTGTTCGCCAATTTCCTGCAATGCATGCATGTCTCTCTTGCGTTGCGTTTTACTTGGCGCAGCATCCTGTTCGATATCGTTTTCTGTGTTCTTTTGCACGGTAACCTGTGTAATGCAGTGTCAAGAAGCTGCTATCATAGCGCTTTAAATGGATTTAATTCCATTTGATTTGTTTCTTAACGACTAAAGTTCCAGCTTAAATTCTCTACCCCATAGCTATTTATGAACAATCTACCTGCTTCTAACTCTCGATTCTCTTATCCATTGAGCACACTTCAGCAAATTGCTCGTGATATTTTGATGCATGCCAGGCAAGGCGGTGCCACTGCTTGTGAAACAAATGTTTCCGATGGCTTTGGTCTATCAGTTACTGTGCGTCAGCGTACTGTTGAAACGATTGAATATCATCGTGACAAGGGGCTTTCAGTGACCGTTTACATAGGGCAGAAGCGTGGCAATGCCAGTACTTCTGATTTCTCACCGCAGGCAATCAGCGATACGGTTGCAGCAGCTTTATCGATTGCCCGCTATACGGCTGAAGATGAATGTGCCGGATTAGCGGATGCAGAATTATTGGCGCAAACTTATCCGCATCTGGATTTGTACTATCCTTGGGAATTGCCGGTTGAGGAAGCCATAGAACTGGCAAAAAATTGCGAACAGGCGGCATTTGCAGCAGATAAACGGATTACTAATTCAGAGGGGGCCACTATTTCAGTCAGTGAATCTCAATTTATCTATGCAAACAGTCTGGGGTTTATGGGGGGATATCCACTGTCGCGCCACAGCATCAGTTGTGCCATGATTGCTGGACAGGACGATAGCAAACAGCGGGATTACTGGTATAGCGTTGCGCGTGATGCCGCTGATCTGGAATCGGTTGAAAGTATTGGGCAAAAGGCTGGTATGCGCAGTGCGGCGCGCCTGGGTGCCAGGAAAATTGCCACTTGTGAGGCACCCGTATTGTTTGAAGCACCCATAGCATCCGGTTTGATCGGGCATTTTGCTTCTGCCGTGAGTGGCGGAAGCCTTTACCGGAAATCTTCTTTTTTGCTGGACAGCATGGGTCAACAGGTTTTTGCGCCCGATATCCAGATCCGTGAATTGCCGCATATGCCTAAAGGTCTGGCCAGTAGTGTATTTGATGATGATGGGGTGGCTACGGTTGAACGCAAGGTGGTTGAGAATGGCATTGTACAAGGTTATTTTTTAAGTAGTTACTCGGCACGCAAACTGGGTATGCGCACGACCGGAAACGCCGGTGGTACGCATAATCTGATCATGCAGAATGCGGCGCCCATGGATTTCAATGCGCTATTGAAGAAAATGGGAACAGGTCTGCTGGTGACTGAATTATTGGGACATGGCATCAATGCAGTCACAGGAGATTATTCGCGTGGCGCTTCAGGTTACTGGGTTGAGAATGGTGAAATTTGCTACCCGGTAGAGGAAATCACCATTGCAGGCAATTTGAAGGAAATATTTCAGGGAATATTGACTATCGGTAATGATGCCGTGGTGCGTGGATCGAAACAGTGCGGGTCTGTTTTGATCGATCATATGACTGTTGCGGGCGGTTAAATATTGACTGAATGTTCTGCGTCAGTAGTGTCCGGTTAAATTAGCAGCTGTTGCCACGGTAGCGCGGAAGGGGTCAACACGAAAGGGATCGCCCAATTTTGTGACCCCAATTCTGTGCGGCATTGATTACGTCTTATCTTGCTCAGAATCCATGCTGCTATCAGGTTTTACAACAGAAATGACGCCATGTTGCACCACTGCTTTGTCCCGTTCGATGATTTTTTTTAAACGACTCACAACTGTAGGGTCTTACATTTGACACGCTCATCTTTTTTTCTGCTCGTTTCACTGCCCGGCTTACAGTAGCATAACTTACACCAAATATTCACCCACTTGAGCAAGCGTATATAAATAACTTCCCGAGCGTTGCCACGTGCTGTCATATGATATAGCGCTCCGGCAAATTCAATGCGTAAAGGCCTTGCCATTCGTACATCCCATCTGCATTTAAACTTGTCGCAGATTAAGTTTGTAAAATGCTACCGTGCTTTTTGACCCCGCCTTTTGGGTTTTCGTTATTTTATTTGCGCGGTGTCGCACCACCTTCGGTGAGTACAATGGATATTTATCGAGGAGTGATTCCGTTTATTTTTCTGCAGATGGTGACTGTAGCAATCGTGATGGTATTTCCGGGAATTATCAGGGTGTTTGACAATGTCAATTTATGAAATATCCAAGTTAGATACAACGGATAGTTTGATTGATGGATAAAAGTAAAACACAGAGAACACTGAGATCGCAGAGTTCCTGGGAGGCAAGCGAATAATGAGCACAATTAAAATCATGACCTTAGTACGGAATTCATCATTTAAGGCAGCTTCGAAACGTTTTTGCTTAATCCAATTTCATCAATACATGTAACTTCCAGCTGGAATTTACATGATTATCTCTTCTTCAAAAAAAAAACAAATTCATCAGTAGTTTCAGACATCGTTAAAAGCTCATTGCCTGTTTGATCAGAAAAAACCTGGAAATCAATCACGGAACCCGGATCGGTCGCAACAATTTTCAGGATTTGTCCACTCATCATCCCGGCTAGCGATTGTTTGGTGCGTAAGATTGGCAACGGACAAACCAGCCCGCGTGTGTCCAATTCTTTATCAATGTGCATTTTCTGGCAATGAAAATTGGGTAGTGTCTATTGGAATAGTGTACAAGATCAAGTTTTAGCCTAGTTTTAACCTGGGAGAAACTCAGTTTCTTTGCAGTGACTGTCTCTTTTTTCATGAATTGCCCACCTACAAATCAGCGTCTACCAGAAACAACGAAACATTGTTACAGAATTGCTGTTAATATTTTGTGAACAATGAGTGCTAGACGAGCGCTTTATAGTGTAGCAAATACCTCTTTACAGCAATTGCTGTTCCATATGGTATGCAATGCCGAAACTTATAATATATGAGAATACATATAGACTTCTGATATGCGCTTTTACTGTATAACCTATTTTCTGATACTGGGTATCCTGACTGGTTGCATGGTTGGTCCAGACTATAAGCGCCCGGATATCAATATACCATTGAAGTGGCGCGTGGATGCATACAACGAAGTTGAAACTGTCAGTGCGGATCCATACAATGAAGTTGAAACTGTCAATATGACGTGGTGGGATCAGTTTAATGACGCAACACTGAATGAATTAATCCAGATTGCATTGCGAGAAAACAAAGATTTGCAGATAGCAGCCCTTCGAGTGGAAGAATTTAATGCGAGAGTGCAGATCGTTAGAGCAGGTCTTTTTCCACAATTAGGAGCTGGCAGCTCAATATCAGAGAATAAGTTAAGTGAAAATCGTCAATTTGCACCAACAGCCAACCGTGCTGCTGCGACAGGAACGTATGAATTAGGCGGGGTTTTTCTCAATTGGGAACTGGATTTATGGGGACGTATACGTCGCTCCAGTGAAGCTGCAACGGCTGAGCTTTTGTCTGATAAGGAAAATTACCAGGCAGTTATGCTGAAGCTTGCTGCAGATGTTGCTTCTGCTTATATACAGATCTTGAGTCTAGATAGAGATCTTGAGATATCAAGGAATTTATTAAAGAATCGAGAAAAATTGCTACAATTATTTGAAATCAAATATGCTAGTGGGTCGATTTCAAAATACCAACTGGGGCAAATACACTTGATCTATGAACAAACCAGATCAAATATTCCAACCAAAGAAAGGCAAATAGCGCAGCTGGAAAATGCATTGTCTGTATTGCTAGGCCAAAATCCAGGACCAATCAAACGAAGACATACCATAGAAAACCTGACTGCTCCATCTGTGCCGCAGGGAATTCCATCCGAGATTCTGGCTCGCCGTCCTGATATCCGGCAGGCTGAGCAAGATCTCATTGCTGCCAACGCCCGCATTGGTGTTGCCAAATCTCAGTATTTTCCAACTATTTCTTTAACAAATTTGTTTGGCTATGCCAGTACTGAGCTCAGTACGCTACTGCTGAACTCATCTAATTATTATACCTTTGGCGCCACTACCTTATTTCCCATATTTACTGCTGGTCGAATTGCAGGTCAAGTACGTCAGACTGAAGCCGTGCAGCAACAAGCATTAAATAATTATTTTCGCACAATACAAACTGTATTTCAGGAAGTTGAAGATGCTCTGATTTCCAATCAGAAACTCAAAGAGCAATTCAACATTCAAGCCCGTCAGTTGGAAATCCTTCACGATATTCACCATCTTGAATTGGGGCGTCATGAAGGCGGTTACTCAAGCTATATTGACGTACTCAATACTGAACAGGATTTGTACAATGCAGAGATTACGCAAGCCCGGAATCAGCGTGATATATATATTGCTTTAATACAAATCTATAAAGCAATGGGTGGAGGATGGCTAATTAGCCAAGACACAGACACTAGCTATAGAGAAGCACTACAATGAATGATCAAGACCAGAATGTCCAGAATGTAGCACTACCTGCTTATTTGCGAAAAAGATTACAAGCTTTCAGGATAGGAAAGGGTATCAAACAAAGCTATTTGATTAGAGATAAGCTCCTGGGGAAAACATACGATTTCGAACCATGGCAGTTCTTTGTCCTGGAAGTTATGCCCGGGTGTGAAAGCGTTGAAAAACTTGCATCAATTTTTGAAGACCGTTTCGGCCATCCCATTACACAGGAACAAGTCAATGCATTGTTTGCTTCGGTAATGGAGAATGATCTTCTGGATACCGATGATAAGGAAGCTTCCACGCACCCTTTGCTGGCATCTTTTATTCAATCAGAAAAATTAACAGACAGTCGAAGCACAGCGCACAACGCAGAACAAGCTAATATCAACGAGCAGTCAGAAACAATTCATCCTGAGTCGACAGATCTACCAGGTGGAATACAAGATGCCATTGATCTGGATTCTCGTATAGTAAAAAGAATGTGGAGGATTTTTGATCCACGGCCAGCATTAAACCTCATTACTCCATTTCTTGTACCTGTCAAATATTGTATCTACCTGCTTCCGGTCATAGTAATCGCTGCTATCATCTTAATCATTAAGAATCAATATCTAATCAGTAAAGATATGGATCGATTGCTCGCAGATACTACTTTTTTTAGCTATATAGTATTCAGCATGTTCTCGGTTAACTTGATTGTGGTGATAACTAAAGCAATAGTTGCCCATAATTTTCGAGTCAATGTAAGCGCCTTTGGTATCGGAATATTCTTAGGATTTTTGCCTCGCTTCACTATCCAGAGCAGTCATTTACGCCAGCTCTCCCGATACGAGCGTATTTGGCTTCATGCTGCACCCTTGATGGTACGACTTGGTTTGTTCAGCTTAGGAATATTTATTTGGTTCTACACAAGAAACACAGATGGTCATTTACCGCAAATGGGGTTGATGCTGACCATCATCTGTTCGTTCGGTTTTTTGTTTTCCGCAAATCCGCTGTTAAAGAGTGATGGTTATCATTTGTTGTCAGCCTTCATGAATGAACCATTTTTGAGGGGGAAATCCTATCAGGCGCTTCTCAATAAGCTATATGGAGTCTCATATAAGGAAGCAGATAATAGTTTATTGATAACCTACGCTTTGGCCATTTGTGTATTCTTGTTTTTATTAATTATCGGTGTTGTTTTGTTTGTAGGTGCTTATCTACAACAGATACAACTTGGCGGTTCAAGCATAATACTTATCACGCTGCTGGGAATATATCTTTTTCGATTATTATTAAATCAATTCAGACGAATTAATGCGGCGTACGAACGTTCTGTACAATATAATCGCTGGCGCAAACGCCAACTGCCTGAAGAAAGTGCCGATAAAGAGCTTGACCAAAAGGAACAAGCCGGTTTTTCAATATATGCAAAACGTGCTTTATTGCTATCTCTCCTGGTTACTCTGTTCTTGCCATATCCCTATGAACCAAGTGGTAAATTTATTATATTTCCCGATCAGAAACAAATGATTGCTACTGACATCGCTGGAATAATTGAGCATGTTTATTTTGATGGCGGAGAGACGGTGAAAAAAGGTACCGTAATAGCCCGTCTTGCAAATAAAGATCTTCAGTTCCAAGTAAAAATTCATACTGCAAAGATGAAAGAGCAGCAGGCTGTGATTAACGAGTTGAAGTCCCGGCCTAAACCTCAAGAAGTAAAACTGGCACAAAATTTACTAAACATTGAAATAACGCGGGCTAAATTCAGCGAAGCCAAGCTGAAACGAATCAAAGATCTCTATAAGAAAACGGCCGTATCATTTGAGGAACTTGATGCCATTGAGCGCGAGCATCAAGTTAACCTGAATCAGGTAGATGAAAAACGCGCTGCTCTTGAACTGCTTAAGAGCGGCGCAACCAAGCATCAAATTGATGCTGCACAAGCAAAGTTAATAAGCCTGGCAAATGAAAGGGCATCATACATTGATATGATCAACCGATCAGTCCTTAGCATGCCTTTTGATGGCAATATCCTCACACTGCACCTCAAACAAAAAATTAATAGTTTCCTGGAAAAGGGCGAGCTATTCGCTGAGGTCGAAAAAGCTACTCAGGTGACTGCCGAGATTGAGATTCCAGAATCAGATATAGCCTATATTACTCATGGAGCGCGCGTTAGAGTGAAACCCATTTCTTATCATAATGCCGCATTCCAGGGAATAGTCACTACGATTGATCGAGGTATAACCACACAGCCATTTGGTAATGTTGTTAAAGTTATTGTGTTGATAGAAAATGACAAGGGAGAGTTAAGGACAGGGATGACTGGTTTTGCAAAAATCGAGGGTGAAACAATACCAGTCTGGAAAGCTTTTTCTTTATCAATACTTCGGTTTATCAATGTAGAGGCCTGGTCGTGGCTTCCTTAAAAAATGGCTATGTCACTGGCTGAACTTTTTTGGGGCGAATACCGATTATTCCCCCTGAAAATTGCTAACTGAAAGAAAATCTGGGTTAAAGGTAATTAGGATAAAAAAAGCATGTCAGAATTTATAAAATTTGTTTATACACCGATAGAACATGGCGATGTAACTTTGATTATTTCTGCTTGCCGGGCAGGGGGTGTCGGAGTTCTTAATGCCGAGTACGAAATAGATTCCAGGTTGATTGTTAATCAGCTTGGTCTGATATCTAAAAAAGGCTGTCAAGGCTATGGCCTTAAAGTCGACGTGATTGACGAAATCCTAATAACCGGAATTCTGGATTATACGAAAAAAGGTTTACGTTGGCTGATTCTCGATTCCAGGATAATAAACCTCCATGAAGTATTCATTCTTGAACTGCGACGCGCTGGTGTTAAGGTGCTTGCGGAGTTGAATAAATCTTGCTGGTCAAATCAACCTCTTGATCAATCAGTTGATGGATTAATACTTAAAGGTAATGAGGCTGGCGGTTTTGTTGGAGAAAATAGCAGTTTTATTCTATTTCAGAAATGGCACAAGCAAACTAAATTACCACTCTATATACATGGAGGTCTGACTCCCCATGTAGCTGCAGCCTGTAGTGCAGTAGGTGTGGCAGGTGGAGTTTTTGATTCTCAAGTATTGTTGCTGGATGAATCTCGACTACCTGATTTTTTGCGCTCTATGCTTAGTAATTTAGCGGGAAATGAAACGGTTCTAGTTGGCGATGGTGAGCAGGGTGAATACTTCCGTTTACTCGTTCGTCCTGGGCATGCTGATGTACAGGCTTTTGTTCGTGATGGTGAAGGGCAAGGCTATGATGACATCAAGCGTTTGATCAGCACTAAAATTAACTGGAAAGAAACAAGAAAAGGATTGTTGCCAATAGGTCAGGATGTTTGTTTTGCTGGTCCATGGCAAAAGAAATATAGGCGTTTGGTGGATTTATTTAAGGCAGTTGATTCTGCGATTGAAAATAATTTGCTCCAAGCCATTGAAGCCAAATCAATATTACAGAATTCACCTTTGGCAAAAGATTTGGGACTTAAATACCCTTTGGTACAGGGACCCATGACAAGAGTGTCTGACTCTCCCGAATTTGCCGTTGCGGTAGCAAAGGCCGGAGCTCTGCCAATGTTGGCGCTTGCCTTGCAAAAAGGCCCTGCATTAAAAAAAATGCTGTCCGAAACGATGCATTTGCTTGGCGATAGCCCTTGGGGAATAGGTCTGTTGGGTTTTGTTCCGCAGGAGTTGTTCGATGAACAGCTAACATTAGTAACTGAATTTCACCCCAATTACGCAATCATTGCTGGTGGCCGGCCCGATCAAGCCGTGCGGTTGGAAGAAGCCAATATTCCTACTTTTCTTCATGTACCTACGGCAAATCTGATCTCACTGTTTATCCAGGAAGGCGCACGCCGCTTTATTTTCGAGGGTCGTGAATGTGGAGGTCATATAGGACCACTGAGTAGTTTTGTTCTCTGGAGCACAATGGTTGATCGACTGCTTGCGGAATTGAAGAGCGGTAAAGTAGAAGGCAGTGAAGTTGAGGTGCTCTTCGCGGGTGGTATCCATGACGCAGTGTCTTCCGCAATGGTTCAGGTACTTGTGGCTCCATTGGCGGCAATGAAAGTAAAGATTGGAATTATTATGGGTAGCGCTTATTTGTTTACGAAAGAAATCGTCAGCTGCTCTGCGATTCTTCCATTATACCAGGAAGAGGTAATCAACTGTAACCAGACAGTAAATTTGGAATCAGGCCCCGGCCATGCCAGTTGCTGCGCTTACACGCCATTTGCAAAGGAGTTTTTCCGTAAGCGTGTGCTGCTGCGTAAAAAGCATATACCGGTCGATGAAGGTCGCAAAATATTAGATGATCTCATTATGGGTCGATTGCGGATTGCGTCAAAAGGCTCTGTCCGGAAAGGAAGCAAAGGCAAAATACAATACCTCGATGAGGAAAAACAACACGAAGAGGGTATGTATATGCTCGGGCAGGTTGCGACGCTACGATCGGAAGTTATTGATATAGCCTTGCTTCATCGTCAGGTAACTGAAGATGCTGCTGCGCTGCTCGCTGCTCAGCTTTCAAAAACCAGCAGGCAACCTCAACACTTAACTGAAAAACCTGTCGACATTGCCATTGTCGGCATGGCATGCTTACTCCCGAAAGCAAATTCAATCGAAGATTACTGGAATAACATTCTCAACAAGGTGGATGCTATTACCGAAATCCCGTTACACCGTTGGGATTGGCGTTTATATTTCGATGAAGATCGAGCAGCGAAGGATAAAATCTATTCTAAATGGGGCGGGTTTATCGATGATATGCCTTTTGACCCGATTCGCTATGGAATGCCGCCAAAGTCTATAGAGTCAATTGATCCGATGCAGTTGATGGCGCTGGAAGTGGCTCGGCGTACGCTAGTTGATTCGGGATATCAAGACAGAGATTTTAATCGAGAGCGGGCATCAGTCATCCTGGGTGTTAGCGGAGGAACTGGGGATGTCGGAACTCAGTATGGTTTGCGTGCAGAACTTCCTAGATTTCAAGGTTTCTTGCCTGATGACATTGCCGATCGTCTCCCTGAGTGGACTGAAGATTCATTTGCTGGACTACTGAATAATGTCAGTGCCGGGCGAATTGCAAACAGACTTAATCTGGGAGGGGTAAATTTCACCACTGATGCAGCCTGCGCGTCTGCTCTGGCAGCACTATATCAAAGTGTTTCTGAGCTATCTTCAGGGCGCAGCGATTTTGTTATTACGGGTGGTATCGATACCGTGCAAGGCCCATTTGGATATTTGTGCTTTAGCAAAACACAAGCGCTTTCGCCGCGGGGTCGCAGTTCGGCATTTGATGCTTCTGCTGATGGCATAGTCATTTCTGAAGGTATTGCAATGGTTGCACTTAAGCGCCTTAATGATGCGGAGCGTGACGGTGATCGTATCTACGCAGTGATCAAGGGAGTTGGTGGCAGCAGCGATGGCAATGCTAAAGGAATGACTGCTCCATTACCTGAAGGGCAGTTACGTGCCATGCGCCGTACTTATGTGCAAGCTGGCTTTGATCCGGATTCAGTCGGACTTTTTGAGGCGCATGGCACTGGTACCGTTGCTGGTGACACGGCTGAGCTTGAAAGTACAATGAAATTAATCAAGGAGAGAAACTATAGCCCCAGGCAAGCAGTAATTGGTTCGGTAAAAACAATGATAGGCCATACTAAGGCTACTGCTGGTATGGCTGGGTTAATCAAAGCTGCTCTTGCATTACATCGTCGTATTCTTCCACCCCATCTTGGTGCTAGCCAGCCCAATCAGGTCTTGCAGCAAACTGACTGTCCCTTCTACCTCACAGACCAGGCGCAACCCTGGATAGTATCTGAAGACACACCACGCCGGGCTGCAGTAAGTTCATTCGGTTTTGGCGGTACAAATTTTCATGTTGCGCTGGAAGAATATACACAAGAATATCGTGACTGGCTGCGTCCAGCAGCTTCTCAGAAGTGGCCGGCAGAGCTTCTATTATGGAGTGATGTTAGCCGTGAAGGATTAGTTGTTCGATTGCTGGATATACAGAGAGCACTGTCAAACATACAAAATATAGAATTGCGAGACTTAGCGAGCAACTTAGCCAGGAAATGGCAGATGGATAATGAAATTGTCGCAATTGTTGCCAAAGATCCAACCGATTTAACGGGAAAGATTAATGTCTTATTAGCTCATCTGCAGGACAAAAATGTAGAATTACCTGTAGGCGTATATTATGGATCGAGTAAGTCTCCTGCAGGAAAACTTGCCGTATTATTCCCTGGGCAGGGTTCTCAGTACACGGGTATGTTACGTGAAGTTTCGTTGCATTTTCCTATTTATGCTGATGTGTTAGCCGAAGCTGATAAAATTTTAAATGATGCTTTCTCACAACGCTATGGTGAAAGTAAGCGTTTGAGTCACTTTATTTTTCCGCGTGGCTGCTATAGTGAGGATGCCAAAGCCGATGCGCAACAGATTTTAACAAACACAGATATTGCTCAGCCTGCGCTGGGTGCTGTTGAGGCGGGGCTCTGGAAGTTATTACAGATGTTTGAGATTGAACCGGATATGCTCGCTGGCCATAGCTATGGTGAGTTTGTCGCGTTGCATGCAAGTGGCGCAATTGATTTCAATACATTAATGATCTTATCTTCCGGACGTGGAAGATTTATCATTGATGCAGCAAAAACTGGAAATACTGAACTCGGTACGATGCTTGCAGTTCAGGCACGCCGGGAAGATATTGAAGCGGCGTTGGCAGGTCACAATGACGTTACTATTGCAAACCATAATGCACCATTACAGAGTGTGCTTTCTGGTTCACGCTCCACCATTGAATCTGCAGAGAAAAAATTATTAGCAGCGGGAATAATCACCAATCAAATACCTGTGGCAGCTGCATTTCATTCAAGTTTAGTTAAACCAGCGCAACGTGCTTTGGCAAATCTAATCGATAATATGGAATGGCAACCATGTCTTATACCTGTTTATTCAAATACTACCGCGAGACCACATGCTACAGAAGTTGATACCACCAAAAAGCTAATGGCACAACATTTGGTAAGTCCAGTCGAATTTGTGGCTGAAATAGAGGCAATGTATCAGGATGGTGCGAGAATATTTCTAGAACTTGGTCCAAAATCTGTTTTGTCAAGATTAACAGACAAGATTCTAATTGATCGGCCACATAGAGCAGTTTCCATTGATGACGGTAATGGGTTGTCAGGCATGCTTAATGCCTTCGGGCAATTAATATGCGCCGGTATTAATCTCAATGTGATGAAACTTTTTGATAATCGAGATTGTATTGCAGGTGATCCAGCCAGGCTGGAATCATTGCAACGCTGTAATGCAGTGCCAAGGCATGCGTGGATGCTGAATGGAAGCAGTGCCAGACTGGCAAGTGAGCCCATTAAGCAGGTTGGCGTTACTGTGGATCAAGTAGCCAATCAGTCTTTAAGTACTGTTCAGGTTAGTGCCAGAAAACAAGAACGTATTGTGTATCAAACAGATTTTTCTGATACAAAGCAAGCACAGCAACAAAAACCATGTAAAAAGGAGAATCAAATGAGAGAGCGGCGGCCATTAACAACTTCTGGAAATTCGGCGGTTATGACCGAATATTTTGAGACCATGCGCCAGTTTCTTGAAACGCAAGAACGCGTCATGACAGCGTATATAGGTGAACCCATTGTTGATCAGGGTAGTGTACGGGAACAAAGGATTATTAATTCATACATGCCACCCAAAGCTCAGGCTTACGAAGCCATACAGGAGCAGGAACCTGCTAAACAGGTTCAAGTTACGCAAACACCTGTCAAAACAACTGCCATGCCATTATTTTCACATGAAACACCGGCCCGGAATACTTCGGCCCTGGCTTCGGCTCAACTAGTTGATAATGTGGATAAGGATGAGGAAAAAAACAAAGCTGTTTCAAGTATTGGCCGTGACAACATGACTAATATACTGCTGGGCGTCATTGAAGAAAAAACCGGCTATCCGCCTGACATGATTGGACTAGACCAAAACCTTGAATCCGATCTTGGAATCGATTCTATAAAAAGGATAGAGATCGTTGGCACATTGTTACAAAAGCTTCCAGAAAACTATCGTCAGGAATTAGGTGAGAATCGTAGCAAGCTCAATACGCAGCCGACGCTTAATGGGATATTGGACATATTATGTAAGTTAAAAGTTGGAGGGACCGTAACTGCCCCTTTTAAATTTGCCGAGGTGGGAGTAATGACTTCTGTTGTCAGTCATCCACCTCGGCATATTATTCAATCCAAGCAGGAAGATATCGACAAGACTGCACTCAGACAGCTAAAGCAAGGACATTATCTTATCACTGAAGATGAGTTGGGTGTCGCGGCAGAACTAGGAAAAATGCTTATTACCCGTGGATGTACTATTAACCTGGTCAAACGCGTTGTGCTGTCACACGGTGACTGGTTAAATAAGTGGTGTATCGAGCATAAAAATGAATTCAAGGAACTTGCTGGTGTAGTGCATCTTGCTCAACTTGGTAGAAATTGGCTTAAAGCAAATGCTGTGTTGGATGACTGGCGGAAGCAGTTGCAAATTAATGAGAAATCAATTTTTAGTTTATTACATGATTTCAGCGACAAGCTCGTAAAAGATGCGCATATATTGTCAGCAAGTGCTCTGGGTGGTTTTTTTAACCGGCATGGCAGTATTTCACGTGGTGAATTATGTATACAAGGTGGTGCTGTCGGAATGCTCAAATCATTATTTGACGAGCGCCCATCACTGCGTGTCAAAGCGGTTGATATTGATCCTTCTCAGAATTCTTTTGAGATTGCATCAATCTTACTTGGTGAGATGGAATTAGTGGGTGGACGTCAGGAAATTGGATATCCCGGTGGTAGACGCACGATTTTCCGCACTGTGCCTTCACCTGCTATTGTTAATCCTGTTAACAGTAAAAAAATGCGCAACATTATCGTTCTGGCAAGCGGTGGAGCGAGAGGTGTGACGGCTGAAGTGTTACGGGAATTGGCGCTTCCAGGCAACACACTTATCCTTACTGGCCGTAATTCATTGTTAGATAAAGAACCGGAGATACTAAAAACGCTGACCACTGCTGATGCCTTGCGCCAACATTTTATTTCTGAAGCACGCAATAAAAATACCCAAGTAACACCAGCAATAATTCGCCAGAAAATTAATGCTGTACTTGCTGCAAGGGAGATGCGCAGTAACTTGGAAGATTTCAACCAACGTGGTGCAACTGTCGAATACCGTGCGGTCGATGTGACCAATGAAGATGACATGCGTCACTTAATTAGTGACGTGTATCAGCGCTATGGCAGAATTGATGGCGTAGTACACGGAGCAGGCATAATTGAAGATAAATTACTCGCAGATAAAAAAAGTGATAGCTGGACGCGGGTAGTCGAAACGAAAGTAATAGGTCTTCTCATACTGCAGAAATATCTGCACGCTGAATCACTCAGGTTTTTTACTGTTTTCAGTTCTGTTGCCGGGCGATACGGAAATAGTGGTCAATCGGATTATGCAACAGCAAACGAGATTATGAACCGGTTATGTTGCCAATTGAGCATGAATTGGAACAATCAGGTTAATGTTGCAGCTTTTTGTTGGGGTCCTTGGGGCCAAACAAAATTTGGTGCAGGAATGGTGACAGCAGAGACTGAAGCAAAATTTGCAGAAAATGGTGTAAGGCTTGTAACGGCGGAAATAGGGCGCCAACTATTTAATGACGAAATAATCCGTATTAATCATTCAGATGTTGAAATTATTTGTGGTGAAGGTCCATGGGAAGAGCGCGAATCGAGTATTGGAGAGATCAAAAAAAGCTCACAAGCATTGTACGCCGATAGGGTAGGACCACTGATAGGTCGTGCGGCGAGAGTAGTATTAGCGAAGGGTAACCAGGTAATTAATTTTCATATTAATGCTAATCAACATTATCTGCAACACCACCGTATCGATAGAGTTCCAGTATTGCCGGCGGCGGCGGCGTTGGAAATGTTTGCTGAGGCTGCACAGTATCTCTGGAATGGTTGGAAGGTAGTTGAAATACAGAATTTCCGCCTCCTGAAAGGGATTGATCTAAAGGATGAGGAACGTAAGCTTAGCATTGTTATTGATCCCCCACCCTATGGCAATAGTGATGGTTTTGAAGTCAATGCGGTACTGCAATCTGAGCAAAAGGATGGTACGCCATTAATCCATTACAAATCTACCTTACGTTTGGAACAAAAACTGCCCAATAGTAATAGTATTGAACAGGTTAATAAATTACATTCCGAGAAGAACCTGGGAGTTGTCAATGCCTACAGTGAATGGCTATTTCATGGCCCTTGCTTTCAGGTTATCGAAAATATTGATGGGTTATCAGCGGCAAGAGCAAGAGCAACTGTGAAAACCACTCACCCAATGAATTGGATTCTCAGTACTGTAAGTGATGAACATGACAAATGGATTTTCGATCCAGCGGTTATTGATTCTGCTGCTCAAATGGGTATTTTATGGACTCGAAGTTTTCGTGACGAAACGGCGCTGCCGACAAAATTTGGTCGTGTCATACGCTACCAGGAAACATTGCCTGACCGATTACATATGGAGTTTGAGCATATAGAATCAGAATCCCAGGATGCTAATTTGCTTTGTGCTAACGTATATTTTTCCGATACTGCGGGTCAAATGGTTTTTCTGATTGAAAATATGGAATGTGTATCAAGTAAGTCTCTGAATCGTCTTGGGGGAACCGCAAAAGGCATGACGAAAGCTATTGAGCGGGTTTCTGGAGAATTGTAATGGGGAACGCCCATTCCGGCCTGGAACCAGTCGCAATTATAGGGATGGCCTGTGTATTTCCGCAGGCATCCAATATACAAGAATTCTGGCAAAACATTGTTAATGGCGTGGACGCAATCACCGAACCGTCATTGAAATGGGATGCTGAGCGTTATCTGAAATCTGGTCGAATTAAAACGCCTTATGGAGGATATCTTAAGGATTTGTACCACTTTGATCCACGAGAGTTTGGCATAATGCCAAATTCATTAGACGGTGGCGAACCGGATCAATTCATAGCCCTTCGTGTGGCCCGTGACGCACTCCAGGATGCAGGATATTTAACCGGTGATTACAATCATAACGATACAGGCATCATACTGGGTCATAGCACCTACTTGCACAGAGGACAAGGCACGCTGATACAGAATCATATCGTTTTAGACCAAACTATTGAACTGCTTCAAGTGACGTGTCCTTTTATCAGTGAAGAAAAATTGTCTGAGATAAGAGTATTGCTAGAAGGCAAGTTGCCGAAATTCAATTCAGATATAGCGCCTGGATTGGTGCCAAACGTAATGACTGGCCGAATTGCTAATCGATTAAATTTCAAGGGACCTAATTATTTAATTGATGCCGCATGTTCATCGTCACTATTGGCTGTGAATGCTGCCATTGATGAGCTTCGTGCAGGCCGAAGCCGCATGATGTTGGCTGGAGGGGTTAATGCTTCCCTGCCAGCTGAAGTTGCGGTGATCTTTACGCAGCTTGGCGCACTAAGCGAACGTCGCAAAATACGCCCATTTGAGAATGGAAGCGATGGAACATTGCTGGGTGAAGGTCTTGGTGTTGTGGTTCTGAAGAAATTGTCTGATGCCATTGCAGTTGGAGATCGTGTTTATGCAGTTGTCAGAGGAATTGGGCAGGCCAGTGATGGTCGCGGACATGGTTTGCTGGCGCCAAGTATTGAAGGTGAGACATTAGCCATACAAAGAGCATATAGCACGAGCGGTATTGATCCTGCTTCCGTCAGTTTGGTCGAAGCGCATGGTACTGGTATTCCGCTGGGGGACAAAACAGAAATAGCGGCACTGGAAAATGTGTTTGGTCAGCGTAAAGAAACTTATGGTAGCGTAGCTTTGGGGTCAGTGAAGTCGATGATCAGTCATTGTATTCCTGCTGCAGGAATCGCTGGATTGATTAAGAGCGCGCTCGCTCTACACCATAAAGTTTTGCCACCGACACTGTGCGACAATGTCAATCCGGACTTGGGAATTGAAAATACTCCGTTTTATATTAATACGCAAACAAGCCCATGGATTAGTCAGTTAGGCGTGCTTCGTCGAGCAGGGATCAATTCTTTTGGTTTCGGTGGAATTAATACCCATGCTATTCTTGAGGAAGCCCCTGAATATGCACTGAAGCCGGAAAGATTTACTCCATGGGCAGCTGAGATATGTATCTTTTCGGCTGATAGTCGTGAGGAGCTGACGAACACGCTTAATCAGACTGCAAACTTCATACATCTTTATCCAGCGCGGCAGATAGCTGATATTGCTGCAGCATTGGCTAATAAAGACAAGGAAGGGCAATATCGCCTGGCTATTGTAGCCAAAGATAGTAAGGATCTTGCGAAAAAAATTGAAGATTCACTGCTGCGATTGCGTGAGAGTGTTGCTGAAAGGTGGTCAACGAAAAGCAGTATTGTGTACAGTGAGATTAGATCCACTGGAAAGCTTGCATTTTTGTTCCCAGGTGAAGGCTCTCAATATATTGGTATGTTCTCAGATCTCGCAATATGCTTTGACGAAGTTCGCGAATGGTTTGATTTCTGGCGGAGTCTATATAATGACCCTCCTGGTTCCACTCGAACAGATGTCCTGTTTCCTCCGGCAAGTGAGTTAACAGAGCAGCGCCGATCAGAACTGGAAAAACGGCTCAATGACATGGATGTTGGCTCAGAAGCTGCATTTATTGGCGGACAGGCTATGTATGCTTTACTCCGTTCGTTAGGAATGGAGCCAGATGTCATGGTTGGCCATAGCTCTGGAGAATCATCTGCCTTGGCAGCATCGGGCGCGATTTCAGCTGATAATCAGCAGCAACTGGCTGATTTTATTCGACAGCTTAATAAAGTCTATCAACAGATATTAAAGGATGGCAAGATTCCGGTTGGTGAGTTGCTGACTGTTGGTGCATTACCAATGACAATTGTAGAGGAGCATATTGCAGCCCTCAACCAGGACATAGTTATTGCGATGGATAACTGTACAAATCAACTGATACTCTACGGTGAGGCCGGGCCCATTGAATCAATCCAGAAATCTCTTAGTGCGGTCGGTGGAATCTGTTTTCCATTGCCGTTTAACCGTGGTTATCATACGAATGCATTTGCTGAAGCAAGCAAGGCATTTTTTAGCTATTATAAAAAAATTCGATTAAGTTGTCCGCAAATACCGCTTTATTCTTGCTCATCGGTAGATTTGTTTCCCGATACCGCACAATCAGTGCGGCAATTAGCCGCCGCACAATGGTCTACCAAAGTTCGCTTCAGAGAAACGCTACTGAAAATGTATAGTGATGGGGTGCGCTATTTTATTGAGGTTGGGCCATCTGGCAATCTTAGCGCATTTGTAAAAGATACTTTAACCAAAAAACCACATATCTCGCTTGCGACAAATCTTCGTCACCGTAGCGGCCTCGATCAGTTGTTGACCACGCTGGCGTATTTGTATGTTGATGGTAAACAGGTAAAAATCCAGAATTTATTTAATTTACGTTCCATTGAATCTGTTGATCTTTTTAGTAACAAGCCGGTAAAACATTCAGATGTGTTACTCGATAACACGATGCCAAAAATACGTCTTAGTAATGCCGACCGTATTAGTTTACAAAAGTTAGCAGCTTATCCTGATAAAGAAACTTCTGTGACTAACTTGTACTCCGGTGATATGGAAATAATGCCTGAGGAAAACCAGGGGGGGATGCCTGTCATGCACGAAAGCATCATGTCAGATTATTTCGGTATGATGCGTCACTTTCTGGAACAGCAAAGCTCTGTTCTCGAAAGCTGGCAATTGCAGGAGGAAAATGTTCCAGAACAAATAATAGCTTCAGTTAAAGAATATGCGAGCTTACTGGGTCCAATTAAGGAACTGGACAAACAACATTTGATAGCACAATGCTATTTCAGTATCAGAGACGATGCATTCATCATAGATCATGTCCTGTCAGGTGCGGTATCAGAGGATAACTCAGATTTAAAGGGTCTTTCCTGTATACCTTTTATGGTTAGTTTAGAGATAATGGCGGAGGCCTGCGCAATCCTGGCGGATAGTACTGAAGTATTCGTAATTGAAAATGTCAAGGCTATGAATTGGCTCGCGTTGGATGACGGAGAGATCACATTTGAAGTACAGGCGGAATTGATCGATAGCGAATCCAGAATTTTTTGCGCAAAAATCATAACTAACCAAGGTGTCGCAGTAAGTGCAAATTTCCGGTTTAAACCCGATTGGCATTGCACTAAGCTAACCGAGCTTAAGGAAAAAAAGATATCACGCTGGAATGGACGTGAGTTATACACTACCGGAATGTTTCATGGTCCTATTTTTCAGAGTATTACCCACATTGAAGGCTGGAGTGAAGAGGGCATTGATGCAAGTCTTTCAGATGTCAGTCTGGATGGATTCCTTAGTGAAGGAGAAACGCCTAAACTGGTTATTAATCCAATCTTGCTCGATGCCATGGGGCAACTTTCAGCGTATTGGATAGCACAGCATATCGGAACAGATTTTAACAGTTTTCCGTCCACCATTGAACGGATTGAGCTGTATATCCAATGTCCCGCAGATATGACGGGACTGAAATTACATGCACGACAACACTCAATTGATGGCGCAAGCAATGATATTTCAGCGGCACGTGCCTGGCAATTTGAATGCATTGATCAAAATGGACGCCCGATTGTCCGGTTAACTAATTTGGTAAACATCTATTTTCCTGTACCGAATAGATTCTATCAAGTAAGGCGTGATCCACTCAATGGTTGGCTTGGATATCATTTGCCGGCATTGAAATATGGTATTTTGCTATGGGAGTTACCCAATCTTTCTGAAGAATTTTGTGCACAATCAGGCGGAATTTTCTTGCGTATTTTGTCGCACATATTTTTATCTTTTGAAGAACGCGATGCATGGCAGCAATTGCAGGCAAATATGCGTTATCGTTGTCAGTGGTTATTGGGCCGGGCATGTATTAAGGAAGCTGTTCGCCATTGGATTTTTAAACAAACCGGCCAGTTACTTTATCCATCTGACATTATTGTACTTCATGATCAATATGGTGCACCGTATGTTGACGGAAAGTGGTGCGATACGCTTGTACAACCACCGGAAGTTTCTCTTTCACATAGTAATCATGTGTGCCTGGCTGCCGTTTCAGCATCAAATTCTCCTGTAGGTATTGACATTGAAGAGATCAATCGAGTCCGGAAGAATGATCTAATGATTGAAATACTATCTGCAAGTGAAAAAGCTTTTGTGCGTGGCCTGGATAGCTCAACAATCGATGATAAGTTATTGAGATTCTGGTGCGCTAAGGAAGCAGCTGCAAAATTTCTCGGTGTTGGTTTGCAGGGCAAGCCAGCAGCTTTTGAAGTTTCGTTTATGGACAGTCAATGTGAAACTGCTCGTGTTAATTATTCAGGAGCCCTAGTTGATGTAATGGTTACTCGCAAAGATAATTCGATAATAGCGCTAGCTAGCCCGGATATTGCATGAATTCGCACGATGATCACGCATGATATTGGTTTCACAAGGGA
>CXWL01001761.1_pt1 | contig 33541 bp, 41 predicted proteins | sample 590931 | NCBI WGS metagenome assembly CXWL01 (sample SAMEA3498368, study PRJEB10139) | groundwater metagenome | biome: water well; material: biofilm material | place: Germany | collected 2015-04-27
CGGTGAAACACCCGGCAATACCGATCCGTCCAATCCATCATTGGCGCAATACTGAATCTATGCGATTGATAATAGGACATTTTCTCGTTACTTTGCACGGATCGTATCGCGAACGTGTGCACCCGCGTGTGCACTCTTGTTCCCGGAACGTCCTGGCACATCCCGGGACGATTGCACACCTGGTGCACACGAGACTTGCTTGGATGTGACTGGCATTGCCCGGACTGACGCGGGTTTGGACGGACTGACATAGGACGGAGCGGACATGGCGACTTTCACACTTCTACGATCGGGCGCTTGGCGGGTTCAGGTGCGCCGCAAGGGGAGCTATGTCGCCGAGACCTTCTTGCGCAAGACCGAAGCCCAATCCTGGGCGCGCGAAGCCGAACTCGCGATCGATGGCGGGATCAAGCCGCCGCGGCGCGGCCAGCCGGTGGCCAAGAAGGGGCAAACCGCGTTCGGCGATCTTATCGACCTTCACATCGCCGATATGAACGCTGTCAAAAAAGAGATCGCCCGGTCGAAGTCATTCGTGCTCGAATCCCTGAAAACCGAATTGGGGCGGCTTCCATTGGATGGCCTGACGCGAGAGCGGCTTGTGGCTTACGGGCGCAAGCGCGCGGCGGACGGCGCCGGGCCCGCCACCGTCGCGATTGATTTCGCTTATCTCAACACGGTCATTACCCACGCGGCTGCGGTTCATGGAATTCCGATCTCGACCGAACAGGCCAAGCTTGCCCGCGGCGCGCTCGTACGGTTGGGCCTGATCGGTAAGGCGCAAGAGCGCGACCGCCGGCCGACCCAAGACGAGATCGACCACATCGTCGCTTTTCTGGACGGCAATCCACGCCAAAGCATCCCCGCCGGACGTATTGTTCGCTTCGCTATCGCCACCGCCATGCGCATCGAAGAAGTGTGTCGGATTCGATGGGAGGATATCGACGAGCGCGAGCGCACCGTGATCGTGCGCGACCGCAAGGACCCGCGTAACAAGGCGGGCAATCACCAGCGCGTCCCTTTGTTAGACGCGACTGGCTACGACGCGTGGGCAATCCTGCAGGAGCAAGGCCGTTTGACCGGCGATCGTCAGCGCGTCTTTCCCCATGATCCCGGCTCGATCAGCGCAGCGTTTCGCCGCGCCTGTCGCGAACTCGAAATTCCGAACCTGAGATTTCACGATCTGCGGCACGAAGGGACTAGCCGCCTGTTCGAGGCCGGCTTCGCCATTCAACAAGTCGCGCTGGTGACGGGTCACAAGGATTGGAAAATGCTGAAGCGCTACACCAACCTTCGACCCGAAGGTTTGCATGCTGAAGCCGAGCGCCTCGCCGATAACAGGCGACAATTGCAGGAAGCCCGCACGCACCGGCACGGAAAGAACAACCTCAATCCACTGGCGCCAAGCTGGCGTGTCGATCCAGACGAAGATGCGCCTTCCGTATCCGAGCGTGTCGGAAAGAAAACCAAGGAGCGCGAACGCGTTCGCGCCGAACAGGCAAAATTAGTTGGAGAAGGCTAAAGCGCTGCATGCGAACAAAGGCCCCGCTTCGCTGCTACTCAGCCGTGAGCGGGCGCCTGCAAATGCTCATCGAAATATCGATCGAGATCTTCCCTCCGATAGACGATCATGCGCCCTAGCTTATAGAAGCGTGGCCCCTTCCCCGCTGAACGCCAGTTCGCCAACGTCTTTGGCGCAACACCAATATAGACCGCCGCCTCGCGCTCGCGCATGCCTCGTGCAGCCAGCCGGGGCTCGCCCGGCGTTTCGGTGGTGAGATCGGACTCTCGGCTCATCGCGGCACCGGTCTCAACACAATATCACGCGTCACGAGCACACGAACTGGCGCGCCTTCCCGCACCCGCAATGTCGGACGCACGGTGAGCTCGCGATCGACGATGCGTGCGCCGGTTTGCGCTGCTTGCTGAGCGGCAGTATCGCCGAGGCTTTGCGTGAGCGACGCGCCTTCATCGTCATTCTCCGCTTCGTTGGCGACAACGCTGATAATCGATGACAAAGCGACAGCGGCGGCGAGACGGTCGAGATGATTGTCAGTCCGATCACTGAGCCCTGAAGCGCCGGAGGGATCGCTCGCTTCCATGCCCTGCAGGTCGATAGACCAGCCATTGGGTAGGATAAGCCTGTTCCAGGCGAGCAGGATGCGGTGGTCGCCATACCTGGTGCCGCTTTGATATGTGCCGATTAGGCGCGAGCCTTGCGGGATCAAGAGATAGTCGCCGCTGACGCTGTCATAGACGGGCGCCGTCACTTGCGCGATCACCCGCCCTGGCAAATCCGAATTTAAGGCCGTGACAAGAGCCGCCGGGATGACTTGCCCCGCCTGGATTTCAAAGCGCGATCGTGGCGGCGAGAGTCGGGCGTCGAGACGATCACTATTATCTCTTCCCGGCACCTCCGCAGTCTCAGCGCCAAAGAGGATCGGCGAAGCGCGCGCCGCCGCTTGGGGATCGACTGGCGCTGTATCGGCATGCGCCGTCTGCCGCGGTCCGTCCGACGCTCGACCGCTCCACATCGGATCCTCGGGCGCCAGCAACGCGCCAGCGTCGCCTTCAGGCGGCGCGAGCTCTTCGCCAGTTTCAGACTGACCACGCGGCAAGTCGCCGGATTCATAGCCCGACGCAGCCTGCTGAATCGATTCCGGCGGCCCGCCCGCCGCGGCGACGACGGCTTCGGTGGCGCCGCCGCGCCGGTCGGGCCGCTCCGATAGACCACTCACTAAAGCAAAGGCGATGACCACCCCCGCCGCCCCGGTTCCGGCGAGCAGCACTTTGCGCGAGAGGCGCTTGGGCGACGGCGGGCGCGCGCGGATGGCGAGGTCCGGTTGCGCTTGCGATGGCGGGACGGCGGCGTTCATGGATGCGCTCCGGTGCGATCGATGCGGACGATGATGGGCGCGCGCGTGCCGAGACGAAGCTCGGCGCGGTCAAACACGCGGTCGATCATGTAACGCTGCCCTTGCACTCTATAATTGACGAGCTCGGCGCCTTCGCCGGTGACGACGAAGACGGGCGGCAGGTCTGCGGCGGCGACGCTTGCATCGAACTCGATCCAGGTGCGGCGTCCGTTGTCGAACACACGCGTTGGCGTCCAAGCCGGTGTGCGGCCTCGGATGGTGCGGATGCGGTAGGAGAAGTTGAGCGGCTCGTTCGGCGTCGCGCCAAATGTCGATACCGTGTTCTGGGGATAGGACCAGGCGACTTGCGCTGAATAGGTCGCTCCTGCTTGGGAGATCGCCTCGACCAGATACGTGCGCCGATCGGTGATCAAGACGATGTTGGTGCGCAAGCCATTAATCTGCGGCTTCACCAGGACGATGGTGCGCCCCTCGCTTTCAGTCTCGGCTTGCGCTTCGGTCACCATCCAGCGTGACGTGTCGCCGGCGGCAATGTTGTTAAGCGTCTCGCCCGGTTCGAGCAAGATCGTCGAGACGTAATTGGGGCTGGTGTAGAGCTCGTAGAGCGCCCCCGGCTGATAGGTGAAGACATGACGCGCCGCGCTGAAACCGTCTGGGCTGGGACGCTGACGCGCGGCGACATTTGCTGCTTCCAGCGCTTGCAACGGGGTCAGTTGGCGACCGCGCCGCGTTTGGCGCTGCACGACTTCGACTGGTGGCGGCGGGGCCGGCTCGACGACTTCAACCAGAGCGCCGCGCAATGCGGGCGCGCTGCCGGCGCCGTCGCCTTCGGCCACGGGCTCGATCGGCGTTGTGGCGCAGGCGGCGAGTGCGCTTGTCGCCAGCAGCATCAAAACAAGGCGTTTCATCGTTCACGGCTCCAGGAGAAGTCTGAAATCAGCAGCCCAAGGGGGTTGGCGGCAATATCGTCGGCATTGCGTGGCGGCTGTGTCGTCACGCTGAAGACGCCCGCATAGAGCTGGCCGTCGTTGGTGCCGGTGGCGTTGGTGGCGCTTTCAACCCAGCTGACTTCCCAGGAATGGTCGGAGCGCGCGATGATTGAGCGGATGTGGACGGTGCGGCCAACACGCCCGAGGCTGAGAAACGGATCGTCCTCGCGCGCGAGTTCGGTCAAATGTGCTGCGCCCTGCGGCGTCAGGAATTTGTAGGCCTCCAGCCAATTTTCGCGGAGCACTACGCCGTCTGTCGGCAGCGAACGCACCAGGCGCACGAAGCGCCCCAGATGATAGGCGATTTGCGCTTCGCTTGGGCTCCAGCGCCCATCGGCGGCGCGTACATTCATCACTTGCCCTTCGGGCGTGACTTCCACGACGTGCACGAAGGTGCGCTTCTGCAACGCCACCATGGTGAGCGAAACACCGAGCGCGCCGGCAAGGCCAAGACACCCGAAAGCAACCGCGCGCCACGAACGCGCGGACAGCACCGCCGAGCCCATGCGTGCATCCCATTCCTGGCGTGCGCGCGCATAAGGCGTGTCGGCTGGTTCGGGCGCGAAACTTCTCGCCGGCGATCGGAATGGGAAATTCATGATTTGCCCCCAGAGGACGATGAAGAAGAAGGTTTTGGTTGCATGGCGGCGTAATTGACAGGACGCGCGCCGCCGCCGCTTGCGGAAGATGATTTGCCCCCGCCCGACGAACCACCGCCACGTGAAGCTGGGCGCGCACCGCTGATCATGCGGCCTGCACCGCCCGCAAGCGCACGCGCGCTCCCAACCATCGTCTTGGCCGCGTAATAGGTGGCGACGCCGCCGCCGATGGCGGTGACCGCGCCGCCGACACCAGCGCGATAGGCGTCCGCGCCAGAGAGATGCGGCTGCCCCGACACGACTTCACTCGCGAGCTGCGGGCCGAACCATGCGAGCGCCAAAACGGTCAAACCGAACAGCAACACGTTGAGCGCCCCGCCTGCATCAAGCGTCAAAGTCGCCGGCAACGTGTTGACGAAGGTGATCGACACCGAGGCGATCAGCGCCAAGACAAACAAGCGGATGGCGCAGCCGGCGACCCAACCGAGCGGACGCTCCGCCACCCAAGCGGTGCCATTGAACACGCCCCAAGGAAGCGCGACGAAAGCGGCAAGCGAGCCGAGCTTGAATGCGATGAGCGAGACGAAGAGTTGCAGCGCGAGAACGAAGAAACCGAGTGCGACAAAGATGGCGGCGAGAAAGATCGTCCCCATCGTGAGCGCGTCGGTGAAGATGTTCATGCCTTCGGCGAGCGCGATGGTTTTACCGAACAGTTCGGTTCCGATCTGTCCGACGCGCCCTGGATTGTGCAGATCAGCCATGCTCATCGAAGAGCCGCCGGCTTGAAGACCCAATTGCGCGCCCGATTGCACGATCGCGGTGGCGAGCATGTTCCAATTGTTCACGAGGAAGGCGAACAGCCCGACGAACAGCACCTTGCGAAAGAAGGGCGCCATCGGCGCTTCACCGGCGAGCGCCCATTGTGCGCCCGCGAGCGTGATCGAGATCACTATCAGCGCGTTCAAGACGTAGGTCACATCGCCCTGGATCAGACCGAAGCCGGAATTGGCGACGGCGAGGAATTGGTCCAGGAACGAATTGATGGATGCGGGATCCATTGCGCCGCCTCAATTCTCAAACGCCGAGCGCGCGGGTGCGGTCGTCGTCGTCGTTTGGGTTGGAAAGGCGCGGCGCTGGATTTCGCGGCCGCGCTCTTCGCGCGCCAGCCGCTCCATGCGTTCGGTTTCGAGCGCACGGCCTTGCGCGATCAAGAGCGCATGGATTTCCGCGAGTTGGGAAGCCTGGATGCCCAGCAGCTGATTGCCGGCCTGGATGGCGCCGGTCTGGCCTTCGCTGCCGCTGGAGGACTGAAGCGCGCGGTCGATGCGCCCGCGCGTGTTCTCAATCGAGCGCGCGGCATTGGCTTCCGCTTCCATGGCCCGCTGCAGGCTGGCGCGGCTTTCGCGCATCCATTGGTCGGACTGGCCTAGGATCTGGTCGAGATCAAAATCCTCCCACGTCTCCGGATAGAGCGTGCGCAGATCTTCACCGACCTGATGCGCCTCGAAGGCGATGCCTTGCGCGGTCTCAAACAGAGCGCGTGCTTCGTCGATCGATTGGGTGAGCTCCGGCGAAAGCTGCAACGGGTTCTGCCGCAGCATTGCCGCCGCCTGCTCGATCTGCTGTACCTGATTGTGCACCTGCTCGATCATGTGGGTGACCTGCACGATGCTTTGCGCCAGGTTTGCCGGATCGATGACGGGGATTTGCGCTTGCGCCGGCGACGTCGCCGTCAACAGAGCAGCGAGCGCTGCACTCGCCAACAGTTTCCGATATTTGCGTTGCATGGTAGCTCCCCTTCATTCCGCGGCGACGAGGTCGGCGGCGGGTTTGATTGGCTGGATTGGCGGTGACGCGGCGGCCTTGAACCGGCGCACCGCATCGGCGGCGGCGCGCAAACCTCGTGCGTCGAGCCAGGCAGCAGCGAAGCCTCTGGCGGGCGCTTCTTTCAAGACGTGGTCCATCAGCGCGTGATCTTCCGGACGCGAGGCGCCAACGAAAGCGAGCGCGGCAGGACCGAGCCCTAATTCAAACAGCCGGCAGCCGTCACGGCTGACGAGGTAATAATCCCGCTTCGGCGTCGCATTGGCGATCAGCGCGATCTGACGCGCATTCAAGCCAAGCCCTTCATAGAACGCGCGCGAGCGTGGTTCGCGGGCGCGGTCGTTGGGCAGATAAATCCGCGTCAGGCATGCTTCGATGATGGTCGAGGCGATCGCACTCGCTTCGACATCGGCGAGTTCTTGGCTGGCGAACACCACCGCGACGTTTTTCTTCCGCAGCGTCTTCAGCCAATCTTGAATCTGCGCGGAAAAGAACGCGTCCTTCAGGAAGAGCCAGGCCTCGTCGAGCACCAAGAGCGTTGGCTTGCCGTCGAAGCGACGCTCCAACACGTGGAAGAGCGCGGCCAACACAGCGCCCGCCGCTTGCGGCCGGCGCATGAGATCGTCCATCTCGAACGCCTGGACGCTTCCATAGCCAAGCGTCGAATGATCGTGATCTAGGAGCCGCCCGTACGGTCCCGCGTGGGTGAAGGGCTGCAGCGCAGCGCGCACTTCGCCATCTTGCGCGAGCGCCACATAAAGCGTGAGCGTGCGGTCTTCCACCGGCCGCGCGGACAAGATTTCAAGCGTGCGCCAAAGTTCAGCGCGCATCTCCGGGGTGACCGAGACGTTGGCGGCAGCGATCAGCCCTGCGATCCAATCGAGCGCCCAGGCGCGTTCTTCCGGCTCGTGAATGCGCTCGAACGGCTGGAGGCCAAGCGCGTTCTCGTCCCCAAGATCGAAGAAATCGCCGCCAAGACCCAAGAGGATCGCACGCGCTGAGCGGCCCTTGTCGAACAGATACACTTGCGCGTCAGGGTAGCGCAGGAATTGCGCCGCCAATGTCGCCAGCAACACCGATTTGCCGGCGCCGGTCGGACCGACGATCATAGTGTGGCCAACATCGCCGACATGGAGGTCGAGCCGGAACGGCGTTGCCCCATCGGTCGCCGTCAGCATCAGCGGCGCCGCGTTGAGGTGGTTGTTGCGTTCGGGGCCTGCCCAGACTGCACTCGTCGGCAACAGATGCGCGAGCGATGGCGTCATCAGGATTGGCCGGCGTACGTCGGCATAAGCGTGGCCCGGCAACGAACCAAGCCAGGCTTCAACCGCGTTGACGCTTTCCACTTGGGTGACGAACCCCAATCCGTCCGTCACCTGCTGAATTTGGCGCACGGCCTCGTTGGCGGCGTCCTCGTTTTGCTCGGCGACGACAATGACCAAGGTGGCGTAGCCCACCGCGATCGCCTCGGCGCCCAATTCCTGCAGCGCCAGATCCGCATCGGCGGCCTGATTGGCCGCGTCATTGTCCTGCAAGGCGGATTCTTCCTTGAACAACGCCTCACGCAGCAAAGTCGGCAAATCTTTGCGTTTGGAGAACCAGCGCTTGCGGGTCTTTTCGAGTTCGCGGCGGCCCTCTTCGCGAGCCAGCGGCAGGAAGCGCGTCATCCAGCGATAGGAAATTGGCAAACGATTGAGCGCGTCCAACAGGCCAGGCTCGGTTTCGGTGACGAAACTCCTGACCGAGATGATTTTCAGATGCTTGGCCCCGAGCTTGGGCGCGAGACCGCCCACGAGCGGCGCGTCGGGCAAGAGCGCATCGAGATGAAACGGCGTCGATGGGACAGCGACGCGGTGGGAGCGGTCCGAGATGCAATCGTGCAGATAGGTGAGCGTCTCTTCGTCCGACAGCCAATGGGCGTTGGGAACTTGCGTCTCCAACAGCGCCATCAGCTCATCGCACTTCTGCGCGAAGTTTTCGAGGTGCAGGCGATAGTCGACTTGGCCCTTCGCCTCGCTGCCGCCTTCGAACAGAAAGCTTTCGAGCTTGCCCTGCCGCTCCGCGGGCGTGAGCCAGGTGAGCGTGAAATAATATTTGCTCTCAAACCGCGCGCCCGCGGTCTCGAACACGGCGCGCCGCTCTTCGTCGATCAGCCACGACAGCGCGTCGGGCCATAAAGCGTCGGGATACCCGAGCGCCGGCGCGCGGCGCGCTTCCATCTGGATGCACCAGCCCGAGCCAAAGCGCCCGAGCACATTCTGCAGCCGGGCGGTCTTGCCCATGAGTTCGGCAGGCGTCGAAGAATCTAGATCGGGGCCGCGAAATTCAAGCGTGCGCTGAAAGGAGCCGTCTTTGTTAAGGACGATGCCCGGCGCCACCAACCCCGCCCAAGGCAGATAATCGCTGAGCTTGGCGCCACTTTGCTTGTAGGGACGAAGGTCAAACATCTTTCTCTCCGTCACGCCGCGAAATAATGCGGCTTGGCCAAATGGCGCGGCCATGTTTCCAGGAACCAAGGATCGCGCGCCGCTGCCCAAGCAGCGGCGCCCTGCAACACCGCCCACAGCGGAAAGCCGATGAAGGGTTGCTGCAGCCCCAAGCCGACCGCCGCACCGATGGTGGCGTTCAGAATGGCGAAGGCGCGCGGCACGCCGCCCATCAGGATGGGGCGGGTGAGCGAGGTGCGCAAAGGCACGCGATATCCTTCCGGCTCTTCGTCCATGACGAAGGCTCCTTTTCTCTGCGTTGGTTGTGGACACGCGACGATCGCCGCGGCGTGTTTAGGTCGTCAGATGATTGCGCCGCCGGCGAAGCCGAAGAAGTCGAGGAAGAACGAGACCGCCGCAAACATCACTGCGATGCCCAAGCCCACGAACGCGAGCTTGCGAACCCCGCCCCCACCTTCCGAGAAGATGATGGTGACGCCGGCGATGACGATCGCGATCACCGCCGCCGCGCGTGCGACAGGACCCGTGATCGAATCCACGATCTGTTCGAGCGGGCCTTCCCACGGCATGCCCGAACCCGCCGCATAAGCGGGCGCTGCAAGCGCCAACGCTGCTAAGGCATAAGCGCCGATTTTGAGCGCGCGATGCGCCATTTTACGTGTCGTCTTCACTGCACTCTCCCCAACCAAACGCGCCCTTAAAATCCGGCACTAACCCATTGATATTGCTAGCATAACTTGCAACCTGCAGCAACGCTGAATCGTGGTTATTGCTCCATCTTTTTAATGACGTAGCCGTCAGCATCGACGCCTTTGACGCGTACGATTTCTTGGATCGCGCGGCCGTGTTCGGTGCGTGCGATGAACACAACCAGATCGACGGTCGCCGCGACCAAGCGCTTCGGCGGAGACGCCACGACTTCCATCGCGAGATCCTCCAAGCGTGAGAGCGCATCGGCCGCGGAATTCGCATGCAGCGTCAGCAGACCGCCGGGATGACCGGTGTTCCACGCCTTCAACACTTCGAGTGCTGCGCCATCGCGCACTTCGCCGACCACGATGCGGTCGGGACGAAGGCGCAGCGTCATCTGCACCAGATCGCGCATGTTGATGGCAGGCTCGCTGCGCTTGGTCAGCAGCTGCACGCAATTGGGCGAGGCACATTGCAGCTCGGCGGTGTCTTCCAGAATAAGGACGCGCGAACTGCGGAATGTCTCTTCCGCCAAGAGCGCGTTGAGCAACGTGGTCTTGCCCGAACCTGTGCCGCCGGCGACGACGATATTGCTTTTGGCTTTGACCGCTTCAACCAGAAGCGCTGCCTGAACAAGCGTCGCGACGCCGTCGCGTACATAATCCGCCAAAGTGTAGATGACATTTGGCCGTTTGCGGATCGACAGCACCGGCGCCTCGACCAGAGGCGGCAACACCGCCTGAATCCGTGCGGCGGACTCCGGCAGAATGGTGGCGAGCGCGGGACGATTCGTTCCGATGGTTTCGCCAGCCTCGTGCGCCAACAACCGCGCGGCCGTTTCGCAATCGTGCGCGGACAGACGATGCTCCGTGCGTTCGAGGCCCCGCCCTACGCGATCAAGCCAAACCCAGCCGTCGGCGTTAACAAGCGCCTCGACCACGTCGGGCGCGGCCAAAGCCTCCGCGATGGCTGGCCCAAGCGCACGCGTCAGCGCGGAGCGCCGCCGCGCGGCGCCGATGGTTTGCGCTCCCATCAAGGCACTGCCTCTGCGGTTTCCGCGTCATGGCCATTCTCGGCGTGACCATTGCCGTTGGACGCGCCGAACACTTCCTCGGCAATGGATCGCCCAGGCGTCAGACCCTTCATCAGGAGATCGAGGAAGCGGCTGAAGCGCGCCTCAGCGCTTGAAGCGGCGCTGTCGGCCAGGTCTTCCGGGATCGGCGGATTGTGTTCGAGCCAGATGCGCACGAACAGCAGCACGCATTCCTTCATCATAGCTTGGTCGCGCAGGATCTTGTCGACACGCGCTTCGAGGCGGCCCAATTGGCGCCGGTCGGTGTCACGTCCCGCGCTGGCGGGACCTGCCGCGAACGACGCAAAGCGCGTGCGGATGGCCTCCGCGATAACGGACGATTCCGAACGTCCCTGCGCACGAGCGACGCGCGCAATGTCGCGCGCCAGATCAGGCTCGACATAGGCTTTGACCGCGATCGTCGTCATGCTCACACTCCCAGACGGCGCGACGGCGCGTCATTTGTTTCAGATTGAGGCTTTGGACTTGGTGCAACAGGTGCTGGCGGCGAGGCACGCAGCCCGGCCAGCGCTTGCTCCGAAATCGACAGCGACGCCTCGAAGAGATCGGCTTGCGCGCGCGGTGTCTCCACCCGCACGGCGCCCTTCTTGTCTTTGGCTAGGCGGCCAAGCGGGGCGACATTCTCCCAATCGTGCGATGTCGTGAGTCTGACGCGCGTCCGAGATGCGGGAAACATCCGCTTGGCGAAGATCGGCTCGCGGTCGAATTTGAGCTTCTTGCAGCGAATGGGCTTGGTACCAGCCACGAAAATCAATTGCTCGTCGCGCGGCAATTGCCGCACCTCACCCGGCAGCATCAGCGGGCGACGCTCTTCACGATAGGTGATGGCGCCCTTGTGCGGTCCAAGCAGCGATCGTGGACGCTGCTCGCTTTCCTGGGGGCGCACTTCCCAGACTTCGCCCGCCATTTCGGAAATGCGTTTGGCGCTTTCATTGTCGGTCGCCGCGAACGCGGTCACCACGTGACAATTGTCGACGATGACGTTGTCGCGGCCATAGGCGCGAATGATGTGATTGGGGCTCTGGCAGACCAGATAAGCCTTGATCCCATAGCCCGCCATCGCGCCCATCGCGGTCTCGAAGAATTTCTGCCGTCCAAACAGCGGAAACTCATCGAGCACCAGGAGCAGGGTGCGCAGTTTGCGGCGCGGTGCGGAAGATGAGCCCTCACGCATGGGTTTGGCTCTCCATCAGGGTTCGGGTGATTTGATTAAGGACGAGCCGCATCAGCGGCATCAAGCGCGTGATGTCTGACGGGGGTGGCTGCAGATAGAGCGTGACCGGCCGCTCATGGCACATGAGGTCAGCGATGCGGAAATCGGAGGTCGCGGTTTTCTGCGCTACAATCGGGTCGGCAAACACGCCGAAAAAGCTTTCCGCCGTCGCTTGGATGCCCGATTGCATGCGCTCTTCGCCGGACAGAAAGCTCTCTGCCGCGTGCAGCACCTCGCGATGGACTTCTGGATGGCCTGTTTCGTGATTGCGCCGATGCAAGGTCGTGCGCATCTCTTCGGCGGTTTCGCGCATGTCACGCAATTTCTCGCGGACGGTTGCAAGGTTCTTGCGGTCTAGCGGCTCGGCATAGAGCACGTGCAGGATCACCCCGACGATAATGTCCTTACCCTTGCGCTCCCAGAAATCGTTGGCGACGCCCTCGCCCGCCGGGTCGGCGATGATCTCGGCGATGTTTTGGACGTCACGCACCTCGTTGGAACCGAGGCGGACTTCAAAGAGGATGTTGAAGCAGGCAGAGTCCTCGCGCGTCGGCGCGAAATAGATCACCGCCCCAAGTTTCTCGCGCCACCCAGCGGTGCCCGGAAAGCCATGGCGTTCGTCGCCGAAGGCGAGTTCGCCCTTGACGTCAAATACGAGCGCGGAGCACGGCCAAGCGAGCAAGGTCGGCACGACATGGCCCCTGCCCTTGCCCGAGCGTGAGGCGCCGATGAGCAGTTGATGTTCGGGTCCATCATAACAGAGGATTTCACGGTCGAGCTTGCCAAGCACCGTGCCGCTCTTGGCGAAGAGCCCCGCGGCTTCCGCGTCGGCGAAGTTGCCCCAGCCGGTTTCGCCAAACGGCTTGAGTCGTAGCCGACCGCGGAAAGCTGCGGCCGCCACCAGCACCGCACAGGCAAGGCCACCCATCAGAATGAGGTGCGCCACCGCGAAGGGCCTGGGAAAATCATCGGCCCAGTCGCGCGACCACGCGAACACCGCCCAGGGCGGATAGAGCGCCATGTCGGTAACGCTCATGAACGGGCGCCCAAGTGCTTGTTGGCGGTCGAAAGCGTCGGCCAGGAATTGAGTCGCCACCCAGGGGCCAGCAATACCCGCGACCGCGACAAGGCCGATCGCCAGCGCCGCCGCGCCCGTCTTCGCTCTCATCGAGGCCGTAATTGCCGCCATCGCCGACCGCGCTCCGCCATCCATGCGGGTCGCCCACGACGCGAACCACTGCGATCAGCGACGCAAGGCACGCGCCTGAAGTTCGCCGAACATCTTTCGGCGAAAGGAGCATCTGCCGAACATTGTTCGGCGTATGCGGGACAATGTTCCAGNNAGGCGAAGGAGATATGCGCCGGGGTTTCCCATCCTCTTTGCGCCGAGGACCCCAGGCGAGGATTTCAACGCCGCCTCGAAATGCCGGAAGGCGGTTGGGTTCATTGAACGCAATTCAAGCCTAGCGACGACATCGAGATCAGCGCCCAGCATTGAGGGCGTGATCACCGTCCGATACCCCAGGATGAATCCATCCCGCTCAAGTCGCTTTACTCGTTCCCAGGCCGAACTCACTGTAAGGCCCACCGCTTTCGCCAACGCGCGATGGGTTGTCCGCGCGTCCTGCTGGAGGATTTCCAGAATTCTTCGATCAGTAAGGTCGATTGAAGGCGACGCCGGCTTTCGACGCTCGCCACGAATCCGACTCACAGGCCATTTCGTTTCATGTCAATGGGCAACGATCTGAACGGCATCAAACGAAATTCACGTGCTCAGGAAAGATTTGCGAACGCTCCACTGAGCATCCGACAAAGCGGCGCCTTCGTCGGACGCGACAGCAACGCCGATCCCGAAAGGGGCGTCTTGAAAACATTCAAACGGGCATCCTCGTTGCAACTCGATAGTGCGGGGCTAAGCAATACTGCGTTCCTAGTGTCGCGTGTATTGTTGACCCGCGTACAACCATCGGCCCTCGTGCTTACGCCATACATTCAAGTACCGAAAGCGAAGCGCGGTTGAGGTCTGGGTAGCTCCCGGCGCGCGAGCCTCCGCCAACCCGACAACGATCGCCGTGTTGCAATAGACACGAATATCAAGCTCGGAGAGATCGAAACTCCCCGCTCCGGGCCTGCTGCGGCCATCTTGAAACGTAGCAAAAACCGCATCCAGTCGCATAACCGTGCCGTCTGGCTGAACCGAAAACCACTCGGGCGCAAAGAATGAACGCGCTTCTTCAATCGTCCATCCCTCGACATTGGTGGCGGCGCCGCGATGCTCCAAGCGCCTGATCTCTTCTGCATCGGCGCCAACGGCTGTGAAGCCCGGACACTCCGTTTCGCCCAGGGCGACGGCGGCATGCGTTGCGCAACCCGACGCCAGCACGCAGACGCTGGCGATCAGAGAGAGAATCCGAATCGAACCCTTTGGCATCAGTGCACTCCTTGGACGTCTCGATCATCCATCATGTCATGCGCCGGGTTGATCGCGGCGCATCAATACGGCGAGCCTCCGGTACGCAATCGGCGCTGCCATGATCGTGAACAAGCCCAGCCCGCCAGCGGCCCACATCATTAGACCTGGCGCTAAGAGAGCGCCTCTCCCGTCGGGCGCTTCCGCCTCCAACGCTTCGAAACGCATTGCGTCGAAATCGATAACATAGCCCGAGCCGGACCGCAGGAGGTCTTGACCGATCACGCCGTGATCCTCGATCGCGCCCAGGCTTCGAACAGGAACATCCTCGATCATGATCGAGCGTCCCGCCACGTCTAGCGATAAGGAACCAATCGTCATACCGGCTTCGTCTGTAGCCGCGCCGCCTGCGCCGCGAACGGAGCCGGCGCCCTGGACAGCGTCGGCAACCAGCGCCGGAAACTCCTCAGCCGCGCGGTGAGACAAGTGAGATCGGTTGGCGCCGGTATCAATCAACATTTGCAAATCGCCGCCCGCGAAAGACACCATCGCGATCGGCCTGGCGCCGTCGAGCAATAGATTTGAGTCCGCACTTCGACCGTAGGGGGATCGGCCGTGTCGCATGATCTCGTTGCGACCGTGTGTCGCAAACTCCAACCGACCTAGCTGTCTGAGCACCGGGAACCCAACGATGGCGCGAACGTGGTAGATTCCCCCCAAGAAGGTTAGCGCGCGATCCGGCAACACAATGAAAACCACGTTCTGGAACTCGCCGCCGCCGATGCGAAGCGTCTCCGCGACAGCCAGGCGCGCTGGCGTCGCGGTCGACGTCGCGGTGCCGACGGTGATCGTGGCCTCAAGGAAACGCAGCTCCATGCGCCGCGCGGTCGACTCCGAGATGGTGGAAAAACCAGCGCCAGTGTCGAGAACTGCGTCCTGGATGCGGCCATTGATCGTTACCTCAGTGCGCGGGAGGCGCGCCATATCGCGCTCGATTTCGGCTTCACCGGCGCTTGCGACCTCAAACGTCATCGGCGCGACGGCCGCGAGCGCGCGTGCGAACGCGAGGCTCTGCGCACTCGATGCAGCCTTGGCGGCGTCTTGCTCAACCGAAAGCGCTTGGCCCGCTTCCATGGCGCTGGCGGCTTCGGAAAACCGGCTGAGGCGCAACAAAACTCCCGCCAGATTTCCCCACGCCGTGCTTCGCAATTCGGGCGCCAAGTTGCTGGCGTTTGCGGCGGCGCTGAGATTAAGTATCGCGTCGTCGTCCTCACCGCGAAGCGCCGCCAACACGCCCCTGGCCAATTGCGCCTCGATGGGACGGGCCGCGTCCGAGCCCAGCACCGACAACGCCCTCACGTCGCGGGTTTCAATAGCGCCCGCTAGTCCTTGCGCCATTGCGGCAGGTGAGGCGGCAAACATCAAGCCTAAGGCTGCGATAGCGCCGGCAATCGACTTGCTCATAGACATTATTTTTCCAATTCTCCGGCGCCAGTCTCCAGTATGCAGGCTCAAGCGCCCGACACGACCGATTCCGCGTGGAGACGCGGCATCGCGTCTTCCTCACGGAATGCCGCTGGGTGCATCTATCAAAAGCTCCATCGCAAACCAGCGGTCACGGCGTGGTGGGTGAGATCGACGTCGACTGGTATCGACAAAGTTGGCGGCGCGGCGCCGGTGAGTTCGATCGAGGGGGCGGCGAAGTAGCGGTAGCCGAGATCCAGGTCGAGATTCGGCCCAAGCCCGATCGCGACCCCGGCCATGATTTGGTAGGCGACCACGGTCGCGCCGTCATGGACGGCGACGGGACTGAGCGGCGGGGTGAAGGCGGCGCGCAGCTGCACAGCCGCCGCGCCAAATCCGGCGCCGAGATAAGGCGTGAACGCGCCGTCGCTGTCGCCAATGTCTACATAAGCGTTCGCCATCAGCGTGGTCGCGCTGATTTCGCCGCCCGGATCGAGCAGCGGCGCTGCTTCAAGGTCGTTTTGACGCCGACCAAGCTCACCTTCGATGCGCCAGCCATTGCCGAGCGCGTAACCGATCCCGGCCGAGCCGGCGAGGCCGCCTTCAACCGAGACATCGCCGCCAATCGGCGCGCCGGCGCTGATATCGGCGCTACCGCCAAAGCCGTAGCCAAGATCGGCGCGCGCGTACCAACCGTCTTGCGCGCCCGCGATCCCCGGCGCGCACGCGATCAGCGCCGCGAGCGTAAGTGAGCGAGTTAATCTGTTCTTCGCGGTTAGATCGCGAATCCCGACCGCCGTAACAATAAACCTCTTCGACATCCTGCAAATCCCCTCCGCGGCATCGTCGGCAACAAACGGCCGGCCCGTTCTGTATTTTCTAGAAAACTTGCCTGAAAAAGACCTTGCGGAAACCTTGCGGCGGCACACGCACGCAGTGGCTTCACGCCGAGTTGATGCGCCCTGCAGGGCTGGACAATTGCAACCACGGCGCCACGTCTCATTGCCGCTCGTGCCCCCTCGCAGCCAAGACTACGCCCTGGAAATCCCGATCATCATGCGCCGGACTGATTGCTGCGCATCAATACCGCGAGCCTCCAATACGCGATGGGCGTCAGGATCAACGAGGCGGCGCCAATGCCAATGACCAGCATCATCGTGGAATCTGGGGCCGACAAATTGGCGTCCGCCCCAAGAGCCTCCGCCCCCAGCGTGAGCAACAGCAGGAACGAAGCAATATCAGCCAGCGTGTGTGCAATGACGCCCGGCCATAGCGATCCGGAAAGGTCAACCAGGAACGACAAAGCAAGCGAGGTCGCGAAATAAAGCGGTATGAGATAGAAGAATTCAGGATTGCCCGCGTGGAGCGCCGCAAACGCCAGCGCAACTATAGCGAAGGAAGCGGCCTTGCCCCAAACCCGCTGAACGCCGCTCTGCATATAGCCGCGAAACGCAGCCTCCTCCACCATCCCAGCGACAAGCGATCCGACGCCGAAATAGGCAGCGGCAATCAATGGAGCTGCGCGCGCTGAGTCCGGCAATGGCGAGATCGGAATGGGCAGCAAACGAAAGGCCACGAGCAACGCGCACAAGCTCGCCGCCATGACCAACACGCCTGCGGCCACGGCCCAAAACCATTGGCCGCCGACAAGCGCACGTTGCGGGAGGCGGACGGCCCGCGCCGCTTGTGTTGCTCGCGGCCACCCCCAACCAGAGAGATAAAGCCAGCCCAATCCCAAGATCAGCAGCATCACCGGAGCGGCCCACGGCGCACTCGGTGTTGTCGAGAGATTCACGCCCAACAAAACCGACCAAACTAGGCCGCCAACCAAAGCTATGGTGAGTCCGAGGACAATCGCCCCGACGCCCTTTAGCAACCCCATGATTCACTCCCGTCTTTCGTATCTGTAGCGTCGCTTCCCTACAGCGCGCCTTCGTCAAGCACGCAGCGCCGCCAAGATCGCTGCATGCACCATGTTTACGCCTGCCTTGCGGAAACCTTGCGGTGGCTCGCGGACGTCATGACTTCATACACAATTGATGATGCTCACTCGCTGGCGCATGCGCTTGCCGAAGCGCTTCGAACTCCGGCACGCCGCGAAGACCGTCCAACTGCGGCATCACCCATATCCAACGTAAGCGCGGATCGTTCCGGGCGGCGGCCAGATCAAGCGCCTCTAGCGCGCGCACATTCTCACCAGCCAAGGCCCACAGAATCGCCCGGTCGATCGGGCGGACAATGTCGCCCTGGTGATCCGAGCTTGTGATCATCGCCAATTTTTTGAAATAGGCGGAGACGCCGCCTTCCTCGAACGCGCGCAACAAGCCTGCGAGGCGCTCGGATCGTCCCGCGCCTGCTCTCCAGGACGACGACATGACTTCGACTCCGTCGTCCTCGTCGCCGGCAAACACTAAAGCCAACCCTCTGTAGGCGCGAAGCGCGAGCGAGCTCCCAAATCTCGTGGAGGCTGCCGCCGCCGCCTCGGCGCACTGCCGATAGCGTCGAGCCAAGAACAGCGTTTGCACGAGATTGGCGCTCGCCCCTTCGCCATGAGGATCGAGACCTTGGGCCCTTTCGGCTTCGGCAACGGCGGCGGTAAAGTCCGCTTTGGCGCAGAGCACAAGCGAGCGCCAAATCGAAATAAGCACGATGGAGGGATCGGAGTCGAAGGCGCGCGTCAGCTGCTCGCATGCCGTGTCCGCGTCGCCAGTTCGGAGAAAACCAGCCACGCCGCTAGCGAGCCAACCCCAAGCCATTTCGGGGGAGTGATTTCGCGCGGCCTCGGCTTCAGCGCACGCGGCATCCAAGAGCTTGCCGGAATTGGGAGCGCCCCAATAGCATGCCATTGCGCGCGCCAGCGCCGCGCCCGCCATTGCTCGCGAATTTGTTGGCGCCTCGATCAGGGCCGCACGAAAGCATGACAATGCGTGCGCGGTGGCCGCAGAACTCCACATAGAGAGCGCAACTTCGCCACGCAGGCTGAGCAACGAGTCGGATTCGCGCTGCGTACTTCGGCGGCTGACCAGTCTATAACCACGCTTGGGCACCGTTTGGATAAGGCGCCTATCTCGGTCTCCAACGGCCGTCCGCAATCGGCATATCGCGCTGTCGATCGCATCGTCTCCGACGGGCCGTCCGTCCCAAACTTGTTCTACGAGGGCGCTTCGCGACACCACGCCGCCATTTGCAGCGTCCAAACAAACGAGAAGCGCAACAAGGCGAGGCTCAAGGCGGCGCACACCGTCGGGACCACTGAGGCTACCGGCGGAAACATCTATGGTCCGCTCCCCGACGGCCAGGAGACATTGTCTAACCACGCTCATGCGGCTTCAAGTTCCCGACTAATGTCACCAGCGGATACTTTAGGCGCCGTTCTTATCGATAGTCAATATTTACCGGGCCGTTCGGCCAGCCGAAGCTGAACTTAACCCTGCGGGCCACCCGCCATCCCCGGGGCGACTTGGTTTGAGCCAGACACGCTGGTTGGAAACCGGCCGCCCGTTCCAAGGCAGCTATTTCCCCTTGAGCCCCGTACGAAGAATTTCCGCCTACCACCATGGCAACTTACGCGAGGCGGCCCTCAAAGCAGCGCGCGAAGCCGTTGATCGTGAACCCGTCGAAATGCTTTCGTTGCGAAGCATCGCGCAAGATCTCGGCGTCACCCATCGGGCGCTCTACCGTTACTTCAGCAACAAGGATGCGCTGGTGACGGCATTGGCCGCCGATGGCTTCGCGATGTTGAACACGGCGATGAAAACCGCGATGGGCGCGAGCGGACGATCACCGCGCGCCTCGAGGGCGATATCGGCTTACGTCGACTTCGCGCTCAGGCGCCGCAATCTCTATCGCGTGATGTTCGCCTTGCCAGCTCGCAAATTGTTGAAAGACCCTGAACTTGGACCACAGGTTCTCGCCGCAATCGCCACCCTCGCGGACGCGTTTCGAGAGCCACGGGATCCGCCCGGAATCTCCGCATCGCTCAGGGATTGCGCCATTGCAGCCTGGGGATTTGCCCACGGCCTTTGCGATCTGTGGCACGCGGGCGCATTGCGAGCACAAGACGCCGCCGGCGCCCACACCTTCATTATGAAGCTTGCAGAGGCGAGCGGTTTGATGGCTGCTCCCGCACCGTGAGTCGCCGCCGCCAACCCAAACGTTTGCCCTCAAGCCGAACCCTTTCGCTCCCGCAGGCGCCTTGATCTTGCTTGGCATCACTCGTTAGTTCGTCTACCTAACTGTTGTTCGGACGTACGGGAGACGGCGATGCGCGCTTCTCAACCACTACGATTGTTGGCGCATAGCGCTTTGCCATTGAGCCTGATCCTTCTTTGTTCGTGCGCTGCAATCGTGCCAACGCATCAAGGCAACGTGCGAACCGCGCCACTCGGCGACGCCACAATCTCCTTCACTGTCCAGCCCGGCAGAGGCAACGCGCTCCTTCTCTTGCATGGCTGGGCGAGCGATTCCTCCATCTGGGATCTCGTCACACCATTGGTGCGAGGCGCTGGCCCGCTCATCGCCGTCGATGCGCCGGGGCACGGCGGGAGTACGCGCGGCAGCGCGGCGTTCACTTATCGCCTCTATGCGGAAGCCGCCCATCGCGCGCTCGCCACCCAAGGCGGAGGCTCCGCTGTGCTCATTGCGCACAGCAACGGTGGATATGTTGCCAGAGAGTATTGGCGCGCATTCCCGAATGACACCTGCGCGATCGTCCTTATCGATGGCTCTCTGCGACCGGCCTTCCAAAATCCCGACGCGATGCGAGATAGGTTGGCGGCGATGACCGAGGACGCCTGGGGGCCGTTACTAGCCAGCATGGACGCGCCGCCACAAGCGTCGGTGGAAACCCTACGGCGCCTCCCAGGAATGCACCGCCGCGCCGACTTCAGCGCAGCAATGGAGGCGTCGCGCGCCCTGCTCGACAACGACTTGTACGGCGACGACACCATTGGGGCACCGGTGCTTCTCATCATCGGACCCAACCCGATTTGGACAGATGAGCACTTGCGGTGGATGGCTTCTGTCGCGCCTCAACTGCGAATCGAACGCGTGCGCCACGGAAGCCATTGGCTAACCTGGGACGCGCCCAACGAAGTGGCTGAGCTGGTGGGCAACTTTGTTACACCCCTGCGATGTTAGAGCCATAAGAGCGCGCCGGCGACCGGCACAGCGCCATCACGTCGTGAGGGCCATCGAACGCGCGCGGTGGATTGAGCGCCCACATCGTCCCAAGATCATTGAAGCCATGCGCTCGGAATCTTGAACCGCAAAGAGAACCAATCCGCCCACGTGGGATTGTCGCGCCGGCGATGAACTCAAGAATCCAGAAAGCGCTCGACGGCCAACTTTGCGCTGCGCGTCAGTTTGGCCGAACGGGCGGCGGCGTCGGCGCGCCAGGAGGACGCTGTGGCGCCGGCGCGGCCTCACCAGTCAGTCCAAGCGCCTCAATAAAGAACAGCACTTCATCGCCTATCGGCGGCGCCGTGCGCACGCCAAATTGCGAGCGAAGCAGGGATCCTGACGCTGAAAATCCGGCAGCAGCGCGCCGGCTAGCAGGGTCTACTCCCCTCCGATTGAGAGTGACGTTGAACGAGACTGGAGCGGTCACGCCCGCGAGTGACAGTTCACCAGTCACTTCCGCGTTGTGTGGCCCGGTCAACCGCACGGAAGTGGAGCGAAACTCCATAGTCGGAAAAGCATCCGCGCGCAGCCAGAATTGCCCGCGCAGAAAACCGTCGCGCTCGGGATTGTTCGTCCAAAGGCTACCCACCTCTATCGTAGCCCGCACACTGCTGCGCTCGGGGTGGGCCTCATCGAGAATGATTTCTCCTCCCGCCACATTGAATGCGCCGATGACACGGTTGAGGCCGAACCGATCCACGGAAAACGCCACTTGGCTGTGCACTGGATCAATGGTGTAGGTGATCGGCGCGGACGCGGGCGCAGTCGCCGCCGCCGCAGTCTGAGGCGGCGCCGGGGCTTGGGCATTGCTGACGCCAGCGGGAGACGCGCAAGCCGCGAGAACGAGGAGAGAGGCAAGGACCATGCGCATCAGAGTCAAACTCCCGAAGCGGGCCTAACGCGCCGCCATCGGTTCGTGACTAGCGACGGCGCTATCCAGAGTCCTTGCGAACTCCTTGCGGGCTGCATCCTTCACTCGACTCGTTCAAGCGTCTCTGCACGAAGATCTCGGTGAAGCCTTGCGCAGTTTGTTCGTCACCGCGACCCCACCTTCGTACTCTGCGTCATCACATCTCCGGGCGCCCGCATCATGGCTTGTTCACCGCTGATCCCCCTTTGGAATCAGAGTAAGCTATGGCGTCGCGGCCTAGGTCGAAGGGAAAATTCGTGCTGCGAGTATATCTGCTTTCAATCGGCGTAATTCTCTTGGCCGCGTCCGCATTCTGGGCCATTGCGAGAGTCCGAACCATACGACATCAAAAGCGCCTCGCCGGCCACATCGTTTCATGGGTCGAGACAGACGACGGCGAAGTCCCGCCCTCGACCTATTATTCCATGGTGATTTCTTTTGCCGATGATCTCGGCGTGCAACGGCAATTCACCTCGCGGGTTGGATACCCTCGCCCCACGCGCCCCGTCGGCGCCGCGTGTCTCGTTTCCTATGATTCCGAGCGGCCAGAGCAGACCTCGGAAATCAGCTTTGCCGCGCAATGGGGATGGACGCTCTCCCTCGGCTTGCTTGGCCTATTGAGTGTCGTGTCGAGTTTGCTGATGGAATAGCGCAAGATCACGATTTGCTGCTTGGCGCCAGGAGCTGGGAGATGTCACTTAGCGCCATCTCTCACGGCGCGAACTCAGCCAACTTTCGCATTATATTGTGGAAGCCACCTCGCGAACATTTCCATAACCGGCGGCGGACCGCGCCCGTCCATTCTCAGCGCCAGGATGTCCAGGAACGCATGCCAGCCCGTACTGAGGCGCGCGACCCACTCCGGGGCGATCCCTTGGTGAGTCAAGGTGAGCAACACCCTGTCCGCCGATTGCTGCAACTCAATGGTGACCACCGACTCTGGAATGGTTGGTTGCGCGGCGCCAGGCGCCATGTGGTTCCATGTGAAGGAGAGCAAGTGTGGCGGCGCGCAACGCGTGACAACGCCGGCAATGGTCGCGCCGGTATGGAGCGGAACATCGGAGCCCTCCTGCAGAAGGGCAATTGTCGCACCTTCTGGGCCGATTTCCCCGTCGCCAAGCCATTTGGACAGAAACTCGCGCTTAGTGATGTGATCCCAAACGCGCTCCAGGGGACCAGGAACGAGTCGCTCAAACTTCACCGTGTTGCGGTCAATGATGACGCCGCAATCGCTCATGACTTCTTTCCCTTCCTTTTGCGCACGTGGCGTTGCTTAGCAGTACGGGGCGCCGCAAGTTCAACTTCGAGAAGATCAAGGCGCCGCTCCCAAAAGCGGCGCACATTGTTCAGCCACTGCGTCATCTCGGCCAAACCCACCGGATCGAGTTCGTAGATGCGCCGCTGTGCATCGACAGTGACGCGCACCAGGTTCGCCCCACGCAGTGTTTTCAAATGCTGCGAGATCGCGGGCGCGCTCACGGCGAAGCGCTGGGCGATTTCTCCGGCGCTCATCCTGCCCTCGCCGAGAAGCTCGACAATTCTCTGCCGCGTCGGATCGCCTAGGGCCGTCAAACTGTTCATGCCCGCTTACTACAGCGCACGCTTAATTAAGTCCATACTTTAATATAGCGATACACCCAAGATCGGCATTCCAACAAAAACCCTGCGGATTCCTTGCGACGCTTCGCCGAAATCCATCCGTCGGCTTCACGCCCCTAATCATCTCGACTTGCACGGAGCATCAGTTCGGCGGCTTCCGAGAGGGTCTTCAACTCCGCCGCCGTGAAGCCGGCAAGACGGCTGCGCAACAGCAAGAGCCGGCGGCGGCGACCCTCCTCCATCAACGCGCGCCCCTTCGCCGTCACTTGAATGCTTATGCCTCTTTTGTCAGACCGATCTGTGCGCTTGGTCACAAGGCCCGCCGCCTCAAGGTCGGCCACGAGTTTCGACATGGTGGGGGCGCTTACTTGCTCCGCGCGGGCGAGTTGAGTGAGGCTTTGCGGGCCAACGAAAGCGAGCACCGACAATGCCGAGAGCTTGGGCGGAGAGATTGCCGTTTCCACGTCTGCTGCGCGCGCGCGCCTGAGCAACCGTATGGCGGCGGCATGCAGACGCTCAGCCACCGCGCTGACTTCTATTTTCGCCATGGCGGAACATATCGCTTGACTAATTTAGTTAGTCAAACGAAATAATCGGCGTCTTCGTCCTAGCTCAATCAGCTCGCCCGGCGGGCGCCGCTCAATAAGAGGAGGTAGTACATGTCCCACCCGCCCCCGCTGTTCAAAGGCATCGGCCAGGTCAGCATCATCACAACGCAGGCGCAGGCGATCATCGCGTTCTATCGCGACACTATGGGACTTCCACTGCAGTTCGAGGCGGGCGGCATGACCTTCATGCAAGCTGGCGCGACCAGCCTCATGGTCGCAGCCACAACCGAACCGATAGACGGCGACGTCTTCCTGTATTTCGAGCCGACCGACTGGAATGCCGCTGAAGCGAAAATGGAAGCGGCGGGGGTCACGTTTGAGCGTGAGGCGCAGGTCGTTCAAACCGAGCCCACTCGCGAACACATGCTGCGTCCGTTCCGCGATCCCGAAGGCCGACGGCTCTACATTCTGGGCTGGAGGCCAATCGCGGCGTTTTGACCGCGCCCAGTTGGATAATAGGCGCAGACGCTTTAGCAAATTCTCGCCGTCCGCTCCGAGCCGACAACCCATTGCGGCCACGTTTCCGAACGCATTGCACTCCTTCACCACCGTGATGGCGCCAACAAACCGGGCAACTTGCCGAGGCGGCGAACAGCAATTGGCAGTTCAAGGCGCGATCGCTACTGACCAAGCGCTGCGCTAAGGGTCTCCTCGTTGAAATAAGTCTCATCTTCACGGCGCGCTGCCTGCGCCACGGTCGCGTCAAATCGCGCCCTCCATCCGGGTAGAACAACACTGAGCGCGAGCGACGCATTCTGCTCGGAGCGGATCGAGCCAAGCTCGCGCGCAAGCGCTTCAAGTCTGCTCCTCTCACGACCGAAGCGGCTCTGCGGAAGGCGCTCTGCGATGCGCCCGACAGCGTCCTGCGCCGCAAACAGCAATAGATACGCCGTCTGGGGATCCGAGGCCTCGGCCGCGCTCACCGCTCTGCGCACGTCGTCGGCGGACAGCGCGAGAGTAATCTGGGTCTCTCTTGACCCACAAGCATCGACCCGCAGCGCACGCAAGTAGGCCATCAAGCTTCTGAGCGCCTCGTCGGGCGGACTCACACCTTGAAATTCCTCGCTGATCACGCCGAGCACAAAATGTTCGAGCGAGGGGTCCCGCGCTTGTCCTAACGCCGCTCGGTCCCCAACCCCCACCAGGTCAGGTATGTCGCGCGGGTTCATCACACCATCGCCGCGCATCTTGCTGGCCCACTCCGACGTCGCATCCGCCGCGCCAGCGCGATTTGTCAGCTCGGCCAAGAAGAACTCACCATTGACTCGACCGTTGGTGTGGCACGCCTGACACGATAGACCCGCGCGCGCCGCTGGCCCGCCGAGCAAGCCCGGGCTTCGGAAAAGTGCTCGCCCCACTTCGACCTCGGTTGATCGCCGAGCCAGGCACTCGCCGGGCGCATGGGTCAGATCGTGCGCCAAGCTGGCGCCCGGCGCGGTCCAGGCTTGCGCGCGCATAAGTTGGGCCGTCCAAAAAGGCGCGGCGCCAGCGAGCAAAACACATCCAGTGACAACAACGAGCGCATACCGAAGCGCACTTATCATCGCGGTCAATCTTGGGCGCGCGCGATCCAATGCTCGAGTTCCTCTCGTTGCGCGCAGCCGTAAGTGCAAAGGCGATCAAGTTGCGCCAACTGGCTACGCGCCCGCCCGACATCTCCCATCTGCAGATAGAGTTCGCCCAGATACTCGGTCGCGCCCAAATGGTTCGGCTCCAGACGTAGCGCCTCGCGGTAGAAGCCCAACGCGGCGTCAAGTCTGCCGAGCTTGCGGCTTGCAAATCCCATGTAGTTGAGAACGTCCGGATGAGGTCCCAGAGCGGCGTGGGCGCGCGCCAACGCCTGCAGCGCCTCATCGAAACGCTCCTGATTAATGAGACCAACCGCCTCGGCGTATGCCAGCCTCCCTTCCTCGCCCGTTGGGAAATTCCACCCCGTCGTGGCGGGGTCCGCGCCGGCACCCACTCCGGCTTCAAGAGCATTCCCGAGTTGGTCATGAGCCGCCTGCAATTGCGCCCGACGCGTTGATCCGCAGGCGTCGTCACAATCGGCTAACAAGCTGGCCAGCGCGGCCCGCTGGGCCTCCGCCTGGCTGCGATCTCCGAGCTCAATGTATAACAGGCCGAGCTGGAGCCACGTCGCCGCCGGTGCGTTGTCCGCATCGGACGCGCGCTCGAACGCTCCACGCGCGTTGTCCTTGTCGCCGCTCCCGAGATAAGCGAGCCCAAGCACGTAATTCACCGCACCATCCCTGGGCATGCTCCGCCGTACAAGGCGGAACTGACGGATGGCTTCACGATAATTCTGCGCTTGAAGCGCCGACACCCCATCCTGATACGCTCGCGCCGGATCCTCATTCGACATGGACTGCGGTATGGCCCCAGCGCCACCGCCTTCGGCGAGTGCAGCCGGCGCGCCAACTGACACCAGAAAAACCAGCCCGACAGCTGCGAATCCTACCGCTTTTCCCATGATACACCTCAGTCGAATCGCCAGCTGATGACGCGCAGACACTGTCCCTCACCTTCACCGAAGTCCTTGGGGAAACCTTTCGGTTAAGCTCGCGCGATCACGATTCGGAGAGGCGTAGCCCGAGCGGCTTACATATTTCCGATACGTTCGGCGCAGCCTGCGGTGCGTTCTCAAGAACATCGCTCATGGAGTGGTCCCGAACCGCGACGCCGCGTGCTTGAGGTTCACGCCCGCGATCAACAGCCATAAGCCGGTGATCACTTCGGCGATCCCTAACGGCGCCATGGCCGCCATCTCCAAACCCGCCATCTGCTCGGGGACTAAAACCACGGCAAACGTCGATACACCCAGGAGCAAAGAGGCGAGCATTCCGAATCCTGCCAGCGCCCGCGGAATGTATCGCGACTTGAAAAACAGATAGAAAAAAAGCGTTGAGCCAAGCGACACGGCGGCGAATCCGATGCTGTATGTCGCGTTGACAGCGCTAAAGATCAACTGGTGAAGGATCTCACGGTTGCCCAGCGCTTCAGCGGCGCCGGCATAATTGTCTAACGCTGCGAAGCGAAACATGACGCCAACGCCCATGAAAACGGCTTCCACAATTCTCAGGGCGAGAGCGATGGCCGCCAGACTTGGATCAACGACCCGAAACAGCGCGTAGAACGCGCCGCTTAAGAGAATAATCGCGACCACCCCAAGCATGAAGATCGCGAGGGCGCTGCGATACAAAAACTCCGACGCCATGACATTGCGCGCGGTTTGCGCGAAGTCCCCCGGCACCGCCAGCGACCCGGTAATCACGAACGGGATCACGAAGGCCGCCATAACGAAAAGATAGAGAAAGCCCGCCAGGCGAGCGTAGCCCTGGAGCGTCTTCTCTGTTGGAGTGTTTGCCATCTCAGTTTGCTCCGGCGCGCGCTACCGCCGCGCGCGCTTGCTCGCGCCATTTCTCTGCGTTAACGCCCACGATCAAAATCCAAAGCGTGAACAGCGCCTCTCCCAGACCGCTCACCGGGATCAGCGCGCCGGAAATCGCAAGCGAGGGAACCAGCAGGCTGGTGATCACACCGACCAGCCAGCCAAATCCGGCGAGCACCAGAGGCAGGCCGAGCCATCGCGGAAGAAAGCGCGCCTTGAACACCAAGCTGGCGAGCAGAAGGCAATAGAATCCGAAGAACATAAGCGCGACCGTATTGCCAGCGCCCGCCTCTCGCAGGGTTACGCGGGCCAATGCCTGCAACTGATCCTGGCTGAATGCCGCGAGGTAACTCGCATCCCCGAGATAGTAGAGTGCGGTGATTTGACCGAGGCCTGTTGCCGCGCCGACCGCGCATCCCGTCAGCCCAACGAATGCCGTGATCGTCGAAAGCGTCGCGCCGGCGGGTTTCATGACCTCAAAGAGAATCGCAATGACTGCAACATAGGTGACGTTGGCGAGCAAGATCGCCACGTGCGCCGCGCGAAACAGTGGTTCTGCGGCGAGGATATTCTCCGCCGTTCGTGCAGCATCGTTGGGCACGAACAACCCGTTCATCGCGACAAGCGCAAAGACGCTGAGCGCGATATTGAACATGTAGAGCAAGCCCGCTACGCGCGCCCAGGTATGTGGTGAAGTCATGCTTGTCTCTCTTGCAGTTTGCTTGCCGTTTGGGTTGCCATCACGATCTCGGCTCCCGCGAGCGACGGTGTCGCCGCCGCCGACTTGCAGTTACGACGATACGTTGCGCGAGCGCTTGCGGGCTCAATGCTGGATCTAAGAGCATGTCGTTGGTTCCGAGCTGTAACACGACGAGGCTGAGAGGGGCGTTTCGAAAAAGCGCCTCCGGCAACTCCTTTAGTCCGTTCAACGCGGCGGGAGAAAGCGAAGGCAGACTTGGGCGATCGGCCCCAGCGGTGCGTCCCGGCATGTTGTCTTCCACTATCTCGTAGTCTGTTCCGAGCCCGGTTTGCGCAACGCCGCTTCACCACTGCTGAAAGGGTATGCGGCGAAGCCCCGAATCGGTTGGATAAACAGCCCAAGAGCTGGAGGCGCCAAAAATTAGCACTCGTTTGGTTGGAACCACGGACCTTCGCGCGCCTACCGACGCTGGCGCCGCGCTCGCGCATGCAGCCAAGGCCATAGTTCCCACGAGCGCACCGCGACGCAAAACAGCACTCACACTTTTCCCCTTGGCATCAATTGGCTCAGCGGCCATATCGAGTTACGATAAAGCGATCGAAGGGCAACCTCGACGACATAACGCTGCGTATCAAAATCATAACCGGTCGAGACAAATTCTGACACCCATGCCGCAACCAACAATCGCCGCCGGCTATCCTAGAGGCCTCGTAGAGTTCGCGTGCTCGAACGGCGCGGGTCGCTCCGAACTGATTGCGCGCGCCGGAATCGACCCCGAAGCGCTTGAGCATCAGGACAATCGCGTGCCGGTCGCCAACTACGTAAGATTGTTCGAAGCTGCGGCGGCGCTTACCGGCATCCCCGCGATCTCGCTCGAATACGGCAAGGCCGTGCGGATGCAAGAAATTTCGGTCGTCGGGCTGATCTGCGAGGCCTGTGAAAGCGTCCTCGACGTGCCGGTGCAGCTCAATCGCTACGCCTCGCTCGTTGTTGATGAAGAGCACGGCGAACCCGCCACGCTGATGCGCGGCGCCGCAAGAGATGGCGGCGTCTGGATCGAGGGACCGAGCAGTCTTTTCTCTGAGAATTCGGCAATCGTGGAGGCGGAGTTCGCTCGCCTGGTCTGGAACACGCGGGCGATGTTCGCGAACTCGCCGGAGTTTCAGAAGCTGAGATATCCGCGCGTCGTTCATTTCACGCACAAAGCGCCAACCTACGCCACCGAGCACGAACGCGTTTTCGGCGCGCCTGTTGTGTTCGAGAGCGACTGGAACGCGATCCAGATCGATCCAGAATTCCTGCTGCTGAAGCAACCGCCGGTGAATCGCTACGTCTTCGCTGTATTGAGTGAACACGCCGACGCTCTCCTCAAGCGCTTGGAGCAAACGCAGACCACACGCGGGCGCGTCGAGAGGCTGCTCATGGGCATTCTGCACACCGGCGAGGTCAGCATGGAAACGATCGCCGCTAGGATGGGTCAGAGCCGCCAGACGCTTTATCGCGTTCTGAGAGACGAGGGCGTTACCTACGAGCAGGCGCTGGACGAACTCCGCCACAAGCTGGCGATCCACTTCCTCCAGGGCAGAAAGGTCTCGGTGAACGAGACGGCCTACCTTGTCGGCTTCTCCCATCCCGCCGCGTTCTCGCGCGCCTTCAAGCGCTGGACCGGTATGGCGCCGCGCGCCTTTCGCGCCTCCGTCAGGTAGCGCCTCTGCAGCTTGGCACGTTCCACTTGCGCTCTTTCTTTTGATCCTAGGCGCCAACCCCGTTACACCCCGCCTCGGCGCCGCCGTCTCGCCGCAATTCGCCGATGTCTCGTGCGCATGCTTCGCTTTGCACTCTCCTCCCTCGCCTTCCTGTGTTTCGTCGCACCCGCTACAGCGCAAACCAGTCAACTGCCGCCATCGCTCCAGCAGGCTGTCAGCAGTACAGAGGGTTCAAGAGCCTCGTACGCCTATGATTTCGAGTATTCGACGAACTCGCAGGCGTTCAGCGCGCAGTTTTCGCCGCGATCGCAACCCCGGCTTCGCTTGGTGTCGCCTTCCAGAGACGCCCTGAACGACGATATCCGATCAGACTTTGATTATTTTGCGGAACACATGCAGGGAGTGACGTGGTGTGCTGGCGCAAACATGTCCCGCATCACAAACGCGCGCCTCCTCCGCGAAGACGAGACCACCGCCACCTATAGCTTCCAGCCGACGCGTGAAAGCGTGACCGGTGAGCAGACACGCCGAATCGTGAATCACCTGCGCGGCGAATTCACGGTGACCAAAACGAACCCGGACATCACACGGATTCAGATCTTCGCGCCGCAACCCTTCAGTCCGGCCCCGCTTGCTCGGGTGGAGATCTATACGCTGACCACGACCTGCGCCTTGGCGCCCAACGGACGCCGGTATGCGTCAGAGAGTGTCCACCAATCGCGTGGCTCAGCCTTTGGGCGCGCGTTTGACACGCGCACAGTGCGCCGCACACGCAACTTGGCGCCGGTTGGCTAGTCATTTATGTCTCCGCCGCCACCGCTTAACACGCGGGCCGAGCTCAACCCCGGCGCTTTTGACACTGGCGCCGCTGGCAAAGTGTAAACACTCACTCGCGGGCGGAGTCCTTTGCCCGCGCCCGGGCCAGAGCGGGACGCGCTGCGATCCGCGCCTGCCAATCGGCAGCTCTTGAAGAACTCGGCAGGAGAGGAGGACAAAGCCGCAATAAGGAAAAGTAGATTAGGTCCACGCCTTGAAAAGATCGCCCCGTCAAATAGTCGGTTCGCTCAAGCGCGTTCTCTACGCGAGCAAGCACATGCGCCGCTGCTTCTTGTTGTCGTGTGCTCCAACCGGCCCCAGAAATGTGCGCGGTGATGAGTGGCTCAACGACCGCTGTCGCCATACCCAGCCAGCTCATGAAGTCAGCGCGCTCGGGTGCGCGCAATGAAGGCGCAAGACCCGCCTCTGGATGCTGGTCGATGAGGTGCAACCAAATTACCACCGACTCCACGATTACGTTTCCATCGTGCTCGATTACTGGCACCTGTTTCAGCGGATGCGGGTTATTCGTATCCGGACCGCCTGACCCATCTGGCCGCGCAATGGAGATCGGCTCGATCCGATAATCGGCGCGGAGTTCTTCCAACAGCCACAGGACGCGCGTCGAGCGCGTCATAGTGGCATTGAAGAGGGTGATCATCGATTGGTGCTCCTAAACTTTGCCCGCCACCCCATCTTGGCGCCCAACCTGCGTAGGTATGCATCGGAGATCGTCCACGAATCGCGCGGCTCGGCCTTTGGGCTGCCATTCAACACGCGCACAGTGCGCCGAACCCGCAATTTGGCGCTGGCTCCCTAAGCCAGTACGATTCTAGCTCACTCGCGCAGTCAAGCGTGACCGCCACCGAACAGTTCGTTGCGCGCGACAGGCGATCGCTAGTTCACGCCCCTCTCTTTCTCTGCAGCGACAGGAGCAAGATCGGCGCAGCGATGCCGACGACCACCCCAATAACCCAACCCGGATAACCCAGGAGACCTGTTACAACGCCGGCCGCGACGCCTACGAGAATGCCCACGACTATGCCAAAGATGATATTCTTGCCCATCATTTTTATCTCCAAGGCCGACGGCGCGTCGACCTAGCCGGACGCAGGGTAGATTTCGTCTTGATCGAAAACCTTGCGGATTCCTTGCGAGATTCCGGCAGCGTGTCATCTCCCTTGTATGCCATGCGCACTTGGCTCAACCAAGGGTGCCGAGATACTTCTGAGACGGGACCATACCTTCACGGAGAAGCCCATCGTGGAACGCGCCGACGCGACTACAACACCTCTCACGCCGGTAAGACCAACTTGTCTTGAGCCTTAGAAAGGGTGACGAAATGCCGACGCAACCAGTTTGCTATGATCTCAGCGGTGGCGTTGGCATCATTCGCATCGACGATGGCAAGGTCAACGCGATGTCCGTCGCCTTGCTGGGCGCGCTCAACGCGGCGCTCGATCGCGCGCAGGCAGACAACGCAGCGGTGTTGATGGTCGGGCGTCCCGGCATATTCTCGGCTGGCTTTGACATGAAGCAGCTGATGAGCGACCCCGCAACGATAGTTGCTTTGCTGCGAGCCGGGGCCGAGCTGTGCGTACGCATGCTTGATTTTCCACGCCCGATTGTCACCGCCTCCACCGGTCACGCTTATCCGATGGGCGCCTTCTTGATGCTGTCGGCGGATTATCGCTTCGGCGTGGATGGCCCGTTTCGGATCGGAATGAACGAGGTGGCCATCGGCCTTGCCCCGCCGCAATTCGCAATCGAGCTTGCGCGCGCACGCCTCCTCCCGGCGTTTTTCAACCGCACAGCCATAACCGGGGAATTGTTTTCACCGACGACTGCGATGGCGGCAGGCTTCCTCGACGAGGTCGTCGAAAGCGACGTCCTGTTCGATCGAGCGTTGGCCAAAGCCAACGTCTTCGCCGCCTTGAACCCGAACGCGCATCTAACGACGAAGCGACGCGCGCGCGCGTCGCTCATCGACGCAATGCGGACCAGCATTGAATCAGACATCACCCTGGAAAACATCAGCGCCGCTCTCGGCTGACGCGAACGCATGGCCGGTTTGCTGAACACTTTGAAAGTCTGGCCTCAGGTCAATTATGCTCGCAACACATGCTTTGGGAAGGTAATTCGTGGCGCTTGTGGTTCTCCTTAGAGGCGTCAACGTCGGGGGCCACAGGTCCCTCCGCCCAAGCAAACTTGCAGTGCAGTTGCGCCACCTGGACGCCGTCAACATCGGCGCCGCCGGCACTTTCGTCAACCGGCGGCCCGTGGGTCGCACGCGATTGCGCGCGGAATTCGCGGAGAGGCTTCCGTTCGACGCCGAGATCACGATCTGCGAAGCACAAGAGATCGTTGCACTGCTGTCTCACGCCGCATTCGCAAAGTATTCCGCGCAACCCGAGGTCACACGGTTTGTGACCGTCCTGTCTCGACCTCCCCGAACGACGCCGCAGCCACCTATCACCTTGCCATCGCACGGCAAGTGGCTCCTAAGGGTCATCGCGCGCAAGGGCCGGTTCGTCGTAGGCGTTTACCGACGACACATGAGGGTCATCAGCTACTTGAGCGCGCTGGTAGGCATGTTCGGCGTCTCGGCCACGACCCGGAGCTGGAATACAATTGCAGCGATCGCCAAGGCGCTTGACACAAAGGAGACATGACGGCGATTAGGCTCGCCGCTGGCGATCGCGTCCGCATCGCGCCCTAGCCGTCGCAGAACAGGGCCGACACACGCGTTCCCGAGAATCACCATCCGCCATGTGGACGCGTCCGATCACCCTCACTGAAACGGAGGAAGAGAAGTTCCATGAATCCACTGAGCATATTCTTGCCCGTCGCTGCATTGGTGTTCCTAACGTTCTTGGTGCTCGTCTTGGTGCCAATCCGACGTTTCATCGCTGGATCGGCGGGACAAGTTCGCATGGACGATTTTCGATACGGGGAGTCGGCGAACGTCCCGGCGCCCGTCTCGATCCCCAATCGCGCCTATATGAATTTGTTGGAAGCGCCGGTGCTTTTC
>CXWL01000389.1_pt1 | contig 33540 bp, 24 predicted proteins | sample 590931 | NCBI WGS metagenome assembly CXWL01 (sample SAMEA3498368, study PRJEB10139) | groundwater metagenome | biome: water well; material: biofilm material | place: Germany | collected 2015-04-27
GGCTTCCATGTACTGAGCAGGCGGCTTCAGCCCCGCGAAATTAGGACGGCTGAGTAGTTACCTATTTTAAAAATATGGTTCTCCGGTAATTGACGAAAAAAAGCTAAACACGAAGTACACAAAGGAGGGGAATAGAACTTTGCTTTCAAGGTTTTTCCCTTCGTCACCTTCGTGATCTTTGTGTTTAAGGTTTTTCCGTTAAAAATGGTAGAGCCAAAAATCTTTTCAACCAAGAGGAAAACGTATGAAACGAATTTGTGTCGTCGGCGTGGGATACGTCGGCCTGGTTACAGCCGCGTGCTTTGCCGATCTCGGTAATCGCGTGAGCGCGTTGGATGTGAACGAACAGCGGGTGGAGAATCTCAAAAAAGGCATTATGCCAATTTATGAGCCAGGCTTGGATGAGCTGGTCAAGCGCAATGTCAATGGCGGGCGCATCACGTTTACCACTTCCTACAAGGAGGCCTTGAAGGATGCAGAATATGCCTTCATCGCTGTGGGCACTCCCTCCGATGCAGACGGCGCGGCGGATTTGCAATACGTGGCCGCCGCCGCCAAATCCATCGCGGAGAATATGACCGCGCCGCTGGTCATCATCAACAAATCCACGGTTCCAATCGGGACGGGTGATTGGGTGGCGGACATTGTGAAGGGCGCCCAGCCCAGGCAGATTGAATTTGCCGTGGTCTCCTGCCCCGAGTTCTTGCGTGAGGGTTCCGCCATTGCAGACTTTACAAGCCCGCACCGCACGGTGATCGGCTCGTTGGACAAGGATGCCGCGAACAAAGTGGCTCATTTGCATTTGCCTCTGCGCGCACCCATTGTCATCACCGATTTGCGCACGGCTGAAATGATCAAATATGCCAGCAATGCCTTCCTTGCCACGAAGATTTCCTTCATGAACGAACTGGCCGATCTGTGCGAACTCGTCGGCGCGGATGTAAAGGAAGTAGCCGCGGGCATGGGCTACGATGCGCGCATAGGCCGTCACTTTTTGGATGCAGGCCTCGGCTGGGGCGGATCGTGCTTCCCGAAGGATGTGGAAGCGCTGGCCTTCATGGCAAAAGAAAAGGGACTTAATCCACGCATTTTGAACGATGTCATGGAAGTCAACTACGACCGCCGCAAGGCTGCGGTGGAGCATGTTCAAAAAATGGTCGGTGGAAGTTTAAAGGGCAAGACCATCGGCTTGCTTGGTCTGGCGTTCAAACCCAACACTGATGATATGCGCGATGCGCCTTCCATTGATATTTCCGAGGCGCTGATCAAGGCAGGCGCAAAGGTACACGCGTATGACCCGGTGGCGATGGAAGTTGCCCGCCCCATTCTCCCTGCGGTGGATATGTTCGATGAGCCGTACAAAATGGCGAAGGATTGCGACGCGCTGATGGTCGTTACCGAATGGAATGAATTCAAGCAGCTTGACCTTGAAAAAGTGAAAAGCCTGCTTAAATCCCCGGTCATTTATGATGGGCGCAATATTTACGACCCCGCCCTCATGAAGGAAATGGGCTTCACCTACCGCGCCATTGGCAGATAGTTGGATAGTTTAGGGTTCATAAAAATATAACTTCCCTCAGTTACGTCATTGCGAGCCGTTCGTTGGCGAAGNNAGATTGCTTCGTCGGGAAGTGCGCCCTCCTCGCAATGACGGAAGTAATTAATTTACAAACCCTTAGTCAGTTCGATGGTTGGGTAACCAAGACTGCGAGACTAATGACAAAGAAACTAAAGACCAGGAGACTAATGACCAACACTCCCCCCGTTTGTAACTACGAAGGCTCCGATTACCAGCAATCCTTTTGGGAACAGGGCGGGCGCGAATACGAAGACCGCGCCGAAGCCATTGCCCTGAAACGGATGCTCCCCAAAAACGGAAAGCTCATGCTTGAGCTTGGCGCTGGCGCAGGCCGCAACACGCCGCGCTATGCGGGCTTCGAGCGCATCGTTCTTTTGGATTATTCGACCACGCAACTGGCACAAGCCCGGCAAAGATTGGGACGTTCCGATCAATTCATCTACGTGGCTGCGGATATTTACCGCCTCCCTTTTCTGGACCGTTTGTTTGATTCTGCCACGATGATCCGTGCCCTGCATCACATGGCAGATGCGCCGAAGGCGTTGGGTCAGATCCGCAACGTGTTACAGCCGGGTGCGGTTTTCATCCTTGAGTTTGCGAATAAGCTCAATCTCAAATCCATTTTGCGCTACTGGCTTGGAAAGCAGGATTGGAATCCGTTCAGGCTGGAACCCGTTGAATTTGTCAAATTGAATTTTGACTTTCACCCAAGAGCCATCCGCAACTGGCTGGGTGAACTCGGTTTTTCGATTGAAAAGACGCTCACCGTTTCGCATTTCCGCCTCGGCTTTCTGAAGCGTCTTTTTCCCGCCAAACTACTCGCTGCGTTGGATGGTCTCTTCCAGCCGACGGGCGCGCTGTGGCAAGTGACCCCCAGTGTTTTTGTAAAAGCCAAAGTGAAGGGCGAGCCGCAAAATGTAGAAATCCCATTGAATGTAATCAGTCTGTTTAAATGCCCGATCTGCGGCAGCGGCGATCTTAAAGATAAGCAGGGTCACCTGCTTTGCCCGAAATGCAGGGCGCGCTGGGCTGTTAACGACGGCATTTACGATTTCCGTGAAAAAATGAAGTAGCTTCATTGGTTAAGATTAGGACTTTCGCTCGCTCCTCTTGTTTTGCATGTCACCCTCCCGATGTTCTTCGGGAGAATGACATGCAAAAGTCCTGAAGATAAGTGATCCAAACTGCCTGCTTTCACAGCGGTGGATTATCCCTTTGCAAGCGGCAGGCGGATGAAGAAGGCGCTTCCTGTAAATTTCTCTTCATCGTGGCCTTCACTTTCCACCCAAATGCTTCCATGAAAGGCTTTGACAATCCCCTCTGCAATGGCCAGCCCCAGCCCGGCGCCGCCGCCTTTGTAGTTCGTGCGGCTGGAGGAGTGCAGTTCCACTTTCCCCAATTGATATAATTTTTCAAAGATGATCTTGTGATGTTCTGCGTCGATGCCAATGCCGGTGTCTTTCACGCATATCTCGGCCATGTTGCCCTGGCGCGCATCCTCCACCACTTTGGCAGAGACGGTGATCGAGCCGCCGTCTGGGGTGAATTTGATGGCATTGACGATCACATGGTCGAGCGCCTTTTTGAGGAGTTCCGGGTCTGCCATCAGCGGGGGAATATGCTTGATGGCCTCGTCCATGCCAAAGGTCAGGTTGCGAAGCGCGAGATCATCCACATAATCCTTGTGGATGAGTCTCAGGATCAAACCCAGGCTTACCGCTTCGATGTGCGGGTTGATAACCTGGCTGTCAAGGCGGGCCACATCCAACATGCTGGTGACGATCTGGTGCAGGCGGTTCGTGCCCTGCAATACGCCTTGAATGGCTTGCGAGAGGGTGGGGTTGTTCAGGATCAGCGCGTCGGCTTTTAACATTCCAAGATAGCCTTTGATGACGGTCAGCGGTGTGCGCAGTTCGTGCGCGGCCACTTGAATGAAAGATGATTTGTTTTTGTCGTGTTGTGAAAGCGTGTTGTAGGCTTTGTTCAATTCCTCCACGCGCTGGGCGACCATGCGTTCCATGATCTGGCTGATGCCTGTCACTTCGTCGTACAGGCGCGCGTTTTCGAGGGCGACGGTGGCCTGCATGGCGAAGGTTGTCACGAGCAGGCTGTCATCCTCGTTGAAGGAATGTTTGGCGCGCCCCAATGCAAGCAGGCCGACCACGTTGTCTTTCAAGTGAAGCGGCACGCCCAGCCACGAGCGGTCATGCGGCAGCCATTCCGGCTGGCTCCAGCCCGCCATGTTTTTTGTATCGCTTATCAGGAGGGTTTCTCCCTTCCGCACCACTGTTTTGTAAAAATCCATCTCCCCGGTTTTCAAGCGGAATTCTTCATGCTCGATATTTTTGGGCATTCCATAATGGGAGCGGATGCCCGGCACGCCGTTGACATCTTCCATGAATAAAATGGCGCGGTCGAAGGGCAGAACCTGTTTTAACTGCTCAAGAATTTGCTGAGGCAGTTTTTCGATGGTGGTCAATGAAGATAACTGGCGGGATGAACGCGCCAGCGCTTCAGCAGCCCGACGCCGATCATGCTCGGATTCAAAGAGCTTTGCGTTTTGCGCTGCGGCTTTTTCGGCCACATCCCGCGCGCGGGCAAGTTCCACAGCCCGCTCACGCGCCTCGCCCAGCAGGCGTTCCACCTCTCTTTGTGCCTGTTCGCGCTGTTGCACGAGCATGGTGCGCAACAATGCGCTCGAGAGCAGGTTCTTCAAGCGGACATAGATATCCCAGTCATCCGGCCCCATTTCGACCCACATAAACCCAAAGCGGTTGCTGGCAAGCGCCAGCGGCATGACCACTGCATCATAGCGATAGTCATGTGGGGTTTTTCCGCGCGGAGCCAAACGCCCGGTGCCCAGTGTGGTTTTTTCCTTCGGAATTTGGAATTTGCTCTGGTCATATTGCAGGAGGAGGCGGTAGCTTTCCGGGGGTGGGGATGAGATGGAACCCGGCGCGCTCACGTCGCTGTAGAACATGACGTACCAGCGCTGAAGCCCCAGCAGGGGGAAGTGTTTTGAAATGGCCTCGCCGATCCCTTCCAGAGTCATGGCGGGCGCCATGGAAAAACTAAAGTTGCTGAGCGCTTCCTCTTTTTGTTCGAACTGCATCCGGCGGTAGGCCTGCGCGCGTTGGGATAATTCTCCCACCAACATACGCGCCTGCTGAAAAAGATTTTCAGCCTGTAAGCGGGTGGTAATGCTGGTAATGCCGCCCAGCGCATACTTTCTAAAAGTGGATAACACATTATTCCAGATGGTGGAATCGTATCCATTTCTTTGCAGAACCTCCACCATGGCTTGCACCATTTTCATGAAGGCATTGCTTGAATCCGTTTCGCGCAGGCTGGCGAGAAAGACATTCCACGCGTTCCCAAAGACATCCACGAACAGGGGTTTTGCCGGGTCATTCTCAGGAATGCCTGCTGCGGTAAACAAGGCGCGGATGGCGGCCTCGCGTTTGTTCTCCAGCCTGCCGGTATGAGCCACCTCTTTGGGCAGCACCACGGCGCTCTTGATGCTTTCCGGTAAACACCCGCAGGACCAGCGCACGACCATGTGCGAAGGAAGGATGTTCATATCCGCCACTTGTTCCCCATTCATGCGTTTGAACAGGGCATCGAAGGTCTGTTTGCCGGCTTCGTAAAAGGATTGGTGAATGGTCGTCAATGGCACGCCCATCGACTGAGAATCGCTGACATCGTCGAATCCGGTCAATGCAATGGTGTCCGGCACGCGAATGCCGCGCTTTTGTAATATCTCCAACACGCCGAAGGCCATGCGGTCATTGGAGGCGGCAATCGCCTGCGCCTGCACGCCGCGTTCATCCAGCAGGATACGCGCGGCGGCGCGTCCGCTTTCCGGGGTGTAATCTCCCTCCAGAATCAGGTTTTCATCGAGGCGGATGTTGTGGGCTTTTAATTCCTCTTTATAGGCGTGAAAGCGCTGGTCTGCTTCGGGCTGGCCGGGAATGCCGCGTATGAAAGCGATTCGCTTGAACCCGTGCTCTTCGATCAAATGACGGATCACTGCGCGCATTCCGCCTTCGTTATCCGCCATGAACGAAGTAACCCCCTCCGCCGGAACCGCAAAGGATACGATCGGCGTGGGGGCAAAAGAAAGGCAGAAATTTTTGATATCCCCGGCGGAAGGCCCGTGGCCCATGTCGGCAGAAAGCAGAATGCCATCGAATTTGCCGGGTTTGATCAGGTCATACAAGCCGTAGGAACGGCCTTCATGGGCCGGCGCTCCAATGGCAACGGGCTTGCCGCCTGCAAAATAAACAACGTTCACATCCTGTGCTTTGGCAGAATCCAGCACACCCGCCATAAATTCAGCTCCCCACACGCGGCTTAACTGCGCCCCGAGTACGGCAATTGTCTTGCGTTGACCTGAAGTATTTTTAAATGGTGTCATCGGTGATGGTTGAAATTATAAGTCAGGATGTCTGAATTGTGATTATCAATTTTGCCAAATAAATTGCTGTTTCAAAACAAATATCCCGCAGGTTTTGCCTGCGGGATATTGGATTTCTGCAACCCTATCGAATTTCGAGCTGATAGGCGCCGAGTTCGCGGGTAAAACGGGTAGCGCCTGTTACAACCAGAAACGCCTTTTCGCCGGCCTTCAACGAAAGCGGGATTTCAGCCGTTTGGTCTTCCGTGAGCGGGATCATGGTCACGCTTGAATCACTCGTCAGGATGAGAGCCAGGCCAAAAGTCTGGGGAAGAACGTTTTGGACTCGCACGAATCCCTCCGCCTGCCAGCCGCCATCATCCGCCTCAAAATCGGACCTGTAGCCTGCTGCGTCGACCTGGACATCGTCCAGCATGAAGCCTTCCCCATTGATTGCCGCGTCGGTGAGGTATTCAAAACGGATGGAAACCTTTTTGCCTGCGAAATCTGAAAGATCGATCTTCTCCTCGATCCAGCCGTTGGTGGCGCCGGTGTAGCCCCAGCCATACGAATTACCGGAAGGGTCTGTATCGGTGCCGGAAGGAGTGGTGAGTATCTGCCAGGTTTCGCCGTTCTCAGAAACTTCCACGTAAAGATAATCCCAATCTTCTTCTATGTCGTACCAGGTGCGGAAGGATAATTCGATGGGCGCGCTGACGCTTGTGAAATCGAATTCTCTTGTCAGAGTCATATCCGATTCATCGCCTTTGTTCGACCAGAAAGCGTACTCGCCGGAATAGGGGTCAACGGGCAAAAGACCAGTGACCGTTGAGCCTGTGAAAGAAAGTGTGAAATCGCCCGCGCATTCGATGGCAATGTAATCCACGCCGTATTGATGCACATCGCGCGTCAACGCGGATTGTGGGCAGGTTGAAATTGTCTCGGTGGCGGAGGCTTGAGGCGCATCAGGATAATTATGATAGGTATAACGCCCATCCCCCACTGATTTATCCTGGAGCAGGTTGGCAATTGCCCAATCCATATACACATCGTCAGCAGTGATCAACTTGCCAGTCTGCGGGTCGGTGATATTAAGATCGGCAAGGGTATCATCCACGCTGGTGATGTCATTTTCAGGGTTGCTCGTCAATGCTTTTGTGGCATCCTTGCCAAAACGGTCGAGGAAATAGGTGAGGTACAGAAAACTCGAACCGTAATGCGCGCTGAAATCAGGCGACGAATTATCCGCCCAGGTATTCAATTGCATGTCAGGGCTTTGAATATATGCAAAATCCGCCCCGCCAACCGAATAGCCATTTAGAAAAACGCCCACCTCTGCAAAGCCTTCGCTGATCCATGAAACATCGTTGCGGTCCGTGGGAAATTGGATCATATGCACAAACTCATGCGCCAAAACACCGTAGGTGTATTCATCGGAAAGCGCCTGGCTGGCGCCCAGCACATACGTTTCATGCCCGTTGGAGTATTCCTTTACCAGCGGATTGAACGAGTCGGACGAGTTGAAATAACCCGCAATGTTATGCCCAATACTGGTGGCATAAATGACATAGATATGCGGGTCGCCATCCACGCCCGGCGTCCACTCACTGCCGAAGAACTCACGGTCGGTGGGATAGATCTTGTTCTCGAACGTATCCATCAAGGCTTTCATATCTTTTTCGTTTACGCTCGTGCCTTTCTCCACCCAAAAATAGGAATGGGGAGTTTCATACATCAGCGCAGCCGTAATCTCATTATGTTCGGCGGTATCCTGGTTTGAAACCCAGAATTGTTCCTGATCGCCGATTTTATAAGATTTACTCTCGACAGTTTTTGAGACGCCGCAGATGCCAAGCAAGTTACAGGCCGATTCATAAGGATCGTTCTCAGGGACAATGGCGTTTTGCAGGGTCTCCAGCGTTTCGTTGGAAATCGAGTCAACGGGTGGGCGGGGAACTTCAACCTCCGCAGTGGGAGGAGCCTGTTCTGTGATGGAAACTGGCAGGGTGGGTATGGATGCGATTTGGGAAAATGCATAAAGCCCATACCCGACCATGCCTGCAACCAGTACACAGATACAACACAATAAAGTCACAATGCCGATTACGATTGCTGAATTGCTTGATTTATTTTCTGTCATGGTTTCCTCTGGCGTTCAAAAGATTGACCCATCATACCTTGTGCGAATGAAAAAAGGATTAGGACATTCGGGTCAACAAAAACATTTCGCGCTTCATGCCTAACGGACGGTTGCTTCTCGTTAATCGGCAGAATCTACCCTGTGGTTTTCTCTCTGGAGTCGGGCAGCTCGCTGCCCGACAAGTATTGCCGAATTTTTTCCCTCAGCAAGCTGAGGGACTCCAGAAAAAAAACAGCGCGAGATTTGAGTCTCGCGCTGTCATCCTTACGCATCTACTTTATGTTTCGTCTTTTTCGCAGGAGACGCTTCTGTCTGGAAAACTATCTTGTTTTCCTTCTCGTCCACATCCACCATCACCACGGCCCCATCCTTGAACTTGCCGCCGAGCAACTCCACCGAAAGCGGACTCTCGACATATTTCTGGATAGCCCTGCGCAGTGGACGCGCGCCGAATGCGGGATCGTAGCCTTCCTTAGCCAGCCAGAGACGGGCGGCATCGGTCAATTGGACTGAGATGTTGTGCTCGTTCAAACGATCCTGCACCTCCTTCATTTGCAGTACCACGATCTCTTCCATTTGTTTCAGGGAGAGCGGCGAGAACATGATGGTTTCATCCACCCGGTTGAGGAACTCGGGGCGGAACGCACCTTTAAGAGCCTTCTCGATCTTATCGTGCATGATGCGTTCATCGTTATCCGCTTTTTGGGTGAGAAAGCCCAGGGTGCCGCCTTTGGTCACGTATTCAGTGCCCAGGTTCGAGGTCATGATGAGAACCGTGTTACGGAAATCCACCACTTTGCCCTGGCCATCCGTCAGGCGGCCATCATCCAAAATCTGGAGCAGGGCATTCCACACTTCAGGGTGCGCCTTTTCGATTTCATCGAAAAGCACAACGCGGTACGGTCTGCGGCGGACAGCTTCCGTAAGTTGACCGCCTTCTTCATAACCAACGTATCCGGGCGGCGCACCGAACAGGCGGCTGACCGTGTGCTGTTCACGATACTCCGACATGTCAATACGCACGAGCGCCTCTTCATCATCGAACATGAACCAGGCGAGGGCTTTTGCAAGTTCGGTCTTTCCAACACCCGATGGGCCGATAAAAATGAATGAGCCAATCGGTCTGGAGGGGTCTTTCAACCCGGAGCGCGCGCGGCGGATGGCGTCGGAGACGGCGTGAATAGCCTCTTCCTGCCCGATGATGCGTTCATGCAGGCGCGATTCCATGTGCAACAATTTTACCGATTCAGTTTCCATCATCTGCGTCACGGGGATGCCCGTCCACTGATGGACAACGGATGCAATGTCATCCACATCCACCACTTCATCGAGCTGGTGGTCCGCTTCCCATTTATCGCGCTTGGCGCTGTATTCCTGTTCGAGGCGCAGGCGTTCCGCTTTCTTTTGAGCGGCGCGTTCGTAATCGCGCTCGAGGCCTGCCTGCTCTTCTTCGGCATGGAGTTTATCAATGTCGGTTTTCAACGCCTTGAGATCGGGCGGCATGGAATAAAGAGCCACGCGTAATTTTGCGGCGGCTTCATCCATCAGGTCGATGGCTTTGTCGGGCAGGTGGCGGTCTGTGACGTAGCGATCAGCCAGACGGGCGGCGGCTTCGAGCGCTTCATCCGAAAAATGGACTTTGTGATGCGCTTCGTAGCGGTCGCGCAGGCCGTGCAGCATCTTGATCGTATCTTCCACGCTTGGCTCATCCACATAGATGGGAGCAAAGCGGCGTTCGAGCGCGGCGTCTTTTTCGATGTGTTTATGGAATTCGTCCAGCGTGGTCGCGCCGATGCATTGGAGTTCGCCGCGGGCCAGCGCCGGTTTGAGCATGTTGCTCGCATCCATCGCGCCCTGGGCTGCTCCTGCTCCGATGACGGTGTGCAACTCGTCGATCATCAAAATGACATCGCCCTTGGAGCGCTGCACTTCATCCATGATGGCTTTGAGGCGTTCTTCGAACTCGCCGCGGAAGCGCGAGCCTGCGATCATCGCGCCCAGGTCAAGAGCCACAACCCGTTTGCCTGAAAGGATTTCGGGAATATCGTTGCTCGCGATCTTTTGCGCGAGACCTTCGGCAATGGCGGTCTTGCCCACGCCTGCTTCACCGATCAGCACGGGGTTGTTCTTCGTGCGGCGGGAGAGGATTTGGATGAGACGTAAAATCTCTTTGTCTCGGCCAATGACGGGGTCGAGCTTGCCTTCGCGTGCCAGTTGCGTTAAATCACGCGAGTATTTTTCGAGGGTGCGGTATTTCGTCTCGGCCTGTGGGTCGGTGACGCGCTGTCCGCCGCGCAGGTCTTGAATGGCATCGTAGACGCGGTCACGAGTCAACCCGGCCGATTCCAAAATGCGGGCGGCGGGTGTGTTGCGCTCGGTGAGGATCGCCAAAAAAATGTGCTCTGTGGAAATATACTCATCTTTCAGACGATTCGCCTCTTCGTTTGCCAGATCAATGATCCGCTTGACGCGAGGCGTGATGAAAATCTGGCCTGCGCCCCCGCCAAAGATATTCGCCTTGGGGCTGGCGCGCAGGGTCGCATCAAGTCGTTCGGTTAACGCTTCGGCGTTGACGCTTAATTTTTCAAGGATTTGGGGGATCACGCCGCCGGGCTGTTCGATTAGCGCCAGCAGGATGTGTTCGGTGTCGATCTGGTTATGCCCGTAGCGCTGGATGATTTCCGCGGCGCGCTGGGCGGCTTCCTGTGCTCTCTCGGTAAATCTGTCAAATCTCATCATGGGGGGTTCCTCCTGACGGGCGGTGGAACACGGTCAATCGTCCACTGTCTATCAATGGGGGCATTATAACAAAAGCCGCATCGACGATTCATCAATGCGGCGTAAGAGATGTGTAAGATTTTAGGGAATTATAACCAGGCGGGCGCTTCGTCAAGCTCAGTACAGGCTGGACAATGTTTGGGAGCAGAAGAAACTCGAAGCCAGAAAAATGCTCGAAAATGGCGCAGGATCCCCAGCGTCCAATGCATACTTTTTTAGCCGCCGTTTGGTCTGGAAATGTTGTAGTTTACGCTATCGTTTGAAATCTTTATAGAATCGCCATACCATTCAAGCGAAATTTTTTGAGGTAGTTTGATTTCTAAATCATCCACAAGTTTTAGGGCGGGTTTAATGTAATTTTCAATAAATATTGGCTCTTTGGGATTTCGCGTGGCGATGCCATAATGGTGGTACTCTGATTAGGCAAAGATTCGGTAGCCTTCAATATCAAGGTAGAGCCGTTGGAATAAAGTTGTGTTTCGGAGAATGCCATAACGGCGTCGCTTAAAGGAAGGTGGCATTGCGGCAGGCTCCTCAATAAAATAGAGCCGAGGGGTCTCGGCTCTACAGGTTACACGTGCGGCGTCACTTTGGCCGCCAGCTTATCTTTTGGCTGGAACCCGGTCATGCGTTCCTTGATCTGGCCGCCTTTGAAGAGCATCAAGGTGGGGATGCCCATCACGCCGTACTGCATCATGATGTTGGGATTTTGGTCCGCATCCAGTTTGACCACTTTGACCTTGCCTTCCCATTCGCCAGCAAGCTGCTTTACGATGGGTTCGATCATTTTGCAGGGCTGGCACCACGCGGCTGTGAAATCCACAAGGACGGGTAATTCTGCGCCGATCACCTCATCTTGAAAGTCTAATTCGGTTACATATTTTACTTCAGTCATTTTTGCCTCCAGTTGGATAGATGTTATGTCAATTCGCTTTATTACGTTGACGCCTGTATTTTGCCGTGATAGAATGCAGTCCGCTTTATGATGGGCGCGTAGCTCAATGGCAGAGCAGTAGCCTTTTAAGCTATTTGTTGAGGGTTCGAGCCCCTCCGCGCTCACAAAAGAGTCCTCCTTCATTGGAGGATTTTTTGTTGAGGGTCCCCGCAGGAGGGATGATATACCCTTCAGGTACGATGTTCGAGCCCCTCCGCGCTCACAAAAGAGTCCTCCTTCATTGGAGGATTTTTTGTTGAGGGTCCCCACAGGGGGATGATATACCCTTCAGGTACGATGTTCGAGCCCCTCCGCGCTCACAAAAAAGCATCCTAGTTACGGGATGCTTTTTATTTTATTTATCTTCCTCTTCTTCATCCGATTCTTCAACTTCATCCAAATCTTCCAGATCATCTTCGTCCAATGACAGGAGATCGAATTTGTCCAACTCTTCGTTGAAGTCCAGGTTTTCGAGGGCGTCTTCAAGGAAGGCGACGAGGTCTTCGTCTTCGGTATTCTCGATCAGGTTGACGATGTAAATGCGCGCATCGTCACCGCCGATCTGCGAGAGTGACCAGATCGCCGCGGAGATGACATCGTCATCCTCTTCTTCGTCTTCGAGCATTTGCAGCATGATGGGAGCGGCGGCTTCAATATTAAGTTCGCCTGCGGCTTCGGCGGCGGAAAAACGGATGCGCGGATCTTCATCCAATAACTTGCTGACCACGTCATCATTCCAGCGGCTGTCGTGGGAACGCCCCATGGCGCGCAGGGCGCTGGCGACCCAGGCTGGGTCTGCACGCTGAACAACGGATTCGATGATGCTGGGCATTTCATCCCGCGAGGAATAACCAAGCGCTTCAAGCGCGCGTTTTCGCAAAGACGGGTTATCTTCACTGCGGATGACGGTGATGAGCGCATCTTCGATTTTGGTTTTCAGGTCTGTTTCCAACTCTTCCAATTCGCCGAGCAGGATGAATTCACCGAGCAGTTGTGCCGCCTGCATACGCGGAGCGAGATCTGCGTCGTTTAGGAAAATGCCAATTAACTGGCTGGCAAGCTGCGGGTGGTTTGATTCGGCGAGCAATCCAATGGCAGCGGCGCGGACATCTCCATCCGCATCGTCCAAAAGCGCTTTGCCAATCTCTTCGTAGTTGACGATGTTGTCTGAGTCGAGGTTTTTTAAAAGCTCGCTGAGCAGGAGCAGTTTTCGTTCAGGTTTGACGCTGGACCAGATATCCATAAACAGGCGCAGGGATTTTGGGTCCAGATCGGAATAGAACTGAAGGTGGCTGTGCGGGATGTCTTTTTTGGAATCCAGCAGGTGATCGAGAACGGATTGGAAGGAAGGAGTTTCGGCCATGTTTTATGGAATGGGGATTTGGGCAGGGTTGACGAAATCCATCACGTTGACAAACAACATGAGGCTGATGAGGATGAGCATGGCAATCCCGTTGACCGTATTTTCCCATTCCGTGGGGACGCGTTTGCGGAAGAGAATTTCGGGAAGCGTAAAGAGAATGCGTCCGCCGTCGAGCGCGGGGATGGGGAAGAGGTTGAGCACGCCAAGCGAGATGCTGAGCACACCGATTAAATTGAGAGTCCAATTTGTGGGTCGCGGGGCGCTTGCGCCTGTGGGTGCGGCGGTAACTTCCTGACGGGTCGAGACATCTTCTTCCACCGCCACATCGAACATATCGAAGATTCCTTTGAAGCCGATGAAGCGCGCATCTTCGGGAGCAATTGCCCCTCGAATCAACGCAATGGGAAGATAGGCAATGGAGGCGGCTTGCAAGCCTGTGATGGTGAATCCGCCGGTGATGCTTTCAACAAATGTGGCGGGGCGGGTTGGATAGCCAAGACTGACGCCCAGCGCGCCTTCGCTTTTCTTTCTGCTGGAGAGCGGCGTGGCAACGATGGTGATCTCTTCGCCGTTGCGGTCGATCAACAACTCAACGGGCTGATCGAGATTTTTTTGAATAATCGCAATCGCTGGCTGTATATCGGTGACCTTTTCGCCGTTGATGGCAAGCAGAATGTCGCCAGATTGAACGTTTGCCAGTTGCGCGGGAGAGTTCTCGGAAACAGAATCGATCTTGATCGAGCCAGGGATCGGGATGCCTTCACTTGCAATCAGAAAAGAAAAAACGATGATGGCAGTGATGAGGTTCATCAACGGGCCTGCGAACAAAACCACCAGTCGCTTCCACGGGTTCGCGGATGCAAGCCCGCCGGGCACGTTCGGGTCATTCTCACCCTTTGGGCGAATGAACCCACCCAGCGGCAAGGCGTGGATCGTGAACTCCGTTCCTTTCCACGTGAAGAGCGTGGCAAGTTTATACGAAGGCAGGCCAAAGCCAAACTCTTCCACTTCCACCCCAGCCCAGCGCGCGGCAATAAAGTGACCCAATTCATGCACAAAGATCATCCCGCCCAGTGCGAGCAAAAAGATGATTAACGTAACAAAGCCAGATACCATTTTATATTCCTTCATGCCCGAACTTTTTTTGTTGTTCGGGTATTAGTCTAAGTTGAATGACGAAGCGGATTATATCTTCAATTGGATGGGACATCGTTAAAGGTTTATTAGATAAATTTCCCCGCTTCTTTCTGGCGCAGCCCCCTGTGGGTAACCGACGGTTGATTCTGTTTCTGTACCGCAAGATAAATCTTGCGGTACGTTACATCATCTTTGCCGCGCCGCCAACCCCCGCCACAAGCACATTGCTCACGCCAGGCAACTCTCTTAATCGCTTCTCCACCGCTTTGGCAGAATCTCCCAAACAAATCACGTGGACATTCGCGCCCGCATCCACCGTGTAGCCGACGGGGAGTCCGCCCGCGCGCCACTCGCGCACCTGATGGAAAATCTCCACCGTGGCCGATTGCCAGTACATCAGCGGCGGGTTGGAGGTTATCATCACGGAATGCATCATGTCTGAATCATGCTCGATGATATTGGCGAACGCTTCAAAATCCTTGTTGAGTATTGCGTTGCGGCAAATCTCAATGCGGCGCGGAGCATCTGCCACGCGCGCGTTTTGCAGTGGACTCGTCCCCGCGATGGCATGGCCTTCGGTGGAGCCTGTCTTTTTGTGAGCAGAACTGACAATTGCAACGCAATCCACTAGATTCCAATGATCGATGGGCGCGATGGAGAAGGCGAATGAATCTTCTTCGTCGTTTCCCATTTGCCATTCCACAAACCCTGCTGGGATCGAACGGGATGCCGAACCCGATCCGCGCCGTGCCAGGCGAGACAACTGCGCTTCGGACAGAGTCAAGCCTGCGGCGCGGGAGGAAGCGAGAGCCAACGCTGCAAATGCCGCCGCCGAAGAGGCGATCCCTGCGCCTGCGGGGAAGTTGTTCTCGCTCATCACTTCCGCGTTGGTTTTGATCCCCGCCATTTTGCGCACGAGATCGAGAATGTAGGAAATGCGCTCCAACCCTTTGCCCATCACCGCATGTCCGTTGATGATCAGCTCATCATAAGGAAGCGATGGCTGAAAACTAACCGTCGTGCGCGTGAACAGTCCATCGAGATTCATCGAGATGGAACTGTTCGAGGGCAGCCGCAAATTATTATCGCGGTTGCCCCAGTATTTGATGAAGGCGATGTTAGCGCAAGCGACACTGGTTGCGGTTCTAGTAGACATGAGACGTAAATCACCTTTTCATTGTTTTCAACGGTCAGTTTACCACGAACATCAAACATCTCTAACAACTGACGTTCTTTGCCCGAAGCAATAGACATTATCGGAAATAAAATACAGACACCGTCCCGACACTTGCGCCGCGCGCTAGTACCCGAACAACATGAAGATGTAGGGTAAAAGCGGCGAAATTCAGCCGCTTTTACCCATCAATTTTAAGTTGTTCGGGCACTAGTGCGGTGAGGTTTATTTCGAGTAATTTAAGCGTTTGACGACAACCTTCGGGACGATTTTTCTAATTACCGATAAAGTCTAATCTCCTCAACAATGCGGGGATTGCTTCGCCGCCCAAGTGCAAGAGCGGCGGCTCGCACATCGTCCCCGAATGGGGAATGACGAAATGACGGAAGTTATTAATTTACGAACCCTTAGTGCAAAGTGAAGGAGCGTATTTGTTTATGAAAGTTCCCTGATAAATTTCTCTTTGTTCGCCGACCTTGCCGTTTTGCCGCTGGAGGTTTTGATGATCCATTTATCGTCAACAACTTTCACATGGCGCAGCGCAATGGCGGAGCTTTTGGTCACATGCTTGCGGATGGCATCTGCGATGGCTTGCTGTTCGGCGGGGTCTTTGCTGTCGGCTTCGGCGATGATGACGACTTCTTCGGTACCTTCTTCTTCGTCATACATGCCGAATGCAACAGTTCGTCCTGCGTGGACGCCAGGGACTTCGCTCGCGAGCGATTCCAAATCCTGCGGGTACACGTTTTTGCCGCCGACGATGATCAAATCCTTTTTGCGGCCCGAAACGTACAACTCGCCATCTGCGATGTAACCGTAATCGCCCGTCAGATACCAGCCACTCTTAACAACGCTCCCGCTGCCGTCCTCGGCGGCGGGGACGCCGCCTTGAGCAGGTAGGTTTTTGATGGCGGATTCGGTTGCGTCTGGGCGGTTGAAGTATTCGGTGAGCATACAGTCGCTTTGCACGGCGATCTCGCCCACGGAACGGTTGGGCAGGTCGTTGAGGTCTGCATCCACCACGCGGACTTTGGTATTGGGCAGGGGATTCCCAGACGAGGTCATCTTCATCGAAGGTTGACCAGCTATCGGCGGAGTCGCGAGGCGCTGGGTCATGAAGGTCTCGCGGTCAATCTCATCCACGGCTGGTGACTCATCCAATGGACTTTGAGTCACAGCGAAGACATTCTCTGCCATGGCGTAACAAGTTTGCAGCGCGGATTGTTTTAATCCGTACGCTGAAAATTTTTCAAAGAAGAGATCGTGGCTTTCGACATGCACAGGCTCGGAGCAGTTGATGATGGCGCGCCATGAAGAAAGGTTTACGCCTTCGAGATTGCGCTCGCGGATTTTGTGGGCGCAGAAGTTGTACGCAAAGTTCGGCAGCCAGGTGAGCGTGCCCTTGTATTGCGAAACGGATTGCATGAGACGGTACGGCGCGCGCACCCAGTCGAAGGGCGACATGTTGACCAGCGGAATGCGCAGAAGCACGGGCAGGAGGAAGCAGGCGATGAAACCCATGTCGTGATAAAGCGGCAGCCACGAAACGATGATGTCGCTGGCGGGGTCGAGGCGCAGGGTCTTGCTGTACGCGTTGAGCTGGTTGAGCATGGCGCGATGCGAAAGCGCGACGCCTTTTTGCAAGCCCGTTGTGCCTGACGAATGTTGCAGCACGGCGATGTCTTCGGGTGAAGCGTTGAAGCCTTGCAGGGTGTTGAAGTTTGGCTCGCTCTCCGCTTCGATGCTGTTTGCAAGAATCAGGTTGCGGACAGAGTCTCCAGCCACCAGCGCACCGCGGACTTCCTGTTCAAACTCGGGATACGTGACGATTGCCGTCGGCTTGGTGATGGAGATGAGCGAAGTGAGGTCGGCGCGGTATTTTTCGGGCGCGAGTTTCTCTGTTAGGAAGGGCATGATGGAGGGGATTGCGCCGTGGAGGATGGCTCCCCAAAAGGCGTAGATAAGATCCTCGCCATGTTGCAGAATCAGAATGATCACCTCGCCAGGTTTGATTCCTTCGCGGGCATAGGTTAACGTAAAACGATTCGCGCCGTGAATGAGGTCGCGATAGGTGAGGGAGGTATCAGGTTGTCCTGCGTGCTGGAGGATGATGCTGGTCTTGTCGGGGACTTCCTGATACGAGCGTTGGAGGAGGTTGGGGAGTGTGGTCATTTTTGGACGATGGACGATAGACCACGGACAACAGATGAATAAATCATGGTCTGCCGTCTGTGGTCTATCGTCGATTTTACTTGCGTGAAGCGATCAACGCAGCGAGTTGAGTGAGGTTATCGAACGTATCCGCATTCAATTCGGTATCTTCGACGCGGACGTTGAAGGTGTCTTCGATGAAGAGGGCGAGATCCATCAGGCTGAATGAGTCGATCAATCCGCTGGAGATGAGGGCTTCATCTGCGGAGATGACCTTGCTCGGCTGCTTGAGGATTTTTTCGGCGATGAACTTTGCGAGGATGGAGATGGTTTCGGTGGTCATGTGTTGATTCCTTTTTTGAAGTTTATCGTCATTGCGAGGGCGATGTTTTTTCGCCCGGAGCAATCTCACCACTATGTTGGGGATTGCTTCGTCGGGAAGAACACCCTCCTCGCAATGACGGGGTAGTTTTTACTGATTCAATCCCGCCCTCACCGCATCCAACGCCTGCAATGCCGTGAGGTTGCGCCAGGGCCAGCCGCTGAGCATGTTTTTCGGTTGGTCGAAGAAATTACGCGAGAAGGAAAGGTGGAAGCCGTCGTTCAGGTCGGTGTCGTGTCCCTGATTCGGCAGGGGTTGGAGCGCCGCCCATAAATTCCACAGCGGAATGTCGTATTCTACCGCAATCTCTGCGATCTCCGCGTTGATGCTGTCATCCCCTTCAAGATTATCGCCCTTTGTGGCGAGGATGGGAACCACGCCCTGCTCGATGGAATATTCGATGATCTGGCGCATATACTTGCCGTAATCGTCGGCGGGGCGGTCGTTGAAGTTGGTCTCCAGGCTGATGATCGCGATGCTGGGGTTGTGCAAACGAAATTCGCACGCAATCGGCGTCTCGCCTTTTTCGCATTGCTTGGGGTCGGCGCGCAATGGAGTAAGAATCGCCGCGACATTATACCCGTCACGCATGGCGAGACTGGTGCGCGAGAACGAGCCTTCGTAATAATCAATCATATCTTGCAAGTACGCATACTCTTCGCCGAGGCTGTACCAGCCTTCATGGTCAAAGTCCACGAGGTAGAAGCCTGTGTTGGTCTGGCAGTCGCCCACTTTGGAAAAGGCATTTGGGTCGTTGCCCATTTTTATTCCGCGCGCGTAGATTTCGCGGGCGGCGTTAGTCGCTTGCGGCACGATGGGCAGGGACTTCCATTCATCGGGCGCAAGTGTGGGGCGTGGAGCGGTGGCGGCAGTCGCGGCTTCGACAATTTCTGTTGCGGCTTCCGTCGCTTCCACAAATGCAGATGTGACTTCTGTTTCAGGTTGAGAGGTCGCTGGCGCGCTGGCGCAGGCGGCCAACAAAATAAGCAGTAATAAAAAGGTGAAACGAAACTTCATTCAAACTCCTGGAATTTCGTGACGATGGACGATTGACCACGGTCTATGGTCCATCGTCCATCGTCTATCGTCATTTGCAATTTTTCAAAATATACGGCGCAAGATTTTCCGCGAGCAATTTCTCTCCCGCGGGCGTGAGATGAATTGCGCTGTTGGTAAATTCATCCGCAGGCACAGCGTCCCACAAATCCACATACATCCAACTGTTGCGCTCGCTCAGGTCAAACAGCATCTTGCGGTACTCGTCGTATGCCCAGCGCGGGTAGAAAAAATTATAGCGGATGCCGCTGTTCGCGCCCGAGCTTATTAACATCGGCTCATTTACCAGCAGCATGGGTGTCTCACCCGCCACGCGGAAGCCTGCCTCCAACGCGTTCAAGGCAAGCGCGCCTTCACTCAAAGGCGATGTGAGGTCGTGATAACTTTCGTCCGCTTCGAGATCGGTTTGAGCTTTTTCATATTCAGCGGGATAGAACTGGTCAATGCCTGTGGCAGACCACATCACGCCATAAATTTGCAGGCGGATGATGTCTGCCCATGAGCGTCTATCTCCCACAAACGTTTTCCCCCAAAAGGATTTTTTCTCGAAATTGGGATCATCCGCTTCGACTCTTAACCCGTAGCTGGTTGCCAGTCCCCGGACATTCGCTTCGTTGTTGGCAACGAGCGGCGTGGACGTTTGCTTCTCATTCGGAAACGCATCGAGCGTTGTCATCCAGATGACGAGGTCAGGGTCGTATTGCATCCCGTACGAGAGCATCATCACATCTTTGGTCAGCGAGATGGTGGGATACCCTAAATTATACGCGCGGACATTTTTTTTGCAGGCATTGAGACTCGCTTCATTCAACTGTCCAATCAATGTTTCCTCTGGCTTGAGCAATGTCCCCCACACGGATGAGTCACCGATGACGATCACGCGGAATTCATCGTCCGCTTTGGGTGTGCCAGCGATGACATGCGAGGCGAACATCGCATCCAGGTTGAACAGGCTGAGGTTGTAGGATTGCCTGGGATTCTCGCCAAAGGGAAGCCGCTCGCGCCCCGGGTAGAGGACGTTGTATAGCGAGAACTGTCCAACACTCGGCTGCCATGCGGCGATGACGAGGTTGAAGAGCAGGAATAAAAGCAATCCCTTGATGAGGACGTTGAGGGGTTTGATGGATTGATTCATGAAAATTTTATTCCGTCATTGCGAGGAGGGCGATAGCCCGACGAAGCAATCTCATGAGCAGGCTAGGGGATTGCTCACCGCACTGGCGCGCGGCGCAGGTGTCGCCGCGAAGAACAAGAGCGCGGCTCGCAATGACGGGGTTAATGGACTCCAAACAATTTCAAAAGCACCTGCCATGATGTGACAGGCGATGATAACGCAAAGAAAATCCAGCCGAGGGCAACGAAGTGGAAGGTGAGCAAAGCACCGCTGACATTCAACACTGCTTGTCGAGTGGGTGTAGTTGCCCAAGCCGCAGCTTTGGCTTTGGTGACGTCACTCCAGCGGTTGTGAATGAATAAGCCTAGTCCATGCCAGAGACCCCAGATGGTGAAGTTCCACGTGACGCCGTGCCAAAAGCCGATGAGCAGCATGGTGGCGACTTGTGTCAGCAGGATCATCATTATCATGGGCATGGGTTTTTGCCACAAGCGAAGCGCGTGCAGCCAGCGGGTGACTGGATTAAAGAAATAAGCGCGGAACCACTGGGTAAGCGTCATGTGCCAGTTGTTCCAGAATTGGGTCAGGTTGGGTTTGAGGTAGGGAGAAGCGAAATTCTCAGGGAGTTTAATTCCGAGCAGTTGGGCGATGCCGAGAGCAATGTCGGTGTAGCCGCTGAAGTCGAAGTAGATCTGGAAGGCGTAGGCGTAGACGATGACCCACATCCAGAACGTGGAGGTGACTTGGGTTGCGTTGGTATCGTTCAGGGCAATGAGGGCAAGCGCATCTGCGACGACGAATTTTTTGAACAAGCCGAGGAGCAGGCGTTGACCCGCGGGGTAGAACGTGTCGAGAGTCAGACCTGCGAAGGGAGCGCCGAGGTCTTTGATGAAGCGTTCGAGGCGGTCAATAGGGCCCGCGGTGAAGGCGGGGAAGAAGATGACGTAGGTGATGTATTCGCCAAGATCAACGGATGGCAGCCGTCCCATTTGGCGGTCGCGGATGGTGTGGATGAGACGAAAGGCGACGTAGGAAAAGCCGAGCCAGACGAAGTCCGTGTTGCGTGTTGCGTCGAGGGATTGATTTGTGAGGGAGCGGAGGAGGTAACTCGTCCAGTAGGTGAGGGTGGGGACTTTCAGCGTGAGAAAAAGCCCAATGGTTAGAACCAGACCCACCGTTAAGAAAGAAGCGCTGAAACGTGTCAGACGAGATAAAACTAACAGCGTCAGTCCTGTTATCAAAAAGATGATGAGAGTCGTTTCGAGTTGAGGGGGGCGTAAGGCGGTGAGAACTTGAAAGTCTGCGGGGAGAAAGCGGGTGAGGTTGAGGAGAAAGGCAATGCCCGCGACAACGGCGAGGACGATGAGGTTTTTGTGTTGCTTGCGGGCTTCGTCGTTGGCGGTGATGAACCAGGCGAGGATGACGAGGACGAGCGTGGCGATGGGAGTCCAGAAGTCGAAGCCGCGGATTGGGAGTGCGGGTTGCAGCCAGAAGATGACGAGCACGCTGGCGATGAGCAGGAACCACGCCCTGCCGCGTTCGCGGAGGAAGATGCCGCAAAGCAGGGAGGCGGCGGCGAGAATCAGGATTCGGTCAAGCGCCATTTAGAAGCCTTGATAGATCCACGTCGGGCTGCTGTCTGCGGTGAAGATGACGAGGGCGATGAGGATGAGGCAGAGCAGGAGGGCGAGGAGGTTTTCGCGATTCAGGAATTTCATGGGGTGGTGGGGAGTGGAAAGTTATCAGTGAACAGTAATCAGTAATCAGTTATCAGTGGGGTGGTTTTACTGAAGACTGTTCACTGTCTCACTGTTTACTGCTTTTAGCGGACGCCGCAGACGAGCCAGTTGCCGTCTTGCTCGATGACTTCGTAGGTGCGGGTCGAGAGGTCGAGGGATTGAGGTTCGCCGTTGTAGCTCATGTTCAACATGCCCGCGCAGTCGACGAGAGTCTTGTCACCATCGGTTCCAGATTGCTGGCAGGACATGCCGTCTACAGTGACTTCGACTAATTGGAAGGAGTCGAGTTCGATGAGGGCGTCATTTTCCCAGTCGGCGCAGGAGTTAGAGATGAGCGCGGCTTGGTCTTTGGCGGCGAGGGCGGTGATGTAGCTTTCCACGGCAGGAGCCGCGCTGTTTGAATTGCCGGCACTACAGGCGGAAAGGAGTACGCTCAGGGCGAGCATGAGTACTATAATTTGGTTACGCACAAAAAACCTCCGTGATTTGGGTAAAAGCAATGGCGGATTATAGCCCAGGAATAACCATTCATTCAACTTCGGGTTCTAGTGTGCAAACTAATCCTTTCAGGAGTTTCCCTTGAACAACTACATTGCACTCGTCATTACCTTCGCCCTTTCCCTGATTTTCCTGCGTTCCATGGACTTCATCGCCCATCGCGGCTGGATGGATAGCAAGCTAAGCCGCAAGGTTATTCACATTGGCACGGGTCCACTGTTTGTGTTGTGCTGGCTGCTTTTCAAAGACACACCCGATGCGCGCTGGTTGGCAGCTTTGGTGCCATTTTCCATCACTGTCCAATTTGCGTTGATCGGCCTGGGCGTCATCAAAGACAAGGCTTCGGTGGATGCCATGTCGCGCACGGGTGACCCGAAGGAGATTCTGCGCGGTCCGCTTTATTATGGGATCATGTTCGTGGTGTTGACCTTGGTCTACTGGAAGGATTCCCCAATTGGCATCATCGCGTTGATGATGATGTGCGGTGGTGACGGCATTGCAGATATTGTGGGGCGGCGCTTTGTTTCCCCAAAATTGCCGTGGAGCAAGGAAAAGTCCGTGGCGGGGACGCTCGGCGTCTTTCTTGGGGGATGGGCATTGTCTGCGGCAGTTATTTTCATTTACGTGAGCGCAGGAGTCTTTGCAGGAACAATTACCAATTACCTAATCCCAATTACTGCAATCGCAGTCGTGGGCGCGCTGGTCGAGTCACTGCATTACAGGGATATTGACAATATCAGCATGACGCTCGCGTCTGCGCTGGCGGGGTATTGGTTCTTCTAGGCAATCAGTTCCGAAGTTTATTTTCCCATCCACTTCCGCGCCCCCGTTCCCGCTGTGCGCCCGCTCGCAAAACAAGCTGTCAGCAAATAGCCGCCTGTGGGCGCTTCCCAATCCAGCATTTCCCCGGCGCAAAAAACGCCGGGGATCATCTTCAACATCAAATTTTCATCCAGCGACTCAAAACTCACGCCGCCTGCGCTGCTGATGGCTTCATCCAGCGGACGGGTCGCAATCAACGGCACATGCAATTGCTTGATGTAAAACGCAAGCCGCTCCATGTTCGCGAATTCATCCTTCGGCGCGAACTCACGCAACAGCCCCGCCTTCACGCCTTTCATCCCCACCGTCTTTTCCAAATGACTCGCCATCGAACGCGACCCGCGCGGCTTCGACAACCGCTCGATCAACTGCGCTTCCGTTTTATCGGGCGCAAGGTCCAGCCGCATCACCGCTTTTCCATTGGCAAGAATTTCGTCGCGCATCAACGCCGCAGCCGCGTAGATCAAACTACCCTCCACGCCTTCCTGCGTCACAATAAATTCGCCCTGCTGATGAAATGTCCCAAACGACAACGCCACAGACTTGATCGGATGGCCGTCAAACTTTTCTTTAAAGACTGGACTCCACGCCACATCGAATCCGCAATTGGACGGTTTCAACGCTTCCACCTTAACCCCGGCCTGATTCAGCCAATGGGCCCATTCTCCGCTCGATCCGAGTCTGCGCCAACTGCCGCCGCCGAGGGACAATATCACCGCATCCGCTTTGATGGTTTTGATTCCATCAGGCGTTTCAAATTCAACTTCAACCGTCCCGCAGGCTTTGTCCTGAGCTTGTCGAAGGGTTGGGTTTGAAGAATTACCGCCATTGATTAAACCTGCGGGACGTATCGTTCCAACCCACTTATGCCGCAAATGAAAACGGACCCCCGCTTCATCCAGCCTTTTCAACCACGCCCTCAGCAATGGACTGGCTTTCATCGCGTTTGGAAACACCCGCCCCGATGTGCCGATGAAAGTTTCAACACCCAGTCCGTGCGCCCACTCGCGCAGGTCATCGGGAGTGAAATCCTTCAGCCAATTTTCCACTTCCTGTTTTCGGCTTCCATAGCGCGAGACAAATTTCTCGAACGGCTCCGAGTGCGTCAGGTTCAACCCGCTTTTGCCTGCCATCAAAAATTTACGTCCAAGTGACGGCATCGAATCATACACATCCACCCTCACGCTCTGCCCGCTCAACACTTCCGCCGCCATAAGCCCCGCAGGCCCGCCGCCGATGATCGCTACTGTTTTATCCATGAGTTCATTATAAAGGTAATTCGAAAGCGCTTCGTAGCAGCGACTTCAGTCGCTTTTTAGCCGAACGATTGACGCGAAGCGGTTACTACGTTTTCGTGAAGCGCTGAGAGAATTCACAAAAAAACTCCCGATCTAAATCAGGAGTTTTCCTAGTCACCAATCTCTAATCTCTAGTCTCTAGTCTCTAGTCTCTAGTCTCTAATCTCTAGTCACCAGTCTCTTTTTATCACTCCACACTCAACACCCCGCCCAATGCATTCAATTTTAGCGTCCACACACTGCCGATCTGGAATTGCTGAAATTCGCTGACTGTGCCCGGAGTGTAGGTTTCTTCTCCATCGGGTGTGCTGAAGGTAACGGTCAGGGTCTCTGTGGAGGCGCCCAGGCGTTGGTCACTGGTGATGCTGGGATTTTCGTATACGGGGTTGAGATCATTGCCTTGCAATGGATAAGTTTGGATGGTCGTCCATTCGTCCACGGTGTAACTGCAATATTCCTGGGTCTCGGTGTGACATTCCTCCACCACTTCCGCGAAGCCGTTGCCTTTGTCAATCGTTTTTTCTTCGCAGACTTCCTGGCTTTCCGTCTGGCAGGAAACATTATAGGCATCCGAAGGCGCGCTTCCGGGTTCGTTGGAATAATTGACCGCCTGCACCTCCTGCACAGGGACGGAGGTCTGCCAGCTCACGTCGGCCACTGTGCCTTGCACCGATTTTGAGGGGAGGACAAACAGCATGAGGATGGCGGCGCAACAAATCATCAGGAGTGCGCCGATGCCGCCAAACGCCAGCCAGTTTGTTTTTTTCTCTGGCTGGGTTTTTTGCGCTCTCGAGGCCTGGGCTTGTGTGGGGGCAGGTTTTTCCGGGGGCGGCGCTGGGGTCTTTGGCAATGGCGCGCCGCATTGGACGCAGCTGTTTGCGCTGCCCGGGTTTTCAGCGTTGCAATTCGTGCAGGTGACAGCTTTCAGCGGAGTCGGAGCGGCTTGCAGAATTTGTCCCGCTTCACGGGCTTTGCCTTCCTTCAAATCCCCGCCACATTGCGAGCAGGTGGTTGCAGTCGCGGGGTTGCGTGTGCCGCAAAATCCGCAGTGGATATCTGCGCCCGCTTTGGCCGCTTGCACGAGTTTTTCATCGGTCACAACCTTTTCGTTTGCCGCGCGTTGGAATTTGACATTTTCCGGCTGGGGCGCGCCGCAGTTTCCGCAGGTTTTGATCGAGCCGGGGTTGCGCCCATCACAATTGGGGCAGACCCATTCGAGTTGAACGAAACCTTTGCTTTCTTTTCTTGCCATCTTTTACTCCTGTGATTTCTCTTGTTTAGGGTATAACAATTTGATTTGTTGCGGTTAATTTATCGCGTCAGGTTGACGGTTTCTCCATCGAGTTTGCCGGTCAGGGTGGCGGTTCGGGTCTGGTAATTGTAGTTGTAGATGAGCGTACCCTCTTTTTCTCCGCTGATCTCAAGGCTGGATGTGAAGATGCCGAGGCCCGAGTTATACGTGCCTGTTCCCGTCACCACAAGACCGGACAGCATGGAGCATCGATCATATGTGTATGCGGCGCCGTCATCGGAGGGACCAAATGTATACGTGCCGCCAAAAGTACAGCCGACGGTTTCCGCTTCCTCCCAATCTCCATAATATACCTCAGGCAGATAATAGAAGTTGTCGTCCAATGCGGTCATCATTTCCAATGCGTCGGCAAAGTCGTTGACATTCGCCGGTACATTGGGGGAATAAAAGGAATACGGCTCCGCTTCCCAATCGGTACAGACGGTTTCACGCTGGGCGGGGAGTTTTCCATCCACCAGAAAATCGGTGATGATGTTGTCGGGGCAATCGTATCCCCAGCCATAAATGGAGTGGATGCCGCCTTCCACGTAAATGTGGTATCCATTCGCCAGGTTTTGATAGACAGCCTCGCCTTCCTCGAACGGAGTGGCGGGGTCAAGGGTGGCGTTCAACACAAATGTGGGCACGCCTTCCAATACAAGCGGCTCACGCCGGACGGTCTCTTTGGGGGAGGCAGGCCAGAAAGCGCAGGGTAGGCCGGTGTAGACGCTTCCGTCAACGCGTGGCACCGTGCCGTTCGAAGCCTGACCAGCTTCAATCGTCTGGGCGATGCGCTCTTCCTGCGTCCCACTGAAGAATGTATCGTCTGTGCATAGCACGCCGAGGAACATCGTATCGGAGAATGTCGGGTCGCCAAGGTAATCAAAGGTGGCGGGGTCGATCACGGTGTTGATGTACATCAACCGCAGTAAGGGGATGATGTCGCCTTTGTTGGCGGCGGCCAGCGCTTTCAAAAAGATCATGCGGCTGGTGAGCGTGTACATTTGATAGGCGGTGGTGTATTCAAACTGGTTGAATGTGAATGCGCCTTTCGCCTTTTCGCCGCTCGGCAATGGGAATTCGTATGCAATCGGCGTATCGGCGATCTTGGCCGCCAGTTTGTCATAAACGGCAACGGCATCCTCGCCGCCCATATCTTTGGAACAGGCTTCATCCTCATTGCAGGCTTTTAGAACCGCCACCAAAACTTTATCGAAAGCCTTTTCCTGTGAAACGGCGCTCTCTTCGCCGGTTTGAGTCATGTTGATCGTGCCGTCGAGGATCAACCCCGCCAGGCGGTCGGCGTGCGCGTACGCATAGGTCTGCGAAACGGCGGTTCCATAGCTCACGCCGTACAACCAGATTTTTTCATCGCCGATGATTTCGCGGAAGGATTCAATATCTTCCGCAACCTGGTCGGTGCCGAAGAACGCCAGCTTGGCAGGTTCGATGCCGATCTCGGCAACGCACTCTTCAATGTACGCGCGCGCATCGTCAACGGCGGCCTGCTGTTCTTCGGGAGTGTCGTAGCCCTCCTCGCCGAGATTATCTACATCGGTAAGATAACGAATAAAATCCTTATCAAAAGCCACCGGGCACTCCAACGGGTTGGAAAGGCCAATGCCGCGCTGGTCGAAAAAGACAATGTCAAAATGCTCCAACACACTCTCGCTGAAATAATCCAGGTAGGCGCTGCTGAGACCTTCTCCGCCGGGCCCGCCGGGGAAAGCCTGCACGTACATGCCATGGCGCGCGCCGGAAGCAGGCCGTACGCCAAAGACCACACCGATGGTTTCAGTGTTGGCCGCATCAAAATGATCGAGCGGAACTTGAATGGTGACGCAGGTAAGGTCGGGTGTCTCTTCGCAGGGCGCGCCGCCCAGTTCCTCCAGTTTTGTGGCAATGCTGGTAAGCGTCGCTTCAACGGGTTCCTGTGTTGGGGGAATGGCCGGGGTTGGCGTTGGCATCAACGTCTGGCAGGCCAGCGACACCAAGATCAGTACCGATAAAAATACAAAAATTTTTTTCATTTCTCTCTCCTTGATCGAATGGATAAAAGTGTACGCGAAAGCCGATGTAATCACACACCCCAATTTGTCCTACGATGCGAACCCGTGCCATTTGCGAATCTCTGCAATGCGCGACTCATGATCCGGTTCATTATATGGAGACGGATCATCCGCCTCATTCTTAAACGGACGGCTGGTCAATGCGCCGAAAACAGCCCCCGCCCCCTGAGCGACGTTGTGCGGGTCATAGCCGCCCTCCAGCACAAAAACGATTTTGCCATGGCAGTATTCCTCTGCGATCCCAACCAGTTGCTTCGAGATGTCGAAAAATCCCTGCGCGGATACCCCCAGCGAAGTGAGCGGGTCATTCCAGTGCGCGTCGAAGCCCGCTGAAATTAACAGCATCTGCGGACGGAACGCCTCGACCATTGGCTTGAAGATTTCAGCGCCGATGCGCGCAAAGGTCTCATCCCCTGCGCGGGCATACAGCGGGACATTCGCAATGCGCTTCCTTGCCTGCGGCGCATCATCGATCCAGCCTGTGCCGGGGTAAATTCCCCATTGATGCGTGGAAACGAAGCCAGCCCGCTCATCGTTCATGAATGCGGCCTGTGTGCCGTTGCCGTGATGCGCGTCGTAATCAATGACCATCACACGCTTCAACCCATTTGCCAGCGCATCCTGCGCGGCGATGGCGATGTTGTTGAAGATGCAGAATCCCATCGCACGGTGCGGCTCGGCGTGATGCCCCGGCGGGCGGACGATGGCAAAGGCGTTCTGCGCCTCACCCCGCATCACCGCCCGCGCACAGGCGATGACTCCGCCGGCGGCGAGCATGGCATCCTCGTAGGATGTTTGGGTCACGTAGGTGGGCGCGTAATCGATCACCCCCGCTCCCTGCTTGCAGACTTCTTCAATCGCCTGAATTAATCCCAGTTCATGAACCCGCGCCACNNATTTCGAACCTGCCCGGTCTTTCGGGATGGCCGGGATATTCATGGCTTCGCGAGGGCACAAAGGTGAAGATGGTATTCATCCGCAAATTATAGCCCCATGTAGGACAAGTCTATAGACTTGTCCTACTCAAACGGTACTAATACCCGACACTCGATACATCATCGCCATTGAGACCATTTATCCGTAGCAGGAGGGTGAAACCTCCGAACGCTGGATTTCCCCCAAAGATGTAATCGGCCAGGCCGATTATATTTACCTGCGAGCCTATTGCCACACCCGCGAAGCTGAACGGACGTTTCGATTGGATCGGATTATCGAGGTGGCTGTGGAAATAGCGCAAGATTAATCTTGCGCTGCTTTTTTGATCTGCGCCAGCGCATTCTTGAAAGCCTCATAAGGCTGTGCGCCGACAATTGCGTAGCGGTCATTGATCACATAGGTTGGGACGCCTGTCACGCCGATCTCCTGCGCCGAGCGCACTTGTTCCGCGACCTGGGCGGTGTATTTGCCGCCATCTACAACAACGTGCATATCATCGGCATTCAGGCCAACTTCTTCGGTGGCAGAGCGGAGGACTTCCCATTTGCTGATATCCTCTCGCTCGGCGTAGACTTTGCGAAAGATTACCTTATGGAATTCATTCGCCCTGCCCCGCTCACGGGCATATTCCGTGGCTTCGTGCGCGATGCGGGTGTTGTAAATCCGCTCGGTGGATTTGAACTCCATGCCGTGTATGGCTGCCATGCTTTGTAATCTTTCTTCCGAGCCGTTGGCACGGGCGCGCAGAATGTAATCGGGCAGGTCCATGCCTGCGGGGGGAGTATCGGGGCGCAAATAATACGGACGCCATTCCACATCCACGTTGTGTTCCGCTTTCAGTTGGTCGACCACACCCTGGCCGACGTAGCACCACGGTCAGATGTAATCAGAGAAGATGGTTAGTTTGAAATCCATTGGGAGTCCTTGGGAATGATGAATGATGAATNNATCGTGGTCGGGTATTCGCTGGCATCGACAATATATTTTGCGAGGTCTTTTTTGGCGGAAGCGAAAGCTTTATCCGCGTTGAAGCGGGCGAGGTGGAAGGATTGCCAGGATGTGTCGCGATCATACAGCTCGCGCTCGTAGCGGATACATGCCAGGGCGGCGGCAACTTTCTCTCGGACGGGATCAGGTGTGGTCGGAGTCTGAAGCGTGTGAACGAGGGTGGGGATGGCGTCGTCGGAGAGTTCAATGAAGTATTGGGCGTCCAAATCTGGGCTGTCTTTTGTCGCGCTGTTAAGCTCGCGCTGGATGTTTTGATTGACGATGAAAACATCCACATTCAAAATGGGGAGCGAGATCGCAAAGCCAAAGGATGCGATGAGCATGGCAAATGCAAACATTCTTTCCTTGCGCAGGATTTCCAAAACGATGGTGGCGACGAGCAGCAGGCCGATCCAGATCAGGAAGACGTGGGTGTAGGTGCGCAGGCGCGAGAAGCCGTACGCCGCTTCGTATAGACCGAGGCGCTGGTACGCCGAAGCAAGCATCACCAACAGAAGGGCAACGAGCGTGACGCCCAACCCCGAATAAATTTTTCTTTGTGTTTCGGTTTCGCGTTTGGTAACGGCGCTTAATGTGAGCAGCATCAGCAGGGCGAAGAACGCCACCGTGACGAGTTCGCCAAATCCTTTGCGGGCGTAGTCGGCGTAGGAGTATCCTTCGGCGGTGATGTTGGCTGTGCCGCCGAAGAAATATTGGAATTGGATGGCCACGAACATGGCGAAAAGCGCCACCACGCTCCCCAGCACAATCGCGGATTCGACGAAGCCGAGGAATGCGGGAATGGCAGGCTTATTTTCGCTGCCAACTTTTTCATCTTTCGATTCTGTGGAGGCGTGTAGGACAATGCCAGCCAGCGCGTACCCAATGATGACGATGTACACGAGGCGGAAGATCAACTCTGGCAGGTCTTCGAGATTGAACAGTTCGATGAAATCATCCAACCGTTGGCCGAAGATCACATCCGCCGAAGCGAGCAGGGATGCGAAAATGGCGATGATGGGCAGGGCAATCACGATGCCGCGCACCACAGGCCAGATGCTTCGCCTGGATGGCTGCACGCCCGCTTCTTTTTGTTCTTTGAGAACATCGGCCATGAACGCAATCGGGCGGACGACCATACTGCCGAAGAGACTCAGGAACCTGGCGAGGTAATCTACCATGGTGTACAGATACCAGCGTCCGCCGAGATAGGTGAAGGCCAGGATGGACATGGTCAGCAGGGTGAAGGTATACGCAAGGAAGGTGGTCATCGGCTCGGCGCGGATGAATGTGACAGCGGCGAAAAAGCCAAAGAGCGGCAGCAGGCCCAGGCTGGCGCGATTCGGGCGAAGCCCATCACTCAACAATAGATAGAAGGCCGCAACGAGACACGCCATCGAAAAAATGGCGAAGTTGACGCCGGGGGCTTTCTTCCAAAAAAGGAAATCGAAGAACCAGCCGAGGGCAAAGACAATGATCCAGAGTTTGTTGGGGTTGTTTTTCATAATTGCTCCAATTTTTTACCACGAAGTGTCACAAAGTAACACAAAGGGGGAAAGATATTTCTCGAAGGATAGCCGCGTAAGGCTTGCGGAGACTCTCAAAAGGTATCAGAAATATTCAAGACAATAATATTAGGACTTTCGCTCGCTCCTCTTGTTTTGCATGTCACCCTGAGCGACAGCGAAGGGTCTCTACGATAATCTAAGAGATTCTTCGCTCCGCTCAGAATGACAAGCGAAAGTCCTGAATATTACAAATCTGTGAGAATTGAAATTGGCCTATTGACATCCAATTTATTCTGTGACATACTTTCCTTACTGCTGGGGGCGCACAATTAAATGCCATTCTATGAAATGGAGGAGGTGATGTCACTTATGAAAAGTAGCAATAAACCCAGCGCTGTGGCATCCCTCTCCGCGATCTAACGAAGAATTGCCACAGCGCCCCACGAATGCCATCTGCAAGGATGGCATTCTGGTTTAATAGGCGGTTACAGGTTGAAAGTTACAGGTTGAAAGTTGCCCAGCAACCTGCAACATTAAAACTTGACAACTCAATAACGATCAATAAAACCCAACCGAAGAATCAACTTTGCGGGCGTACTCGTCAATTCCCCCGCGCACGTTGACTATATTTTTATAGCCCTGTTGTGCCAGCCACATCGTCACCTGCACACTGCGGCTGCCATGATGGCAGATCACATAGACGGGGATTTCCTGCGAGCGGATTGTCTCTGATAAAGCGGCTGGCCCTTCACTTGCCAAGCGGCTCATGGGCGTGACCTGTAGCCTGCTGTCTTCGATTTTGGCATTTTCCAACTCTGACAATTCGCGCACGTCCAACAAGATGAATTTTTCTTCTGATTTTAGTTTTTCACCGAGTTCGGTAACGGTAATTTCTGGGAACATGGGTCTCTCACTTTGACAACTGACCATAGACAATGGACGATGGTTTTGTGGTCTGTCGTCTGTGGTCTACATTATTTCTTCAACGCGGGCGCGTAGAACTTTTCCACGTATTCCTTTACCATGCGGCGGGTGGAGAATTGCGGGATGCAGGTCTTCATGGTGTCTTTCATGCGGGCGATCCACTCGCGGGACATTTCCTTCGGGTCGCGGTTATAGAACATGGGGATGATCTCGTGCTCGAGTTTGTGATACAAGTCCTCAGCATCGGCGGTATCCTGAATCTCATTCGACTCGTACGGTTCATCACGGCCAATCGACCAGCCGTTGTGACCGTTGTAGGCTTCGCGCCACCAGCCGTCCAACACGGAGAAGTTGAGCGCTCCGTTGATGGCGGCTTTCATGCCTGAGGTGCCGCTGGCTTCGTACGGGCGGCGCGGGGTATTCAACCACACATCCACGCCCTGGACGAGGTAACGCGCAAGGTTCATATCGTAATCTTCGAGGAAGACGAGGCGCCCGCCTGTCTCTGCTTTTTTGACGGTGCGGTAGACTTTTTGGATGATTTGCTTGCCAGGTTCATCGGCGGGATGCGCTTTGCCAGCAAAGATGATTTGCACGGGCATGTTCGGGCGGTTGATGATTTCGAGCAATCTGTCCGCATCAGAGAGGATCAGGTTGGCGCGTTTGTAGGTTGCGAAGCGGCGCGCAAAGCCGATGGTGAGGGCGTATGGATTGATCAGCACACCAGAGGCCACCACCTGAACAGGATGGAATCCGCCGTGTGTCCAACGGTCACGCACGCGCTCACGCAGGTAGAAAGCCAGTTTGCGTTTGAGATGGAGGCGCACGCCCCACAATTCAGGGTCGGGGATCGAGTTGATCTTTTCCATCAATGTGTGATCGTCGAGGCTGTCGTACCAGTCTGCGCCGAGATATTTTTCGAGCACCACGTTCAGGCGGCGCGCCATCCAATTCGCGGTGTGGACTCCGTTGGTGACGTGGTCAATCGGCACATCCTTCACATCGCGGTCATTCCAAAGGAACTTCCACATATCGCGGGAGACTTCGCCATGCAATTCTGAAACGCCGTTGCTGCCGCCGGATAACTTCAACGCCAGGATCGGCATGGAATAGGTCTCGCCGTGCGGCTGATGGTGCAGGGCAACGTTCATGAATTCTTCGCGGGTCAGGCCAAGCTCAGGCCAATAGGTGGCGAGATATTTGTCCATGAGCCAGAGGGGGAATTCGTCATTGCCTGCGGGGACGGGGGTGTGCGTGGTGAAGA
>CXWL01011805.1_pt1 | contig 33507 bp, 31 predicted proteins | sample 590931 | NCBI WGS metagenome assembly CXWL01 (sample SAMEA3498368, study PRJEB10139) | groundwater metagenome | biome: water well; material: biofilm material | place: Germany | collected 2015-04-27
CTGGTGGGCCGCAGCGCGCGCGCGCGCTACGTCGCGCTGGAGATCAGCCATCAGTTGGCGCAGGCCCAGCGCGAGCGCGACCTGGCGCTCGATTCGCGGCGTTCGGTGGAAGACGATCGGCGCCGCCTGGCCGAACTCAACGCCGCGCTGCAGGCGCAGATCGCCCAGACCGACATGCTGCACAGCAAGTTGCGCGAGCAGGCGCTGCGCGATCCGCTGACCGGCCTGCACAACCGCCGCGCGCTGTTCGAGATGGCGCCAGGGCTGCTGGAGCTGGCGCGCCGCCAGGGCGGCCTGTTGTGCGTGGTGCTGATCGACCTCGACCACTTCAAGCTCGTCAACGATACCTACGGCCACCAGGCGGGCGACCAGATCCTGCAGCGCTTCGCCACATTGCTGACCCAGATGCTGCGCCGCAGCGACGTGGTCTGCAGGCACGGCGGCGAAGAATTCGTGGCCGTCATGCCCGATATCGACGGCGACACCGCGCAGGCCGTGCTCGGCCGCCTGCTCGAAGCCTTTCAGGTGCAGCCCCAGGAAGCCGGCCGCAGGCGGCTGCCGAGCGTCTCGTTTTCGGCCGGCATCGCGCGCTTTCCGCGCCACGGCAACACCCTGGAGCAACTGCTGCTGCGCGCCGACCGCGCGCTGTACGCGGCCAAGAACCACGGCCGCGCGTGCATCGAGCAGGCGCCGCGGACGGGGTTCGGGACGCTGGCTTAGCCTGCCTCTGACTTCGTCGGCGGGGCGAGCACGGTCGGAAAACTCACCGGCAGCGGTTTGGGGAAGTCGCGGCTGTAGTGCAGCCCGCGGCTTTCATGCCGCGCCAGCGCCGAGCGCACGATGAGTTCGGCGCACACCACTAGATTGCGCAGTTCCAGCAGATCGCGGCTGACCCGGAAGTTGGCGTAGTACTCGAGCGTCTCGTCGCGCAGCAGCTTGATGCGGTGCAGGGCGCGCTCGAGCCGCTTGGTGGTGCGCACGATGCCGACGTAGTTCCACATCAGGAGCCGCAACTCGTCCCAGTTGTGGGCGATCACGACCTGCTCGTCGGCGTCTTCGACCTGGCTCTCGTCCCAGGGCGGCAGCGCTGGCGCGGGGCACGCCGGCTGCTCCAGGATCGCCTGCGCGCAACCGCGGCCGATGACCACGCATTCAAGCAGCGAATTGCTGGCCAGCCGGTTGGCGCCGTGCAGCCCGGTGTAGGTGGTTTCACCCACCGCATACAGGCCCGGCAGATCGGTGCGGCCCTGCAGGTCGGTGACGACACCACCGCAGGCATAGTGCGCCGCCGGCACCACCGGGATGGGCTGGCGCGCGATATCGATGCCCAGCGCGAGGCAGCGTGCGTGGATGGTCGGGAAATGCGATCTCAGGAAGGCCTCGCCCAGGTGCCGCGCGTCCAGCCAGACATGGTCCAGGCCATGTTTCTTCATCTCGAAGTCGATCGCCCGCGCAACGATGTCGCGCGGGGCGAGTTCCAGGCGCGGGTCGTGCGCCGGCATGATCCGCGCACCCCCGGGGTCGCCCGGCCCCAGGCTGGGCAACGTGAGGTAGGCGCCCTCGCCGCGCAGCGCCTCGGTGATGAGCAGGCTGCGCTCCTGCGGGTGATACAGGCAGGTCGGGTGGAACTGGATGAACTCCATATTGCCGACCCTGCAACCAGCGCGCCAGGCCATGGCCATGCCGTCGCCGGTGGCGGTATCGGGGTTGCTGGTGTAGCGATAGACCTTGCCCACGCCACCGGTGGCCAGCACCACCGCAGTGGCCGGCAGCGTCTGCACGCAGCCGCGGTCCATGTCCAGCGCATAGACGCCCCAGCAGCGCGGCCCCTGCGCCTGCGTGGGCAGGCTGTCGAGATGGCGCGTGGTCACCAGGTCGACGGCCATCCAGCGCTCGCGCAGCGCGATGTTGGGGTGGGCGCGGGCACGCGCGAGCAAGGCGTCGTGGATGGCCTTGCCGGTGGCGTCGGCGGCGTGGGCAATGCGGCGCACCGCGTGCCCCCCTTCACGCGTGAGGTGCAGTCCGAGCGGGCCGGCCGGGTCGGCCGAAAAAGGCACCCCGGCGTCCACGAGCCATTGCACCGCCGCAGCGCTGTGCTCGGCGATATGGCGCGCGGTGTGTTCGTCCACCAGGCCGGCGCCGGCTTCCTGCGTGTCACGCACATGCGAGTCGATGCTGTCGTCGCTGCCGAGCACGCCCACGATGCCGCCCTGCGCCCAGGCGGTGGCACCCTCGGTCAGCGCACGTTTGGCCAGCACCACCACCGGTCGCTGCTGGGCCAACTGCAGGGCCACCGCCAGCCCCGCCAGGCCGGCACCGATGACAACGACGGGTGCACCGGGTGTGGGATCGGGGAGGCTTGGGGTCATGTGTCGCGCGGTACGCGTCGGGGCCATGGGGCGCCGATTCTACGAAGCACCACGCCAGGGGAAGATGCAGCACGCGCCGCCCCGGCCTATGATGGCCCGAAGATATCAAGACCAAGGAGCCCGCCGCATGACCCGTGCCCGCAACGACATCCCCTGGCCCGAGACCGTCCGCACCGCAAGCCGGGAGGAATTGCTGGCGCCGCAGACGCAGATCGTTGCCGACCGCGAGGCTTACCTCGGCCAGGGCCGCAATGACGTCGGCCGTCGCATCGCCGACGACCAGGTCGAGCTCTTCATCGCCGGCGATATCGCGCCATCGCTGCACCAGGAGTTTGCGCTGCACCAGCCCGAGTTCATCGCCCTGCACGATATCGGCACCAGTGCCTCGCTGCGGCTGCTGTCCAGCCTGGCCGGTGCCGCCGGTGCCCGCGTGCAGCGTCTCTCGGTGCGGCGGCAGGGCCACGGCATGGCGCTGGCCGTGCTGCAGTTTGTCGAAGTGCCACTCGCCGACGGCACCCCCGTGCGCGTCTATTCCACCGATATCAACGCCGACAGCCAGGCGCGCGCGCAGCTCGCGCGCGTGCTGCTGGCGCACAGCCGGCTCGGCGTGCTGATGGTCGGCGAGCTGCCGCCGCATGCGCTGACGGCGCAGCTGGCCCCGCTGCACGAAGCGCTGTTGCGCGGGCCATGGCCCAACCGCGATCTGCTGCTGGTGCCCTTGGGCTCGGGCACCGCCCTGGCCGCGCAAGGCGCGCAACTCGGCAGCCAGAGCGCCGTGGCGGTGCACGTGGCGCCGCACGCGGCCAAGCCCAAGCACGTGTGGACCTTTGTCGGCGGCGCCTGGAACCGCCTGCACGGCATGCCCGGCGGCGAGCGCGCGCTGCCCACCGAGCTGGCCCGCGCCGTGCCCCGGCCCCGCGTGCCGGCACCCGAGGCCGAAACCCAGCCCATGCCACTGCAGCCCGCGCCGGCACGCGCGGTTGCGTCGGCTGCGCCGGCTGCGCCGGCAGCGCCGCTGTTTGCGCCGCTGCAGACGCCGATGCCCGTGCCCGGCGGCACGCGCTGGCAGGCCTACGCCGACCGCTGCGCCATCATCAAGGGCACCCTGAGCTGCTGCGTCTTCGATACCCACTCGACGCAGCCCCTGGCGCACGCGGGCGGCGCCCCCACGGCCGAGCGCCTGGCGCAGCAGGGTACGGCCCTGCTCAGCGCGATGAGCGACGCCTCACGCGCGCTGGGCCTGGGCCAGGCACGCGCCGAAGCCAGCATCAGCACGGCCAGCCATCACCTGCTGCTGCGCCCGGTGGCGGGCCACCCGGGCGTGGCCGTGCACCTGGTGCTGCAGGCGAGCACCGGCAACCTGACGCTGGCGCGCATGCAGTTGGAGCGCATCGAGCCGCCGGCCTGAGCGCGCCACGGTGGGCCGGGCGCTGCCGGGCCCGTCGGCGCCGGGATCGCTGGCCCCACTCAGTGAACCACGCGTGAGAAGCTGAACTCGCCGTTCTCCAGATCGACCGGGATCACATCCTTGGGCCCGAAGCGGCCCTGCAGGATCAGCTTGCTGACCGGGTTTTCGATGCGTTGCTGGATCGCCCGCTTGAGCGGCCGCGCACCGAATACCGGGTCGAAGCCGATCTTCGCCAGCTCGGCCACGGCTGCGGGTGAGACCTCGAGCTTCATCTCCAGCTTGTCCAGCCGTGCTTCGAGCAGGCGCAACTGGATGCGGGCGATATTCTCGATGTGCCTGCGGTCCAGGGCATGGAAGACCACGGTCTCGTCGATGCGGTTGAGAAACTCGGGGCGGAAGTGCTGCTTGACCTCCAGCCACACCGCATCGTGGATAGCCGCGCCGGGCTGCCCGACCATCTGCATGATGAGGTGCGAGCCGAGGTTGCTGGTCATCACGATGACGGTATTCTTGAAGTCCACCGTGCGGCCCTGGCCGTCGGTGAGGCGGCCGTCGTCGAGCACCTGCAAGAGCACGTTGAAGACGTCCGGGTGGGCCTTCTCCACCTCGTCGAGCAGCAGCACGCTATAGGGCTTGCGGCGCACGGCTTCGGTCAGTGCCCCGCCTTCGTCGTAGCCCACATAGCCCGGCGGCGCGCCGATCAGGCGGCTGACGCTGTGCTTTTCCATGTACTCGCTCATATCGACGCGGATCATGTGGTCTTCGCTGTCGAACAAGAAACCCGCCAGCGCCTTGCACAGCTCGGTCTTGCCCACGCCGGTGGGGCCGAGGAAGAGAAAACTGCCCAGCGGGCGGTTGGGATCGGACAGCCCCGCGCGCGATCGGCGGATGGCATCGGCCACCGCCACGATGGCTTCGTCCTGGCCCACCACGCGCTCGTGCAGCCTGGCCTCCATCTGCAACAGCTTGTCGCGCTCGCCCTGCATCAGCTTGCTCACCGGGATGCCGGTGGCGCGCGACACCACTTCGGCGATTTCTTCGGCGCCGACCATCGTGCGCAAAAGTTGCGGCTGGCCACTCTTGGCGCCCTTCGCCTTGCCGGTCTCCTTGGCCTGCGCGGCATGCAGCGTCTTTTCAAGTTCAGGCAGCTTGCCGTACTGCAACTCGGCCACCCGGTTGAAGTCGCCCTTGCGCTTGAGCTCCTCGATCTGGCCCTTGGTGCGTTCGATCTCTTCCTTGACGTTGGCCGAACCCTGGGCCTGCGCCTTNNTTGACCGAGGCTTCGTCGCGCTCCTTGCGCACCGCCTCGCGCTCGATCTTGAGCTGGATGAGGCGGCGGTCGAGCTTGTCCATCGCCTCGGGCTTGGAGTCGATCTCGATCTTGACCTTGGCAGCGGCTTCATCGATGAGGTCGATGGCCTTGTCCGGCAGGAAGCGGTCGGTGATGTAGCGGTGGCTCAACTCGGCCGCGGCAACGATGGCCGGGTCGGTGATCTCCACGCCGTGGTGGACTTCGTATTTCTCCTGCAAGCCGCGCAGGATGGCCACCGTGGCCTCGACGCTGGGCTCGTCGACCAGCACCTTCTGGAAGCGGCGCTCGAGCGCGGCGTCCTTCTCGACATATTTGCGGTACTCATTGAGCGTGGTCGCGCCGATGCAGTGCAACTCGCCGCGCGCCAGCGCCGGCTTGAGCATGTTGCCGGCGTCGATGGCGCCTTCGGCCTTGCCCGCGCCGACCATGGTGTGCATCTCGTCGATGAACAGGATGATGCGGCCTTCGTCGGCCGCCACTTCCTTCAGCACCGACTTCAGGCGTTCTTCAAATTCGCCACGGAACTTGGCGCCGGCCAGCAGCCCGGCCATGTCGAGCACCAGCACGCGCTTGTTCTTCAGCGTCTCGGGCACCTCGCCGTGCACGATGCGCTGTGCCAGGCCTTCGACGATGGCGGTCTTGCCGACGCCGGGCTCGCCGATCAGCACCGGGTTGTTCTTGGTGCGCCGCTGCAACACCTGGATGGCGCGGCGAATCTCGTCGTCGCGGCCGATCACCGGGTCGAGCTTGCCCAGACGGGCGCGCTCGGTGAGATCGAGCGTATATTTCTTCAGCGCCTCGCGCTGCTCTTCGGCATCGGCACTGTCCACCTTGCTGCCGCCACGCACCGCCTCGACCGCCGCTTCCAGCGCCTTGCGGGTGAGGCCGTGGCCGCGCACGATGCCACCGAGGTCGGTCTTGGCGTCGGCCAGGGCCAGCAGGAACATCTCGCTGGCGATGAACTGGTCGCCGCGCTTGCCGGCTTCCTTGTCGGCGGCCTGCAACAACTGGAGCAGGTCGCGCCCGGGCTGCACCGTCTGGCCCCCGCCCTGCACCTGGGGCAGGTTGCGGATGGCCGTTTCCATGGCCACCGCCAGCGCCGCGGTATTGGCACCGGCCCGGTCGAGCAGCGATTTCGGCCCTTCGGGCTGCGCCAGCATGGCCGCCAGCAGGTGGGTGGGTTCGATATACGGGTTGTCGCGCGCCACGGCAGCGCTCTGGGCGTCTTGCAGGGCCTGCTGAAAGGCAGTGGTGAGCTTGTCGATGCGCATGGGCCAACTCCCGGGTTAACGATGAGGTGAGGCGGTGCGGCCCGGTTTCAAGGGCTTGCCACGGCACCGATGTATCAGCCTTCCTGCGGCCTGCTCTGTCGTGTCGAGTCACTACACCTTGAAGGATCTCTCCCATGATCAAGCAGATGCCGCGCCCCGCAACGGCCCTGATTCTGTGCGCGCTGTTGTCCGCCTGCGGCGGCGGTGGCGATGCCAGCGAGACGACGAGTCAGGCCAGTGCGGCCGACCACAAGACCGCGCTGGGTGGCGGCATCAAGCCCCCGCCACCGCCTTCGATCCTGCCCAGCACGCCGCCCGCACCTGACGTGCTGGTGCGCGAATCGTTCGGCTTTGGTCAGGGCGTGCGGCCCGCCAGCGGCAAGGGGGTGCTCAAGCCCGTCTACGCGCACACCACCGTGGGTGGCTACTGGGTCGAGTACCCGGGCAGCAAAAATATGAGCTGGATCACTCCGGACGGCGACCAGACCTGGAAATTCGCCGGCATCGGTGGCTATCTCGATCCGTATGAGCTGCCGTCGCCGCTGCAGGCCAACGAGATGGCTCAGGGCGTGGTCTCCTCGGAGTGGTTTGACGCCGTCGCGCAATTCCCCACCGCACTGCTGCCCTTCACGCCACCGGCCGCACCCTACGCCGTGTCGATGGAAGGGTACCCGTCGGTGGTAGCCGGCGCTTACGTGGCGATCGGCCTGACAGGTGTGCCGACGACGCTGAGCAACTTCAGCACGGTGGGCCAGGTCTGGCTGAGCTTGCGCAAGCAGGAGGTGTTGGTCAACGGCGACCTGGTGTACGAATGGCGCCTCAATGGCAGCACCGGCCCGCTGCTCGCCACCGGCGTCGTCGAAGACATGACCTGGAACCGCATGGAACTGCGCGTGGACCCGGTGGCACGCACCGTCAGCGCCAGCGTCAACGGCGTGGTGCTCGGCACGGCCGCATTTGCGGCGACGCCCAAGTACGCCGGCTTCGAGGGCGTGGGCATACTCGACAACTTCGTGATCCGCAAGGCGCCCTGATATTCACGGCCCCACCAGGCCGCACCTGGGCACCCGCGGCCTGTCACCTGCTGCAGACCGCACCGGCGGGGCTCGCTACAGGGCCACGCCCAGGGCTCGGTAGTGGCTGGCCTGGAAGACCAGCGGCGCCACGGCCGACTCGCTGTACCCAAGCACGCGCCCGACGAACAGGCGGTGGTCGCCAGCGGTCTGCTGCGAGACCGTCTCGCACTCGAACAGTGCAGCGCAGCCGGCGAGCACCGGCGCGCCATGCCGGCCTGGCGCCCAGGCTCCTTCGGCGAACTTGTCCTTCGTGCGCGAGGCAAAGCGCCGCGCCAGATCGACCTGCGCAGCGGCCAGCACGTTGACGGCAAAGCGCGGTGCGGCCACAAATGCGGCCAGGCTCGGACTCGCCGTGCGCAGCGACCACAGTACCAGCGGCGGCTCCAGCGACAGCGCGTTGAAGGAGTTGGCCGTCAGACCCACCCGACTGCCATCGCCGTCGAGACAGGTCACGATGGTGACACCGGTGGCAAAGCGCCCCAGTGCGGCGCGCAGGTGGTGCGTATCCATCAGGGCGTGCGCAGGATGGGGGTCACGCATTGCCGGCCTGGATGCCCCAGCGCGCCAGCGCGGCATCGTCGGCCACGCGGGCATCCACCCAGCGTGCGCCGATGGGCGTGGTTTCCTTCTTCCAGAATGGCGCCTGGGTCTTGAGATAGTCCATCAGAAACTCGCACGCCTGGAAGGCCTGGCCACGGTGGGCCGATGTCACCGCCACCAGCACGATCTGCTCGCCGGGCTGCAGGCGGCCGACGCGGTGCACGACGCGCGCGCCCAGGATGTCGAAGCGCTGCAGGGCCGCGTCAATCATGGCCTCGATGGCGCTCTCGGTCATGCCTGGGTAGTGCTCGAGCTCCATCGCGCTCACCGTGTCGCCCTCGCTGCGGTCACGCACGGTGCCGGTGAAGGTTGCCACCGCACCCACTGCGGCGTCGCCCGCGCGCAGCGCGGCGACTTCGGCGCCGAGGTCGAAATCGTGGCTCTGGATGACGACTCGCGGCATCGGCCTCAGCCCCCCGTGACCGGCGGGAAGAACGCCACTTCGGCGCCTTCGGTGACGACGGCCGATTCATCGCTCATGGCCTGGTTGAGCGCGCAGCGCAGGGCACGCTTGCGGGTCAGCAATTCAGCGTGGCGGCCACCGCACGCCAGCAACTGATCGCGCAGCGCACCGAGCGTGCTGCCGGCCGGCAAGTCCACCGTTTCGGCCGCGCCGAGTGCCTCGCGCAGCGAGGCGAAGTAGCGCACCTGGATCTTCATCGCGCCACCAGCCCGGACAGGGCCAGGAAGCGCACCCTGTCGCCGCATGCGATGGCCACGCCCGGCGGGTTGTCCAACAGGCCATCGGCCCACACCACCGAAGTCAGCACGCCCGAACTCTGGTTGGCAAACAGCTCCAGGCCGCCCGCGGCATTGAGCCGCACGCGCAGAAACTCGCGCCGAGGGTCGGGCTGCGGCCAGTCGAAATCGGCGCGCAGCAGCAGCGCGGGTGGCAGGCTGCCGGTCATGCCCTGCATCACGCGCAGCGCGGTGGTCACGGCCAGCAACCAGGTCACGAACGCCGAGACCGGGTTGCCTGGCAGGCCGATCAGCAGCGCCGTGCCGCCAGCACCGCGCCGGATGGTCCCCAGCGCCAGGGGCTTGCCCGGCTTGATGGCGATCTGCCAGTTCTCGAGCGTGCCCTCGGCGAGCGCGGCGGGCCTGAGGTGGTCTTCTTCGCCCACCGAAACACCACCGCTGGTGACGATGAGATCGTGCGCCTCGGCCGCCTCGCGCAGCGTCGCGCGGGTGGCGTCCAGATGGTCCGGCACGATGCCCAGATCGGTGACCTCGCAGCCCGCCGCGAGGCACAGGCCACGCAGCGTGTAGCGATTGGAGTTGTAGATGGCACCCGGGCGCAGGGGCTCGCCGGGCATCATGAGTTCGTCGCCGGTGGAAAACAGCGCCACCCGTGGCCGGCGCCGCACCGCCAGCACGCCGATACCCACCGAAGCTGCCAGGCCCATCGCCTGCGGCGTCAGGCGCAGCCCCGCCTGCAGCACGGCGGCACCTTGCTGCACATCTTCGCCGCGGCGGCGGATCCAGCGGCCTGGCGTGGGCACGGTGTTGACGCGCACCGCGCCCCAGCCGGCGCCGGCCACGGCGTCGCATTGTTCCTGCATGACCACGGCGTCGGCACCGGGTGGCAACTGGCCACCGGTGAAGATGCGCGCCGCCGTGCCGGCCTGCAGCGGCTGGCCGATATGGCCGGCGGGAATGCGCTGCGACACCGGCAGCACGGTGCCGGATGCGGGCACATCGGCGGCGCGCAGCGCGTAGCCGTCCATCGAGGTGTTGTCGGCCGGTGGCACGTCAAGGGTGGCGTGCACGTCCTGCGCCAGCACGCGGCCCAATGCATCGAAGGTGGATACGGACTCGGTCTGCACGATGACGTGCGCCCGCGCCTGCGCCGCCAGACGGGCGAGTGCCTCGTCCAGACTCAAGAGCGGGCGGCGCGTGTTCATGCAGCGCAGTGGGTCTGGATATAGCGCTTGACGTCAGCCGTGTCGGCACGCATGACGACAAAGCGCTTGGGCAGGGCTTCGATGCCGCGCAGTGCCGCTGGCAGCTCGGGCCGCGGTGCATCCGGGCCCAGGGCCTCGCGCAGGGTGGCGGCAAACTTGGCCGGCTGGGCGGTTTCCAGCACGATCATGGGCACGCCGCGCTGCTGGTGCAGGCGCGCCACCTTGAGGCCGTCGGCGGTGTGCGTATCGATCATCACGCCGCTGCGCGACCAGGCATCGCGGATCGTGGCCAGCCGGTCGGCGTGGCTGCTGCGGCCCGAGACAAAGCCGAAGCGGGCTGCCGGTGCGAACTCGGCCGCCGTGAGCGTGAAGCCGCCTTGCCCGGCCAGCGCGGCGCCAAAGAGCTGGCTCGTGCGGGCGCCCGCGCCGGCGTCATGGCCGAGCAGGTCGAAGACAAAGCGCTCGAAATTGCTTGCCTTGCTGATATCCATCGACGGGCTCGACGTCTCGTGCGTCTCGGCGCTGCTGCGCACGCGGTAGGTGCCGGTGCGGAAGAATTCGTCGAGGACATCGTTTTCGTTGGTCGCGAGCACCAGCCTGTCGATCGGCAGGCCCATGCAGCGCGCCACATGGCCGGCGCAGATATTGCCGAAATTGCCCGAAGGCACGGCAAAGCTCACGCGCTCGCTGTTCGACCGGGTGGCCTGGAAGTAGCCGGCAAAGTAGTACACCACCTGCGCCAGCAGGCGCGCCCAGTTGATCGAGTTGACGGTGCCGATGCGCCAGCGGCGCTTGAAATCCAGATCGCCGCTGACCGCCTTGACGATATCCTGGCAATCGTCGAAGACACCTTCGATGGCGATATTGTGGATATTGGCGTCTTGCAGGCTGAACATCTGCGCCTGCTGGAACGGGCTCATGCGGCCCTGCGGGCTGAGCATGAAGACGCGCACGCCTTGCTTGCCGCGCATCGCATATTCAGCGGCGCTGCCGGTATCGCCCGAGGTGGCGCCCAGGATGTTGAGTTGTTCGCCGCGGCGCACCAGCTCGTATTCAAACAGGTTGCCCAGCAGCTGCATCGCCATATCCTTGAAGGCCAGCGTCGGGCCGTTGGACAGGGCTTGCAGATAGAGGCCGTCTTCGAGCTTCTTCAGCGGCGTGATCTCGGGCCTGCCGAAGACCCGCTCGGTATAGGTGGCCACGCACAGGCGCCGCAGGTCGGCCGCCGGGATATCGTCGATATAGAGCGACAGGATCTCGAATGCCAGGTCGGCATAGCCCAGTCCGCGCCAGCGCGCCAGCGTGGCGGCATCGACGTGCGGGTAGTGGGTGGGCAGGTACAGCCCGCCATCGGGTGCCAGGCCTTCGAGCAGGATGTCGCTGAAGCCGGGTTGGCCCTGTTCGCTGGGCGCGGCACCCAGGCCGGCTCGGGTGCTGATATATCTCAACTCAGCTCTTCCTTGCGGATCTTGACGATCGGCGCCAGTACCGTGGGCAGCCCCTGCATCTGCGCCAGCGCGGCCTTCATGCGGCCCTCGACCGTATCGTGGGTCAGGATGATGAGGTCGGTCTGCTTCTCACCCTCGGCGCTTTCGCGCTGCAGGACGGCGTCGATGGAAATATCGTTGTCGGCCAGGATGCCGGTGATGCGCGCCAGCACGCCGGCTTTGTCGGCCACCACCAGGCGCAGGTAGAACGCAGTCACCACCTCGTCGATGGGCAGGATCGGCGTATCTTGCAGCGAGCCGGGCTGGAAGGCCAGGTGGGGCACGCGGTGGTCGGGGTCTGCGGTGTGCAGCCGGGTGATATCCACCAGGTCCGCGACCACCGCGCTGGCGGTGGGTTCGGCACCGGCGCCCTTGCCGTAGTAGAGCGTCGAGCCCACCGCGTCGCCGTTCACGACCACGGCATTCATCGCGCCTTCCACATTGGCGATCAGGCGGCTCGCCGGGATCAGCGTGGGATGCACGCGCAACTCGATGCCGCCGGCCGGACGCGCCGCGCTTCGAAGGTCATCGCGCCGCTTGGTGATGCCCAGCAGCTTGATGCGGTAGCCCAGTTGCTCGGCGTAGCGGATATCGGCCGCCTGCAGCGCGCTGATGCCTTCGATATGGGCCTTGTCGAACTGCACCGGCACGCCGAAGGCGATGGCGCTCATGATGGTGGCCTTGTGCGCGGCGTCCACGCCTTCGATGTCGAAGGTGGGGTCGGCCTCGGCATAGCCCAGGCGCTGCGCCTCCTTCAGCACGGTGGCGAAGTCGAGCCCCTTGGAGCGCATCTCGGAGAGGATGAAATTCGTGGTGCCGTTGATGATGCCGGCGATCCAGTCGATGCGGTTGGCGGTGAGGCCCTCGCGCAGCGCCTTGATGATCGGGATGCCGCCGGCCACCGCCGCTTCGAACGCGACCATCACGCCACGCTCGCGCGCGGCGGCAAAGATCTCGGTGCCGTGCACGGCCAGCAGTGCCTTGTTGGCAGTGACGACATGCTTGCCCGCGGCCAGGGCTTCGAGCACCAGCGTGCGCGCGATGCCGCAGCCGCCGATGAGCTCGACCACGATATCGATGGCCGGGTTGGCGATCACCAGGCGCGCATCGGCCACCACCTGCGCGTGGCCGCCGACGACGCTGCGCGCGCGCTCGACGTCGAGGTCGGCGACCATCGTGATCTCGATGCCGCGCCCGGCGCGGCGGCGGATTTCCTGCTGGTTGCGTTGCAGTACGTTGAAGGTGCCGCTGCCGACGGTGCCGATGCCAAGCAGGCCGACCTGGATGGAGTTCATGGGGGCTTTCAGACGGGGTTCGGGCCAGCCTCAGGCGGCGTGGCGTTTGCGATAGTGGGCCAGGAAGCGCTCGATGCGCCCGATGGCGACACCCAGATCGTCGACATTGGGCAGGAAGACGACGCGGAAGTGGTCGTGCGCGATCCAGTTGAAGCCGGTGCCCTGCACCACCAGCACCTTTTCCTCGGCCAGCAACTCGTACGCAAACTGCTGGTCGTCGGCGATCGGGTAGACCTTGGGGTCCAGGCGCACGAACATATACAGCGCGGCCTGGGGTTTGACCACGCTGACACCTGGGATCTGGCTGAACAGATCGTAGGCCAGGTCACGCTGGCGGCACAGCCTGCCGCCGGGCGCCACCAGGTCCTTGATGCTCTGGTAGCCGCCGAGTGCCGTCTGGATCGCGAGCTGGCCGGGCGTATTGGCGCACAGGCGCAGCGAGGCCAGCATATTCAGGCCCTCGATGTAGTCGCGCGCATGGCGCTTCTCGCCCGACACCACCATCCAGCCGGCACGGTAGCCGCAGGCACGGTAGTTCTTGGACAGGCCATTGAAGGTGATGAACAGCACGTCGTCGGCCAATGCCGCCATGCTGGTATGACGGGCGCCGTCGTACAGCGTCTTGTCGTAGATCTCGTCGGCAAAGACCACCAGTTCATGCTGGCGGGCGAGCTCGATGATGTCCATCAGCACGCTGTCCGGATACAGCGCACCGGTCGGGTTGTTCGGGTTGCAGACGATGATGCCGCGCGTGCGTGGCGTGATCTTGCGCCGGATATCTTCGACATCGGGCAGCCAGCCGGCCTGCTCGTCGCAGACGTAGTGCACGGGCTTGCCGCCGCTGAGGCCCACCACGGCGGTATAGAGCGGGAAGTCGGGCGTCGGGATCAGCAACTCGTCACCATCACCCAGCAGCGCGGTGATGCTCATCTGGATCAGCTCGGAGGCACCGTTGCCCAGGTAGACATCGTCCACGGTGACGCCGCGGACATTCTTCTCCTGCGTGTAGTGCACCACCGCCTTGCGCGGCGCAAACAGCCCCTTGCTGTCGGTATAGCCCGCCGCGTGCGGCAGGTTGCGGATCATGTCCTGCACGATCTCGTCGGGCGGCTCCAGCCCGAATGCGGCGACGTTGCCGATATTGAGCTGGATGATCTTGTGGCCCTCGTCCTGCATCTGGCGAGCCTTGTCGAGCACCGGGCCGCGGATGTCGTAGGCCACGTTGGCGAGCTTGGCGGATTTGGTGATCGGTCTCAAGGCGGAGGCTCCGGCGCAGGGAACTTAGAATTATCCACGTATGAAGTTCGAACCCGACACGCTGGCCGGCGTCAACCAGATCACACGCCAGGAGCCGGGGCGCATCTGGGTCGGCGGCACGGTGCTCGCCCACAGCGTGCTCGTGCCCTGGCGCGGTGATGTGCTGGCCTGGGGCGTGGCCAGCTTCGGCGAACTGGGCGTGGAACACTTCGAGCGCATCGTGGCGCTGCGGCCGGCGGTGGTGATATTCGGCAGCGGCGCACGCCTGCGTTTTGCACCGCCAGCCCTGCTACGCGCCCTCATGGAGCAGCGCATCGGCGTCGAGACCATGGACACCCCGGCCGCCTGCAGAACCTACAACGTGCTGGTCAACGAAGGGCGCGCCGTGCTCGCCGCGCTGCTGGTCGAGAGGCCTGCCCAACCACCGACCTGAGCGCACCTGCGGCCCCTTGGGGCGGAGACTTTATAATTCGACATTGAGCCGGCTTCGGCCCCAGAGAACCCCATCCATGACACCTGTCATCAATAAAGCTCTCCCAGAATTTGAAGCCGTGGCCACCGGCGGCGTGAAATTCACGCCGCAGTCCCATGTCGGGCGCGCGGTGGTGCTGTACTTCTACCCCAAGGACAACACCCCGGGCTGCACGACCGAGGCGATGCAGTTCAGGGACCAGCACAAGGACTTCGTGAAGGCCGGTGCGGTGGTCTTTGGCGTCTCGCGAGACAACATGAGCTCGCACGAGAAATTCAAGCAGAACCTCGACCTGCCTTTCGAGCTGATCGCCGATACGGAAGAAAAGCTCTGCCACATGTTTGGCGTGGTCAAGAACAAGATCATGTACGGCAAGAAGGTCAAGGGCATCGAGCGCAGCACCTTCCTGATGGATGCCGATGGCGTGATGCGCGCCGATTGGCGCGGCATCAAGGTCGCCGGCCACGTGGATGAGGTGCTGAAGGCGGTGAAGGCGCTGAAAAAGTCGGCCTGAGCCCGCCCGCCTCAAGACATGCCCCTACCCAAGCCCCCGTCCCGGAAAGGTGACCTGCTGAAAAGCGCCGACTACGAGGCGCAGGCAGCGCCGCGGGCCGAAAAACGCGCCCTCAAGGCGCGCGGCGCCGAGGCCCCCACGCAGGTCGCGCTCGACCTCCACGACGGTGGCAGCGCGCTGGCCGCCCGCACGCCGCGGCAGGTTGCGCCGGCGCCGCGCCAGGTGCCCGTGCCCGCCGCCGCGGCCGCGGCGCAGCCGGCCACCCGCCCCGCGCCCGCCCCGCTCGCCAAGCCGCGCAAGCCGCGCGGCAACGGGCCGGCCAAGCTCTTCGTGCTGGATACCAACGTGCTGATGCACGACCCGATGAGCCTGTTCCGGTTTGAAGAGCACGACGTCTTCCTGCCGATGATCACGCTCGAAGAGCTGGACGGGCACAAGAAGGGCTTGACCGAAGTCGCACGCAATGCACGCCAGGTGAGCCGCGACCTGGATGCACTGGCTACCTTCACCAGCAAGGACGGCAACCTCGATCCCCGCATCGGCATCGAGCTGGCGCAGACCGGCCACCGCGAGGCCGGTGGCAAGCTGTTCTTCCAGACCATGCTGCTGGATATCAAGCTGCCCACCGGGCTGCCACCGGGCAAGGCCGACAACCAGATCCTCGGTGTCGTGCAGAGCCTGCGCGAGCAGCAGCCCGGGCGCGAGGTGGTGCTGGTGTCCAAGGACATCAACATGCGCGTCAAGGCACGCGCGCTGGGCCTGCGGGCCGAGGACTATTACAACGACAAGACGCTCGACGACGGCGACCTGCTCTACACCGGCGTGCTGCCGCTGGCCGCCGATTTCTGGGACCGCCATGGCAAGACCATGGAGAGCTGGCAGCAGGGCGGCAATACCTACTACCGGATCAGCGGGCCGCTCGTGCCGGCGCTGATGATCAACCAGTTTGTCTACCTCGAGGTGCCGGGCGCCACCGCGCTCTATGCCCGTGTCACCGAGATCACCGGCAAGACCGCCGTGCTCAAGACGCTGCGCGACTACACCCACGCCAAGAATGCGGTGTGGGGCGTGATCGCGCGCAACCGCGAGCAGAACTTTGCCCTCAACCTGCTGATGGACCCGGAGTGCGATTTCATCACCCTCACCGGCACCGCAGGCACCGGCAAGACGCTGATGACGCTGGCCGCCGGCCTGGCGCAGGTGCTTGACGAGAGGCGCTATACCGAGATCATCGTGACCCGGGTGACGGTGCCGGTGGGTGACGACATCGGCTTCCTGCCCGGCAACGAAGAAGAAAAGATGGGCCCCTGGATGGGCGCGCTCGACGACAACCTCGAGGTGCTGGCACGCACCGATGCCAGCGCCGGCGAATGGGGCCGCGCCGCCACCAACGACCTGGTGCGCAGCAAGATCAAGATAAAGAGCCTCAATTTCATGCGTGGGCGCACCTTCCTGAACAAGTTCGTGCTCATCGACGAAGCGCAGAACCTCACCCCCAAGCAGATGAAGACGCTGATCACGCGTGCCGGCCCGGGCACCAAGATCGTCTGCCTGGGCAACCTGGCGCAGATCGATACGCCCTACCTCACCGAGGGCTCGTCGGGCCTGACCTACGCCGTGGACCGCTTCAAGGGCTGGCCGCACGGCGGCCATGTCATGCTGGCGCGCGGCGAGCGCTCGCGGCTGGCCGACTTCGCCAGCGAAGTGCTCTAGGGGTCCTGAGCCACCCCGGTTGCGCAGCGCCCGCCGCGGGCCAACAATGGCCCTTTGCGCCCGTGCAAGGGGGGCCGTCCCATGATGCGCTCATTGCTCACATTGCTCACCGGCGCGCTGCTGCTGGGCGGCTGCGCGGTCCAGCCGCCGCTGCCCGGTACCGCGCAAGACGACGTGCTGCGGAGTTGGGGCGCACCGACGGCGCGCTACACGCTGGCGCTGGGCGACCAGCGGCTGGAATACGCCAGCGGCCCCTACGGCCGCACCACCTGGATGGTGGATATCGACAAGACCGGGCACGTCACGCTGGTGCGTCAGGTGCTCGGCGAGGCCGAATTCCTGCAGGTTCAGTCGGCCCCCGAACTGCGCCGCGACGGCCTCCTGCGGTGGCTCGGCACGCCGGGCGAGCGCCGCCGCGGCGGCTGGGCCGGCGGCGAGGTCTGGTCGTGGCGCTATCCGACCAACGACTGCCTGTGGTTCCAGTCGTCGGTGGCCGACGACGGCCGCGTCACCGGCAGTGCCTACGCCATCGATCCGAGTTGCGACCCGCCCCGCGATCGCGACTGAACACGCCCGCCATCAGGCCCAGCGCCGCAGTGCCAATACGGCATTGAGCCCGCCGAAGGCGAAGCTGTTGGACAGCGCAGCCTCCACACGGCGCTCCTGGGCGGCGTTTGGCACCACGTCCAGGTCGCACTCAGGGTCGGGCCCGAGGTAGTTGATGGTCGGCGGCAGCACCGCGTCGCGCAGGGCACCGATGACGGCCACCAGTTCGATGGCGCCGCCCGCGCCCAGCGCATGGCCGTGCATGGACTTGGTGGACGACACCGCCAGCGCGCGGGCGTGCTCGCCAAAGACGGCATGGATGGCGCGGGTCTCGGTGGGGTCGTTGGCCAGTGTGCCGGTACCGTGGGCGTTGACATAGCCCACGTCTTGCGGCGCGAGCCCGCCCTGCGCGAGCGCACCGCGCATCGCCCGCGCCGCGCCGCTGGCATCGGGCATCACGATATCGGCGGCGTCGGCGGACATGCCGGCACCCGCAAACTCGGCCAGGATGACGGCGCCGCGCGCCTGCGCATGCGCCAGCGTTTCGAGCACGAAGACGGCGGCGCCCTCGCCCAGCACCAGGCCCCGGCGACCGCGGCTGAACGGGCGGCAGGTATCGTCGGCCAGCACGCGCATGGCCTCCCACGCCTTCACCGTGCCCAGCGTGATGCAGGCCTCCGAGCCCCCCGCCAGCGCCACGTCCGCCGCGCCGGTCTGCAGCAGCAACAGCGCCTGCGCCAGTGCATGGTTGGACGAGGCGCAGGCACTGGCCACGGCAAATGCCGGGCCGCGCAGGCCGAACTCGAGCGAAATCTGCGAGGCCGGCGCATTGGGCATCACGCGCACGATGGCCATCGGGTGGACGCGCGGGTTGCCTTCGGCATACAGCCGGCGCGCCATCTGGTCCTGCGTGGTGGCGCCGCCGATACCGGTGCCGATGACCACCGCCGTGCGCTCACCCAGCCCGCCGTCGAATTGCAGGCCGGCCTGGGCCACCGCTTCACGCGCCGAGATCAGCGCGTACTGCGATACCGGGTCCAGCAAGACGAGCCGCTTTTCATCGAAGTGCGCGGTGGGCTGGTAGCCCTGCAACTGTGCCGCCACCGTCGTGCGCAGCTCGTGGCCACTCAGGCCGGTGAGTGGGCCGATGCCGGCCCGGCCCTCGCGCATGCCATGCCAGGTGGCCGTGGCCGACAGGCCCAGCGCACTGACGCAGCCCATGCCGGTGATGACGACGCGCCGCATGGCGTTGTCGGCCACCGGGTTCAGGTGGCCGGCGCCCTGGCGACGATCAGCCGATCGACGCCAGTGATCAGGTCACGCACCGTGCCGGCCGAATACTGGTCGTCGCGCTCGGGCACCGAAATCCTGAAATGGTCTTCGATCTCGAACAGGACCTGCACCGCATCGAGCGAGTGCACGTCCAGATCCTTCAGCGTGGCGTCCAGGGTGATGCGGCTGCGCTCGATCTTGCAGGTCTTCGCGATGATGTCGACGATGATTTGTTCGGTGCTGCTCATGGCGGTGGCGTCAGCCGCGCCGCCACCCCCTTGGTGACGCCGCTGTGTGACAGGCCTGCATTATCCGGTGCCCTGCGGGCAGGGCACCGGACAGCCCGGGGCCTCAACGCGGGGCCACCAGATCGCGGATCTGTTGCAGCGCGCTCGGGTCCTCGATCGTCGTCAGGTCGCCCGGGTCGCGCTGCTCGCACACTGCCTGGATGGCCCGGCGCAGCAGCTTGCCCGAGCGCGTCTTGGGCAGCCCGCTGACAAAGCGCACCCGCGCCGGCCGGGCCACGGCACCGAGTTGCTCGTCCACCACCTTCATGATCGCGCCTTCGAGCGCGAGCGCGGCTTCGGGCGTGGCGGCCAGGGTGGCATCCTTCAGCACGACAAAGGCCATCGCGACCTGGCCCTTGAGCGCGTCGGCCACGCCCACCACCGCGACCTCGGCCACCGCGGCGTGGCTGGAGATGCTCTCTTCGATCTCACGCGTGCCCAGGCGATGGCCGGCGACATTGATGACGTCGTCGGTGCGGCCGAGGATGAAGAAGTAGCCGTCCTCGTCGCGGATGCCCCAGTCGAAGGTGCTGTACAGCAGCTTGCCCGGGATCGTCTGCCAGTAGGTCTTGACGAAGCGCTCGTCGTCGCGCCACACGGTCTGCATGCAGCCCGGCGGCAGCGGGCCGGCGATCGCCACCACACCCTTCTGGTTGGCGCCGGTCAGCTCTTCCCCGGTGTTTTCGTCGAGCAGCTTGACGTCGTAGCCATAGACGGCCTTGCCGGGCGAGCCGAACTTGCTGGTCGCCTGCTCGACCCCGTTGCACAGGCTGAGGATCGGCCAGCCGGTTTCGGTCTGCCAGTAGTTGTCGATGATCGGGCGGCCCAGTGACTCGGCGATCCATCTGGCGGTGGGCTGGTCCAGCGGCTCGCCGGCCAGGAATAGCGCGCGCAGGCTGGAGAGATCGTGCTTCTTCAGCGCCTGCGGGTCCTGCTTCTTCAGCACGCGCACGGCGGTGGGCGCCGAGAACATCACGGTGACCTTGTACTTCTCGACCAGGCTCCACCAGATGGCGGCGTCGGGGCGGGTCGGCAGGCCCTCGTACATGATGGTCGCCATGCCAGCGATGAGTGGGCCGTAGACGATATAGCTGTGGCCCACGACCCAGCCAATATCGCTGGTGGAAAAGTAGGTTTCGCCGGCCTGGCCGCAGAAGATGTGCTTCATGCTCGCGGCCAGCGCCACGGCGTAGCCACCGGTATCACGCTGCACACCCTTGGGCTTGCCGGTCGTGCCGCTGGTATAAAGCGTATAGCTCGGGTGCGTGGACTCGAGCCAGACACAGGGCACGAGCGCGGCCATGTGCTGCTCGCGCCAGGCGGCATAGTCCTCGTCGCGGCCGGCCACGCGTGTGAACGGAGCCAGGCCACGGTCGACCATCAACACCCGGGCGGGCTTGTGGACGGCAAGCGAGATTGCCTCATCCAGCAGCGGCTTGTAGGCCACCACCTTGCCGCCGCGGCTGCCGGCGTCGGCACTGATGACGAGGGCGGGCTCGGCATCGTCGATGCGGCTGGCCAGGCTCAGGCTGGCAAAGCCACCGAAGACCACCGAGTGCAGCGCGCCGATGCGCACGCAGGCCAGCATCGCAAAGGCGGCTTCGGGGATCATCGGCATGTAGATCAATACGCGGTCACCTTGCCTGACGCCCAGGCTGAGCAGCGTGGCCGCCATGCGCTGCACTTCGGCGTGCAATTCACGGAAGCTGAACGTGCGCTCCTGCTGGGTCTCGGTGGAGACGAAGATCAGCGCCGCCTGCTCAGCCCGCGCGGCCAGGTGTCGATCCACCGCGTTGTGGCACAGGTTCGTCGTGCCGCCGACAAACCACTTGGCAAAGGGCGGCTGGCTGTAGTCGCAGATCTGGGTCGGGGGTGTGTGCCAGTCGATCAGCTGGGCCTGCTCGGACCAGAATGCGTCGCGCTCGGTCAACGAGCGGCGGTGGAAGTCGGCATAGTGGGTCATGGCGTCTCTCCCGGGCGGCTGCAGGCCAAATCGCGATTGGGCCGCCAGGTTCTGACGGCCTGCTGACTCTGAGGTTGTGAGGCGATCCCATGCACCGGGTGCATGGGATCGCCTCACAACCTCATATCCTGACCACGATGCGCCCACGCACCTGGCCCGCCATCAGGCGTTGCGCCGCAGCCAGCGCGCCCTCCAGCGGCACCTCTTCGATCATGGTCTCCAGGAGCGCCAGATCCAGATCGCTGGCGAGCCGCGCCCAGGCCTGCTCGCGCCGCGCGCGCGGCGCCATCACGCTGTCGATCCCCGCCAAGGTCACACCGCGCAGGATGAACGGCAGCACCGTGCCGGGCAGGTCGGTCCCCTGCGCCAGGCCGCAGGCGGCCACCACGCCGCCGTAGCGCGTCTGCGCCAGCGCATTGGCAAGGGTGTGGCTGCCCAGGGCATCGACGACGCCGGCCCAGCGCTCCTTCTGCAAGGGCTTGCCCGGGGCACCGAGTTCGCCGCGGTCGATCACCTGCGCGGCACCGAGGCGGGTCAGGTATTGCGCCTCGTGCATCTTGCCGCTGGCCGCCACCACGCGGTGGCCCAGTCCGGCCAGCAAGGCGACGGCCACACTGCCCACGCCGCCAGTGGCGCCGGTGACGAGCACGTCGCCGTCGCCCGGTTTCAGGCCATGGCTCTCGAGCGCCAGCACACATAGCATGGCCGTATAGCCCGCGGTGCCGATGGCCATCGCTTGCCGCGGCGTCAAGGCCGCCGGCAGCCGCACCAGCCAATCGCCATTCAGCCGCGCGCGTTCGGCCAGGCAGCCCCATTGGGTTTCGCCGACGCCCCAGCCGTTGTGGATGAAGCGGTCGCCGGCCTGCCAGGCGGGATCGCGGCTCTCGAGCACCGTACCGGCACCGTCGATGCCGGGCACCATCGGCCACGCGCGCACCACCGGCGCGCGCTGGGTCAGTGCCAGGCCGTCCTTGTAGTTGAGCGTGGAGTACTCGGGGTGCACCAGCACGTCGGCCTGGCCCCAGCCCGGCAGGCGCGATTCATCAAGCTGGGCCACACCCGCGCGAAAGCCGGCGTCGTCTTTTTCAAGCAGCAGGGCTTTGAACATTTGCTTGCAGTCCGTGGGGCGAGGTCGCCATGCTGCCACGGGTTGGCCGCCTTGACGCATGTCTGTCCGCTGCTATCCTGCCCCGCCGATGATCAAGCCCGCCATCCCGGCCCTGGCCCTGAGCCTGCTGCTGTGTACCGCCGCACCCCTGCGCGCTGCGCCCGACGTGCCGCCCGGTGACGAGGTGCTGCAATTGCTGCAGGAACGCGGCCTGCTGCCCACCGCCGCACAGATCGACGAAAGCGCGTTGGTGCGGCAGGTTCGCGATGCGGCCTCCGAGCTGGTGATGTCGGCCATCAACTTTCTCGGCGTGCGCTATCGCCGGGGCGGCAATACGGCCGAGCAGGGATTCGACTGCAGCGGTTTTACCCGCTACGTGTTCGAGAACAGTGTCGGCCTGGTGCTGCCGCGCCGCGCCGACCAGCAGGCCAGGAGCGCCGGGCTGCAAAACGTGAAGGCCGACGATCTCAGGCCCGGCGACCTGGTGTTCTTCAACACCATGCGGCGCGCCTTCTCGCATGTCGGCATCTACGTCGGCGAGGGCAAATTCATCCACGCGCCGCGCACCGGCGCCGAGGTGCGCATCGAAGATATGCGCCAGGCTTACTGGGCCCGGCGCTACAACGGCGCGCGGCGTGCCGAAATGACCCTGCCCGAGGCCACGCCACCGCCCTGATGGGCACAATCAGGTCATGGGTGAGACCTACATTCCGCTGGCCGACCTGCGCTATGCCGCCGCCCTGCCGCGCATCCCCGATGACCTCGGCGCGCCCAGCGGCCTGCTGTCCGACCGCCTGGGCCGGCCGCTGCGCGACCTGCGCATCTCGGTCACCGATCGCTGCAACTTCCGCTGCAGCTATTGCATGCCCAAAGAGGTATTCGACAGCCAGTACAAATTTCTGCCGCAGGTCTCGTTGTTGAGTTTTGAAGAGCTGACGCGCGCCGCCAGGGTCTTTGTCAGCCACGGCGTGGTCAAGCTGCGACTGACCGGCGGTGAACCGCTGCTGCGCAAGAATCTCGAAGTGCTGATCGCCCAACTGGCCGCCCTGCGCACCCCGGCGGGCGAGGCGCTGGATATCACCCTCACGACCAACGGCTCGCTGCTCGAGCGCAAGGCGCAGGCGCTGCACGATGCGGGTCTCAAGCGCGTGACGGTGAGCCTGGATGCGCTGGACGACGCCATCTTCAGGCGCATGAACGACGTTGATTTTCCGGTGGCCGACGTGTTGCGCGGCATCGAGGCCGCGCAGCGCGCCGGGCTGGCGCCGATCAAGATCAACATGGTCGTCAAGCGCGGCACCAACGATCAAGAAATCGTACCGTTGGCACGCCACGTGCGCCAGCACTGCGGGCCTGGCGTGGTGCTGCGCTTCATCGAATATATGGACGTCGGCGCGACCAACGGCTGGCGCATGGACGAGGTGCTGCCGTCACGCGAAGTGGTGCAGCGTCTGGCCCAGACCTTCGCGCTTGAACCCCTGCAGCCCAGCGCGCCCGGCGAGACCGCCGAGCGCTGGCGCTACACCGATGGCGGCGGCGAGATCGGTGTCATCAGCAGCGTGACGCAGGCCTTTTGCCACGATTGCAATCGCGCCCGCCTGTCCACCGAGGGCAAGCTATTCCTGTGCCTGTTTGCCAGCCGCGGCCACGACCTGCGCGCGCTGCTGCGCGGTGGCCACACCGACGAACAGATCGCCGCCGCCATCGGCCTGATCTGGGCCGAAAGGGACGACCGCTATTCCGAGCTGCGCGGCGCGATGGCCGCAGAGGCGGGCAGCGGCGAGCGGCGCGTGGAGATGCACTACATCGGCGGCTGATCAGCCCGGGCGCCGTGCAGCAGGTGCGCAATCGAGTTGGCGTAGTAGCGCAGCAGAGGTTCTTCCGTCGCACGCGGGGTATAGAGGCCCTGCGCCTCATCCACCAGATGGCGCTGCACCAGCATGCGCAGGCCCGCGCTGACGGCATAGTCCCAGTCGGCGCGTGGCACGTACAGGCGGGCGCCGCCGGCCTGCAGCCGCTGCACCAGCGCACCGACTTCGGCCTTGATCTCGAACTCGCTGCGCGCGCGCCGCAGGTCGGCGACCATCAGCGTGGCCACCAGCGGCACCGGCAACACGGGGATCAGGGCGCCGACCTGGTCCATCAGGTGGCGCCCCAGCGCAGCGACCTCGGTCTGGCGCTGTTCCTTGGTCAATTGCTCCAGCACGATGCCGCGCTCGCCGGTCCAGGCCCGCACCGAGATCGGTGTGCCGAAATTGACGCAGGCGTAGCCAAAGCGGTGCCAGCGGCTGCGCAGCAGCAGGCTCGCCTGCCGGCCCATGAAACGCAGCGTGCGCCCCGCCGCCTGCAGCCGGCTGACGCGCGGCGCGGCGGCGTCGGCGCTGCGCAGCTGGGTGCGGTCTTCCAGCACGCGGTCATAGTTGAGGCCCAGCGGCACGAAGATCAGGTCGCGCTCGCCGCCGTGGTGGTAGCCGCGCAGCATGTAGTCGATGACGCCGAAGCGCGGTTCGCGCATTGCGCCGTCCTTGCTCAGACCGCCTTCGGGGTATACCGCCTGCGTCACACCGGCCTCGGTGGCCATCGCGATATAGCGCTCGAGCACGCGGCGGTAGAGCTCGTCCTTGGAGTTGCGCCGCACGAAGTAGGCACCCATCGCGCGGATCAATTGCTGCAGGCCCACCACGCGCGCCCACTCGCCCACCGCGTAGCTCAGGACGGCGCGGTCGGCGACCAGGTAGCTGGCCACGATGTAGTCCATGTTGCTGCGGTGGTTCATGACGAAGACCACCGTGGCGTCGGCCGGGATGGCGGCCAGGCCGGCGTCGTCGGTATAGCCGATGCGCACCCGGTACAGGGCCTGCGAGATGCGCTTGCCCAGCCAGTAGCCGACGCGGAAATAGACATAGGCGTTGAAGGCCGGCACGATCTCGCGCGCATAGCGCTGCACCTGGTCCAGCGCCACCTCGCGCGGCATGTCGCGGGCGTCGGCGAAGGCGCGCGCGGCCTGCTGCACCTTGTCGTCGAAGACCAGCCGGTCGATCAGCGCCTGGCGGCGAATCTGCTGGAAGGGCCGCACGTCGATCTTGAGCCGCTGGCCCACCTCGGCCAGCACCTTGGCCGCGCGGCTGCGGATATACCAGCGCATCGAGGGCAGCAGGAAGCGCTCGAGCAGCGCCCACAGCGCGAGGGCGCTGGCCACCAGCACCAACCACAGGGGGACCTGGACGCTGGTGAACATCATGCCGCAGCCATCAATCGGCGCCGACTTCGGCGAGCGCGGCGGTCTTGATCTCGCCCGGCACCCGGCGGCGCGCAAACAGCGAGTACACCGTGGGCACGACAAAGATCGTCAGCAGCGTGCCCACCGACATGCCGCCCACGATGACCCAGCCGATCTGCTGGCGGCTCTCGGCGCCCGCACCGCTGGCCAAGGCCAGCGGCAGCGCCCCCAACACCATGGCACCGGTGGTCATCAGGATCGGCCGCAGGCGCAGGCTGGCGGCCTCCACCACGGCCTCCATCACGCCCTTGCCCCGCTGGCGCAGCTGGTTGGAAAACTCCACGATCAGGATGCCGTGCTTGGTGATCAGGCCGACCAGCGTGATCAGGCCGATCTGCGAAAACACATTCAGCGTGCCGCCGAAGACTTGCAGCGCAGCCAGCGCCCCCACCATCGACAGCGGCACCGAGAGCAGGATCACGAACGGGTCGATGAAGCTCTCGAACTGCGCCGCCAGCACCAGAAAGATGAACAGCAGCGCCAGCACGAAGACCAGGCCCAGCGAGCCGGCCGAAGCGCGGAACTCGCGGCTCACGCCGTTCAGCTCGGCGGCGTAGCCCGGCGGCAGCACGCGCTCGGCGGTGGCATTCATGAACTGGAGCGCCTCGCCCAGCGCATAGCCGGGTGCCAGGTTGGCGGTGAGGGCCACCGCGCGGCGCTGGTTGAAGTGGTTCAGCTCGCGCGGGCTCACCGCCTCGCGCACCTTGACCAGCGACGACAGCGGCACCATCGTCTCGTTGCGGCCGCGGACAAAGATCTTCTCGATATCTTCGGGCGTGGCGCGGCCGGCGTTGGCGGTCTGCACGAGCACGTCGTACTGCTCGGCGTCGCGCTTGTAGCGCGTGACGGCGCGGCCGCCGAGCATCGTCTCCACGGTGCGCGCCACCGCTTCCACCGACACGCCCATATCGGCCGCGCGGGCCCGATCCACCTCCACGAAGATTTCGGGTTTGTTGAGCTGCAGGTCGCTGTCGGGCTGCACGATGCCGGGGTTCTTCTGCATCTCGGCAATCATGGCCTGCGCCGCTCGGGCCATGTTCTCGTAGCTGTCACCACTGACGATGACGAAGTTGATCGATCGCTCACGAAAGCCCTGCCCCAGGCTCGGCGGGGTGACCGGAAAGACGCTGATTCCCGGCAACGCCATGAACTGCGGCTGCAGCTTGCGCGCCAGCTCGGCGGTGGTCTGCTTGCGGTCGGCCCAGTCCACCGTGCGCAAGACGCCAAAGGCGCTGGACACCTGGCCGCCGCCCATGAACATGAAGCGACGGTCGAACTCCGGGTACTGCGCCGTGATGCCATCCAGCGCATCGAGATAGCGCGCGGTGTATTCGAGCGTCGAGCCGTCGGGCGCGCGCACCGGCATCGCGATCACGCCGCGGTCTTCCAGCGGCGAGAGCTCGCTCTTGGCGCCGAGATAGAGCCACGCACTGCCCGCGCCCGAGCCCAGCATCACCAGCACCACCAGCCAGCGGTGGGCCAGCGTCCAGCGCAGCAGCCGCGTATAGCCTGCCGTCAGCCGCACCAGCGCGGCCTCCATGCCGCGGTCGAACATGCCGGGCTTGGGGTTGTGGCGCAGCAGCTTGCTGCACATCATGGGCGTGAGCGTCAGCGCCACGAAGCCCGAGACCAGCACCGCACCGGCCAGCGTGAGGGCAAACTCGCCAAACAGCCGCCCGGTGCGGCCGGGCGTGAAGGCCAGCGGCGCGAATACCGCCGCCAGGGTGAGCGTCATGGCCACCACGGCGAAGCTGATCTCGTGCACACCCTTGATCGCCGCCTGGAACGGCGTCAGGCCTTCCTCGATATGGCGGTAGATGTTCTCCAGCACCACGATCGCGTCGTCCACCACCAGGCCGATGGCCAGCACCAGCGCCAGCAGGGTGAGCGTATTGACCGTGAAGCCGGCCAGCGCGATGAGCGAAAACGCCCCCACCAGGCTGACCGGTATGGTGACCAGCGGAATCACCGACGCGCGCAGCGTGCGCAAGAAGACGAAGACCACCAACGCCACCAGCACCACCGACTCGGCCACGGTGGTGTAGACCGCCTTGATCGAGCGGTCGATGAAGACCGAGAGGTCGTTGGCCTGTACCACCGTCACCGAGGCCGGCAGGTCGCGCTGGATCTGCGGCATCACTGCGCGCACGCCGTTGGCCACCTCCAGCGGGTTGGCGGTGGCGTTGCGGATGATGCCGGTGCTGATGCTGGGCACGCCATTCAGGCGCACGCGGCTGCGCTCGTTGGCAGCGCCCTCTTCCACGCGGCCCACGTCGCGCAGCCGCACCGTATAGCCGGCGGCGGTCTTGAGCGCGATCTCGTTGAATTGGGCCACGGTATTGAGATCGGTACGCGCAGTCACGCTGAACTCGCGCGTGCGGCTCTCGATGCGCCCGGCCGGCACTTCGAGGTTCTGCCTGCGCATCGCGTCCTCGACGTCCTGCACGGTGAGGCGGTAGGCGGCGAGCTTGTCGGCGTCCAGCCACACGCGCATGGCGAATTTGCGGTCGCCGCCGATCTGCACGTCGGCCACGCCAGGCACCGTCTGCAGCCGCGGCTTGACGACGCGGTTGATGAGATCGGTCAGCTCCAGCGGGCCCATCGTCTCGCTGGTGTAGGCCAGCCAGATGGTCGGCGTGGCGTCGGCCTCGATCTTGGCGATGACCGGCTCGTCCACCGCGGTGGGCAGCCGGCCGCGCACCCGCGAGACGCGGTCGCGCACCTCGGCGGCGGCGGTATCCGGGTCTTTGCTGAGCTTGAAGCGCACCGTGATCTGGCTGCTCTCGGTGCGCGAGACCGAGGTCATGATGTCGACGCCGTCGATGCCGGCGATGGAATCTTCCAGCGGCTTGGTCACCTGGGACTCGATGACTTCGGACGATGCGCCGAGCAGCCGGGTGCTGACATTGACCAGCGGCTCGTCGATGCGCGGGTACTCGCGCAGGCTGAGCTGCTTGAACGAGACCAGGCCGATCAGCACCAGCAGCAGCGACATCACGCTGGCCAGCACCGGGCGGCGGATCGAGGTTTCAGACAGTCGCATGGCGCCTACCCTTCATTCAGCGCCGGGCCGGGCCGGCGCCCGCGGCCGACGCGCCCGCCGCCGGCCGCGCCAGATCAACCACCCGCACCGGCACGCCGTCGCCGCGCAGCAGCCGCGCATGGCCGGCCGTGACCACGGTATCGCCGGCCGTCAGGCCTTCCAGGATTTCCACCTTGCCCCGCAGGCGCAGGCCGATCCTGGCCTCCAGCCGCTGCGCGACGCGCTTGCCATCGGCGCCCTGCTCCACCTTGAAGACGAACTGCTTTTCGCCCAGCGGCACCAGCGCCTCTTCAGGCACCACCACCGCGCCGGTGCGAACCGCAAAGACCACGCGCGGCCGCGCAAACATGCCTGGCCTGAGCTGCGTGCCGGCGTTGGCCAGCCGCGCCAGCACCTGCAACGCGCGGCCGTTGGCGTCGATCTGCGAATCGACCGCCTGCACCTGCCCCTTGAAGCTGCGGCCCGGCAGGGCATCGAAGGCCACCTCCACCGGTTGCCCGACGCGCAGCCGATCGACATAGCGCTCTGGCAAGGCAAACTGCACGCTCAGCGCCGACAGGTCTTCGAGATTGACGAGATCGGCGCCGTCCTTGACATAGTCGCCGACGTCCACCACGCGCAGGCCGGCGGTGCCGTCAAACGGCGCCAGCACCTTCATGCGCGCCAGCTGTGCCTGGGCCAGCGCGACCTGGGCCTCGGCCACCTGCAGGCTGGCGGCGTTTTGATCGACCGCACTCTGGCTGACGAAGCTCTGCGCCTGCAGCTCCTGGCTGCGCTGCAGGTTGGTGCGGGCGATGCTGGCCTGCGCCTCGGCCTGCTTGAGCTGTGCCTGCTGCAGCGTATCGTCGAGTTGCACGAGCAATTGGCCGCGCTTGACGCGCTGGCCATCGGCAAAGCCAAGTCTGGCGATGCGGCCACTGATCTCGGGCCGCAGCATGACGCCCTGCGCCGACTTGAGCGAGCCCACGGCCCGCACGTCGTCGGTCAGCGTGATCGCTTCGGCACGGGCCACTTCCACCGCCGCGGGGCCGCCCGCACCACCGGCCGCAGGCGCAGCCGCGCCGCTGGTCGCCTGGGCCCCACCCGCCACGAGGGGCGACTTGGCCTGCGGGTGCTGCCACCACCAGGCGGCGCCGGCGGCCAGCGTGATACCGATGACGGCGACCAGCGTGTGGATTCTCTTCAAGGGTGTCTCTCGCGCCACGATCTCAGAAGCGTTGGACTGTAACGATGTACAGCGCGCCCTGCAGGACAGGGGTCGGGCGCTGGCGCGGGCTCAGATCACCGCGTCGACACCGCGGTTGGCCAACCGATCGGCCCTCTCGTTGCCGGAGTTGCCGGAGTGACCCTTGACCCAGCGCCACTGCACATCGTGCCCCGCACTGAGCTCATCCAGCCGCTGCCACAGGTCGACATTCTTTACCGGCTGCCTGCTGGCGGTCTTCCAGCCGCGCGCCTTCCAGCCGTGGATCCAGGTCGTGATGCCGTTCTTGACATAGGCGCTGTCGGTATACACCGTGACCTTGCAGCGGCGCTTGAGCGAGGCCAGGCCTTCGATCACCGCGGTCAGCTCCATCCGGTTGTTGGTGGTGAGCTTGTCGCCACCAAACAGGTCCTTCTCGCTCTCGCCAAACTTGAGCCATGCGCCCCAGCCACCCGGGCCGGGGTTGCCGCGGCAGGCGCCGTCGGTATAGATCACCACTTCAGACATCAGTTTTCCATCTCGGATTGTTCACGGCGGTGGTGCGCCACCACCGCCGGCGCGGCCTTCGCGGCGCGCCGCTCCTGGCGCGCCAGCCCCACCAGGCGCATGCCGCGCACGCGCTTCACCGCGACCAGGAAATACGCCGCACCCAGCACCGGCCACCAGCGCTCACCGACACCGTCCATCCAGGCAAATCGGTCCAGCCAGGCCGCGCTGGCCAGCGCGGCCTGGCTGGACCGATTTGCCTGNNCAGTCGCGCAGCCGCCAGTAGCCGATGGACTCGCAGGCGCTGGGCAGGTACAGGCCACCTTCGCGGCCACGGCGGAGGCGGCCGGCGCGCTGGCGCAGCCCCCACAGGCTGGCCGGGTTGAAACCGGTGATGACGACCCGGCCTTCGGGCACCAGCACGCGCTCGACCTCGCGCAGCGCAAGGTGCGGGTCACGCGACAGCTCCAGCGCGTGCGGCACCACCACCAGGTCGATGCTGGCGCTGGGGAAGGGCAGCGCGTCGAACTCGCAGTGCAAGCTGATGGCTTCGGGCGCCGACTGCGTGGTGATCTGGCTGTCCAGCGGCGGCGGCAGCGATAATGGCTCGGGCACCAGCAGGGTATCGCTGGCAACCCAACGGTGCGGCATGCGGTTGGCGCGCAGGCCTTCGAGCTCAGGCAGCCCCAGCTGCACGGCGTGGTAACCAAAGGAATCGGTCACCGCATGGTCCAGGCGGTATTGTTCCCACGCCAGCAGATAGCGGCCCGGTGCCGTCCGCAGCCAGGCCCCCAACTCCAATATCGATTCGTCTCTCGTCATGAAACTGGTAGCGCTGCCCGCCTTTGCCGACAACTACATCTGGATGCTGCATGACGGCGCTCGCGCCGTGGTGGTGGATCCGGGCGATGCGGCCCCGGTGCAGGCCGCGCTGGATCAACTCGGCCTCGAGCTGGCGGCCATTCTAGTGACGCACCATCACCCGGACCATGTCGGCGGCGTCGATGCGCTGCGCCCGCGCCTGCTCGGGCCCGTCTTCGGGCCGGCGCGCGAAGCCATCCCCGCGCCCTGCACCGCGCTGCAGGACGGCGATCAGATCGACGTGCTGGGCCTGCGCTTTGCCGTGCTCGACGTGCCCGGCCACACCGCCGGCCACATTGCCTACGCGCAGCTGGATGCCGGCGCAGCGCCGCTGCTCTTTTGCGGCGACACCCTGTTCTCCGCCGGCTGCGGGCGCCTGTTTGAAGGCACGCCGGAGCAGATGAGCCACTCGCTGGCCAGGCTGGCGGCGCTGCCGGCAGATACGCGCGTCTGCTGCACGCACGAATACACGATGTCCAACCTGCGTTTTGCCGCCGCCGTCGAACCCGGCAACGCCGCCCGCGCCGCCTACGAACAACGCTGCAGCGCGCTGCGCGAGGCGGATCAACCCACGCTGCCGTCGTCGATCGGGCTGGAATGCCAGGTCAACCCCTACCTGCGTTGCAGCGAGCCCGAAGTGGTGGCCTCGGCGCTGGCCCAGGGCGCGACAGGCGCCGACCCGGTGGCGGTATTCGCCGCCTTGCGGGCCTGGAAAAACCGTTTTTGATGGCGCGCCTGCCTGCCACCTCCTGGCACCGCGCCGCCCGGGCTGCGCTGGCGGTGGCGGCCGTGCTGGGCGCGGGCTGCGCCAGCGTGCCGACGCCGGCAGAGCTGCCAGCTACGGCGCCGGCGCCGGTACTCGAAGCGCCCGCTGTGCCTGCCGCCGCAGCGGCAGCGCCGGCAGTGGCCGAGCCCGCGGCTGCGCCCACGGCACCCGCGGCACGCGCGCGCCTCGACCCGCTGGAGGACGCCGAACGCAGCGACCTCTGGGCCCGTGTGCGAGGCGGCTTCGCCCTGCCCGATCTCGAAGGCGACCTGGTCCGCAAGTGGGAGCAGTTCTACGCCAGCCAGCCCGACTATGTGCAGCGCATGGCCACGCGCGGCGGGCGCTATCTCTTTCACATCATCGAAGAAGTCGAGAAGCGCGGCATGCCGGCCGAGCTGGCCCTGCTGCCCTTCATCGAGAGCGCCTTCAACCCGCAGGCGATGTCGGTCGCGCGCGCCTCCGGCATGTGGCAGTTCATGCCAGCCACGGGCAAGGATTTCGAGCTGCGCCAGAACCTCTTCCGCGATGACCGGCGCGACGTGCTGGCCTCCACCCGCGCGGCGCTGAGCTACCTGCAGCGTCTGTACACCCAGTTTGGTGACTGGCACCTCGCCCTGGCGGCCTACAACTGGGGCCAAGGCAACGTGCAGCGCGAGGTCGATCGCAACCGCCGCGCCGGCCGGCTCACCGACTACGCCAGCCTGCGCCTGCCGATCGAAACCCGCAACTACGCGCCCAAGCTGCAGGCCATGAAAAATATCGTGGCCGACCCGCTGCGCCTGGGCTTGCAACTGCCAGCGCTGGGCAACCACCCGCACTTCCTGAGCGTGACGATCGAGCGCGATATCGACGTCGCGCTGGCGGCCAGCCTGGCGGGCATGCCGCTGGAAGACTTTCAGCAGCTCAACCCGCAAATGAACAAGCCGGTGATCCTGGCCGCCGGCACGCCGCATTTGCTGCTTAGCTACGACCAGGCCAACCATTACATCCAGGCGCTGGCCCTGCATCGCGGCCCACTGGCGAGCTGGACGGCGTGGGTGGCGCCCAAGACCCTCAAGCCCGCCGACGTCGCACGCGCCGTGGGCATCAGCGAAGCCCAGTTGCGCGAGGTCAACCACATCCCCGCGCGCATGCTGGTCAAGGCCGGCTCCACGCTGCTGGTGCCGCGCGGCGCGCACGCCAGCGCCGATGTCACCGAGCACCTGGCCGACCACGGCATGTTGGTGCTGGCCGCCGAGGCTCGGCCGGCGCGCAAGAGTGCCCGCGCGGCGCCGGCCAAGAAGCGCGCCGCCAAGCCGGCGCCGCGCATCCGGCTCGCTCAGGCCGCGCCCAGGTAGTCCTTCTTGCCCAGTTCCACGCCGGCGTGGCGCAACAGCGCGTAGGTCATGCTGGCGTGGAAGAATAAATTGGGCAGCGCATAGTGCTTGAGATAGGCCTCGCCAGTAAAGCGCAGCGGGTCGCCCTGGCGCATCGGCAGCAGGATCTCGCGCGCTTCAGTGCCGTCGATCTGATCGGCAACAAACGACTGCACATAGTCGATGGTCTTGCGGATGCGGGCGCGCAGGTCGTCGAAGGAGGCTTCGTTGTCCTCCCACTTCGGCACCTCAACGCCGGCCAGTCGCGCCACGCAGCCCTTGGCGCCGTCGGTGGTGATCTGGATCTGGCGCGTGAAGGGCAGCATGTCGGGCGCCAGACGCAGCCCGAGGAAGTTGGCGGTATCGAACTTGCGCGCCTCGGCATGTGCCTGTGCCTTGTCCAGCCAGGCCAGCATGTTGCCCAGCGTGCGGACAAAGATCGGCACGCTGGCGGAATGCATCGAGATGCTCATCGGGTAACTCCTGCAATCGTTGGGGTGGCGGATGCTAGCCCCGGATGGCCAGGCGTGCAGGAGAGGGCAGAATCCCCATGCCTACCGCCATGAACATCATCATCCTCGACGACTATCAGGACGCCGTGCGCAAGCTCAAGTGCGCCGCGCTGCTGGAGCCCTACCGCGCCAAGGTGTACACCAAC
>CXWL01092185.1_pt1 | contig 33468 bp, 32 predicted proteins | sample 590931 | NCBI WGS metagenome assembly CXWL01 (sample SAMEA3498368, study PRJEB10139) | groundwater metagenome | biome: water well; material: biofilm material | place: Germany | collected 2015-04-27
CATGCCGCTCGATCGCCAGTGCCGACAGGCCATCGGCGATGACGAAACCGATATCGTACGACGCCTCTTTCCGAAACGCGCCAAGCGCCGCTCGCGAGGCCGGATCGAGCCTTCTGCCCAAGTCGGGNNCCCACTTCGTCGCCGAGCGCGACGCGCCCCTGCCGTGCTGTCACCAGCGGCGCGATCGACATGGCGCCGGATGCCGCTGAACCCATCCAGCTGCGCAGGAACGGCAAGGCATGCCGCTCGATCGCCAGTGCCGACAGGCCATCGGCGATGACGAAACCGATANNGTCAACTCCCGGGCCAGGGTAGCGTCGTCCAGCTCTTGGTGCACCGCGTCGCGCGCCTGCGCGTGGGCCAGCTGGAACGCCAGCTGCGGCGCCGTCGGCAGGCTCACTCCGGCGCGCCCGAGCGCAATCCGGGCATCGGTGAACCGGCGTAGCTGGCGCCATGGGTTGCCGATAAAAGTGGGGTCGTTCATGGGACCAGCCTGTCGAGGGCGCGCCGGAACGGCGGCGGCAGAGCCGTACCGAGCTTGTCCTGACCGGTAAATATGCCCATTGCGTTCAGCCATGCCTCGAACTCCGGCGCCGGCTTCAGGCCGAGCAGGCGGCGCGCGTACAGCGCGTCGTGGAACGAGGTGCTCTGGTAGTTCAGCATGATGTCGTCGGAACCGGCAACGCCCATCACGAAGGTGCAGCCTGCCGCGGCGAGCAAAGTCAGAAGATTGTCCATGTCGTCCTGGTCGGCCTCGGCGTGGTTGGTGTAGCAGACGTCGCAGCCCATCGGCAGCCCCATCAGCTTGGCGCAGAAATGGTCTTCCAGCCCGGCGCGGATGATCTGCTTGCCGTCGTACAGGTACTCCGGTCCGATGAAGCCGACCACCGAGTTGACCAGCAGCGGCTTGAACGCGCGCGCCACCGCATACGCACGCGCCTCGCAGGTTTGCTGGTCGACGCCATGGTGTGCATTGGCCGACAGGGCGCTGCCCTGCCCGGTCTCGAAATACATCACGTTGTCGCCAACCGTGCCGCGCCTCAGCGACAAGGCCGCCTCGCGCGCCTCGGCCAGCAGGCCCAGGTCGATGCCGAACGCGCGGTTGGCCGCCTCGGTGCCGGCGATCGACTGGAACACCAGGTCGACCGGCGCGCCGCGCCCGATCGCGGCGATGGTGTTGGTGACGTGGGTCAGCACGCAGGACTGGGCCGGTATCGCATAGCGGTCGATGACCTGGTCGAGCATGGCCAGCAGCCTGACCAGCTGCGCCAGGTTGTCGGTGGCGGGGTTGATCCCGATCACCGCGTCGCCGCTGCCATACAGCAGGCCGTCGAGGATGGCGGCGCCGATGCCGCGCGCGTCGTCGGTCGGATGGTTCGGCTGCAGGCGGGTGGAAAAGCGCTTCGGCAAACCGATCGTATTGCGAAACGCGGTGACCACGCGGCACTTGGCGGCGACCAGGATCAGGTCCTGGATGCGCATGATCTTCGATACGGCGGCCGCCATTTCGGGCGTGATGCCACTCGCCACCGTAGCCAGCACGGCAGAGTCGACCGCGTCGTTCAGCAGCCAGTTGCGAAAATCGCCGACGGTCAGGTGGCTGATGGGCGCGAACGCTGCCGCGTCGTGGCCGTCGATGATCAGGCGCGTGACCTCGTCGCTTTCATACGGCACCACCACCTCGTTGAGGAAGCTCGCCAGCGGCAGCTCGGCCAGCGCCATCTGCGCCGCTATCCGTTGTTCCGCGCTTTCGGCGGCAAGGCCGGCCAGCGCATCGCCGGATCGCGCCGGCGTGGCCCGCGCCAGCAGCGCGCGCAAGTCGTCGAAGGTGTGGGTCTTGGTGCCGACAACATGCGTAAATTGCGCCATGGGCTACTCCCTGCTGGTTGAGCCGAGTATAACCCGGTCAGTTGGCCGCTCGCACAGCCCTGCGCATGCGCGCCACCGGCACCCGCACATCCTGCCCAAGCGCCAGGTCGAAGCGCTCGACCACCGAAAAACCCAGCACGCGGTACAGCGGCTCGCCCGGCATGGTCGAGACCAGCTCCAGCGTGCCGAATCCGGCCGCTTCCGCCTGCGCCGCGCAATGCGCCATCAGCATCGAGCCGAGGCCGCGCCGCGCCCACGCCGGATCGACGAAAAATGCGCGGATCTTCGCCGCTTCGGTGGCCGGATCGAGCAGCCGTTCCGGCGCCGCCTTGGCCTGGTCGCCGCCGAAACCGGTCGAGCGCCGGCCCCAGCCGCCGCAGGCGACGATCGCCCCGTCCGCCTCGATCGCGAAATAGGTGCCGTCGGCCAGCAACTGGCTGTCGACCCCGAACACCTCGCGCGTGACCGCCGCAGTCTGCCGTTGTGTGTAAAAACCAACGCTTAGCGCCGAAGCCGAGCGTTCGATCAGGGCCGACAGCAGCGGAACGTCCGCCGCCAGCGCCTGCCGCAGCCTGAAAGGGGATGCTTTTTCCATATTGTTTCCGCGCGCCCGTGGTTTGTAACAAGCTGTAATTGAGTGGCAGGATAATCCAAAATTTCTTATAGTGGGATTATCGGATTCGCGAGGCCCATCATGAAGATATTACTCACTATGCTTTCACTGGCGGCACTGGGCGGCTGCGTCGTCGCGCCGCCAGGCCCGCCGGCCTATGGCGGCCGCCTGCCGCCGCCGGCCGATCCCGGCCAGTGGCACGTGGTCTCGGTGACCCCGGTGGCGCCCGGCACCGGCCAGCGGCTGGCGTCCAGCACGGGCTCCTCCGTCCAGTACAGTTCGGAACCGATCGTCAGGACCGCACCGGTCTACGTGCCGCAGCCGGTGTACGTGCCGCAGCCGCTGTACACGCCGTCGCCCTACTATTACCCGCCGCTGTCGATTGGACTCGATTTCGGGTTCGGCCGCAGCTGGGGTGGCCACCGCAGGGGCCGTAACTGGGCCGGGGTCGGAATCGGCTCACGCTGGCAGCTCCGTTAGANNCGCGGCCATTCTCCCCCAATCTCCAAGTTCTTGTTTTCCCTACTATTCTTTCCTTACCATTTCCTTACATGGTTGCGTGGTGCACTGCGTCATAGCAATCGATTGCTGTGATCAAAATGCTCCCATACAATGAAGCATCGATGGGAGCAATAGACCAGCGTACGGCACTATAAAAAACACTATGGAGACAGCACATGAATTTCAAACTGAAAGCAATCGTTGCGGGCGTGGCACTGGGTTTTTCGATGTCGGCCATGGCTGCGGAACCCATCAAGATCGGCGTTGCCGGCCCGTTCACCGGCGGCTCGGCCCCGATGGGCGTATCGATGCGCGACGGCGTCAAGCTGGCGGTTGCTGAAATCAATGCCAAGGGCGGCGTACTGGGCCGCCAGATTCAGATCGTCGAACGCGACGACGAAGCGAAGAACGAGCGCGGCGTGCAAATTGCCCAGGAACTGATCAACAAGGAAAAGGTCGTCGCCACCGTCGGCTACATCAACACCGGCGTGGCGCTGGCCTCGCAGCGCTTCTACCAGGAAGCGAAGATTCCTGTCATGAACAACGTGGCGACCGGCTCGATCGTGACCCAGCAGTTCGCCAAGGAACCGGAAAACTACATCTTCCGCAACTCGGCCAACGATTCGATCCAGTCGGCCATGATCGTCGAGGAAGCCATTACCCGCCGCAAGTTCAAGAAGGTCGCCATCCTGGCCGACTCGACCAACTACGGCCAGCTCGGCCGCGAAGACCTGGAAAAGGCGCTCGACAAGAAGGGCGTCAAGGCCGTCGCGACCGAGAAATACAACCTGAAAGACGTCGACATGACGTCGCAGCTGCTGAAAGCCAAGCAGGCCGGCGCCGAAGCCGTGCTGACCTACGGCATCGGCCCTGAACTGGCGCAGATCGCCAACGGCATGGAAAAACTGGGCTGGAAAGTGCCGATGATCGGCAGCTGGACGCTGTCGATGGGTAACTTCATCGACAATGCCGGCAAGAACGGCGACGGCACCCGCATGCCGCAAACCTTCATCCAGGAACCGTCCACGCCGAAGCGCAAGGCCTTCATCGACGCCTACGTCAAGGCCTACAATCCGCCAGCCGGCCGCATGCCGTCGCCAGTGTCGGCAGCCCAGGGCTACGACTCGATCTACCTGCTGGCCGCGGCCATGAAGCAGGCCAACAGCACCGACGGCCCGAAAGTGCTGGCGGCGCTGGAAAACCTGAACGAGAAGGTCGAAGGCGTGGTCACCACCTATAACAAGCCTTACAGCAAGACCGACCACGAAGCGATCAACCTCGAAAACACCGCGTTCGGCGAAGTCAAGGGCGGCCGCGTGGTGCCGGTCAAGTAAGCTTCGGTTCCTGCCTTCCAATGGCCAGTCTTGAACATTCAAGCCTGGCCATTTTCTTGTTGACCGGTGGCGCCCAGGCGCCACCCATTGGATGAAATCATGGAAATTCTATTACAGCTCGTCTTCAGCGGCATCGCGCTCGGCATGATCTATGCCGTCATCGCATTCGGCTACCAACTGACCTTCGCCACTTCCGGCACCCTCAATTTCGGGCAGGGCGAATCGCTGATGCTGGGCGCGCTGGTGGGCCTGTCGCTGGTCGGCACCATCCACGGCGGGCCGTACATGAGTTACCTGCTGATGATTCCGATCGTGCTGGTGTTCGGCGCCATGCAGGGCGTGTTCGTCGAATGGATCGGGGTGCGCCCGGCGATCAAGATCAAGTCCGAATTCGGCTGGATCATGTCGACCATCGCGCTGGCCATCATCTTCAAGAACGTCGCCGAAAACATCTGGGGCAAGGACGACCTGACTTTCCCTTCCCCGCTCAGCTCCACCCCGTTCCAGGTATTCGGCGCCAACGTGCAGCCGATGCAGATCGCCGTCATCGTCGGCGCGCTGGCGATCATGCTCGCCGTCGAGCTGTTCAACCGCAAGTCGATCTACGGCAAGGCCGTGGTCGCCACCTCGAACGACCGCGACGCGGCCGGCCTGATGGGCATTAACACCAGCATGGTGATCACCTTCTCGTACGCGCTGTCGTCGGCCACCGCGGCGTTCGCCGGCGTGCTGGTCGCGCCGCTGACCCTGACCGGCGCCACCATGGGCGCCTCGCTCGGCCTGAAGGCGTTCGCGGTGGCGATCATCGGCGGCCTGACCTCCGGCATGGGCGCCGTCGTCGGCGGCCTGATCCTGGGCATCGCCGAGACCCTGACCGGCTTCTATATTTCCACCGGCTACAAGGAAGTGCCGGGCCTGTTGTTGCTGCTGCTGGTGCTGGCGATTAAGCCGGCCGGCCTGTTCGGCAAAACCGCGATCAAGAAAGTTTGAACATGACCAAGAAAATTCTCGCGCTCAGCATCATCGGCCTCGCGGTACTCATCGCGTTCCCCATGGTGTTTCCGAACCCGTACTACATCCACCTGGCCGAAACCATCCTGATCTACGCGATCCTGCTGTTCGGCCTCGACATCGTGGTCGGCTACACCGGCCAGGTCTCGCTCGGCCATGCCGGCCTGTTCGGCGTCGGCTCGTACATCACCGGGGTGCTGGTGTTCAAGCTCGGCGTGCCGTGGTACCTCGCGATGCTCGCCAGCGTCGGCGGCACGGCGCTGTTCGGCGCCATCCTGGCCCTGCCCGCGCTGCGCGTGACCGGCCCCTATCTGGCCATGGTCACCCTGGCGTTCGGCACCATCATCGGCATCCTGATCAACGAGATGACCTTCCTGACCGAGGGACCGATGGGCATCAAGATCAGCAAGCCGATGATCTTCGGCGAAAAGCTGAGCGAAGTGCAGTACTACTACATGGTCGCGGCGATCATGGTGGTGTCGCTGATCGTGGTGCACCGCATCCTCAAGTCGAACCTGGGGCGCGCCTTCGAAGCGCTGCGCGACAGCCCGATCGCCTCCGACTGCATGGGCGTGTCGGTGTACCGCTACAAGGTGTACGCGTTCGTCATCAGCGCCGGTTTCGCCGGCCTGGCCGGCAGCCTGTATTCGTACTCGGAAGAATACATTTCGCCGAACACCTACAGCTTCGAGCTGACCATCCTGTTCCTGCTGGCGGTGATCATGGGCGGGCGCAAGACCCGCTCCGGCGCCCTGATCGGCGCACTGATCGTGGTCATGCTGCCGAGCTTGCTGGCCGACATCGAACTGTTCCGCAAGATCGCCGTCGCCGCCGCGCTGCTGGCGATCGCCGGCTCGGCGTTCCTGCTGGCCAAGAAGCGCACCAACGTGCGCGGCGTGCTGGTGCCGCTGGTGGCCACCATCGGCATGGCCTGGTTTTCGTACCGCCTCGAGAACATGACCGACTGGCGCCTGACCATCTTCGGCCTGATGACCCTGTTCGTCGTGTACTACCTGCAAGACGGCATCGTCGGCTTCGTGCGCTCGCTGATGGGACGCGGCGCGGTGCATGACACCTCGCTGGCGGTGGCGGCCAAGGGCGCCGACCCGTTCGCCGGCGCCAAGACCGCCGCGGCCGGCGGCACCCTGCTCAAGGTCGACCAGGTGCTGATGCAGTTCGGCGGCCTGAAGGCGCTCAACCAGGTCGACCTGAACGTCGCCGCGTGCTCGGTGCACGGCCTGATCGGGCCGAACGGCTCGGGCAAGAGTACGATGATGAACGTGCTGACCGGCATCTACCAGCCGACCGCCGGCCACGTCGAGTTCGACGGCGTGTCGATCACCGGCCGCACCCCGTCCGAGATCGCGCTGGGCGGCATCGCCCGCACCTTCCAGAACGTGCAGCTGTTCGGCGAGATGACCGCCACCGAGAACGTGCTGGTCGGCCTGCACCACACCTTCGAATCGAACGTGCTCGACGTGATGCTGCAGACCCCGCGCTACCGGCGCGAGGAACGCGCGGCGCGCGAGCGGGCCGCCAGCATCCTCGAGTTCGTGGGGCTGTCGTCGCTGGCCAACGAGGAAGCGCGCAACCTGCCTTACGGCAAGCAGCGCCTGCTCGAGATCGGCCGCGCGCTGGGCCTCAATCCGCGCCTGCTGCTGCTCGACGAGCCGGCCGCCGGCCTGACCGCGCCGGACATCAAGGACCTGATGGCGATCATCCGCAAGATCCGCGACCACGGCATCACCATCATCCTGATCGAGCACCACATGGATGTCGTGATGTCCATTTCCGACACCGTCACGGTGCTCGATTTCGGCCAGAAGATTGCGGAAGGCACGCCGGCGACGGTGCAAAGCGATCCGAAAGTGATCGAAGCCTACCTCGGCGGCAGCAGCGACGATACCGCCACCGCTGCTCCGGCGCATTGAACAAGGACAGCCATGTTAAAAATTGAAAACCTGCAAGCGGCCTACGGCAAAGTTGAAGTGCTGCACGGCATTTCGCTTGAAGTGCCGAAAGGCAAGCTGGTCACCCTGATCGGCTCGAACGGCGCCGGCAAGACCACCACCATGCGCGCCATCTCGGGCATGATCCGGCCCAAGGGCGGCAGCGTCACCCTGGGCGGGGTCGACATCACCGGCCTCGAGTCGCACAAGATCGCGCGCGCCGGGCTGGCCCATTCGCCCGAGGGGCGGCGCGTATTCTCGACCATGAGCGTGACCGACAACCTGCTGCTGGGGGCGTTCCCGCGCTTCACCCGGGCGCGCCCGAAAGGCGACATCAAGCACGACCTGGAAAAGGCGCTGGAACTGTTCCCGCGCCTGAAGGAGCGCCAGCACCAGCTGGCCGGCACGCTGTCGGGCGGCGAGCAGCAGATGCTGGCGATGGCGCGCGCCGTGATGCTCAACCCGGAAGTGATCCTGCTCGACGAGCCGTCGATGGGACTGGCCCCGATCCTGGTCGAGGAAGTGTTCCGCATCATCACGCGCCTGAAGTCCGAGGGCGTGACGATGCTGCTGGTCGAGCAGTTCGCCGCCGCCGCGCTGAACGTGGCGGACTACGGCTACGTGCTGGAGAACGGCAGCATCTCGGTGCACGGCCCGGCCGAGAGCCTGAAGACCGATCCGAAGGTCATCGCCGCCTACCTGGGCGGAGCGCAGTCGCACTAGCGGCCCGATGTGAGCCATCCGTCGCTGGGCGCGCGCGACTACGCCGCCGCGCTTGGCGTGGTCCTGATCTGGGGCACCAACTTCATCGCCATGAAGTACGCCCTGCACGACATGACCCCGTTCCAGCTGGGGGCGGGCCGCTACCTGTTCGCGGTGTTGCCGCTGGTCCTGTTCGTGCGCCCGCCCAAGCTGGCCTGGAAATGGGTCGTGCTGTACGGCCTGTTCCAGGGCGTCGGCCAGTTCGGCTGCCTGTTCCTGGCGCTCAAGGTCGGCATGTCGGCCGCGCTGGCCTCGGTGCTGATGCAGACCCAGGTGTTTTTCACCGCGCTGTTCGCCTTCGTCCTGCTGCGCGAGCACACCAGCCGCGCGCTGCTGGCCGGCCTGTTCCTGGCCGCGCTCGGCATCATGTGCTTCGCGCTGAATTTCATGTTGCCTGGCGCCGACACCGGCGGCACCACCGCCGCCGGCTTCGTGTTGTGCCTGGGCTCGGCGGCGATGTGGGCCGCCTCCAACATCGTCGTGCGCCGCGCCCAGCAATCGACGCCGCGTTTCGACGTGGTGCCGTTCATGGTATGGAGCTCGCTGGTGCCGATCGTGCCGTTCGTGCTGCTCTCGCTCGCGTTCGATCCGCCCGCCACCCGCTGGAACTGGAGCGCGTGGCCGTGGAGCACCTGGCTGTCGCTGGCCTACCTCGGCTGGTTCGCCACCATCCTGGCCTACGCGCTGTGGACCGGGCTGCTCAAGCGCCATCCGGTGAACCGGGTCGCGCCGTTCAGCCTGGCCGTGCCGATCGTCGGCATCAGCTCCGGCATGCTGGTGCTCGGCGACGTCATCAGTAACTGGCAATGGGCCGGCATCGCCCTGGTGGTGGCCGCGCTGGCGACCGTGATGTTCGGTGCGCGCTTCCTGCCGGCGACGCGACCGTGATGATAATTACGCCTAATCATCATGTAAAATAGGAAGGCAGTCGTCCGCCCAGCCTGGCGCGGCCGCTTCCCCTCTCGCTCCGCCCATGCGCCCGAATACCGCCCTGCCCGCCCACGCCGCCATCCGATGAAGCTGCGCACCTATTACCTGCTGCTGGCGTTTTCGATCCTGGTGCCGGCCGCGGTGTTTTGCGCCATTGCGCTGAACGTGCTGCTCAACGCGCAACGCGATTCTGCGCTCGAACGGATCGAAAGCAGCGCGCGCCTGAGCGCGATGGTGATCGACAGCGATACCCAGCGCGCCGAAGCGGTGCTGCGCGCGCTGGCCGGCTCGAGCGCGCTGGGCGACGGCGACCTGCGCCGCTTCGACGCCGAGGCGCGTTCGGTGAATGCCGGCAGCGGCGCGTGGATCATCCTGTACCAGCCGGCCACCGGCCAGCAGCTGATCAACACGCGCCACCCGTTCGGCGCAGCGCTGCCGATCCGTCCCAACCACGAACAGCTCGCCGACCTGCTCGCCGGCGGCAAGGCCAAGGTCTCCGGACTGCGCTGGGGCAAGGAATTGAACAACAACTTCGTCATGGTCGAGGTGCCGGTGGCGTCGCGCTCCGGCAAGCGCTACGTGATCGGACAGGCCTTTTCGCCCGAATTCTTCACCCGCTCGTTCGTCGGGCGCGCGATTCCGCCAAGCTGGCGGGTAGCGGTGTTCGACGCCACCGGAACGATCATCGCGCGCAGCCACCGCGCCGGCGAATTTGTCGGCCGCAAAGCCACCCCGGAAATGCGCCAGGCGATGCAGAAGGCGCCCGCCGGCGTGCTGCGCCACTTCACCCGCGACGCGGTCGAAGTGTACGACGTGTACACCCGCATCGCCGGCTCGGGCTGGTCGATCGTGGTTGGCGCGCCGGTCGAGGAAATCGATGACGCGGTGTGGCGCGGCATCGGCGCGATCGGCATCGGCCTGTTGGTGGCCATGGCCGCGGCGCTGACGCTGACCATCCTGACCGGGCGCCGGCTGGTCCATTTCGTGTCCGGCGCGTCGCAGGCCGCGCGCCTGCTGGGACGCGGCGGCCAGGTGCACTCGCTGGCGTCGTCCAGCATCGTCGAGCTCAACGAACTGAACGAGGCGATCCTGGAAGCGGGCGGCCGCCTGCAGGCCGAGGTGCGCTCGCGCTCCGAGGCCGAGCTCGAGCGCAATCAGCTGCTGGTGCTCGAGAAGGAGGCGCGCGCCCGCGCCGAGGAACAAAACGCGGCCAAGGACGAATTCCTCGCCATGCTCGGCCACGAACTGCGCAACCCGCTCAGCGCGGTGGCCAGCGCGGTGCACATCCTCGACAGCGAGCGCGCGCTCGACCCATCGTTGCTGGCGCGCGCGCGCAAGGTGGTGCGGCGCCAGACCGACCATTTGCGCAAGCTGGTCGACGACTTGCTGGAAGTCAATCGCGCGCTGATGGGCAAGCTGACCCTGGACAAGGCGCCGGTCGACCTGGCCGAAGCGGTCGCGCGCTGCGTCGACTCGCTGCAGGCGGGCGGGCGCACCCAGCATTTCCAATTCCATCTTCATGCGGTAGCGGCGCTGGTCGACGCGGACCCGACCCGGCTGGTGCAGATCATCGACAACATCCTCGATAACGCGGTCAAGTACAGCCCCGACGGCGGCCGCGTCGACGTCACGGTGCGCCACGCCGATGGCTGGGCCGAACTGGTGGTGCGCGACTGCGGCATCGGCATTTCGGCGGAACTGCTGCCGAAGGTGTTCACGATCTTCGTCCAGGGCAAGCAGTCGCTGCAGCGGGTGCAAGGCGGCCTCGGGATCGGCCTGTCGCTGGTGCGCCGGCTGGTCGAGATGCACGGCGGCACGGTCGCGATCGGCAGCGCCGGATCCGGGCAAGGCGCCAGCGTGACGGTCAGGCTGCCGCTGCTGGCGAACCAGGCGGCGCCGGCGCCGGCGGCCAGCGCCGCGGCGGGTCCGGCGCGGCGGCGCGTGCTGCTGATCGAAGACAACGAGGACGCGCGCGACATGATGGCGGCGCTGCTCGAAATGCTGTCGTGCGAAGTGACGACGGCCGCGACCGGCCAGCACGGAATCGAACTGGCGTTGCGCGGGCAGCCGGAAATCGCCTTCATCGACATCGGGCTGGCGGGCATGGATGGGTACGCCATCGCGCGCGCCCTGAAGGCAAACCCGGCGACGGCGCAGGTCGAACTGATTGCGCTGACCGGCTACGGCAGCGCCGTCGACCGCCAGCGCGCCTTCGACGCCGGTTTCCAGCAGCACTACACGAAGCCGATATCGCTCCAGCAACTCGCGCTTGTACTCTCGCCAACTGCGTTGTCCGCACACAACTGAGCACGCCATTTGACGCTTCCGCGGACACGATTGTGATTGCGGGAGAAATGTTTTGTATGGGAGTATGGCTCTTCGCCATTCCACCCTACAGCTCGGTTAAATGCAGCGCGGCGCGGGCCGCGCGCATCCCGGGCAACCGCAAAAGGCAGCCATGCAGCTCGACCCCCAGTGCTTTCCCGACCCGCGCACCTTGGGCAACAGGGCCATGGCGCTGGCCATGCTCGACGCCATCCTTTGTCCCGAATTCGAGTACCGCTATTTCAGTTTCGACGCGGCCTGGGGCGACGACGAACAGATGGCGTCGATGCGCAACGGCGAAGGCGATCACTGGTTCCTGCACCTGAGCGATTGCGGTGCCGCCCTCAAGGGTTTCGTCAAGGAGCTGCCGCGCGGCGAAGCGCGCGCGATGGCGCGCCTGGTGCAGCGCAGCGTGCCGGCCGAATTCGGCGCCTTCCTGCACGAGCCGGCGTTTTCGATGGATTCGGTCAGCTATTGCTTCTGGCGGCGCAGCGGCGACCGCGCGTGGAGCAAGGTGGCCCATCCGGACGCCGGGCTGGAGCACTGGACCGACGGCTCGGCCGACTACCTGTCGATCCTGCTGGCGCCGGCCAGCTGTTATTACGATTACGCCACCGACTATTTCGAATGCGAGCCGCCGCTGGCCAGCATCGAACACATCTATGCGATGGCGCCGCTGAGCGGNNGCGATCGGCTATCCATGGGTAACCGCAAGCGCCAGCCTGGCCTGCTGACCAGCGAATGAATCAGGCGGCGCCGAGCAGCTCGAGCGCATTCGGCAGCGCCGCGCCCGATAAGATCAGTTCAGATGAAAAAACACCGGTCGGCACCAAACAACTTCGGCAGCACGCTTGGACAAATCCCGCGTGGGATCTGGATGCTTGGCTTCGTCAGCATGCTGATGGACATTTCCTCGGAAATGGTCCATAGCCTGCTACCGATGTTCATGGTCGGCACACTCGGGGCCAGCGCCCTCGCGGTGGGGTTGATCGAAGGCCTGGCCGAATCAACCGCGCTGATCGTCAAAGTGTTCTCAGGTACGCTGAGCGATTACCTCGGCAAGCGCAAGGGCCTGGCATTGTTCGGCTACGCCCTGGGCGCGCTGACCAAGCCGCTGTTTGCGATGGCGAATACCACCGGCATGGTGCTGTCGGCAAGGTTGCTGGACCGTGTTGGCAAGGGCGTGCGGGGCGCACCACGCGATGCCTTGGTCGCCGACCTCGCTCCGCCGACTTTGCGCGGCGCGGCGTTTGGCCTGCGCCAGTCCCTCGACACGGTAGGTGCCTTCCTGGGTCCGCTGCTGGCAGTCGGTTTGATGCTGCTTTGGGCCAACGATTTCAGGAAGGTTTTTTGGGTCGCAGTGATCCCAGGCGTGCTCGCCGTTGCGCTGCTGTTGTTCGGCGTACGCGAGCCGAAACAGCATCCAAATGGGAAGCGGACCAATCCCATCCGCCGCGCCAACTTTCAACGCCTTGGCGCTGCGTACTGGTGGGTAGTCGGGATCGGCGCCGTGTTTGCGTTGGCCCGCTTCAGCGAGGCGTTTCTTGTCCTGCGCGCCCAGCAGGGTGGCGTCCCGGTCGCACTGGTGCCGCTGGTAATGGTTGCCATGAATTTGGTTTACGCCGCGTCGGCATATCCCTTTGGAAAGCTCTCCGACCGCGTCAGCCGCACCAAGCTGCTTGCGCTCGGCCTTGTCGTGTTGATCGCCGCCGACCTGGTATTGGCCGCGAACGACCATTGGGCCGTCGTGTTGGCCGGTGTCGCGCTGTGGGGCGTGCATATGGGGATCACGCAGGGCTTGCTGGCCGCGATGGTGGCAGATACCGCACCAGCCGATCTGCGCGGCACAGCCTACGGCGTGTTCAACCTGATGAGTGGCATCGCCATGCTGGTTGCCAGCATCGTGGCGGGACTGCTTTGGGATCAAGTCGGGTCAGCCTCCACATTCCATGCTGGCGCGCTGTTTTGCATCTTGGCCCTGGTCGGGCTGACGCGGCATCGCCTTCCTTGCAAGGATTGAGATCGAGCAAGCGAACCGAACGTGCTGCCCGAGCGCACTGGTCTTACAATGACGGCATCAACAACAAGCTGCATGGAGGATTCCGATGAGCGACCCTGTACACGTGGTGTGCCCGCATTGCGACGCCGTCAACCGCATCAGCCGCGAGCGGCTGGGCGACCAGCCCGTCTGCGGAAAATGTGCGCGCGGCCTGTTTGTCGCCAAGCCGCTCGACGTCGCCAGCGCGCGCTTCGCGAAACACATCGAGCGCAACGACATCCCGGTGCTGGTCGACTTCTGGGCGCCATGGTGCGGGCCCTGCAAGATGATGGCGCCGGCCTACCAGCAGGCCGCCGAAAGGCTCGAGCCGGGAGTGCGGCTGCTGAAGGTCGATACCGAGCAGGCCCAGGATCTGGCGGCGCGCTTGAATATCCGCAGCATTCCGACGCTTGCCTTGTTCCGGGGTGGGCGCGAGATTGCGCGCCAGGCCGGCGCCATGGATGCCGGCGCCATCGTCGCATGGGCCAAGGCGCAGGCGGGCGGCGTCTGAACGGTAGTGTGATCGAAATGCCAACCATCCCTGTTACAATCGCCGCTTAGCAATCAGAGGAGTGTATATGTCACAGCAACTGGTGTTAGATAGCAGCATCGAAGAAACCAAGCAATTCGCCCGCATCCTGTACATCGTGCACGGATTGACATTCTTCTTTTCGTTCGGCCTGCTGTCGATCATTCCGTTGATCGTCAACTACGTCAAGCGGCCCTACACCGAGGGCACGCTGGTGCACAGCCACCATACCTGGATGATCCGCTCGTTCTGGTTTTACATTTTGTGGCTGGTGGTCGCCGGCGCGCTGTTCGTCACCATCATCGGGATCCCGCTCGCGTGGCTGGTGGGAGTTGGCGCCTGGGTGTGGAAGGCCTACCGGCTGATCAGGGGCTTTGTCGACCTGAACAACAACCGCCCGATGCCGGTATAGACGCGGCGCGGCGCAGCGCCGAACAAGAAAATGCCACCCGTGCGGTGGCATTTTCCTTGATTGAAGCGCAACGCGCTCAGAGTGTGCCGAGCGCCTGTTCGAGATCGGCGATCAGGTCGACAGTGTCTTCAAGGCCGATATTGAAGCGCACCAGCATGCCGGCGTCGGTCCAGCCGCGCCGCATGCCCTGGATCCGATACGGCATCACCAGGCTGTTGGCGCCGCCCCAGCTGTAGCCCAGGCCGAACAAGGTCAACTGGTCGACGAAGCGGTCGGTCTGCTCTTCGCTGTACCTGGCATCGAACAGCACCGAGAACAAGCCGCCCGCGCCATGGAAGTCGCGCTTCCAGATTTCGTGGCCTGGGCAATCGGCAAAGGCCGGGTGCAGCACCTTGGCGATTTCCGGACGCGCCTTGAGCCAGGCGGCCACCTGGCGCGCGCTGGCGTCGTGCGCTTCCAGGCGCAGCTTCATGCTCGGCAGGCCGCGCATGACGAGGTATGCGTCGTCAGGGCTGACGCCCATCCCGAGCCGCATGTGCGCCAGCGCCAGGCGGTCGTTGAGCGCGCGGTCGCGCGTGATCAATGCGCCCATCAGCACGTCCGAGCCGCCCGACTGGTACTTGGTCAGCGCCTGCATGATGATGTCGACGCCGAGCTCGAAACCGCGCAGCGCGAGGCCGGCCGACCAGGTGTTGTCGAGCGCGACCAGCACGCCCTTCTCATGCGCCGCCTTGCAGATCGCCGGCAGGTCCGGCACTTCCATCGACACCGACCCGGGCGCCTCGGTCCAGATCAGCTTCGTGTTCGGCAGGATCAATTCGGCGATGCCGGCGCCGACCAGCGGATCGTAGTAGCGCGCGGTGATGCCGAAGTCGCGCGTGAGCCAGTTGCCAAGTTCGCGGTTCGGGTTATACACATTGTCCGGCAGGAGCACGTCGTCGCCGGTTTTCAACAGCGCGAAGTCGACCATCGCGATCGCCGCCAGGCCGCTCGGCGCCAGCAGGCAAAAGCTGCCGCCCTCGATCTCGGCCAGCCGCGCTTCCAGCGTGAACGTGGTCGGCGTGCCGTGCAGGCCGTAGGTATAGGCGTTCTTCTCTTTCCACTGGCCCGAGCGCATGGCCGCGACATCCTTGAACAGGACGGTCGAGGCATGGTGGATCGCGGTCGGGTAGGCGGCGAAGCCTTCGGGCGCCGCGTAGTCGCTGTGGATCAGCGTGGTCTGCGCAGATTTCTTCATGATCAGGCCACCGAGGCCCACAGGTCGTGCGCGTCGGACGAGGTGATGACGACGTCGGCGAATTCGCCCACCGCCAGTTTCTTGCCGGGCACCAGCGAACGTTTGATGTGCACCACGCCGTCGATTTCAGGCGCGTCGGCGGACGAACGGCCGATCGCTTCGCGCGCGTTGACTTCATCGACCAGAACGCGCACCGTCTTGCCGACCTTGGCCTGCAGGCGCTTCGCCGAAATCTCTTCCTGCAGCAGCATCACGCGGGCGCGGCGCTCTTCGCGCACTGCTTCCGCAACCGGGTTGGACAGTTCGTTGGCGGTGGCGCCTTCGACCGGCGAATAGGCGAAGCAGCCCAGGCGGTCGATCTGCGCTTCCTTCAGGAAGTCGAGCAGGTATTCGAATTCGGCCTCGGTCTCGCCAGGGAAGCCGGCAATGAAGGTCGAGCGGATGGTCAGGTCCGGGTTCATCGCGCGCCAGGCCTGGATGCGGTCCAGGTTTTTTTCGCCGCTGGCCGGGCGCTTCATGCGCTTCAGGACGTCGGGATGGGCGTGCTGCAGCGGGATGTCGAGGTAAGGCAGGACATGGCCGCCGCTCATCATCGGGATCACCTGGTCGACGTGCGGGTACGGGTAGACATAATGCAGGCGCACCCACGCGCCGTACTGCGCCGCCAGTTGGCCGAGCGCCTCGACCAGTTGCGTCATGTGGGTCTTGACCGGGCGGCCGTTCCAGAAGCCCGAGCGGAACTTGACGTCCACGCCGTAGGCGCTGGTGTCCTGCGAAATGACCAGCAGTTCCTTGACGCCCGCCTTGAACAGGTTTTCCGCTTCCAGCATCAGGTCCGCGATCGGGCGCGACACCAGGTCGCCGCGCATCGACGGGATGATGCAGAAGCTGCAGCGGTGGTTGCAGCCTTCCGAGATCTTCAGGTAGGCGTAGTGTTTCGGGGTCAGCTTGACGCCCTGCGACGGCACCAGGTCGAAGAACGGCTCGTGCGGCTTGGGCAGGTGCAGGTGGACCGAATCCATCACCTCGGCCAGCGCGTGGGGGCCGGTTACGGCCAGCACCTTCGGGTGCACCTTCATGATGATATCGTCGCCGGCCGCATCCTTTTTGGCGCCGAGGCAGCCGGTGACGATCACCTTGCCGTTTTCCGCCAGCGCCTCGCCGATCGCGTCGAGCGACTCCTGCACAGCGGCGTCGATGAAGCCGCAGGTATTGACGATGACCAGGTCGGCGCCGGCGTAGGACTTGGCGGTTTCGTAGCCTTCGGCGCGCAACTGGGTCAGGATCTGTTCCGAGTCGACCAGGGCTTTCGGGCAACCGAGCGACACGAAGCCGACCTTGGGAGCGGCGACGGGCGCGGAGACGAGGGAAGCGGAGATGGCGGGAACGGGGATGCGGCGAAGTTCGGACATGGTATGGGGAGGGACGCAGGCAGGCTAATCGTCCATTGTACCGCGTCAGCCCCCTGCATGGCAAAACGGGGTCAGACCGGGGTCAGAGCTAGGTCTGACCCCGGTCTGCCCCCTAGGCCGGCTATTTCTTGTCGACGGGTGGAAACGGGAAGGCGCCGAAAATGCTCTTGCTCTGGCTTTGCATCTGCTCCTGCATCTGCACGAACAGGTTCTTGCTCTGGTCGATGTAGTTGTTCATCATCCCTTGCATCATCGGTCCCTGCACATTCATGAACTGGGTCCACATTTCCGGACTGAAGGTCTTGCCTTCGAAGGTGCCGGTGGCGCCAGTCGTGAACTTGTTCTGGATGTCGGTGAACGCCTGGACATTCTTTTCGAGGTAGGAACCCATCATGCCCTGCATCGCATGGCCGTAGTATCGGATGATCTGCGACAGCACCACGCTCGAGAACATCGGCGCGCCGTTCGCTTCTTCCTCCAGGATGATCTGCAGCAGGATGCTGCGGGTCAGGTCCTCGCTCGACTTGGCGTCGACGACCGTGAATTCGTCGGCGTCGAGCACCAGCTGCTTTACGTCCGTCAACGTGATGTACGAGCTTGTCTGCGTATCGTACAGGCGACGGTTGGGATATTTCTTGATCAGGCGTTCAGTACTTTTTTTTGCACTACTCATCTCAAGTTCCACTTATTGCGCCGCAGCGCTTTCTAGAAAAAAAGCGGGCGACTGCCCGCTCATGACAAGCCTACGCTTTACATTATAGGTTCGATATTCGTCAAAATACCATGTTAGGCGCCGCGCTGCAGCTTTTATTGCAGCGCAACCTAAGTTAAATACACGGCAACAACCATTGCCGTGCTCCACCACGCGTCAGTCCGCGCGCACCTTGACGTAGCGGCCCGGCGCCGGTTCGATCGGCGGATACTGCTTGTTGCCAAGCTTGCTACGAGGCTTGACATCCTTGCCACCATGCTCGGCCAGGAAGGCGGTCCACTCGCTCCACCAACTGCCCTTGTGCTCAGTCGCCCCGCCGAACCAGCCTTGCGCGTCCGGCGCCAGGGCCGCCTTGCCCTTCGGCTTGGCGTCGTTGGTCCAGTAGCTGCGCTTGCCTTTCGAGGCCGGATTGATTACGCCGGCAATATGGCCGGATGCGCCGAGCACGAATCGGTTGTTGTTCGGCTTGCCCGGATTGAGCAGCCCCATCGACTTGAACGCGGCATCCCACGGCACGATGTGGTCTTCGCGCGAGCCGTAGATGAAGACAGGCGCATCGATCGCGCCGAGGTCGACCTTCGCGCCCGCGGTGTTGAGCACGCCCGGCTCGCGCAGCTTGTTCTCCAGGTACATGTTGCGCAGGTAGAAGCAGAACATCGGCCCCGGCAGGTTGGTGCTGTCGGAATTCCAGTACAGCAGGTCGAACGGCGGCGGCTCCTTGCCCTTGAGGTAGTTCGATTGCACGTAATTCCACACCAGGTCGTTCGGCCGCAGCGACGAGAACGTCGTCGCCAGGTCGCGCCCCGGCATCAGGCCGCCGTTGGCCAGGCTCTTTTCGCGCTGCGCCACCTGGNNCGCAACATTGATCGCCTCGATCGCCCCCCTTTCGACGTAATCGTCCCAGGTCACGTTGTCCAGCGCCTGGTCCGGATTGCGCCACGACACCAGGAACACGGTATTGCCTTGCTCGACCGCGTAACGCACCACCGAATTTTCAGGCTGCAGGTCGAGGATGTAGAACTTGTTGATGCAAGGCGGAACCATCACCAAAGGAATGGCATGCACGGTCGCGCTCGTCGGCGCGTACTGGATCAACTGAAACAGTTCGTTTTCGTACACCACCTGGCCCGGCGCGGTGGCGACGTTGCGGCCGACTTCGAAGGCGGACTCGTCCGACAACGAGATGCGCCCTTTCTGCATGTCCGCCAGCATGTTGGCCAGGCCCTTGGTCAGGCTTTCGCCCTTGGTCTCGATCAGCTTTTGCTGGGCTTCGGGATTGGTCGCGAGGAAGTTTGCCGGCGACATTGCGTCAACCACTTGTTGCACCGCAAAGCGGATCTTCTGCTGTTCGCGCTGCGGCGCCTCGACCGCATCGGCCAGCGCGGTCAGGAAATGCGAGTTGAGCAGGTAGGACGCGGCGCTGAAGGCGGACAAGGGACTGGCCTGCCATTCCGGCGCGGCAAAACGGCGGTCGTTCAGCACCGGCGTTTTCATCGTCGCCATGTCCTGCCATAATGCAGCGGCTTTTTGCAGGTAGTCGTTCTTGATCGATTCCAGCGCCGCCGGACTGATGTTGGCGCCGACTTCCTTCAGGATGCCGGCCAGGGGATTGGCATTCGGCTCTGGAAACTTCATCCAGGACTGCCAGTTGGCGGAATCGGCAAACTGCGACATCCAGGCGCCAGCCATTACTTGGGGATCAGGCTTGTTCATGTTTTGGTCCATTGATTACAATTGCGGTTTCTGCCGAAGGAAATGTATGTGGATCGTCGCCGTTGCTTGGATTTACGTGGTCGGGCTGATGGCTATCACCGAGCCTAACCTCGTAGCTGGAATTATGACTTTTTTTGGCTATTGCGTGTTGCCATTATCCATACTGTATTACCTGGCCGGCTCGAAACGCCGGCGCCTGCGCAACGAGGAAGCAGCGCGCCAACGCGCCGCCGCCAGCGAGGACAGCGCCGATTAGCCCTGTTTCAGCCAGATGAGGCTGGCCTGCCGGCCGGTCACGCCATCACGCCGGTACGAGTATAAACGGTCGCGTTCGGTGGCCGTGCAACGGTTCCCACCCCACACCCGCGTCACGCCGTCGCGCGCCAGCAGCAAGCGCGCCAGTGCGTTCATGTCGGCAAGGTACTTGCCGGGCCTGCCTTCGAACGGCGCAAAGGCCTCCCTCACCTGCTCCGCCCCGGCGCCGCCGCGCACAGCGGCCAGAAAGCTGTCCCGCACGTCCGGTCCCACTTCGAATTGCGCCGGGCCGATTGCGGGACCCAGCCACGCGGTGATCTCGCCGGCGCCGGCGGCGCGCATCGCGGCCACCGTTTCACCCAGCACGCCGGCCGCCAATCCGCGCCAGCCGGCATGCGCCGCGCCGACCACGGTGCCGGCCAGGTCGGCGAACAGCACCGGCAGGCAGTCGGCGGTCAGCACCGCGCAGACCACGCCGGGACTGGTCGCGATGCTGGCGTCGGCCACCCGCACCGGCTGACCCGGCTGGACGCTGGCCGCGTCCACTACCGCGATGCCGTGCACCTGCGAAATCCAGGCCGGCGCACCGGGCAGCAAGGAGCGCACGGCGGCGCGGTTGCGCCGCACCGCCTCGGGCGCGTCGCCAACGTGCAGGCCCAGGTTGAGCCCGCCCCCTCGGGCGCCGTCGCCGTACGGGCCGATGCTCGAGCCGCCGCGCCGGGTGCTGGCCAGCGCGCCGACATTGGCGGGCGCGTCGGGCCAGTCCGGCGTGATCAGTTCGGGGCCTGCCATGGCACCAGGTCCGGCTCGGCGATGCCGGCGCGGGCGATCAGTTCGGCGAAGTCGTCCGCCAGCGGCACGATCCACTCGCAGTCCTCGCCGGTGGCGGGATGCACCAGCCCGAGCCGGCGCGCCTGCAGCGCCTGGCGCGGGAACACCGGCGCCAGGTGCTGCTTGCCGTACACCGAGTCGCCGACCAGCGCAAAGCCGATGGACAGCATGTGCACGCGGATCTGGTGGGTACGCCCGGTTTCCAGCTGGCACTGGACCAGGCTGACCGGACGGCGGTCCAGCAGCCCGCTGGCGATGCGCTGGAAGTGCGTGATCGCCGGCTTGGCCGAGAAATTGGTCGATACCGCCATCTTGACGCGGTCTTTCGGATGGCGCCCCATCGACGCGTCGATGGTGCCGCTGGCGTGCGGCGTGCCCCACACCAGCGCAAAATACTCACGCTTGACGCTGCGCGCCGCCAGCTGGCGCACCAGGTCGGTTTGCGCGGCCAGCGTCTTGCCGACCACCATCAGGCCGCTGGTATCCTTGTCCAGCCGATGCACGATGCCGGCGCGCGGCACGCCGGCCAGTTGCGGCGCGTGGTGCAGCAGGCCGTTGAGCAAGGTGCCCGACCAGTTGCCGGCGCCNNGGGGTGTAGGCGGCGTCTTCCGGTGCGCTTTGCGGTTCGATCACCACCGTTTCGTCGCCATACGCGGTATCCTTGCCGCGCGCCGGCTTGCCGTCGACCATCACGTGGCCGGCGTCGAACCAGAGTTGCAGGCGACTGCGCGAAAATTGCGGGACCAGCCCGGCGATCACCTTGTCGAGGCGGTGGCCGCAGGCGTCGGGGGTCAGTGCGAGGGTGATCGGGGTCAGGTCGATGCCGTTTGCGAGCGGCGCGAATTCGGCGTCGATCTCGTCGTCAAAATCAGGGTCTAAAGGTAAATCCGCCGAATTCGGCGTTGGAGTTAATATCACAGCAGTCCCATCGGCTATAATCAGCCTTTCGTTGAATCTCGGTAAATACTCTCTTGCAAAAAGTCATGCAAAAAAAATTATCTCTGTTTGTTGCTTCGTGTGTTCTGCTAGGTTTGTCTGCTTGCAGCTTATTGCCGGAAAAAGCCGACGAGACCAAAAACTGGTCGGTTACGAAATTATACGCTGAGGCGCGCGAGGAGATGAGTGGCGGCCACTACGAGGCGGCCATCAAGCTGTTCGAGCGGCTCGAGTCGAACTATCCGTTCGGCCCCTACGCCGCCCAGGCGCAGATGGAAATTGCGTACGCCCACTACAAGACGCAGGACCAGGCCCAGGCGCTGGCGGCGGTCGAGCGTTTCATCAAGCTGCACCCGAACCACGCCGCGGTCGACTACATGTACTACCTGCGCGGCCTGATCAGCTTCAACGACCAGATCGGCTTCCTGAGCGCGATCTATTCGCAGGACCCGACCGAGCGCGACCCGAAGGCGACGCGCGAATCGTTCGCCGCGTTCAAGGCGCTGGTCGACAAGTTTCCGGACAGTAAATACGCACCGGATTCGATCGCCCGCATGAAGTACCTGGTCAACGCGATGGCGCAGTACGAAGTGCACGTGGCCAATTACTACTACCGGCGCGGCGCCTTCCTGGCAGCCCTGAACCGGGCCCAGGGCGCGGTCACCGACTACAGCGATGCGCCGGCGACCGAAGAAGCGCTGTTCCTGATGATCCGCTGCTACGACAAGATGGGCAACCTCGACCTGCGCGACGATACCCAGCGCGTGTTNNGGTGGAATTTCTGGTCGAAGAAGACCGACTAATTCGTCGTCCTCGCGTTCGCGAGGACGACCTGTCAAGCCTCGATCTTGCGGCGGAACACCCAGCTGGTGTCGGTGGAGTCGCGCTTGCTGAACGCATAGCCGTCGACCTTGAACTTCTTCAGCTTTTCCGGATCGGTGATCCCCTTCTCGGCCGCGTAGCGCGCCATCATGCCGCGCGCGCGCTTGGCGAAGAACGAAATGATCTTGTACTTGCCGTTCTTCCAGTCCTCGAACACGGGGCTGATCACCGGCACCGGCAACAGCTTCGGCCTGACCGACTTGAAATATTCTTCCGAGGCGAGATTGACCAGCGCGGCGGCCCCATTCGCTTCGATCGCTTCGTTGAGCCTGGCAGTCACGCTGTCGCCCCAGAACCCGTACAAGTCCTTCGCGTCGTCGGTCGCCAGGCGGGTGCCCATTTCGAGCCGGTGCGGATGGATCAGGTCGAACGGGCGCAGCACGCCGTACAGCCCCGACAGGATGCGCAGGTGGGCCTGCGCGTAGCCGAGCTGTTTCGGCTTGAGCGAACGGGCGTCGAAGCCGGCGTAGACGTCGCCGTTGAAGGCCATGATGGCCTGGCGCGCATCGGCCGGGCCGGCGCTCCAGGTCGCGTAGCGCGCCACGTTGAGCGAGGCCAGCGTGTCCGACAGGCTCATCAGGCCGGCCAACTGGGCGGGCGAGTAGCCGCGCAGCACGTCGATCAGCGCGCCGGAGCGTTCCAGCATGGCCGGCGTGGTGGCCAGTTTCGTGGTGGGGCGGGTTTCAAAGTCGAGGGATTTGGCAGGCGACAAGACAATCAGCATAAGATTCGATCAACATCCAACAAATAGAATTGCCGACATGATACCCGTACCAGCCGAACGCATCGTCATCGATACCAATGTTTGCCTCGACCTGCTGGTGTTCCACGACCCGCGCTGGGCCAGCCTGCTCGCCGCGCTCGAAAGCGGCGCGGTCGAAGCGGTCACGCGCGCCGACTGCCGCGACGAATACAACGTGGTGCTGCACTATAAGCACCTGCCGCTCGACGACGGCAGCCGTCCGCTGGCGGCGGCGCGCTTCGATGCGCTGGTCAAGGTGGTGGCGCCGGCGGCCAGCCTGGTGCGGCTGCCGGTATGCACCGACCGCGACGACCAGAAATTCCTGGAGGTGGCGCGCGACGCCGGCGCTGCGGTCCTGATCACCAAGGACAAGGCGCTGCTCAANNTCAAGGCGCGCGCCGAAGCTGCGCTAGAATAGGCAAACCAACAATTTCGCCGCACACCTCATGACGACACCCGTACTTCGCACCAGGCTGCCCGCGGTCGGCACCACGGTGTTCACCCGCATGTCGGCGCTGGCCAACTTGCATGGCGCCGTCAACCTCGGCCAGGGTTTCCCCGATTTCGCCTGCGACCCGGCCTTGCCCGAGATGGTGTCGGACGCCATGCGCGCCGGCCACAACCAGTATCCGATGATGGCCGGCGTGGCGCCGCTGCGCGAAGCGGTGGCCGCCAAGATCGCCANNGCCGGCCATCGCGCTGGCCGGCGGCGTCGCGGTGCCGGTGGCGATGCAGGTCGGCGAACAGGGCTACAGCGTGCCGTGGGACAAGCTCGCCGCCGCGGTGAGTCCGCGCACCCGGCTGATCGTCATCAATTCGCCGCACAACCCGACCGGCTCGGTGCTGCGGCGCACCGATATCGACGCCCTGGCGGCCATCGTGCGCGGCACCGGGATCCTGATCCTGTCCGACGAGGTCTACGAGCACATGGTCTACGACGGCGCCCGGCACGAGTCGCTGTGCCGCCATCCGGAACTGGCCGAGCGCGCCTTCGTCGTCTCGAGCTTCGGCAAGACCTACCATGTGACCGGCTGGAAGATCGGCTACGTGGCCGCCCCGGCGACGCTCAGCGCCGAGTTCCGCAAGGTGCACCAGTACAAGGTGTTCACCGTGAATACGCCGATGCAGCACGGCGTCGCCAGCTACATGGCCGATCCGGCGCCCTACCTCGGCCTGCCGGCGTTCTACCAGCGCAAGCGCGACCTGTTCCGCGCCGGCCTCGCGGCCAGTCGCTTCAGCCTGCTGCCGGCCGACGGCACCTATTTCCAGTGCGTCCGCTACGCTGCTATTTCGCCGCTGCCGGAGGCGCAGTTCGCCGAATGGCTGACGCGCGAAGTGAAGGTCGCCGCGATCCCGGTCTCGGCGTTCTACGCCGACGCCACCGAATCGGGCATCGTGCGCTTCTGCTTCGCGAAACAGGACGACACGCTGGCGCTTGCTTTGGCACGGCTGGCGAAGCTCTGAATGACGACCTTCACTGCTCCCGGCTCGGTGCTGCACAGCCTGAACCTGGCCACCAGCCAGCTCGACCGGATGCTGGCGGGCCTGGGCGCCTACAGCGACGCCGATCCCGGCGTGCGCCAGATCGCGCACGACGTGGCGACCGCAACCGCGCGCGCGCCTGACGTCGCCATCGCCTGCATCCTGCTGAACCAGATCGCCGGGCGTTACGCGGTGCGCCACTGCGTCGACACCGCGATCCTCGCGTGCGTGGTCGCGCGCGCGATGGGCAAACCGCCGCTCGAGGTGATGACCATCGCTGCCGCCGCGCTGACCATGAACGCCGGCATGATGCGCGAGATCGAAAGTTTCCAGGACAAGGCTGCGCTGACCAGCGCCGAACGCGCCGTGGTGCGCAGCCATCCGGGCGAAAGCGCGCACCTGCTGCGCTGCGCCGGCGTCAGCGACGCGGAGTGGATCGGCTGCGTCATGCAGCACCATGAAAACCACGACGGCAGCGGCTATCCCGACGGCCGGCGGCAAGGGGAAATCGCGCTCAACGCCAAGCTGATCGGGCTGGCCGACCGCTACTGCGCCTGCGTGTCGGCGCGCAATTACCGCCGTTCGATGCTGCCGCCGGCCGGGTTGGACAAACTGCTCGCCGACGCCGGCAACGACCCGGCCCTCACCCGCCAGTTCGCCGATGCGCTGGGGCCGTATCCGCCGGGCACGCTGGTGCGCCTGGCGAGCGGCGAGGTCGGGGTGGTGGCCGGACGCGACGGCGCGGCGCTGCTGGTGCACGCGCTGCGCGGCGCCGGAGGCGAGCCGATGTCCCTGGTGCGCCGCACCGACCTGCCGGAATACGCGATCGACGCCGCGCTGCACGAGGACGACGCACGGCTGCGTTTCAGCATGAAGGCGGTCTGGGGCGAACTGGCCGCGCTGTAGTCGTTTGCATATCAGCGCCCAAGCTGTTGCAGCTTGCGCTCGACAAAGGCCTGCAGTTCGGGCGACAGGCTGGACGAAGAGCTGGCCTTCTGGAACGCGTCGATTGCCTCCGCATGGCGCTTCTCCGCCAGCAGCGAAATGCCCAAGCCCATGAGCCAGACCGCGTTGCCGCCGTTGGCGCGCAACGCCGCGTGGTATTGCTCGGCGGCTTCGCGGTGGCGTTGCTGGCGTTGCAGCGAGCCTGCCAGAAAGGCATGGTACTCGCCATTGCCGGTGGCGTAGGGCAAGGTGCGCAGCAAGGTGTCGATACCGGAGCCGCCCCGTTCGATCTGCAGGCGCGCCAGCAGCATTGCCATGGCCGGCTGGCGCGGCTCGGCGCCCAATGCCTGCTGCAACTGGCGCATCGCCTCGTCCGGCCGCCGGTTTTCGATCAGCAGGCCGACCAGGGTCTGGCGCGCAGCTTCGTGGCGCGGCTCGACCTGCAAGGCCTGTTCGAGCCCGGCGATGGCGTCGCCGGTGCGGCCTTCCTGCAAGGTCGCCAGCGCGCGTCGGTACTCGGTCTCGGCGCGCTGCTGGCTGCTCAGGTTGCGCGGGCTCGCTTCCGCGGTGACGGCCTTGACCGGCTTGGCAAACTTTTCGGCATCGGCTTGCTCCGCCGCCAGGCGCAGCTTCTCTTCGGCTTGTTCCTTGCGTGGCTCCCGGCGTATTTCCTTCGCGCCCGGCTTGGCCTCGGCCCGGCGCGGAGCCGGCGCTTCCACCGCTTCAGCCGGCTCGGCCTCGGGCGCGGGGATCAGCGGGGCCACGGTCGCGGCAATCGCGGCGGCCGGCGGCTTAGGAGCCAGCAGCACGGTCTTGACCGGCACGGTCGGCGTCGGCGCGGCGGCCGCGGCAACCGCACGCGGCACGCGCAGCGCGCGCCAGCCGAAGTAGCCTGCCGTCGCGAGCGCGGCCAGCAACAGCACTGCGCCGCCGGCCAGCATCAGCGCCGGCCGGCGCTCTTCGCGCGGCACCGGCATGACGTTCGTTAGCGCTGCGGTTCCGCCTTGCGCGGTGCCGCGCGCGTCGAGGTCCTGCAGCATCTTGTTAATCAGGCTCATCTGATCAGCGCCCAGGTCACGCCCGCCGCCGCGGCCAGGGTCGAGGCGGCGGCCAGCCACGGCCACACGCGGCGCCGCACCGGCAAGGTATCGCGCGCGGCGTCGGCGATGTGGCGCCGGCTGACCTGCTGCTTGCCCTGCCCGTAGGCCATCATCAGCGACTTGTGCGCAAGGATGTTGACCAGCCGCGGAATGCCGCCGCTGGCGGAAAACAGCTTGCCGACCGCGCCCCGGCTGAACAGGCGCGAACCGCCGAAGCCGGCGATCCGCAGGCGGTGCGCCAGGTAGAACTCAAGGTCGTCGCGGCGCAGCGGCCCCAGGTGGTAGTGGAAGGTAATCCGCTGCGCGAGCTGGCGGATCGCGTCGAGTTCGAGCTTGCGGTTGAGCTCGGGCTGGCCGAACAGGACGATCTGCAGCAGCTTGCGCTTCTGGGTTTCGAGGTTGGTCAGCAGGCGCAAGGCTTCCAGGCTTTCCACCGGGATCGCCTGCGCTTCGTCCAGGCACAGCAGCACGCGCTTGCCCTGCGCCGCCAGCCCGATCAAGCGGTGCGTGATGGCCTTGAGCAGGCGGTGCTGGTCGACGTCTTTCTCGAGCGCGATCTCGAGCTCGTCGGCCAGCGCGAGCATCAGCGTGCGCGGCTCGAGGTAGGGATTGGGGATGTAGGCGGTGACGAAGCCGTCGCCCAGGGTGGCCATGAACTTGCGGCAAAGCAGCGTCTTGCCGGTGCCGACTTCGCCGGTGATCTTGATGAAGCCTTCGCCGTTGCGTGCGGCGACCAGCAAGGTGTTGAGCGCCTCCTGCGAATGCGCGCTGCTGAAGAAGAAGCTGGTGTCCGGGGTGATGCTGAACGGCAGTTCGCGCAAGCCGAAATGGGCCTTGTACATTTAGTTGCGCCCCCGGCCGCGCGGATCGAGATCCTGGATGCGGCGGCTGGTGTCGAGCAGGTCCTCGTTCCAGCTGCTGGCGCCCTCGACGATGGTCGGCTTGATCAGCACCACCAGTTCGCGCTTCTGGTTGACGTGGCCGCGGTTGCCGAACAGCGCGCCGATCACCGGCAGGCTGCCGGCGCCGGGAAGCTGGGAGCGGTCGGCGGTCGACGACTGGCGCATCAGGCCGCCGATGGCGACCACTTTGCCGTTCTGGCCGCGCACCATGCTGTCGATCTCCGACGTGGACGAGGCAGCCAGCGGCAAGGTGAAATTGCCCACGCTGCCCAGGTTGATTCCCTTGCTCACCGTGGTCACCTGGCTGACCGAAGGATGCACATGCAGCAGGATGTTGCCCTTGCCGTCGATCTGCGGCGTCACGTCCAGCACCACGCCCGAAAAGAACGGGGTCAGGGTCACGCTTGGCGAAGTGGTGTTGCCGGCCGCGCTGGTGTTGGTGGTGGTGGTCACGCCGGTGACGTAGAACTCGTCGGTGCCGATCTTGAGCACGGCCTTTTCGTTGTTCATCGCGGCCACGCGCGGGCTCGACAGCACATGGACCGTGCCCTGCGACTCGAGGAAGGAAATCAGCGCGGCGAAATTACTGGTCTGGAACGCCAGGCCGAACAGCGAATTGGCCGCGTCGGCCGCGTTCGACAGCGAGAAGCCGGTTTCGGACGACAGGCCGCCGCCGTTCTTGATCAACGGCGCCTGGCCGGGCGGCAGCCCCACCGGCAAGCGCGCCAGCGAGGTGCCCGGCGACAGGAAGCCCAGCGAGCCGCGCGAATTATTGTTCGCGCCGAATGCGGCCCAGTTGATGCCGCTCTGGAAGCTGTCGTTCAGTTCGACTTCGAGGATCTTCGCTTCCAGGATCACCTGGCGGTCCACCGACAGCTGGGTCGCCTTCAGGTACATGTCGACGTTGCGCAGTTCATCGGGCATCGCGCGCACCACCAGCACGCCGGACTGCGGGCTGATCACCACGCTGCGCCCGCCGTCCTTGCCAGCCGTGCCGACGATCGCTTCCAGCGCCGCCTTCAGCTCGCCCCAGAAATCGCTGGTCGAACTGGTGCTGACGTTGCTGCTGTCGGCCTGGGTGCTGCGCCCGCCCGTGGTCTGCTCGTTGCCCTGGTTGTTCTGGCCGCCGTTCTGGCCGCCCTGCCCCGTGCTGTTCGATACCGAGGTCGAAGACACGCGCAGGTTCGAGGCGCCCTTGCGGCTGCCGATCAGGTAGTTCACCTGGAACATGCGGGTCTGCATGGTCAGCGGCTTGATCGAGATCCGGCTGCCGTCGACCCGGTAGTCGTAGCCGTACATTTCGCGCACCGCGTCGAGCGTCTCGATCAGGGTGACGTCCTTCAGGTTGGCGGTGATGGTGCCCGTCACGTCCGGATGGACCAGCATGTTGTAGCGGGTGCCGGCCACGATCGATTGGAAGAACTGCGGCGCCGCCACGTTGTTGAACGAGACGTTGAAGCGCTCTTCGAGCGCCAGCCGGGCCTTCGGCAACTGGTCCGCCAGCGCCGAGACCGGCGGCAACAGCGCGTTCGAGACCGCATCGTCGGCCGCCGCGGGCCCCGCCTGGCGCGCGGCGGCCGCCGCCATTTGCGCGCTGATGGCATCGTAGGTGTCGCGCTTCGGGGTCGCGCTGCCGCATCCGCCCAGGCTGGCCGCCGCCGTGGCAACGGCCGCTATCAACAGGTATTTGTGCATGCTGTGGCTTGTCTTTCTCATGAGCGGATCATCGTGGCGCGGCCGGGACGGCCTTCTGGCCGGCGGCCGCAAACAGTTTCAGGACCTGCCGCTCGCGCCCGCGCAACAGTTCGACTTCGGTTTCGGTCATCCGTACCAGCACCGCGCCGCGGAAGGCGCCTCCCAGCGCTACCGTTTCGCCATCGATCACCGCGACCCGGCGCCCGCCGGCATTGCGACCGATCAGCACCGACTGCAACACCGGCCCGGCCGGCGCGGCGGCGGCGCCGGCCAGCGCGCCCGCCTGCCCCTTCACCATCTGCGGCGGCGGGCGGGTCGGGTCCTGCAGCGCCTGGGCGTGGGCCTGGCCCGCGCAAAGCGCGCAGGCGGCCAGCATCGAGGCAAGAATGCTCGGTTTCACAGCTTTATCCATTTCCGGTCGAGGCTCAGCGTATACAAGGTGAGCGTCAGGCGCGCGTTCGGGTATTCCTCGACGCCGAGCTCGGCGCGGCCCCAGAACAGCTGGGTCGGCATCGCTTCCAGCGCGACCATGTAGTTGACCATGTCGAGGTAATTGCCGCGCACCGACAACTCCACGCCGTGACGGAACAACAGTTCGCTCGGCGCGGCGCCGTCGCCGACCGGGCCGGCCGGCAAGGTCTTCAACGACAGCAGCTGCAGCCGGCCGTTCGCTTTCAGGATGGTCTCGAGCAGCGGTGCGATGCGTTCCGGCGCGACCAGCCCGGCCTGCATCGCGCGCAGCTTGGTCCCCATCTGCGCGTTTTCGGCGCCCAGCGCGCCCAGCCTGGTGCGCGCGTCGGCGTCCGGATCGAGCGCATAGGCCTGCAGCTTCTGGCCGATTTCGCGGTCGATGCCGCCGATGTTGTCCTGCTGCTGGACAAGCTGGGCGCGCAGCACTTTCTGCCTGGCCATCAGCGGGTTCAGGAACGCGGCGTACAGCAGGAACACGATCGACGCCGCCGCGGCCGCGAACAGCATGGCGCGCTCGCGCAAGGTCAGCGCGTCGATCCTGCCGGCAAGGGCTTGAAGGCGCGGCATCATTTGGCGGGCTCCGCGGGCGCGGACTCGAGGCTGAACTCGACGAACTGCGCCGGCGCCGCGCCATCCTTTGCGGCGGCCTGGCTGATCTTCAGGCTGCCGAAGGCCTTGCCGCGCATCACCTGTTCGTGCGTGAGGCGGCCCAGGTAGGCCGGCACCAGCGCCGCATCGAGCGCCCTGCCCTGCACCGCCAGCTCGTTGCCGGCGCCGCCCACCGACACTCCGGTCAGCCACATGCCGTTGAGGTTCTGGCGCGCCAGCGCCTTGAAATATTCGGCGTAGCCCTGAGTATTGCCCAGCTCGCCGCGCTCGAGCACGCCGGCTGCGTCGCGCAGCGCCTTGGTGTGCGCTTCGGCCTGCGCCAGCTGCGCCTCCAGCGCGGCGCTCTTCTGGCGCGGCGCGAATTCGGCCTTGACCTTGGCCAGGCGCTGCTCGCTCTGGGCCAGCCGGGCGCCGCCGTTGTTGGCTTCCTGCTCCAGCACGGCGACGTTTTGGCGCGCGTAGAACGCCATCGCCAGCGCGCCGGCCATCAGCACGCCGAGCGCCTGCCCCATCGCGACGGCGGTAAATACCTTCTTCTGCTTCAGGAAGACCGGATTGAAGAGGTTGATCTGCTGGCTCACAGCACCGTCTCCTCATGCCGCAGCGCCGCGCCGAGCGCGAGGAAAAACCGCTGCTGTCCGGCCGCGCCGGCAAGTTCGGGGGCCTGGCCCAGCTCGAGCACGTCGGCCAGGTCCATGCTCGCGACCGGTGTGTACAGCTGACTGGACAGGTATTCTTCCAGCCCGGTGGCGCCGGTCGGCGCGAGCACCAGGCTCGATACGTTGATGAAGTGGAACTGGCGGTCGAAATGGTCCAGCGAGCGCTGCACTTCGAGGGTGATCTTGTCGAAGCTGGCGTGCTTGCTGTCGTGGTCGGGTTCGAGCAGCTGGGCCAGCGTGACCTCGATCCGGCGCGAGAGATACAGTTCGCCGCCATGGGTGACCGTCAGCAGGCCGCCGTCCTCATTGAACGAGAGCATCGCCACGCCGCGCCCGTCCGGCTCGATCAGGGCCGAGATGTTCCTCTGCGCCATTTCGGGAATGTCGATCACGGTCAGGTCGATCTTCGCCGCGGCAAACAGGCCCTGGCGCTGTTCGATGACGCGGTTGCGAGCCGCCACCGCGAACAGGCTGTGGCTGGTGCGCACCGCGGCGCCCTTGTCGACCGGGATGTCGAGCACGTCGATGGTGGCGTCGTCGACGTGAAAGTCGAGCATGTCCTTCAGGCGCCAGCGCACCGCGGTCTTGAGCTCATCGACCGGCACGCTGGGCGCGTCGACCGAGAACAGCTGGTATTCGCCGCCGCCGAGCACGGTGAGGCACTGGTACTTGCCTGCCTGCAACTCGCGGCCGATCTTCTCGAGCGCTTCCCCGGCCGCGAAGAAATTGACTGCTTCGACCGCAGGTTTTCCTTCACCGCTTCGGCGCACGCTGGCCGCGGCGATCCCGTCGCCGGCGAAAGCGAAAGCCAGCCAACGGTCATTTTTCTTTGCTTTTTTAAAAAAACGCATGGCGACGATCAAGGATGATTAGCGACTTGATGAAGATCGCGCGGTAGATAGTTGATTATATTCAAGTTTTGCCCCAATGCGATGCCAATTTTGCATCACGGAAAAAATAATTGCCGTTTGGCCTTGCCGGCGCGGCAAATCCGTTGCACCTGAACGTCAATACATTTCACGCAGGTAAATAAAGGGGCTTTTGTACACCCCGAACACGGCGCGCCCGACGCTGCTCGGCAGCCAGGCCGGATTGTTCATCTGAAACTCCGCGCTGCCGTCGTTGCCCACGCCCGGCGCGCGCAGCCAGAACGTAGCGACCCCGTTCTTCATGGAGAACGCGCTGTCCGCTGTGACCTGGAGCACGGTGATGCTGCAAATCGGGCCCAGCTTCTTGCGGCAATTGTCGAAGGCGATGCCGCCGCTCCGGACAACCGACAGGTTATCGGTGGCGCTGGTTTCCCAGCGCCCGGCCGCGGTCCAGTACTGCGCTTCGGCCCGGATCGGCATCTTCATCAATTCCGATCCGTGCGGGTTGTCGAGCCCGAGCCGGCCGCTGACGATTGTCACGCCGCCCTCCACCGTCGCGGCGGCACGCAGCGAACTGACCACCACGGCGCCGCCGGCGACGTTTTCGTCGGCGCTGGCGCGCAGGTAGATGGGAGTCGGCGCGCTCCAGTTGCGCGCACGCGGCGCGCTGTTGCTGAACGGCTGCGGCAAGGTATACACCGGTTGCGCGCGGATCGCCAGGTCCGGCCCCATCGACGCCGTCGCGATCAGGTTGGCCGACAGCACGCCGGCCGCCGGATTCTGCACGGCCCCGCCGGCCTGGCCGTAGGCGGACAGCGTGATCGGGCGCGCCAGCACGCCATTGTAATTTCGCAATAACACGCCCGCCGCGTTCAGCGGCTTGACCGTGACCGCGAACGCCTGGGCGGAATAGGCCGCACCGCCGACCGCGGCCGGACAGGCCATGTGCGGCAGGCACTGCATGGTGGTTGATACCACGGTGTCGAAATGGTCCGGATAGAAGCGGCCGACGGTGGTCGTGATGAACACGCCCGGCAGTCCGGCGCCGAGGTAATCGTTGTTGGCCAGTTTCGGCGTAAGGGCCAGGATGCCGGCCTCGTCGACCGAAAAGGCGGTCCCGGTGAACACGCCGCCGACGATCGCGGTGAAATCGCCGGCCAGCGCCGGCAGGTTGAGCATGGCCGCCTGCGCCGCCGCCTCGCCGCCGCGCATCCAGCCCAGCGACAGGCGCGCGCCCTCGTTGCCGAAGTTCGGCGCCACCGCCCCGGAGCTGGTCAGCGCCGCGGCCTTGACGGTGAATGCCTCGCTCACTTTGGCGAAGCCGTTGCCGGCGCCGCTCTTGGTCTGCGGATTGGCGAACCCGTCGGCGCTGCGGGTGACCGCGGTGATCGCCAGCGTAGCCGGCTTGACCACGAACGGCACCGCGCCAACGATGCGGTCGCCGGCGTCGCGCAGGAACAGCTCGACCTTGCCGACGTCGGCGTAGGCGAAACTGGCGTTGGCCGCGACCGAGGCGGCGCCGGCCTTGAACACCATGTCGGCCGCGGCCGACCATTGGCCGGCAAGCGGCGCCATCGCCGTGCCGCCAGGGGTGCACAACGGCAGCGCCAGGCCGGCGTAACTGGCGCTCACCCCCGCGCTGCTGGCCGGATTCACGCAGCGCAACGCAAAGCGCATCTTCACGGTGGAATCGGCGCTCGCGTTCACCTGGTTCGGCACGCCGCCCGCCAGCGCGGTGACGAA
>CXWL01110287.1_pt1 | contig 33468 bp, 31 predicted proteins | sample 590931 | NCBI WGS metagenome assembly CXWL01 (sample SAMEA3498368, study PRJEB10139) | groundwater metagenome | biome: water well; material: biofilm material | place: Germany | collected 2015-04-27
GTTCGACATCTCGACGCCGTAACGCATGCGCAGCACCTTCGCTTCGCGCGGGGTCAGCGAGTCCAGCACTTCCTTGATCACGTTGCGCATCGACGCGTGCAGCGCGGCGTCCAGCGGCGCCAGCGTGGTGTTGTCTTCGATGAAGTCGCCCAGCTGCGAATCGCCGTCCTCGCCCATCGGGGTTTCCATCGAAATCGGTTCCTTCGCGATCTTCATGATCTCGCGGACTTTATTCTCAGGCATCTCCATCTTCAGGGCCAGGGTCGCGAGATCCGGCTCGCTGCCGGTTTCCTGCATGATCTGGCGCGAGATGCGGTTCATCTTGTTGATCGTCTCGATCATGTGCACCGGCACGCGGATCGTGCGGGCCATGTCGGCGATCGAACGCGTGATCGCCTGGCGGATCCACCAGGTCGCGTACGTCGAGAATTTGTAGCCGCGGCGGTATTCGAACTTGTCAACCGCCTTCAGCAGGCCGATGTTACCTTCCTGGATCAGGTCGAGGAACTGCAGGCCGCGGTTGATGTACTTCTTCGCGATCGAGATCACCAGGCGCAGGTTAGCCACCGTCATTTCACGCTTGGCGTGGCGCGCGCGCTTTTCGCCGGCAGCCATCTGCTTGTTAATCTTGCGCAGGTCCGCCAGCGGCAGCGCCACGCGCGCCTGCAGGTCGATCATGCGCTGCTGGAGTTCCTTGATCGCCGGGACGTTACGGCTCAGTACAGTGCTGTACGGGTACGCGCAGTCGACTTCGCGGTCGACCCATGCCAGGTCAGTTTCGCTACCCGGGAAGACCTTGATGAAGTGCGCGCGCGGCATGCCGCAGCGGTCCACGCAAATGGCCAGTACGGCCTTTTCGATCTGGCGTACTTCGTCCATCTGGCCGCGCAGCGTGTCGCACAGCTTCTCGACGACCTTGGCGGTGAAGCGGATGCCCAGCAGCTCGTTCGAAATCACTTCCTGCGCCTTGACGTAGTTCTTGCTGCCGTAGCCCTCCTTCTCGAACGCCTTGGCCATCTTGTCGAACTGGTCTTCGATCAGGCCGAACTTCTCCAGCGCGCCCTTCTTCAGCTGCGCCAGCTGTTCGGTCGAGAAGCCGGCCGCGCCGCCATTGGCGTCGCCGTCTTCTTCTTCGTGTTCTTCTTCGTCTTCGTCGTCATCGGACGCGGCGGCATGCGGCGCCGGCGCCACGGGCGCGGAGCTTTCGTTCAGGTCGACGAAACCGTCGACGACTTCGTCGACCTTGATCTCGTCTTTGGCGATCTTGTGCGACAGCGCGATGATTTCGGCGATCGTCGTCGGGCAGGCCGAAATCGCCTGCACCATGTCTTTCAGGCCGCCTTCGATGCGCTTGGCGATTTCGATTTCGCCTTCGCGCGTCAGCAGCGCGACCGCGCCCATTTCACGCATGTACATACGGACCGGGTCGGTGGTGCGGCCGAAGTCCGAATCGACGGTCGACAGCGCGGTGGCGGCGGCCGCTTCGACCTCGTCGTCGCTGGTGGCGGTGGCGACCGTGTCTGTCAGCAGCATCATGTCGGCGTCAGGTGCGCGCTCGTAGACAGCAATGCCCATGTCGTTGAAGGTCGCGATGATGCCTTCGATCGCTTCCGGATCGATGATATTTTCGGGCAGCTGGTCGTTGATCTCGGCGTAGGTCAGGAAGCCGCGATCCTTACCCATGTTGATCAGGTTCTTGATCTGCTGGCGGCGGCGCTCGAGGTCAGCCTCGGAAGTCTTCTCATCGCCGCCCAGGATATTCGTCAGGCCGTTCTTGGCCTTGCGTTCCTTCGCCTTCGACACTGCCTTCAGTTCGGCGCGCTCGACCGCGTTCAGCGCCGCGACTTCGTCGTGCTCGGGCATGAATTCGCTCGGCTTGCGGCCGCGCCGGCCCGGTACTTTCACCGACGGCAGCAGGTAGCCGGAGGTGTCGATCGCGGCAAGCGTGGCCGCATCGCTGACCACCGATGCCGTGGTGTGGCTGATCACTGGCTCATCCACCTTCTTGACCGCGACCCGGATCTTGGTGGCCTTGGCGGCAGCCGGGGCAGCCGCGGCGGCTGCGGCAACCGGCGCGGCGGCAGGCGTGTCGACCACCAGTTCAGGCGTGGCCAGGCGCGAACGCTTGCGTACCACCACCGGCACTGCGCCCGCTTCGACCGGGGTCTCGGCGCCGGCTTCGCCAGCACCCACCGCCGCCAGGCGCGAGCCCTTTTTCACGACGGTCACCGGCGCCGCCGCTTCCGTTTCGAGGAAGTAGGAGGTCGCGGTTTTCGGGACGACCAGCTGCGCCGTTCCTTTGCGCGGGGCCTTGGTGGCGGTCAGTGTCAGTGTCTTGGCGGTGCTTTTCATTAAAACTCTCCAGTCGAGGCGTGCGGCATGCCTGCGAAGTCAATAATCCACCTGGGCCCGCAATGCGGACCCGATGGAACGTGAATTGGGATGACCCTAGCTAAGGGCGATACGGCTGGAATGCAAGCACCACCGTTCGCATTGGCGTCCGGGTGGTAAGGCGAAAGTCGATTGTGCGGTGATCAAAATGGCGCTGTGCATTACAAAACGAAAAAAAGCCCGCTGGCAAAAACGGGCTTGAATCTATTTTTCAGGGAAGAATAGAGGAGACAGGTGCTATTATGCCGCATAGCAACATATCACGATAATTGAATAACCAAATACCGGATATAAGCTTTTCGCATAGCTTCATGCGCCGCCCCGTTTCACCTTCCGGTGAACCCTGCGCAGCGTCAAGCCGTGCGCAAGGCAAGAGGCGGATGATACACGATTTCGCCCCGCCGCGCCCGCCTTCGTAGAGGGAGTTTGCCGAACTGTCAACAGCGTTCCACTGAGTTGTTGCCAATTTGGCCCATCACTTCCGAATGTGCGCGTGCTATCCTTCCGGTTCCAGCTCTTACAGTGAAGTCAATGAATCCAACACCCCTTGCAGTCGAGCCTGTGGAAACTTCCGCCCCAGCCGCCGCACCAGAACAAGCACCAGTCCCGGCCGCAGCGCCGCAAAGCGCCCGCAGCCTGCTCAAGCAGCTCCAGCAACAGTTCCCCGCGTTCCGTAATTGCCTGCCGCTGGCCATCGGCATCGACAAGCAGATCCTCGCGCGCATGCCCGAGGTGGACCGCAAAACCATGCGCGCCGCGCTTGGCATCCACACCGGGTCGCTGCGCTACCTGCGCGTCATGGAAAAAGCCACCCAGCGTTTCGACCTCGACGGCAACGCGGGCGACGACGTGACCGAGACCCACCGTGCCCACGCCAAGGAAGTGCTGCAGCAGCGCTTCAAGAAGGAAGCCGAGCGCAAGAAGGCCGAGCGCGACGCCGCCCAGGCCGAAGAAGCCAACCGCCTGCGCCAGGAGAAGCTGCAGCAGCTTGCCTCCAAGTTCTCCCGCAACGGTTAACCGGTCCTGATGACGACTGACCCGGAAGAACTTCTACCGCCGTACGAGGGCATCAAGCTGCACGAGGTCCGCATGGTCAGGTCCGAGCGCGACGCCGCCGAAGCACTGGCGGCGCTGCTCGCATCCGATGCGCTGGGCTTCGATACCGAATCCAAGCCGACCTTCGCCAAAGGCGAAGTCTCGACCGGCCCGCACCTGGTGCAGCTGGCGACCGACGAGGCGGCCTACCTGTTCCAGATTGGCGCCTCGCCCTCGGTCGATGTACTGCGCGCCGTGCTCGAATCGACCGCGATCCTGAAGGTCGGCTTCGGCCTCACTGACGACGTGCGGCGCCTGCGCAGCAAGCTCGGGATCGACGCGAACAATGTGCTCGACCTGTCGACCGCATTGCGCCGCGGCGAGCGCAATACGCTCGGCGCCAAGACCGCGGTCGCGCGGTTTTTCGGCCAGCGCCTGCAGAAGTCGAAAAAGATCACCACCACCAACTGGGCGATGCCGCGCCTGACCGAAAAGCAGATCCTGTACGCGGCCGACGACGCCCACGTCGCACTGCGCGTCTACCGCCGCTGGCGCCAGGACAGTTAAGCATGCGCGCCTGGGCCACCGTGCTGTTCATGGCCTGCGCCGCAGGGCCGGCTGCTGCTGAACGCCCCGCCACCCTGCCCGACACGATGGAACAGCGGGTGCTGGCCTGCACCAGCTGCCACGCCCGTCCCGACCGCAACGACGCTTTTTTCCCGCGCATCTCGGGCAAGCCAGCGGGCTACCTGTACAACCAGCTGGTCAACTTCAAGACCGGCGCCCGCCAGTTTCCGATGATGACCTATATGGTCAACCACCTGCCCGACGCCTACCTGCGCGAAATCGCAGCGCACTTCTCGCAGCAGCACCTGCCGCCCATCGCTACCGCCCAGGCGGCGCTGCCGGCAGCGGTGATGGAGCGCGGACGCATGCTGGCCATGCAGGGCGACCGCGCCATCGGCGTCCCGGCCTGCATCGCCTGCCACGGCAAGGCGCTGGCCGGTGTCGCACCCTCGATTCCCGGCCTGGTCGGCCTGCCGCGCGACTACGTCAACGCCCAGTTTGGCGCGTGGAAGAACAAGGTTCGGCGCGCCCATGCGCCCGACTGCATGGCAGACGTCGCGAACCGCCTTAGCCTTGCCGACGTGTCGGCCGTGTCGGGCTGGCTGGCAGCGCAGCCGGTGTTGCCGGCGGCGCGCCCCGACCCCGCCATCGCGCGGCCGCTGCCGATCGCCTGTGGCAGCGCAGCGGACAGCGCGCCATGAAAAAGATCGCCCTGATTGCGATCGCCGTCATCGCGGCCGCAGCCGCGGCGGTGGCCATCGCCTGGCCGCGCGAACAGTTCGTGCCCGCCAGTTCGCCGGAAGCATGGGCCGCGACACCCGCCAACATCGCGCGTGGCGCCTACCTCGCGCGGGCCGGCGACTGCATGGCATGCCACACGGCGCGTGGCGGCGCCGGGTATGCGGGAGGGCGCGCGATTGAAACCCCGTTCGGACGCATGGTGGCCCCGAACATCACGCCCGACAGCGACACCGGCATCGGCGCATGGAGCGCGGACGACTTCTGGAACGCGCTCCACAACGGCAAGTCGCGCGACGGCCGCCTGCTCTACCCTGCCTTCCCGTACACGAACTACACGCAGGTCACGCGCAGCGATTCGGATGCGCTGTTTGCCTTCATGCGCACGATCCCCGCGCACAAGCGCACGAGCGAACCGCACCAGCTGCGCTTTCCGTACAACCAGCAGCTGGCCCTGGCCGGCTGGCGCCTGCTGTATTTCAAGCCGGCCGTGTACCGACCAACGCCGTCACGCAGCCCCGAATGGAACCGCGGCGCCTACCTGGTCGAAGGCCTCGGCCACTGCGCGGCATGCCATAGCAGCCGCAATACCCTGGGCGCGCCGGGCGGCGCTCTGGCAGGCGGGCTGATTCCGGTGATTGGGTGGTATGCGCCGTCGCTGACATCCGATGCCGAAGCGGGCCTGGGAAAATGGGAGGTGCCGGAGATCGTCCAGCTGCTGCAGACCGGCGTATCGCCGCGCGCCACCGTGGTCGGGCCGATGGCCGAAGTGGTGCAGCAAAGCCTGCAGCACCTGTCCGGGCCGGACCTTGGCGCGATGGCCGTGTATTTGAAATCGCTGCCGCATACGCCGCTTGAAAAGCCGGAGATCGTCGTCGGGCCGGGATCGCAGCAGGTCATCGCGCTGGGCAAGCGGCTGTACGAGACGCACTGCATCGACTGCCACGGCGGCGATGGCAAGGGCCTGCCGCCCAACTATCCTCCGCTGGCGGGCAACCGGGCAGTGACGATGGACTCGCCGGTGAATGCGATCCGCAGTGTGATGAATGGCGGCTTTGCGCCGGGTACCGCGGGCAATCCGCGGCCGTATGGGATGCCGCCGTTTAGCCATGTGCTCAATGACGCCGAAGCGGCTTCGCTGGTGACCTACCTGCGCAGCAGCTGGGGCAATCGTGCCGCGCCGGTATCGAGCGGTGAAGTCAATCGCTACCGCGCGGTGCCGCTGGACTAAGCCTCCGGCGAAGGCTCTCAGTCGGCGTTTAACATCGCCGCGTAACAAGCATCGGCAAAGCCAATCCGGTCGGTCGTCGCATTGCGCGCGTCGGCCATGCTGATCATCTTCTCGCGCAGCAGGTACACCAGCGCCGAATTCATCGAATGGCATCCTGCGTTGAACTTGCCAGTGCCGCCATCCATCAGCGTGCGCACATCGGCAAATCGCGCCGATTCCACCATGCGCACCACTTCCGGATTCGACGTCAGGCACTCGGTGGCCAGGTGATAGCGGTGGCCGTCAATCGACGGCAGCAGCGCCTGGCACAGCACGCCGCGCAGCGCGTTGGCCAGCGCCTGCGACTGCGCTTCCGAATTGCCCAGCAAGCGGTTCATCTTCTGCAATCCCAGTTCGGTCGAACGTGCGTGCAGCGACGCCAGCACCAGCGGGCCCGATTCGGCCAGCGCCAGCGCTTCCTGCGCCGTCTGGGCGTCGCGGATTTCGCCGATCACGATGACGTCCGGGCGCTCGCGCAGCGCGTCCAGCGCCCCCAGGTAGTAGCTCTCGACGTCGCCGTCCTGCCCCACTTCGCGTTGCGTGATGATGCATTTGCGTTGAGGGATCAGGGTTTCGACCGGGTCTTCAATGGTGATGATGTGGCCCGAACGCGTCTTGTTGATTTCATCGACCATCGAGGCAATCGTGGTCGACTTGCCCTGGCAGGTGTCGCCGATGATCAGCACCAGGCCCGAGGTCAGGTGGGCGAAGTCCTGCTCGGCCGTACGCAGGCCCAGGCTGGCCAGCGCCAGCGGCTCTTTCGGGAAGCGCCGGATCACGCAGCCAAGCCGCTTCTTGCCCTGGAAGGTGAAGCAGTTGGCGCGGATGCGCGCGGTGTGCAGGTCGATCGAACGGTCGAAGGCGCGGTCCTTGATCCGCGCTTCCCAGTCCGGTTCGATCACTTCGAAGAATTCTTCCAGCTCTTCCTTCGTAATCGGCGAGTCGGTCACCGCCACCAGGCCCTTCGGCTGGCGCAACAGCAGCGGGCTGTTCTGGTGAATGATGATGTCGGAGAACACCAGCCGGGAATTGAGCAGGTGCAGGATCTGTTCGACCAGGGTGCCGAACACCGGATGGTCTTCATTCTCCACATACGACAAGGTGCGGATTTGCGACGACTCGTGGTTTTCCATGGGGGGGATCTCGGGAAATACGTGGAAACGGGGATGCCAGTGATTATAAGACTAGTACTGCCAAGAAATTGCAGAAACGAAATATAAATTTGCCGCTTCCAACCGTGTCTGGACGCGAAAATCACTTGGCAAGGGCCACGGGAAGGTGCAGGATTGGTATATATGAAGGAGGAAGCACATCGTGAAAACGCCCTTGTTCATCGTGCTTGCCCTGGCCTGCTTGCCAGGCCTGGCAACTGCGGCAGGTGCCGGTGACCTATCCTTCGTGCAGCGTTGCGAACGCGATATGAAGCCGCACTTCGAGGTCAGCCTGAGCGAGTCGGGCCACCGGATCGACAATTCCGTGTCGAGCCGGGTGCTCACCAACAAGAGCGTGCATAACACCGCCGGTGAATTCATGCTCGGGATGACGGCGCTGGAAACGCACACCAGCGTGCTGTTCGACGGACCGGCGCTCGGCGACAAGGCGACTGGCCGCGAATGCGTCTCGCCGCGCATCGCGGTCGAACTGGTGGTGCCGCGCATGTCGGTGTACGTTGCGCGCGAGTTCGCGCCGAGCTCCTGTAGCTACCGCAAGATCCTCGAACACGAGATGCGCCACGTGGCGCTGTACCGTGAGCAGTTCCCCCACGTCGCGGCGCGCGTGCGCGCCGGCCTGGCCGGGCGCTTCGGCGACCGTCCGCTGTACGCAAGGCACGGCGCCGGCCTGGCCGCGCTGCAGGCGGAAGTCGACCAGTGGCTGCGTCCCTTCATCAGGAGCGAGATCGCGCGCATGGAAGTGGCGCAGGCGGCAATCGACACGCCGGAAGAATCGTTCCGGCTGTACGGCGCCTGCCAGGGCGAACTTGCCAGCAACCTGACCGGGCGCTACTAGCGGAACCGGCTCTTGTGGCCGGTCTTCAGGTCCAGCGAAAACTGCACGTCGCCTTCGTTGACGATGATTTCGTCGGGCGGCGCATCGCCGGCCAGCGCGCCGCTGGTCACGGGCAGCCCCTCCCCTTTGCGCACCAGTTCATCGGCGCGCTCCCACACATTGCCGCAGCCGGTTTCGGCGATCAGGGCCTGCACGATCGGCACCTTCCAGGCATCGGCGCCGCCGGACTGGAATTCGCAGATCAGGTAGCCGTCCTTGCCGCCGTAGCCGTCGACCAGCAGGCCCGGCAGGCCATCGGCCTCGGCATTCACCCTGCGCACCACCTGGCCCGGCTTGGCCCGGGCCGCGGCCGGCGCGCTCTTTTCCAGCGCCAGCTTGACGCGGCGCTTGATCAGCGCGTGATCGATCGGCTGGCCCTCGTCGAGCGTCCAGACCCGCGCACGGATCTGCGACCTCGAATTGTAGGCCGCACGCGCAAGGAAAGTGCGCGAGGACGATTGCACGATGGCGGTGGCGCCCGGCTTCATCTTTTCGTTGTTGCGCCCCTCGACGCGTTCGATGGCGGACGCGTAAATCCAGGGCTCACCGGCAAGGATGCTTTTTTCCTTGCCCTGTTTGATAGTAATGATCAGCATGTTAATTCCAGAAAAGATGAATGTGCGTAGCGCGCCCGGGGCGGCATGATACCGCGCCGGGCCGCGCCAGGGCGGAATATCGCGCCGCCACGCATCCTGGCAGGCGCCCGCTGCAGCCTGTCGCAAACGCATGGCAGCCCCCCGGACCCTGCCATATGATGCTCGAAAGTACCTATTCTTACATCAATGACCGAGGAGACAGCATGAAAAACACGTCCAGAACCAGTATCGCCCTGCGCCACGTTGTCGTGGCGGTTGCCGCATTCGCCATGGCCGCGCCGGCCGCGATGGTGTCGGCCTCGCCGCTCGACTGGATCGGCGGCGAGCGGGTACGCGGCAGCGGCGCTGTCAAGAAGCAGGCGCGTGCTGTCGCGCACTTCACCGGACTGTCGCTCAGCGTCCCGGCCCAGCTCGAACTCAGGATCGGCAACAGCGAGGGCATCACCATCGAAACCGACGACAACCTGCTGCCGCTGATCGACACCGTGATCGACAACGGCACCCTGAAGATCCGGCCGGTAAAGAAGAACATGCACCTGCAGGCGACGTCGATGAAGATCATCGTCCACGCGCGCCAGGTGGACCGGATTGCGCTGGGCGGCTCCGGCGCCATCCGCTCGGACGCCCTGCGTGGCGGGCGCATGCAGTTCGACCTGGGCGGTTCCGGCTCGATCGACGTCAAGAGCATCGACGGCGACGCGGTGTCGGTGACTGTGGGCGGCAGCGGCAACTTCAGGACCGGCGGCGGCAGCGCGAAGACCGTTTCGGTATCGATCGGCGGTTCTGGCGACGTTGACCTTGGCAAGATGCCTGCGGCACAAGCCAGCGTCAGCGTGGCCGGCTCCGGCACGGCGCTGGTGTGGGCGCGCGATGCGCTCAGTGCGACCATCGCCGGGTCGGGCGACGTCAATTACCATGGCGACCCGAAGGTCAGCCGCTCGGTGGTGGGTTCGGGCGACGTATCGCGCGTTGCCGCGCGCTAGAGCGGCGCAATCAATGGTGGCGCGACGGGCCTGCGGACGGGCCCGAAAAGGTCAGCGGCTTGACCGGCACCTTGAGCGTGATGCGCTCGCGCCTCTTGCCCTTGCCTTCGATGACGATGGTCAGCGGTACTACCTCGCCGGCCTTGAGCTGGCGTTTCAGGCCGATCAGCATGATGTGATAGCCGCCCGATGCCAGGTTGACACCCTTGCCTGCCGCCAGGCTGATGCTCTCGACCTGTCGCATTTTCATCGTCTGGCCGCGCAGATCCATCTGGTGGAACTCCGACCTGCCGGCAGCTGGCGTACTGACGCTGACCAGGCGCGCGTCGCCGGCCGACTGCAGGTGCATGAATACGCCGGTGCTTTCCTGCTGCGGCACGGTGGCGCGGATCCACGGCGCGGTGACGCTGACCTGGGCCACGGCATGGGTCGACAGTGCAAGCAGGGCAGTCAGCGCGATCAGGTGTTTTTTCATGGCGAATCTCGTCAGGAGAAGGCATGGGCCAGATTATAGTCGCATCCCGGGTGCGGGCGGTCAGCGGCCGCCGCGGAAGGTCTCGCGCTCGACCAGGACGGTCTCGGTGCCATCGGTCAGGTAGATCTGGCTGTCCTGGATCGTGCATTGCAGCTGCATGTTGCGGTTGGCGAGCTTTTCCAGCTGCGCACTGGCTTCAGCCGGGATGTTGATCACGGTGAGGTTGCGCGCCCGTTCCAGCTTGTTGGCGATCTGCTTGTACCAGATATGGCTGGTGGCGCTGTAGCTGTACACGATCACCTGATCGGACCGGCCGCACGCTTTCATGATGCGCTTCTCGTCCGGCTGGCCGACCTCGATCCACAGCTGGATCGCGCCGGTCAGGTCTTTTTGCCAGAGGTCAGGTTCATCGGTGTCGAACAAACCCTTGGTGAAGGTCAGCGCCTCGCTGGCGTGGATCGCAAAGGCCAGCAGCCGGATCATCATCCGCTCGTCGGTCTCGGACGGGTGGCGCGCCAGGGTCAGGCCGTGGTCCTGGTAGTAGTGTCGGTCCATGTCCGCGATCTGGACGTCCGCCTTGTAGATTGTCGCTTTAAGTGCCATTGATGCTGTGATTGCCTAAGTTGTTAGAAGACGACGGTCTTGCCGCCATTTTGCAGGACGCGGTGCTCGACGAACCATTTGACGGCCCGCGCCAGCACCACGCATTCGACGTCGCGCCCGATCGCGGCCAGGGTCTCGGCGCTCATCGCGTGGTCGACCCGCTCGACATCCTGTTCGATGATCGGGCCTTCGTCCAGGTCGCCGGTGACGAAGTGGGCGGTCGCGCCGATCAGCTTGACGCCGCGCAGGTGGGCCTGCGCGTAGGGACGCGCACCCTTGAAACTCGGCAGGAACGAGTGGTGGATGTTGATCGCCCTGCCCTTCAGTGCCTCGCACAGCCCCGGCGACAGGATCTGCATGTAGCGCGCCAGCACCACCAGGTCGACCTGGTGGGTATCGATCAGGTCGAGGATGCGGGCTTCCTGCGCCAGCTTGGCCGCGTCGCTTGCGCCCGCGGCCAGCGGCAGGTGGTGGAACGGGATGTTGTAGCTGGCCGCCAGCTGGTAGAAATCCATGTGGTTCGACACGATCGCCGGAATCTCGACCGGCAGCAGCCCGCTCTTGTAGCGGAACAGCAGGTCGTTCAGGCAGTGGCCGATCTTCGACACCATCAGCATCACGCGCGGCTTGACCCGGGCGTCATGCAACTGCCCGGTCATCTGCATTGCCTCGCACAGGGCCGTGAAACTGGCGCGCAAGACGCTGTCGGTGATGCCGGCGTCTTCCAGTGCGAAATGCACGCGCATGAAGAACAGGCGCGATTCAGGGTCGCCAAACTGGGCCGAGTCGATGATGTTGCAGCCGTGTTCGCTCAAAAAGCCCGAAACACGGTGGACGATGCCGCGCTGGTCGAGGCAGGACAGGGTCAGGATGTATTCCGGTTGCAGGGTGGCCATGGTGTCAAAGATGAGCTCGCGAACCACGTATTGTCGCACGTGGCGTTGCTCCCGTGCACGCGGCTTGATGGAATACGTGCACTGCACCATCGGGCGGAACTTGGCCAATGAAACAGCGTCTATCTGATGCTCGCCCGAGCACGTTCGCCGCTGCCACAGCGGCATCACTCATCGTCCTATGCCGAGGTAACCCTATGCAATCACTTGCAAACAACCCCGCTTTGCGATCCCATTTCGACATCCAGCTTGGTTTTTTCACTGAACTGGCGCACCGCAGTTTCGACGCGGTCCGCCAGCTGAGCGAACTGAACCTGCGGCTGGGCCAGCAGCTGATGGAGGAATCGATCGCCAGCTGCCGCCAGATGCTGTCGTGCTCCGATCCTTACCAGATGAGCACGCTCGCACTCAAGCGCATGGCGCCGGTCGCCCAGCACCTGCGCGCCTACCAGCAGCAGCTGATGTCGCTGGTGGCCGGCGCCCAGGCCGGACTGACCCAGGCCGCCGAGACCCACATTCCCGCGGCCGGACGCAGCGCCGCCGCCATCGCCGACGCCATGGCGCGCCGCTCGCTCGAGGCCGGCGCCGCGTTCGCCGGCATGCCGCGTCCGCCCGGCGCGCCGGGGCGCTGGAACGCCCCCAACGGCGGCCAGCAAAAAACCGGCTGAGCCTTTTCACTACCGACACGGAGTGCAACATGGACAAATCACACAAGAAGCCGGCGCCGGCGCCGGATGCGCTCGACCTGCTCAAGGCCGACCACGACAAGGTCAGGCGCCTGTTCCGCGCGCGCGACAGCGCCCGCCGTCCGCCACGGCCACCGAACTGAGGCTGGAACTAAAGACAGGGGCTTCCCTCTAACCCCACGAGCGCGGCAATTGCAGGCGCTCGATGCACGGATAGCGGCTGGCATGCGTGCCGGCCGCATCCCGTTCCAGCAACTGACGATGCACCACAAGGAGATCGACATGGCGACAAGTAAGGAAGGTGGCAGCAAGGGCTCCGGCGCGCAGCAAAAGAGCGGCAGCGGCCAGGGTCCCGCCAAGCGCGGCTTCGCCGCGATGGATGAAAACCAGCAGCGCGAGATCGCCAGCAAGGGCGGCCAGGCTGCGCACCAAAAAGGAACGGCGCACGAATTCGATTCGGAAGAGGCACGCCGTGCGGGACAAAAAGGCGGAGAGGTGGTCAGCCGCAACCGTGAACACATGGCCGATATCGGCCGCAAAGGCGGGGAAAGCCGGCAGTCGGCGAGCCGCGCGGCACAGGCCGGGCGTGGCCCCACCGAGCGCCCGGCAGAGCCCAAGGGCAACCGCCAAGGAGGCAAGGAGAAACCATAAGCTTCTCTCGCGCCTCGCCTGGCGCCATTGAATCGATAACCACTCTTGTGTTGCACCGGGCCGCACGCACGCCCCGCCCGGTTTTTTTTGCGCGGTTTCGCCAGTCCGGCCCCTTTCGCCTGACGAGCCCGACATTAAGGCTTGATTAAGATTGCTTAGGTACAATCATGCTCGACGACCAGAGGAGTCGTGGGCCGCCTACCAATCTTATGCTGACAATTGATTTAACCACATGACCGCCGCCAGCCAGAGCCTGGCCTTGTCCGCGCTTTTGCGGCAGGTGGCGGACGATGCTACCGGCGAACGCATCGCCGTGGGCGACCTGCTGCAAGCGCTGGGCGACCGGGCCATCGGCGCCCTGCTGTTCGTGTTCGCCTTTCCAAATATCCTCCCGATGCCACCCGGTATGTCGGCCGTGCTGGGCGCGCCGCTGCTGTTTCTTGCCGCGCAGCTCACCTTCGGCATGCGCCCATGGCTACCTGCGATTATCAGCAACAGGTCGATGCCGCGGCGCGACTTTCACGGCATCGTCGGACGCGTTATTCCCTGGCTGCAGCGTGCCGAGAAATTGCTGCGCCCGCGCTGCCGCGTCCTTGCGCTGCCACCGGTGGAGTACGCCGTCGGGCTGATCTGCCTGCTGCTGGCCATCGTCCTGACTCTTCCAGTTCCCTTAGGAAATATGTTACCTGCGCTGTCGATCAGCCTGTTCGCGCTCGGGCTGCTCGCGCGTGATGGCTGCGCCATCGTGATCGGGCTGGTCGCCGCGCTCATGTCGGCCGTGATCGTATCGGGCGTCATCTGGGGAATTATCAAAGGTATAATTTTTATGGTTTCGCACACGCTGCTGTAGCGTGGCAAGGTCGGCGCTGGCGCCGGCATCTGACAAAAAAGGCTGTGCAATGGAATGGTTTCTCGACCCAAATATCTGGGTAGGCTTGCTCACACTCGTGGTACTCGAAATTGTCCTGGGCATCGATAACCTTATTTTCATTGCGATCCTTGCTGAAAAAGTTCCCCCGCACCAACGCGACAAGGCAAGGCTGATCGGCCTGTCGCTGGCGATGGTCATGCGGCTGGGGCTGCTGGCCATGATTTCATGGATGGTCACGCTGACCGAACCCCTGTTCGCGGTGATGGGCCAAAGCGTCTCGGGGCGGGACCTCATTTTGCTGATCGGCGGAATATTCCTGCTGTTTAAAGCGACGATGGAATTGCACGAACGGGTGGAAGGCAAGTCGCACGTCCACACCGGCCCCCGTGTCTATGCCAGCCTGGGCGCGGTCATCGCACAAATCATCGTGCTGGACGCCGTGTTTTCGCTCGACGCCGTCATTACCGCGGTCGGCATGGTCGATGAACTGGGCGTGATGATGGCCGCCGTGGTCATATCGATGGCGGTAATGATCTTTGCCTCGAAGCCGCTGACCCGTTTTGTCAACGCGCACCCGACCGTTGTCGTGCTGTGCCTGAGCTTCCTGCTGATGATCGGCCTGAGCCTGGTGGCGGAAGGCCTGGGGTTCAAGATCCCGAAGGGCTACCTGTATGCGGCAATTGGTTTCTCGATCGTCATCGAGTTCTTCAACCAGCTGGCGCACCGCAATTTCGCCAGGAAGGATGCCCACGTTCCGCTGCGCGAGCGCACCGCCGATGCGGTGCTTCGCCTGCTGGGCAACAGGTCGCGCGCGGAGATCAGCCGTGAACGTGACGGCGCCGACCAGCCGGCCGAGCGCTCGGCCTTCGACAGCGAGGAGCGCAATATGGTCAGCGGCGTGCTCAGCCTGTCGCAACGGTCGATCAAATCGATCATGACCGTACGGTCGGACATGACCTGGATTAACCTTGAGGCCAGCCCGGCGGCGCTGCGCCAGCAGATCCTTGAGACCCCGCACAGTTTCTTCCCAGTCTGCCGCGGCCAGCTCGACGATGTCGTGGGGGTGGCGCGCGCCAAGGACCTGATCGGCGACCTGTCGCTGCACGGCCGGATCGACCTGGCGAACGTGCGCCCGCCCATCGTCATGCCCGATTCCGCGGGCGTGCTGCAAGTGATGGAAACCCTCAAGCGTTCGCAAGGGCAGCTGGTACTCATTGCGGATGAGTATGGGACCATCCAGGGCCTGGTCACGCCAATCGACATCCTCGAAGCGATCGCCGGCGAATTCCCGGACGAGGATGAACAACTCGTGGTGCGCCCCCTGGCTGCGGGCCAATGGGAAGTGGACGGCACCGCGGACCTGCATTACCTTCAGCAGGTATTGGAAACCGATGCGCTGGTGAGCGACAGCGACGAATTCACGTCGCTGGCCGGCCTGATGCTGGAACGCTTCGCCACCTTGCCCGCGGCCGGCGAATCGATCGATATCGACGACTTCAGGTTCGAGGTGCTGGCCGTGGATGGACGGCGCATCGCGACCGTGCTGGTCAGCCGCCTCGCCCCGGGTAACGCCGACCCTGGCGCCGACGCAGCATGACAGTGGCGGCGCCGGTCGGATCGGTGGAAGCGGTCCTGCTCGGCCTGATCCAGGGCCTGACCGAGTTCCTGCCCATTTCATCGAGCGCGCACTTGCGCATCCTCGGGCCGCTGCTTCCTTCGGGCGCCGACCCTGGCGCCGCCTTCACCGCGATCACCCAGATCGGGACCGAACTGGCAGTGCTGGTCTATTTCCGTCATGACATCGTCCGCATCATCCAGGCCTGGTGGGGCTCGGTGTTTCGCGGCGTCCCCCTGTGCGGCGACGCCCGCCTGGGGTGGCTGGTCATCGTCGGTTCGATACCGATCGGCGTGCTCGGCCTGGTCTTCCAGCAAGCCATCGAAACCCGTCTGCGCAACCTGTACCTGACCGCCGCGATGCTGATCTTCTTCGGCATCCTGCTGGGCGTGGCCGACCGCTACAGTACCCGCAGGCGATCGCTCGACGCGATGACCTGGCGCGATGGGATACTGTTCGGTTTTGCGCAAGCGATGGCACTGATTCCAGGCGTATCGCGCTCCGGCGGCACCATCACCGCAGGCTTGTTGATGGGCTACACCCGCGAGGCAGCCGCCCGTTACTCGTTCCTGCTGGCCATTCCGGCCGTGTTCGCCTCTGGCCTGTACCAGTTGTACAAAAGCTGGGGCGTCCCCGGGCCGGTCGACCTGCCGTCAACCGTGCTGGCAACCGTCGTCGCTTTCCTGGTCGGGTACGGGGTCATCGTGATGTTCCTGCGGATCGTCAGCCGGCGTGGATACTGGCCCTTCGTCATCTACCGCATCGTGCTTGGGCTGCTGGTCCTTGCACTGCTCCAGCTAGGCCTTATCGCAGCCTGACAACGCCGGGTGCCTGGCGCCCCGATGTGGTACATTGCGCGCATGCAAGCCCTGAAATATCTCAGCGCGTATTCCGACCAGACGCGCGCGCAGGTCAGCCTCCTGATCGCGCAAAACAAACTCGCCGATGTCCTTCGCAAGCGCTACCCTGCCGCCCACGGCATCCGCACGGACCGTGCGCTGTACGACTATATCCAGGAGCTGAAGTCCGAATTCCTGCGCAATGCCGAGCCGATCAACAAGGTCGCCTTCGACAGCAAGATCCATGTGATCCAGCATGCGCTGGGACTGCATACCGCGATCTCGCGGGTGCAGGGCAGCAAGCTCAAGGCCAAGCATGAGATCCGGGTGGCCAGCATGTTCAAGGACGTGCCGCTGGAGTTCCTGCGCATGATCGCGGTCCATGAACTGGCGCACGTGAAGGAAAAGCAGCACGACAAGGCATTCTACAAGCTGTGCACGTATATGGAACCGAACTACCACCAGTACGAATTCGACCTGCGGCTGTACCTGACCGAACTGGAACTGTCCGGCGCGCGGCTCTGGATGTGATCGCCGATGATGCTCGCCCCCGACAGGGTTCCCGGCGCCGCAAGCAAATGTTGCAATAGCGCACAGTTCATTAACTATTAGTTACTACCCAGATCGAATAGCTCGACAATTGCCGAGCGTCACTATAAAGTCATGGTTGTCCGCGACCAGCACGCGTGACCAGCCCGCCATGCCCCCGCCGGTACTGTCCCACACGACCCGATTCGAGATCCCAGTTCGCCTGCGCCACCAGCGTGGCAATAACCGAGAACACCAGCAATGCAGCAACGCCTTTCGTCCGTCCGCCGCCCCAGCATGTCGCACGCCGCCGTGTTCGCGGCCTTTGCGTGCGGCGCCGCGGTAGCGACCGCCGCGGTATCGACCGCCGANNGAACTCAGCGGCTTCGGCAGCGTCGGCGCCACACACGCCAGTATCCAGAGCGCGGACTTCACATCGAGCATCATGAAATATTCGGGCGCCGGCCGCTCGAAGCGCTGGAGCCCCCACGTCGACAGCCGCCTCGGCGCGCAGCTGGACCTGGCGGTGAACAAGCAATGGTCGGCCGTGGTGCAGGCAGTCGGCGAACAGCGCAGCAGTGGTTCGTACCGGCCGGTGATCGAGTGGGCCAACATCAAATACCAGGTGACGCCGGACCTGTCGCTACGCTTCGGCCGCATCGCGCTGCCGATGCTCCTCGCGGCCGACTACCGCAAGATCGGCTACGCCCATACCTGGGTGCGTCCGCCGGTCGAGATGTACAATGCCATCCCCTTGTCCAGCAGCGATGGCGTCGACGCCAGCTACCGCTGGAAACATGGCGCGCTCAAAAATGTCACCCAGGGTTTCTTCGGCGGTACCAAAAAAGCCCTGTGGGACAACGCCACCCTGAAGGCGCACGGCATCGCCGGCCTGTCCCATACCACCAGCTACCGTGACACGAGCGTGCGCGTGAGCATGCTCAAGGCCGACCTGAGCATCGACCTGGCGCGCAAGCTGTTCGATGCATACCGGCAGTTCGGCGCGCCTGGCGTTGCGCTGGCTGAACGCTACGACGTCGACCACCGCCGCGTGTACGCGATCAGCGCGGGCCTGAACTACGATCCGGGCCACTGGTTCGCCATCGGTGAGCTGGGCCGCATCAGGTCATCGTCGTATCTTGGGGATACCTATACCGCCTACGTCAGCGCCGGCTACCGCTTCGGCGACGTGACCCCGTACCTGTCATATGCCGTCGTCGATCCCGACGTTCCCATCACCGATCCGGGCATGCAGCAGCAAGGCCTGCCGCCGCAGCAAGCGGCCGTTGCCGGTGTGCTGAATGGACACCTGAACCGCCTGCTGTCGACGATCGCCGTACAGTCCACGTTCTCCGTCGGCGCCCGCTGGGACGTCCAGCCCAACATCGCGCTCAAGCTGCAGTACGACCGCGCCCGCCCGGCAGCGGGTTCGCGCGGCGCCTTGATCAACGTCCGCGACGATTTCGTGTCCGACCGCCCGGTGCATGTGGCCAGCGCCGTCATCGATTTCGTTTTCTAGGAGGGACAATGCGTCTGACGACTATGCGTCCCCTCCTCGCCGCGGCCGTTCTTGCCATGTCGGCGCAAACCGCAATGGCGGCCGAGGTGGTGGTGATCGTGTCGGCCAGAAACAACGTGGCCGCCATGCGTCCCGACCAGGTGGCCGACATTTTCCTCGGCCAGGCCGGCCACTTCCCGGACGGCGCCGAAGCCGTCGCACTCGACCAGGGTATCGGTTCGCCGCTGCGCGACGCGTTCTACGCCAAGGTCGCGTCCAAGACGCCCGCGCTGCTGAAGGCTTACTGGACCAAGATGATTTTCACAGGGCGCGGCAAGCCGCCCCGCGAAGCGACCAACAGCGCCGCCGTGCGCAAGCAAGTGGCCGATAACCCTGCCCTGATCGGCTACATCGATCGGGTTGCGCTCGACGCATCGGTGCGTGTGGTACTCGTCGTCAGGTAGCGAGGACCGCATGCAGAGACAGGCCGACCGGCTCAAGACGCTCGCCGACGCGGGCGCCACGGCACCCGCGTCGGCTGCAAAGGCGGGCCTGCGCCGCTGGCTCGGGCTTGGCCTGGAAACGCATATCTCGCTGCCCGTCTTCGCCGCCATCCTGCTGGTGGTGATATGGCTGGTCACGCTGCATACCATCGACAAGGACCGCCAGGCGGCAGCCATCGCGGCACGCGCGTCGAGCCAGGAAATGATCGATACCTACGAGGCCCAGGTTGCGCGCAACCTGGGCAGTATCGACCAGACCCTGAAGGTGCTGAAGTATGCGGTCGAACTCAATGGCGCGGCCGGTGCGCTGGCGGCCCTTAACCGGCAAGGATTGCTGCCCTCGGGACTGGTCTTCGTGGTGATGATCGTCGACAGCAACGGCCGCATCGCCGCCAGCAACCCACGGATGGGCGACGCCAGTGTCGCCGGCCAGTCGTTCTTCCGCTTCCACCAGCAAGGCAGCGCCGACATCCCCTACGTCAGCCAGACCACCACCGACGACGCCAATCCGGACTGGCACATACACTTCTCGCGGCGCCTGAACGACGCCGCCGGCCGCTTTGCGGGCGCGGTCGTGGTGGCGGTCGATCCGGCCTATTTCACGAGCGGCTACGAGCGTTCGCGCCTCGGTGAAAACGGCGCCCTCGGCCTGTTCGGCGGCGACGGCGTGTTCCGCGCCCTGCGCGTGGGCGACAAGGTCAGCTGGGGCGGCGGCGCGCCGGCGGCGGGCGACGACACCGGCAAGCTGGCCGCCAGCGCGTGGGACGGCATGCGCCGCTATACCAGCGTGCGCCGCCTGCATGGCTTTCCGCTGGCCGCCATGGTTGGCCTGGCCGAATCGGAGCAGATGGCGCGGTTCGAACAGCAGCGCCGCAATTACCTGTGGCTGGCCGCCAGCGGCAGTGCCGCGCTGGTGCTGGTGGTCGCGCTGGTCGTGGTGCTGTCCTGGCAGATGACCAAGACGCGGCGCCGAATCCGGCGCTTCCAGGAGACCTATGCAGCCGCTTCCGAAGCGAGCATCGATGCGTTTTTTGTGATGCGCACCCTGTGCGATGACAAGGGTACAATTGTCGACTTCGTAGTCGAGGCAACCAACACGCGAGCGGAAAGAATGACGGGAATAAGCAAGCACAAGTTGCATGGACAGAAGCTGTGCACCGTGATGCCTTCCTGCCGCGCCAACGGCATTTTCGACGATTTGGTGAAGGTCGCCATCCTGGGTGGCGTGCACGAAGCGGAGTGGCAGAGCGACCACCCGGCGGTCGCGCAGCGCTGGCTGCACCGCCAGGTGGTGCAGGTCGAAGGCGGCGTGGTGGCGATCGTGCGCGATATCACCGAGCGCAAGCTGTCCGAGGAACGTATCCGCCACATGGCCCATCACGACGAGCTCACCGGCCTGCCCAACCGCAGCCTGATCCGCGACCGCCTCGACCAGGCGATCCGCCATGCGCGCCGCAACGGCCGCTGCGTCGCCGTCGCGTTCATCGACCTCGATGGCTTCAAACTGGTCAACGACGGCCTTGGCCACAACGCCGGCGACGACCTGCTGAAGGTGGTTGGCGCACGCATGGCCAGTTGCATGCGGCGCGACGACATGCTGGGCCGCTTCGGCGGCGACGAATTCGTCGTCATCCTGGCCGACCAGCCGGACGACCCGATGTCGGTGGCGCCGGTGCTGGAGAAGATCCGCCAGTGCGTCAACGAACCGATCCTGCTAACCGGCCAGGAAGTCCAGGTCGGCTGCAGCATGGGCGTGGTGATGTACCCGCGCGACGGCGACGACCCGACGACGCTGATGATGAACGCCGATGCCGCGATGTACCGCGCCAAGGAGCTGGGCAAGAACGCCTTCCAGTTCTATGCGCGCGAGATGAACGCCAGCGTCGAGGAAAAGCTGGTCCTGCTCGAAGGGCTGCGCAACGCGCTCGAGTGCCGCCAGTTCAGCCTCCTGTACCAGCCCAAGGTCGACCTGCGCACTGGCCGCATCTTTGGCGTCGAGGCGCTGATCCGCTGGCAGCATCCGGACCATGGCATGGTATCGCCCGCGCGCTTCATCGCGCTGGCCGAGGAAAGCGGCTTGATCATCCCGATCGGCGACTGGGTGTTGCAGACGGCCTGCCGCCAGGCCAAGGCATGGTGCGAGGCGGGCCTGCCGCGCGTGACGATGTCGGTCAACGTATCGCCGCGCCAGTTCGAGGACAAGCGCCTGGTCGAACGGGTTGCGCAGGCCTTGCACGACAGCGGCTTGCCGGCCTGTGCGCTGGAGATCGAAGTGACCGAAGGCCTGATCATGCGCGATCTGGCGCAATCGATCGGCAAGATGGGCGAGCTGAAGGCGATGGGCGTCGCCTTGTCGATCGACGACTTCGGCACCGGCTACTCCAGCCTGTCGGCGCTCAAGTCGTTCCCGATCAGCACCCTGAAGATCGACAAGTCGTTTGTCAGCGACCTGGCCGACAACGCCGGCGACCAGGCCATCGCGCTGGCCGTCATCTCGCTGGGCCACCGGCTCAACCTGAGGGTGCTCGCCGAAGGCGTCGAAACCGAGCAGCAGCGCCGCTTCCTGCTTGATAACGATTGCGACGAAATGCAGGGCTACCTGTTCAGCCGTCCGCTGCCTCCCGGCGAGCTCGAAGAGCTGCTGCGCCGCCAGGCGATCGATGCGCTGGCGGGAGCTGCCTGATGTCGGCGGCCATCCGCATGCGCAGACTGCTGCTCGGGTCCGACCCGCGTCTGGCGCGCATGCTCGGCTACTGGGCCGCGACCTGCCTGCTCTACCTGATCGGCGGCGCGTTGATGGTACTCCAGGTGCGCGCCGGCACGGCCGACCACGATCACGCGATGCTCCTTTTCGGCATCGGCGTAGCCGGCGTGGCGACGTTCGCGCTGCTGGTGCGCGCCAGCATCGTGCTGCGCATCGCGCCCGCCACGCTGGCAGTGTGGCAGGCGTTGTTTGCCATGGCCTGCAATGTCGGCGCCTACGTGGTGACAGGGCCGATGCGCGGCGTGTACCTGATCTTCCTGCTGGTGGTGATGGTATTTTGCGCCTTCTCGCTGCGGCCGCGGCACACCATGCTGCTGTGTGCCTACGCACTGGCCATGCTGGGCGCAACCATGCTGTGGCTGGTCTCGGCCGATCCGGCGACCTACCCGCCTTACGTCGAAAGCATGCACTTCGCCTCGGCCGCCTGCGCGCTGATCTCGGTGACGCTGCTGACCGGTGAGATGAGCAAGCTGCGCCTGCGCCTGAAGCAGCAAAAGGAAGACCTGCTGGCGGCGATGTCCACCATCCGCAAGCTGGCAACGCTCGACGAACTGACCTCGCTGGCCAACCGCCGCCACATGAATGAAGTGCTGGTGGAGCAGGAGCGGCGCCACGAAACGGCCGGGCAGCCGACCTGCATCGCCCTGATCGATCTCGACTTCTTCAAGAGCATCAACGACCGCTTTGGCCACGGAGCGGGCGATGCGGTGCTGCGTGCGTTTTCCAACGCTGCCCGGTCCGAATTGCGTGCGCAGGACGTGCTGGCGCGCTGGGGCGGCGAGGAGTTCCTGCTGCTGTTGCCGGGAACCCAGCTGGATCAAGCCATCCTGGTGGTCGAGCGCATGGCCGAGCGGGTGGCGGCAGTGCAGGTCGCGCAGGCCGGCAACGATATACGCATCACGTTCTCCGCGGGCCTGGCGCGGCGGCTGCACGGTGAACCGTTCGCCGACACGATCACGCGCGCCGACAAGGCGCTGTACAACGCCAAGTCGGCAGGACGCAACCGGATCAGCGTCGGCTGAAATCAGGGTGCAATCGGGGCACCCCGCAAGCGCGCGATCAGCGCGTCCGGCTGGTCTTCGACCTTCAGGAGTTCGGCGTGCTGCGGGCGCACGAAGCCCTGTTCGCGCTGGTGCGCAATGAAACTGACCAGGCCATCGTAAAAGCCGTTCACGTTCAGGGCGCCGACCGGCTTGGCGTGGATGCCCAGCTGCGACCAAGTCAGCATCTCGAACAACTCTTCCAGCGTGCCCATCCCGCCGGGCAGCGCGATGAAGCCGTCCGACAGTTCCGACATCATCGCTTTACGCTCGTGCATGTCCTTGACGACGAACAGGCGCGTCAGCCCGGGGTGCGCCAGTTCGCGCTCGACCAGCTGGCGCGGAATCACGCCCGACACCTCGCCGCCCAGGCGCAGTACCTCGTCGGCGATCACGCCCATCAGGCCGACGTTGCCGCCGCCGTAGACGAGGGCGATATTGTGCTCGACCAGCGAGCGCGCCATGGCGCGCGCCGCGTCGTCGAAAATCGGGGAAGCGCCGTGCGAGGCGCCGCAATAGACGGCAATCGACTTCATTGTTTACCTGCTTTTACTTGAGTTTCTTGAGATAGTCATCGGACAGCTTGTTGAACAGGACACGCGTCTCGCCGCGCAGGTACGGCGCGAGCTGCGACAACACCTGGTAGCAGCCGCGCGCCAGCGCGTCCGCCATGGCCTGCTGTTCGGTGTACTTGCGCGGGTTGCGCACGTATTCGTACGACAGCCAGTAGGTCGCAACGACCACCATGTTGGTGGCCATCGCATTGATTTCGGCGTCCGAAGCTTCCAGCGACTGCTCGCTGCGCAGGTCCTCGCACAGCTGGGTGGCGACCTTGATCTTGTGCGCGAGGATCAGCTTGAAATGCAGTTCCAGCTTGCGGTTGCGCGACAACAGGTCGTTCAGGTCGCGGTAGAAGAAGCGGTAGCGCCAGATCAGTTCGAACATCAGGTGCAGGTACAGCCAGACGTCGTCGATGTTCGAGCGGCGCCCGTCGGGCACGGTGAGGATGCGTTCAATCTCGGCTTCGAACTGCACGAAGATCGAATTGACGATGTCGTCCTTGTTGCGGAAGTGGTAGTACAGGTTTCCCGGCGAGATGTTCATCTCCTCCGCGATCACCGTGGTCGTGATATTGGGCTCGCCGAACTCGTTAAACAGCCGCAGGGACAATTCGAGGATGCGTTCGCGGGTACGGCGTGGAGCTTTCGGGAGCATGGCTGGGAGACGGTGTTTTTCTGCTCCAAGGATACCACCGAATGGCGGCGCGGCCCTAATACCAGGCCCCGCCGCCATCGCTTACTCGACTGTGATGGCCAGGTCGCGTCCCGCCTGCGCCACATTGCCCGCATAGTCGGCGGCCAGGATGCGGATCGTGTAGTCGCCCGGCGCCAGCGTCGCCGGGTTCCAGCTGCCCGGGCGCGCCACGCCGTCGCGCACCATGTTGGTCACCTGGTACAGGAAGCGGGTCGCCTTGCTGCCGTAGACCGTGATGCCGCTGCCGTCGGCGTACGCCACCTTGACGCTTTCATCGTCCGGCGGCAGGCGGTTGAATTCGATGTTCACCAGCGGCTCCTCGAAGCCGGGCAGCGGCGCGCCGTCGGCGCCAAGCAGCTGGTAGCCCACCTTGTACAGCCCCAGCCTGCGGCGCGCCGCGTTGCCGTCGCTCAGGTCAAAAGCGTCGACCACGATCGCCAGCGGGCCCGAGGCGCCCGGCACGGCCAGCCGCTTGCCGCGTCTGGCCGTTAGCGGCTTGCCGTCGCGGTCGACCAGCGCGATGTTGTTGATACGCGGCGCCACGCCGTCCGACAGCCGCGGGAACGGCAGCGCCAGCGCATTGCGCTCGACACCAGCTGGACGGTGCACCAGATGGACGTGGTACATGCGGTTGACGCTGCCGATGGCGTCGCCCACGGCAAAGCGCGCGCCGCGCCTGACGCGCACCCGCTGCACGTCGCCGGCGTCGTCGCGCACCACGGCAAAGCGGCCGGCGTCGAGCAGCTCGTCGCGCCCTGTGCGCCCTACCCGCATGTGGATGTAGCTGAAGTCATCGACCGCAATGCCCTCGCCCACCCCGCCGTAGCCCCAGTTCGGCAATGGGCTGCTGACCTTTTCGGCGGCAACAGCCAGCACCGGTTCGCCCATCGCCGCCTGGACATCCAGGCCATTGTGGAAGTGGTGCCGGCTTTCGCCCTCATAGCTGCCGCGCACCTCGCCAACGATGCCGACAACCTCGTGCCAGCCTTCCTGCGGACGCACCGGCCACGGGAACGGCGCCTGCGGCGCAGGTGCGGCGACCGCAAAAGCGTGGTCTTCCAGCGGCGGCGCCGCGGCGCCCTCGCGCCTGGCGACCTTGCGCACCGCGCGCCGGAGCGCGTCGGCCACGTACAGCGAACCGTCCGGACCGAGTGCAATGCCGGCCGGCCGCGCGAAGCGCGCCGCGCGCTCGTCGCCCGGGTGGAAATCGATGCCGATGCCGGTCAGGCCGCGCAGCTGGCCAGCTGGCGACACCTGCAGGATGCGTCCGCGCGCCATGTCGCCCACGTACAGGACGCCATCGTGGGTCAGCGCCAGGCTGACCGGGCGCCGCATCAGCGGCTGCCCGGCGTCGACCGGCGCGCGCGCCAGGGTCGTCACCATGCCGTCGCGCGACAGCTTGCGGATCGCGCCGTTCTGGGTGTCCGCTACGAGGATGCTGCCCTCTGCATCGACCACCAGGGCGGTGGGCGTGTCGAAGCGGGCGGCCGGGGCCCGGCCATCGAGATCGCCAGGCACGCCGTCGCCGGCGATGGTGCTCACCAACCCGTCCGGCGCGATCCGCCGGATCCGGTCGTTATAGGTNNTCGTTATAGGTATCGGCCACAAACACGTTGCCGGCCCGGTCGACCGCGACGCCGACCGGTCCGTTGAATTGAACCTGGCTGCCGGTGCCGTCGCTGTAGCCAGGCTGGCCGTTGCCGGCGACGGTGGTCACAACCCCGGCCGGAGTGACCTTGCGGATGGCGTGGTTGCCGGTGTCGGCGACATACAGGTTGCCTTTCGCGTCGATGGCAATCGCGGACGGCGTGTGGAATGCCGCAGCGGCGCCGGCGCCGTCGGCAAAGCCTTCGCGCTGGCCTGCCACCGTCGTGATGCTGCCGTCCGGCGCGACCATGGCGATGCGGTTGTTGTCGCCGGCGTCGGCGACGAACAGGTTGCCGGCGCCGTCGATGGCAAGGCCGAACGGATCGGCAAAGCCGGCCGCCGGGCCGCCTGCTATGGTGGTGACGTAGACGGGCCAGCCAAGTTCGGTGCGCGCCTGGACGATGGCGCCGAGCTTCGCGCCGATGCGCGAGCCGGGTCCTTGCGGCCACAAGAGCGCGGCGGCGGCAAGGGCCGCCGCCAGCGCTGCGAGAACAATGCGGGTTCGGTTTTTACGGGTCAAACTGGGTCCTTTTCCGGGCCGGGGCCGATAGTGGCAAACGCATAGCCTACCGTACCGGACCCGGTCCAGGCAAACCCCAGGTCAGTGCATGACCTCTTGGTGCCCGCCGCCATGCTGGACGGCCTGGGTGCGAAAGCCCTCGCGGATGTTATCGCGCAGGACCGCGCCCTCCCACGGCTTGGTGTAGAAGCGGTCGATGGCGCCGTGGTTGATCGCTTCCATGATCGGGGTCAGGTCGGCGTAGGCCGACAGCATGATGCGGAAAGTGCTCGGGCACAGGTGCTTGACCCGCTCCATGAACTGGGTCCCGTTCATCACCGGCATGCACTGGTCGCACAGGATCACCTGCACATTGTGGCGCGCCAGGATGTCGAAGCCTTCGGCCGCGCTTTGCGCGGTGAGGATGCGGTAGCCATCCTGCGCCAGGAAGTCGGACAGCACGTCGAGCATGAAGGCGTCGTCGTCGACGATCAGCAAGGTCTGGCGGTATTCGTCCGGTTCGTCGACCGGCGCGCTCAGGCCCTTCCCTTCAAGGATCATGCGCTCGAACTCCACGGCCGGCACCGGGCGGCTGAAATAATAGCCCTGCATTTCGTCGCAGCTGTGGCGGCGCAGGTAGGACAGCTGGGCCTCGGTCTCGACGCCTTCGGCCACCACGTCGAGCTTCATGCTGTGCGCCATGTTGATGATGGCGAGGACGATCGCCGCATCATCCGGATTCGAGGTCACCTCGCGCACGAACGCGATGTCGATTTTCAGTTTGTCGATCGGGAAGCGCTTCAGGTAAGCCAGGCTGGAATAGCCGGTGCCGAAGTCGTCGATCGATATCTGGATGCCGAGCGCCTTCAGGTTGCGCAGCACGGCGATGGTGTCCTCGGCGTTCGACATCAGCGAGCTTTCCGTCAGCTCCAGTTCGAGCAGGTCGGGCGAAATGTCGTGCCGCTTGATCGCATCGAGTACCTCTTCCTCAAGGCCGCCGGCAAAGAACTGGATGCCCGACACGTTGACCGACAGCCTCACCGGGCCGACCTTCGACTTGCCCCACTCGCTGATCTGGCGGCAGGCCTCGTTCAGGACCCAGGTGCCGACCCGCACGATCAGGCCGGTCTCTTCGAGGATCGGCACGAACAGCGCGGGCGACACCATGCCGTATCCGGGGCGGTTCCAGCGGATCAGCGCTTCGGCGCCGCTGATGCGGCGCGATGCGATGTGCACCTTGGGTTGGAAGTACAGCACGAACTCGTCATGGTCGATCGCGCGACGCAGCGCGTTTTCGAGGTCGAGGCGGGCCAGCGACTGCGCATTCATCTCTGCGGTAAAGAATCGGAACGCGTCGCGGCCGGCCTCCTTGGCGCGGTACATCGCCGTGTCGGCGTACTTGATCAGCGTTTGCGCGTCCTCGCCGTCGTCCGGATAAATGGTGATGCCGATGCTGGCGGTGGTCGTCACCTCGTGGCCGTGCAGGTCGAACGGTTTGCGCATCGCCTCGCGGATTTTCTCGATCATCGGGAGCGCCGCCTGCAGTCCTTCGGGCAGCGAGATGATGGCCGCGAACTCGTCGCCGCCGAAGCGGCCAACGGTGTCGCGCGGGCGCACGCTGTTTACCAGGCGGGTGGAGAACTGGCGCAGCAGTTCATCGCCGATCGGGTGGCCGAGCGTGTCGTTGACTGTCTTGAAGCGGTCGACGTCGAGGAACAGCACGGCGACAGTGAGCCGGTTTTCTTCGGCGTAGCGGAGCGCTCCGGTGAGCTTGTCGAAGAACGTCTTGCGGTTCGGCAGGCCGGTCAGAGTGTCGAAGTGGGCCATCTTCACAAGCTGTTCCTGCGCGTCCTTGCGCTCGGTGATGTCGCGCGCTACCGCCACCAGGATCGAGCTCGAGCCCGAACGCAGCGTGCGGCGCTGGACCTCGACCGACACCATCGAACCGTCGCGGCGCTCGAGCAGCAGTTCCGCCATCGCTTCGGCAAGGTCGCTGCCCTGCAGCTGGCGGAGCAGGTCCTGCAAGCGCGTGCGCAGGTCCAGGGGCAGGCCCGCTTCGCCCTGGCCGAGGAACTCCTCGCGTTCGTAGCCCAGCATGCGGCAGGCGGTGTCGTTGACGTCGACGAAGCGGGTGGTGGCGCGGTCGACCAGGAAAATCGCGTCGCCGGTAGCATCCATCGCAGTACGGAAGCGGCGCAGGTCCTCGTCGAGCCGGATACGCACTGCCATGTCGGCGGTCAGCTGCGCGTGATGGCGTTTGATTTCTTCGTACAGGGCGAGGTTTTCGTAGGCGGCGGCGATCTGGGCGCTGACAGTCACCGCCACCCGCTCGTCGACTTCGGAGAATTCGGTGGCATCGAGCTTGTCGACCAGGTACAGCCAGCCGTGCACGCGCTCGCGCGAGGCAATCGGCACGCCGAGGAAGGAATGAACGGTCGGATGCCCGTTCGGCAGGCCGAGCACGCTCGGGTCGCCGTCGATGCCGCTCACCCGCACCGGTATTTTCAGGTCCAGCAGCTTGCCGAGCACGCCGGCGCGCGGCGCATCGCGCACCAGGTGCGCTGGTCCCCCTTCGCCGCAGGAGGCCAGGTACTGCAGCCTGTTCATGCTGTCGTCCAGCATGCCGATGTAGGCGTACTTCGACGCGCAGATGGCGTGCGCGACGCGGCAGCCATTCTGGATCAGCGCGCCCGGGTCGCGCTCGGCGCCAAGCTCGATGCCAAGTTCAATCAGCGCGGTCAGGCGCAGGCTCACGGCCTGGAGGCTGGACAAGGACGTCGACAGGCGCTGCGTCATCTGCTGGCGTTCGGACGCCGTTTCCGGCAGGTCCGGCTCGGCGCGCGCGGGGTGACCGTTCGGCGCCTGCTGCCCCGGCTGTCCATGTTGTGCGTTGCCGGCGTCGACCTCGTCGAGGAAGTCGGCGACGGCGCCGCCGACGACGAAGTTCGGCTTCGCGCCCTCGCCCTGGTCGAGCGCCCCGGCGCTGGCAGAGTCGCCCATGCCCAGCGCGTCGTGCACCGTGCGCAGGATGACGTCGGGCGACGAGGGCTTGGGCAGGACCCAGCGCACGCCGCATTCCTCGGCCAGCTTGCCCGCCTCGCGCTCGCGGTACAGCGCGGTATAGAAGATCACCGGCAGGTCGGCGGTTTCGGGATCGCTGCGCAGCCGCCTCACGAGTTCATAGCCGTCCATGCCAGGCATCAGGACGTCCGAGATGATCAGGTCGGGCCGGCTTTCCTTGACCATCTTCAGCGCGTCGGCGCCGTTGGCCGCTTCCACCAGCCGGTGCCCGCCATAGCCCAAGAGCGTGCGCAGGAATTCGCGGTTGAGCACATGGTCGTCGACAATCAGGATGGTGGCCTGGCCGCCCGGCGCCGCTACGGCCGCTGGCGCGCCTTGCGGGTCGAGGAATTCTTCCAGCTGGACGACAAAGGTGTCAGGCTCGATCGGCTTGGCGATGTAGCCGTCGAAACCGGCGTCGAGCAGCCGTTCGCGGTCGCCCACCATTGCCAGCGCAGTAACGGCGAGGACGGGAATGTGGCGCAGGGCCGGGTCTTGCTTGAGCTGCGCGACCACCCCGTAGCCGTCGAGCCGGGGCAGGTGCACGTCGCAGATGATGAGGTCGGGGGAAGTGTCGCGGGCAGCTTCGATCCCGCTGATGCCGTCGCTTGCCGTGAGTGGAGTAAAGCCAAATGCGTTAAGCAGATAGACCATCAACTCCATATTCGTAGGGTTGTCTTCGATGATGAGGATGCGTGCTGGCACTGATGCACTCCCGATAGTTAACCTTGCCAGGTGTTGCCGGCCATGCCGCGTTGAAATGCCGCGACTGCCAGAGGCGGGTTAGGGACACGCCCCCAATTCCCCTTTGTGACATCGTGACACACTTTCAGCTGGGTAAGCAATTGCGTTGTGTCACAGTTTCCTCGACAAGATCTTTGGGGAATGTAGCATGTCCTTCGCCTTAATCCGCGGACCGCCCCTCCCGTGCAAGTTCATGCATGACGCATAAGAGAATGCGCGGATTCGACCCGAGCGCGACATGGCCGACCCCGCCGAAGGCAATATTGCGCGCGCCCGGCAGGTGGCTCGACGTCTGCGGCGCAATAATATTGTCGTGATGGCTATATATGGAGGTGACCATGGCGCGGGTGGCCGCATCCTCCTCCCCTGCCAGCGAACGGAGCCAATCGCTTTCCGGCGCCTCGCCGTGGCGCGCGCGCCGCATCTGGCGCGCGTTGGCGCCCGGCCCGAGCTTGGCCAGGCTGGTCCCATGGTGGGGCGTGCCCAGCGTGATGATGCGCGCCACCCGCGCCGCGCCATGCGTGCGTACATACGCGCGCGCCGCCAGCCCGCCCATGCTGTGGGCGAGAATGATCACGCGGGGCGCGCCGCTGGCCTTGCATAGCGCATCGATGGCGCCGGCCAGCGCCGGGATGTAGCCGTCGATGTCGCCGCCCAGCGGTTCCAGGTTGGGACAGGCGTGGCTGATGTGGGCCGCGTCGAGCATGGGGATCAGGTGGACCCAGTAGCCGCTGTTGCAGCCGTAGCCGTGCAGCAACAGGACCGGCGGCACCGGCGAGTCGGGAAAGATGCGCTGCGACGGCCGTGCGCGCGGCATGATCCAGGAAGACTGCAGCAGCGAGGCGCGGAATTCCTCGCCGAACAGGCGCAGCCTTGCGGCCGGGCCGAGGCGGAATTCCTCCGGGGTGGGGCCGGCGGCGCGGCTGCTCATCAAGAAGTTGTTCGCCGAAATCAGCGCGCGCACCAGCACCACGGTGGCCACGCCGGCGACAAGCGCCAGCACCACGCCGGTGCCGGTGTAGCGCGCCAGCGCATACGCGATGACGCCGGCCGCTGCCATCTGTACCAGCAGCAGCAACTGCAGCAGCAGGCGCGCACTCATCAGCCGGCCCGATCCTTGAGGATGTGGCGCGCGATGCCGCGCAGGATGTTGACTTCCTCGGTTTCCAGCTGGGTGCGCGAAAACAGCCGCTTCAGGCGCGGCATCAGCTTCTTGGGGTTGTCGGCATCGATAAACCCGATCGCCACCAGCGCCTGCTCGAGGTGCTCGTACATGCCGTCGATCTGGGTCACGCTGGCGGAATCGCCGTGGAAACCGACCGGGGTCGGCTGCGCTGCGCCGCTTTCGGTCGCCATCCGGCACTCGTAGGCCAGCACCTGCGCCGCCTGGGCCAGGTTCAGCGACGAATAGGCCGGGTTGGCCGGAATATTGATCAGCACGTTGCACTGCTCGACGATGTGGTTGGGCAGGCCGAAGCGTTCATTGCCGAAGATCAGCGCGCCGTTCAGCCCGTCGTGCCCGGCAAGGTGGCCGGCGAAGGCGCGCGGGGTCCACACCGGCGGCGAGAATTCGCGCAGCCGGGCCGAGACGGCGGCGGCGAAATGGCAGCCCTCCAGCGCTTCGGCCATGCTGCCGACGATGCGGGCGCCGGACAGCACATCGCGTGCGCCGCTGGCGAACGCCACCGCTTCGGGGTCGTCAAGCGCGTCTTGATAGCGCGGGTTGACCAGCACCAGCTCGGAAAAACCCATGGTTTTCATGGCCCGCGCCACCGAGCCGATATTGCCCGCGCGGCTGGTTTCGACGAGGATAAAGCGAAGGCGTTTGAAAAGAGATGTGCTGGTTTCGGGCTTGATCATTTAAAATAGCGCCATCGCGCCGCGTCGAGTGTCAAAAAGCCAGGGCTTCCAAGCCCGCGATTTTAACCAGTTCGCCGCCGCACCGCTCTTTAATTCATTCTTGTTTCACTAGCGACCATAGCGCCCTGACGGGGCGCCGTGCGCGTTAGCGTTCTTTTAAACGGAAGCCCACATGCACCCAATGCTCAATACGGCGATCAAGGCCGCTCGCCGCGCCGCCACCGTGATCAACCGCGCGTCGTTCGATATCGACCGCGTCACTGTCACCGAAAAACAACACAACGATTTCGTGACCGACATCGACCAGGCAGCGGAACAGGCGATCATCGAGACCCTGCTCAAGGCCTACCCTGGCCACGCCATCCTGGCCGAGGAATCGGGTGCATCGGCCAACCTGAACGACGAGAGTGAATATTCGTGGATCATCGACCCGCTCGATGGCACCATCAACTTCATGCACGGCTACCCGAACTACTGCATCTCGATCGCGCTGCAGCAGCGCGGCGTGACCACCCAGGCTGTCGTCTACGACCCGGTCCGCAACGACCTGTTCACCGCCACCAAGGGCGCCGGCGCCTTCCTCAACGAAAAACGCATCCGCGTGACCAAGCACGACCGCGTTGGCAATGCGCTGCTGTCGGCCGGCCATGGCGCCGGTCCGCGCGCACTGGCTGACTACCTGAAGATGTACGGCGTCATGGCCGAGCGTTGCCACGGCATCCGCAGCGCCGGCGCCGCCGCGCTCGAGCTGGCCAACGTGGCTGCCGGCCGCAGCGACGGTTTCTTTGAAAAAGGCCTGAAGCCCTGGGATATCGCAGCGGGCGCGCTGCTGGTGACCGAGGCGGGCGGCATCGTCGGCGAGTTCAGCGGCGAGTCCGACTACCTGCACAAGGGCGACGTCATCGCGGCCAGCCCGAAAGTGTTCGGCCAGATGGTGACCCTGCTTTCGCCGTTCGCTTAAGCAGCGTTTTGATTCTTGGCGTAAAATACGGCCTGACCTGACGAAGGGGCGCCCAGCCCCTTCTATCCCCCCAGCGGTAATTTCCACGGCGAAACTTTTTCTTTCCATCCGGAATAGCTGTGTTTATACTGCAACATTAAGCGGCACCGCTTCCAGTCTCCCTGCCGCCTCTGATTTTTCAATCGATTGCCTGCGACTGGCGCCATCACGATGGCGACGGGCCGATCTTACAATAAAGTTCACAATGTCATTTACCACTCTCGGGCTGTCCGACGCCATCGTTCGCGCAGTCACTGAAGCAGGCTACACCCAGCCGACCCCGATCCAGACCCAGGCCATCCCTGCGGTCATGAACGGCGGCGACCTGCTGGCCGGCGCCCAGACCGGCACCGGCAAGACCGCCGGCTTCACCCTGCCGGTCGTGCACCGCCTGTCGACCGACAAGATCGGCGCCGCGTTCACCAACAAGAGCAGCCAGCGTTCGATCCGCGCGCTGATCCTCGCTCCGACCCGCGAACTGGCGGCCCAGGTCGAGGAAAGCGTGCGCACCTACGGCAAGTACACCAACCTGAACTCGGCCGTGGTGTTCGGCGGCGTCGGCATCAACCCGCAGATCAAGCAGCTCAAGCAAGGCATCGACATCCTGGTCGCCACGCCGGGCCGCCTGCTGGACCATATGGAACAGCGCACCGTCGACCTGTCGAAGGTCGAGATCCTGATCCTGGACGAAGCCGACCGCATGCTGGACATGGGCTTCATCCGCGACATCAAGAAAGTGCTGGCCGTCTTGCCGCCGAAGCGCCAGAACCTGCTGTTCTCGGCCACCTTCTCGGAAGAGATCAAGGCGCTGG
>CXWL01009525.1_pt1 | contig 33463 bp, 29 predicted proteins | sample 590931 | NCBI WGS metagenome assembly CXWL01 (sample SAMEA3498368, study PRJEB10139) | groundwater metagenome | biome: water well; material: biofilm material | place: Germany | collected 2015-04-27
GCATACACCCGGATCGGCTCCCCCACCCCCTTCATCTCCTGCTCCCCCCGGTCCTCGAACTCCACCCCCGCTGACGAGCGCGCCATCCCCCGCACCACATCCGACACCAAAATCTCCCCCGGCGCCGACAGCCCGCAGATCCTCGATGCGATATTCACCGCCCCGCCGAAGACGTTGTTCTCCTCCCGGATCACATCCCCCGCATGCAACCCGATGTGCAGCCCCAACTCCGACGCCGCGCTCAAGGCCAGGCACCGCCGCGCCCCGTCGATCGCCTGCGCCGCCGAGGGGAAGGTGGCGAGGACGCCATCGCCCAGCAGCTTGCCGTCGATAGCATCGCCGCCCGCCTCGCGGATTGCCGCGCGCAACCCCGCATCCAACGCGCGCGATGCATCGCGGAACCGCTCGTCACCCATGCGCTCGGTGAGCGCCGTCGAGTCGACGATGTCGGTAAACATGATGATGGCTGTGCCACGCGCACCACCGCTGGCCTCGAAGGGCGAACTTCTCTGCGCGGTTTCAACACCCATGAACTCAAGGATTGCCTCGAAGGCGTCACCGCCGAGATCGGCGAGCGATACAACACGACAATCCGGCACGACCCTCGCCAGCGCAAGCGACGCATCTCGCAATGGCCCCTGGTTCGCGACGCAGAGCAGGGTGGGCACAGGGATACGCTGATAGATCGCACTGAGATCCGCGTCTGCGAACTCTGCGCGGTAGGCGGCGCAGACCTCAGCGGTTATGGACTCGCGCATGGCGTTGCTGTACCAGCGCTGACCTGAGACAGGCCCATCTGGAAACACGATACTGGCCGCTCTTCGGCGATCGAGTGACCAGTTATCAGCGATCGCTGCACCTGTTCGGCGGACGAAGGGGAACACCGGGAACAGGCAGACCAGATTTCGGACGCGATCAGGATGGCGACTGGCATAGAGCGCTGCGCTTCCGGTGCCGGTCGCGCTTGCCATCAGGGTGAGCGGGGGTCCAGCCAGCTGTGCAACGACGGCCTCGATCGACCGAACCTGCGCCTCCAGCGAGAAGTCGCTGACGTCGCGTTGAGACGCGCCGATCCCTGCCGCGTCGAAAATCGTCACTTGCATACGGGCCGACAGCATGCGAACGGTGTCATTGGCCGGAGCCGAGCCAGTCCAATGATGCTCCATGGCGATCGTGTGGTCGTGGCGGTAGAGGAGCGGCGGCCCGTCGCCCGTCGTGGTGTAAGCGATGCTGACGCCGTCGGTCGTGCGAGCGTACTTAATCTGCGGTGCAGCCATCACGCATCCTCCGCCCGCACGGCATACACCCGCACCGGCTCGTCGAAGCCCTTCATCGTGGGGACGCCTGATGGTGGAAGGTGTGCGCTCATGCGGGGAGTATGCCGGATCGGGGCGGCTGTGACTTGGCGGTGGGGTGGACGTTTCGTACAGTGCTGCCACTGCGCGTCAACAGCAAGAGAGAGGGCACGACCATGCACATCGGCATCGCCGAGACGAAGGAAGAGAAGGAGGCGGTCTACCGTCTGCGCTACGACGTGTACGTCGAAGAGATGGGCCGCTACCAGACGGTCGCTGACCACAAACGCCGCATGCTGTACGAAGACTGCGACGACCAGAGCCGGATCCGCTACGCCTCGATCGACGGTGAGGTCGTGGCGACGGCGCGCCTCACCTGGGGTGGCGACGGTCCGATCCCGCAGCGGATGATCGATCAGTACGGCCTCGCGCCCTTCCTCGCCGAGCTGCCGGCCTCGGCGATCGCAGTGGGCGAGCGGGCGATGGTGCGGCCGCACCTGCGCGGCACCGACCTGCTGCTGAAGATGATGGGGGGCGGCATGCAGTTCGCCAACGAGAACCGCATCCAGCTCGTCTTCGGCGACAGCGAGCCGCACCTGCTGAACCTCTACCTCGGGCTCGGCCAGCGCACCTACTCGAAGACGAACGTCAACAGCGGCGAGGCGGGCTACCTGATCCCGCTCGTCCTGGTGATCGAGGACGTGGAGTACCTGCGGCAGCTGAACTCACCGTTGCTCGAGCACGTCCGCGACTTCGGCGACGACGCCCGCATCCCCGCCTGCATCCAACGCGCGCTGGCCGAGGGGAGCGCGGTGGTCAGCCGCCTCCACACGACATCGGCGTCGTACTGGAGCGAGGTACACGGGGCGCTGAGCGAGCTGGAGGCGCACCGCATCTCGGCGCTCGATGGGTTCACCGAGGAGGAAGCTGCTCGCTGCCTGGAGAAGAGCACGATCATCGAATGCCAGAGTGGCGACCGGGTGCTGAAGAAGGGCGGTGTCGCCCGCAACCTCTTCGTCGTGCTCGACGGCACGCTGGAGGTACGTGATGACGACGGGGTGCACGCCGCCCTCGGCCCCGGCGACGTCTTCGGCGAGATGGCCTTCCTCCTGGAGCGGCCACGCTCGCGCGATGTCTATGCGGTCTCCGACGGTGTCCGCATCCTCAGCCTCAGCGAGGCCAACCTCCGCAAGATGATCGAGAGCGACCCCGCCATCGCCGCCCACCTGCTGCTCAACATCTCGAAGATGCTCTGCCTCCGGATCCTGAAGGAGCGGTAGGCTCCGGGGCGTGGCGGCTGAACTGCTGGGAGGGTGCGCAATATGTTTCACGTGAAACATATTGCGCAGGCTGGACGCAGTTACGGCGGCGCGCGGCGTCAATTGACCGGCGGGCCGCCGTGCCGGATGATGCCCAGACTCTATCGGGGGAGAAGGCTGATGCCGAGCGAACGTGTCCAGCGACAGATAGACCGCCTGCTCGACGAGGCCGAGGCCGCGCTCGGCCGCCGGGAGTGGCCGCGCGTCCACGAGCTCTCGCAGGATGTCCTCGCGCTCGACCCGGAGAACGGCGACGCGCGGACCTTCCTCGATGCAGCCGTGCGGGCCGGGGCTGGGGCGAAGCCCGCGAGCGGTACGCCGACGACCGACATCGTCGTGGGCGAGCGGGCGCCGCAGGCTGCGCCCCTACCGGCATCCTTCGCGGGAGGGCGGTACGCCGTGCGCCGCTTCCTCGGTGAGGGTGGACGCAAGCGGGTGTATCTCGCGCACGACGAGCGCCTCAAGCGCGATGTCGCCGTCGCCGTCATCAAGACCGAGGGCCTCGACGCTCAGGGTCTCTCGCGCGTGCAGCGCGAAGCGGAGGCGATGGCCAAGCTGGGCGACCACGCGAACATCGTCACCATCCATGATGTCGGCGATGATGCCGGCCTCGATGGCCGGGGCCAGCCGTACATCGTCAGCCAGTTCATGTCCGGTGGCGCGGTCGACAGCCTCGAACTGCCGTTACCGACGGAGCGAACGCTGGAGATCGCGAAGGGCGTGTGCCGCGGGCTGGCGCACGCGCATCATCACGGCGTGATCCACCGCGACCTCAAGCCCGGCAATGTCTGGTTGTCGGCCGACGGGACGGCGGAGATCGGCGACTTTGGGCTGGCGGTGGCGTTCGAGCAGTCGCGGCTGACGATGCACGGCATGCTCGTCGGCACGGTGGCGTACATGCCGCCGGAACAGGCGTTGGGCAGCGAAGTGACGCCGCGCGCCGATCTCTACTCGCTCGGCTGCATGTTGTATGAGATGGTGACCGGCCGCCCGCCCTTCGTCAGCGACAACCCGACGGCGGTGATCAGTCAGCACATCAACACGCCGCCGGTGGCGCCGTCGTGGCACTCGGACGCCTGCCCGCAGGATCTGGAGGAGGTCATCCTGCGCTTGCTGGCGAAAGATCCCGGCGAACGGCCCGCCAGCGCGGATGATGTGCTCGCGATGCTCGAGCGCGTCGATCCGACGCAGAAAGCGGCGTCGCATTCCGACTCCAACGTGCTCGACCGGCTGGCGCTCGGCGTCTTCGTCGGACGGGAGCAGGAGCTGGAGCGGCTGCGGAAGGCATTCGACAATACCGTCGCCGGACACGGCGGGCTGGTGATGCTAGTCGGCGAGCCGGGCATCGGTAAGACGCGGACGACGCAGGAGCTGGAGACGTACGCGAAGATGCGCGGCGCGCAGGTGCTCTGGGGCCGCACGCACGAGTCGGCGGGAGCGCCGCCGTACTGGCCGTGGCTGGCGGTAGGCAATCAGTACGCGACCGCGCATATCGGCGACATGGCCGAGACGATTCGTCCTCACATGCCGCCCGGCGCGGAGAGCGAACTGTCACGCATCTTTCCCTGGCTCTTGCAGGATCCCTTGTCTCCGCGCCCGAGGAGATAAGCGACCCCGAAGTCGCGCAGTTCCGCCTCTTCGACGCCTACACCTCGTACCTGAAAGCGATCGCGGCGCAGGCGCCGCTCGTGATCGCGCTCGACGACCTGCATTGGGCGGACAAGCCGACGCTGCTGCTGCTGCAACATGTGGCGCGCGAACTCTCCCGGACGCGGGTGCTGGTGGTCGCGAACTACCGCGACACCGACATCACGCGGCAGAGCGCGCTGTCCGAAACACTGGCGTCGCTGAACCGCGAATCCGGCTTCGACCGCATCGTCCTGCGAGGCCTGACGCGGGACGAGGTCGGCGCGTACATCAAGGCGCGCGCGAACGTCGAGCCGCGGCGCGAGGTGCTGGATCGCATCTTCGAGGAGACGGAGGAGAACGCGTTCTTTCCTCAGCGAAGTCGTGAACCTGATGGCGCAAGAGGGCACGCTCACCAAGACCTCGATCTCGGACATCGCGATTCCGGACGGCGTGCGCGAGGCGCTGGGCCGGCGGCTGAACCGGCTGTCGGAGGAGACGAACGAACTGCTGCAGATCGCCGCCATCATCGGCCGTGACTTCACCTATGACACCCTGACGTTGCTCGGTGAGCGCGAAGAAGAGCCGCTCTTAAAGATGATCGAGGAGGCGCTGGAAGCGCGCGTGATCGAAGAGACGGACCAGGCCGGACGCTACCGCTTCACACACGCGCAGATGCAGGAGACGCTGCTGGCCGAGCTTTCGACGACGCGGCGGGTGCGCCTGCACGGGCAGGTCGGCGAGGCGCTGGAGAAGCGCTATGGGGCACACGCCGAGGAACGCGCGGGACGCCTCGCGATGCACTTCAGCGAAGCGGCGACGCTCTCGCCGCGGTTCGGGGAGAAGGCGGCTAAGTACTCGGCCATCGCCGGACACCAGGCCATCGCGCAGTCGGCGTACCCGGAAGCGGCGCGACACTTCCGTGCTGCGCTCTCCGCCCGCGAGGGTCAGGAGATGGACGACGAGATGGCGGAGCTGTTGCACAGCCTGGGCAAAGCCGCGATCGCGACAGTGCAGAACGCCGAGGCATGGCGCAGCCTGCGGCAAGCGTTCGATTATTACGCCAGGAAGGGCGACGTTGAGCACGCGGCCAAGGTCGCATACCTCGTCGGAAGGACCGACGGGCTCATCCGGCCGTCCCAAACGCAACTCATCGAGCGGGCGCTCACGCTCGTCGAAGAAGGAAGCGAAGATTACGGCCGGTTGAACGCGGCGCTCGGCTATTCCGCCGGCATGCTCGGCGACGAAACCCGTAGCCGCCAAGCGTTGCTCCGCGCTGAAGAGGTGGCTGGCAGGCTGGGGTTGCCCAGGCTCGAACTCGACGTGCTGTTTTTCGGCCAGATGGTCACCGGCTTTCACCTGCACCAGGAGGAGTCAATAGCATACTGCGACCGCGCCATCGCGCTCGCCCAGGAACTCAAGGACCCGTACATCGAAGCTCCTGCGCATTTCTTTGCCTTGATCAAGGGCTGGATGGGCGACGCTGTTTCCGCGCGCGTTCACAGCGACGCCTGCCGCGCGATCTCTGAGCGGCTTCGCAACCCCGCATACATTGCTGCTGCCACGTGCGCCCAATCGGGAACTGCTCTCTGGGCTGGTGATTGGGCACGCGCCCGAGAAGCGCTCGCGCGCGGACTCGATGTGGCGCCCACCGATTGCCGTCATCTCGGCGCCTCCACGCTCATGGCCTATCATCTCGGCGACATCGACGCGGCGCGTCAATTCGAGCGGCGGCTGGCCGATACGGCGGCCGCTACGCCGCCCGGCCCCAGCCTTGAGTTCGTCTGGCTGGCTGTCGTGCTAGCACAGGGAACACGGATCGCCGGGCGCGCCCCTGATAGCGAATCAATCCAACGCGCGGCACGGGCCGTGCTCGAGTCGCCCGTGCCTGGAACCCCGCTGTTCAAAGGCAGCACAAACTTAGGCCTTTCGATCCTCGCGTATCTGACGCACGACCGCGGAGCGGCGAGCGAGTTGTTGCCGAGCATCGAGTCGCTGCCGCGTTTTGTCACTGACACAATGGCGCAAACGGACCACGTTCGCGGTCTACTGCTGGAAACATTAGATCGGGTAGATGAAGCCGTCGAAGCATTCGAACAAGCCATTGAGTTTCTCGGGCCCGGTTATGAGGCGGTGCGCGCGGACGTTTCGTACGACTGCGCGCGCATTCGCCTCGTGCGCGACGCGGCGGGCGATCGCGAGCGGGCGCGGGAACTGATCGACGAGGCGCTGGCGACAGCGCAGACGCTGGGCATGAAGCCGCTGGTGGAGAAGATTCTGGCGATCAAGTTGAAGGACCAGGGGATCACGGCGGAGATGGATATCTATACGTCGATCGTGGCGGTGGCGGAGAGCGTGCAGCAGGAGCAGCCGGACCTGACGAAGCACGCGGCGCCGGACGGCACGGTGACGATCATGTTCAGTGACATCGAGGACTCGACGGTGCTGACGGAGCGGCTGGGGGATCAGGCGTGGCAGGAGCTGTTGCACAAACACAACGCCTTGATCCGTGAGCAGCTCCGCGCCCACGACGGCTACGAAGTGAAGACGATGGGCGATGGGTTCATGGTGGCGTTCCAGTCGGCGAAGAAGGGGTTGGAGTGCGCGGTGGCGATCCAGAAGGCATTTGCGCCGCAGCCACAGCCGAGGGCGGCTGTGCCACACGATGGGGAGATCCTGTCCGCCGTGAAGGTGCGGATTGGGTTGCATGCGGGGGAGGCGATCAAGGACGGGGACGACTTCTACGGGAAGAATGTGATCATGGCGTCGCGGGTGGCGGGGAAGGCGGTGGGTGGGGAGATCCTCGTGTCGTCGTTGCTGCGCGCGCTGGTCGAGAGCAGCGTCGGGGCGGGGACGTTTGGGGAGCCGCGGGAGGTGGAGCTGAAGGGGTTGGTGGGTACGCACACCGTGTTCGCGGTGGAGTGGACCGTGTGACTTCGCGCGCACGTTGGCCGCTAGCCGACGTGTTGCGTGATCGCGCCGCAGCGGCGATCGATTACGGATCCCGCGTCTCGAACAGGTACCCGGCCAGGGCCAGGGGAACGACCGCCCAGGCGAACAGCGCCGCGCTCAGGATCACCGTCGCGCCGCCTCGCCCTACGCGATCGAGCAGGTACGATCCGAACGGGCCCAGGATCTGCAGATCCGGCTCGAGTTGGATGATCGCCAGTACGCGCACGATTTCGACGGGGTTGAACAGCAGCGCCAGCATCAGTCCGCCGCCGCCCAGGGATGTGGCCGACACCATCCCTATCAGGAGCAAGTCGAAGAAGAACACGGCAACGATCCAGACCAGCAGCGCAAGGCCGAGCGCCTGTACCCTCGACGCGGACAACACCGATGCCACGAGTCCGATGCCCGTCATCACCAGCACCAGCACCAGCACCAGCGCCACGAACAGCAGGTACGTGCCCGCTGCCATCGACGACGTCATGATCGCGATCCAGACGCCTGCAAGACCGAACCCCAGCAATGTGGCGAGACTAATCGACATCGACACGCCGATGTACTTGCCGAGCAGCAACTCCCAGCGGTCCAGCGGCTGCGCCAGCAGGTAGGTCAGCGTCCCGCGATCCCGCTCGCCTGCGATCGCGCCGGATCCAAGCAACAACGCGATCAGCGGCGCCAGCAGCAGACACAGGTTCAACAGGCTCGCTGTCGTTCGGCTGAAGTTCTCGAAGCCGATCCCGCCCAGGTTGCGTTCGCCCAGGTAGGCCAGCGCCAGCGCCAGCACCGCAAAGATGAGCGTGTAGGCGATCAGCCACGAGCTGCCCAACGCCCCGCGCACTTCCTTGCGCGTGATCGCGATCACTGCACTCATCGCTCCTCGCTCCTCGGTGCCGCAACCACCCGCATGATCTCCTCCCATGTCGTCGACGCTGCGGCGATCCCTTCGCTAGCGATGCCGAGTTCGCGCATCGCCTGGAAGAATGCCGCCGGGGCGTGGCCATCGAGGTTCACGACGTAGCGCTGTCCGCGCGCACGCTCCATCAGCTCCACCAGCGTGCCATCGAAGGCGAGCGCGCCGGCACGCAGGACAAGCGCCCGGCTGACCAGTCCCTCGGCGCGGTCGAGCATGTGCGTTGAAATCAGGATGGTCTTTCCCGCCTCGCGCAGCCGTATCAGGATGCGCTCGAACTCCCCGCGGCTCTCTGCGTCGAGGCTGGCCGTCGGTTCGTCGAGCAGCAGGAGTTCGGGCTCGCCCAGCAGCGCCGCTGCCATCGCGAGCCGCTGGCGCATGCCGCCGGACAGCTCGCCGACGCGCAGACGGCGTTGTGCCAGCAGGTTCACCGCCTCGAGCGCGCCGTCAACATCCGTGCGCCGTGCCCCCTTGAGTTCCGCGGCGAACGTGAGCGCGTCCTCGCACCTGTCGTCGTCAGGCATCGAAGGTAGCTGGGGTACATATCCGACCAGGCGCCGAGCGTGCTTGCCCTCCTTCTTCACCGACCGCCCGTGTATGCTGGCCTCCCCCTCGAAGGATGTGATACCCAGCAGGCACTTGAGCATTGTCGTCTTGCCCGCCCCGTTCGCGCCGAGCAGTGCGACGATTTCGCCGCGGCCGATCTCGAACGAGACATCGTCGACAACGGCGCGCTGTCCATATCGTTTGCGGAGATGCTCGACGCGGAGGATCGGCGCGTTCACCTTCACGCGCCACCAGCAGCGGACGATCGCCGCAGGAGCATGGCGCGCGCGTCCCACCTGTGTGCCCAGGCCAGGACACTGCAGGCCGCTGCGACCAACAACAGGCTCGCCGCGATGAGCGGCGCATTCACACGGCCACTGCTTTCGAGTTGCAGGCCTTCGGGCGGCGCAATGAGTGGGTGCTCGTCCTCGATGACGGCGTCATACCGGTACACCGGGAACATGTCCGCCGCCATGTCGATGGCCTGTTGTGCCAGGGTGTACTGGAAGAACTGCAGCGTTTTGTCATCATCCAGCCTGCCGCCGAATGCCGCACGCGGGAGGTACGATCGGTCGCCGACGCCATCGTTGTTCGCGTCGTATCCCCTGTAGTCGCTCCAGAAGTTGCCGCGCCCGTTGCTCGACCAGACGGCGGCGGGTGGGAGCGTGGCCTCATCCTGCGGCGAGCCGCCGTCTGCCGGAACGGCACTGTGGGAGCTGAGTGTTGCGGCGGCGTTCGCCGACATCGCCTTCACCTGTACCGTGTTGTCGATCACGGCGTTCTCGACAAACGTGATCGGCGAGTTCGTCGTCAGCGCCAGGCCCGTGTCGTTCAGCGCGAACGTATTCCGCCGGAAGATCGCGGTCGTGCCGGCCGACTGTGGCGTGCCCTCGACTGTCATGCCGTACTTGTTCCGCAGCAGTCGATTGCCCTCGGCGAAGAAATTGTCGCAGTCCTTGAGCAGCATGCCAGCGCCAGTCGCCCCCGCCCGGTTCGCCGAGAACTCATTGTCCTTCACGATGAGTTCGTGCGAGAACATGAATAGCGCGCCCGACAGGTTATGCCTCAGCGTGTTCCCGACGATCGTGTTCCGGTGTGCGGACATCAGGTGCAGTGCGTATCTGCTGTCTGTGACGGAGTTGTCGAGGATGAGATTGTGCTCCGCGAATTCAAGGTGAATGCCGTCGGCCGCGTAGCGTATATCGTTCCCCGAGATCGTCGCGTCGTTCACCTTCCACAGGTACACGCCATGACCGCGCCGCCCCTGGGGGACACCCTCGCCTGCTTTGATGTCGTTCTCCCTGATGCTCGGTGCGTTCGAATCCGTGATGTGAATGCCGAAGTACGACTCCCGGATGCGGTTCCCGGTGATCTTGGCGCGGTCGAATCCGTTCATTTTGATCGCCGCCGGTTCTTGCGAGACAGCGCGTCCGCTGTTCCGCAGTTCAAAACCAGAGACGATGACGTCATCGCTCGCGATCGTGACGATGTCACCTTCACCGCCGCCATCGATCACCGGCCAGTTGCGCCCCACCAGCGATATCGGCTTGTCGATGCGGATGCGTTCGAGGAACACGCCTCCCTCGACGACGATGATGTCCTGTGGCTGCGCCGCATCGATACGCTGCTGCAGGGTCGGCGTGCCCTGGGCGTCAGCGTTACGTGTGTCCTGCGCGAGGAGGCCCGCGCCAAGGCCCACGATCGCTGCAAGCAAGACCATCGCGGTCGGCGTCCCAGCCCGCAGACTCGCTCGTGATGCGGCGCCTGCCCTCTGTCGCGAGGCGAGCTTCGACACACGCTCGGCAAGCATCGGGCCGAACGTCATCGCGAGCGCCGCCAGCACCATAAAGTAGAAGCCCATCTCGAATCGCGTCTCCGATTGGAAGTTCCACACCTTCGTGGAGCCGAAGACTTTTGGTGTGAAGGATCCGGTGTTCAATGCCGCATGTTCGTCCATCGTGTGGCCGTAGTGGTACAGCCAGTACTGGAGATCGAGGATGAAGAACAAGGGCATGAACCAGTAGGCGGTTACGATCAGGCGCCGAAGCCATCGTTGCTGAAAGGCGATGCAGCCAGATAGCAGCGTTCCGATAACCAACGCGATTACACCCGGCACGAAGAGCTTCATCTCCGTGACTGTTGTGATCTCCTTCATGCCGATGTAGTGGTTGAGGGCGTTGATCTCGCGGACGTCGTCGTAGTACGTCCCCGGATCGTCGGCGAACTTGTAGCCGTACGCGTGCATCACAAGGCCCGCCGGGTACTGCGGCGCGACCAGCTCAAGCTGCCAGAGAGGGAGGAAGAGTGCTCCTACGAGAAGAAGGGATGCGACGACGCTCGCGGCGAACCAGCGAGGCTCGGGTTTCCTGAAGATCCGCTCCATGAACTTGCTCCACGATCCGCTATGGCGAGCAAGTTGGGGTCCGCGGCGTACGCCGCGGACCCCAACTTGCTTACTTTCCCTGGTTATGGCGAGGCAACGGCTGCCTCCGTCGGCTCCACGAGGAACCACCCCGCCATCTCCAGGTGCAGCGCCGAACAAAACTCGGTGCAGTACAGGTTGTACGAACCAGGCTTGTCGGCGATGAAGTCGAAGTTCGCGACCTCACCCGGATCCAGGCTGCCCTGGATGTTGTAGTCCGCGATCGCGAACCCGTGGGTCGCGTCCTTGGTTTGCTCGACGTTGGTGATGTGCAGGAGGACGCGGTCGCCTTCCTTCACACGCACGACATCCGGCGTGAAGTGGCTGCGCTGGGCCGACATCCAGATCTCGACGATGTTGCCGTTGCGCTCCACCTTTTCGCCGCCCGCCTCGATGGCGAACTCGCTGACGGCCATCGTCTGCACGTCGGTTCCCGGCGGGTAGACATCGATCGCCTTCAGTTTGTCGGCCTTGATGATCTGAGTGTAGTGCGGCTCGGCGTTGGGAATGGGCATATCAGCGATCAGTTCCATCGTCCCCTTGCCGCCCTTGAGATCGATCAACTGGAAGTTCTGCGGGTGCAGCGGCCCGACCGTCAGGAACCGGTCGATCGACCACTTGTTCAGAGCAACCAGGTACTTGTCGTCCGGGCTGACAGTGTCACCTTCCGTGATCGCCAGGTGGCCGATATTGTAGTTCACCGGAATCTTCTCGATCAGGGTGAACGGCGTTTCGCCCGTCTTTACGACATCATCGCCCAGCGTGAACTTGGCGACCGCGCTTTCGAGGAAGAGGCTCGTGTAACCGTGGCCCTGGCTGTCGAACTGCGTGTGCAGCGGCCCGGCGCCCAGTTCCACTTGCGCCTCGACGACCGAATCGAACTTCAGGATCGGTACGCCAAAGACGTCCTTACCCTCGAAGTCCTTGTTCTCCGCAGCTGCTTTCACCTTGTTGAAGTCGTAGATAGTCACGTTCGGGTCCAGCTTGCCGCCGACCACCAGATATCGGCCGGAGGGGTCGACATCGATGCCGTGGGGGCTCTTGGGCTCCGGGATGAGGTACAGCACACCTTCCTCGGCGGCCGTTGCCAGCGAGATTTGGTTGATGCCGTTGACCTTGGTGGCCTTCCCGGCCTTGACGAGCTCCTCAGCTTTCTTCCAGTTGATGGCATGGAGGTAGTCGAAGTTGTTCTGCGATGCGCCAGCCTCGAGGGACTCGCCGCCCTCCGAGTTTCCGCCCGTCGCCATCTCCGTGTTAAACGAGCCGATGAAGCCCCAGCCATCGCTGACCTTCTTGCCTGCGTCGGCGAGGTCCTGGGTGTACGGCGGGAGCTCGATCTGGAAGCTCTCGTCCAGGTTCAGCTTGCCCGTCGCCTGGTCGATCTTCAGCCACGTCGACGCGCCGCGGTACTTCTGCTGGTACTCGCTGAGATCAGCGTACGTGCCCGACGGCCACGGTTCCGGGAACTTCGACGAGACGTGCACGTATTCCGAGTTCGGTGTCACGAACATACCGCCGTGTGACGTCTGGATGTTGGGCACCGGGACAATCTGCTTGGTGCGGAAGTCCCGCAGATCGACGAACGCGACGCGACCGTTTGCCCGATCCTGAATGTACAGGTAACGACCGTCATACTCGCCGCCGGTCTCGCTGATCGCCGGATGGTGCGTGTCGCCCCACGTGAGATCGGTGCCGGGAGGATTCCCCTCGGCCAGAATCTTATCGCCCCAATCAGCCCCATACCCGTAACCCTGCCACGATTCCGGGCTGAAGACGGCGATCACCTTGAGCATGCGCATCGACGGAAGGCCAATGACCAGCACCTGGCCGGAATGGCCGCCCGATGCGAACATCACGTAGTCATCCTTTTTGCCCGGCGCGACGTACTGCTGCAACGCGTGGCGCATGTCGTCGGGCGACAGGCCACGCTCGTCAGCGATTGTTTGCAGGTCGCCGCTGCCGCCGTTCGACGACGACTTCTCATCATCTTTACAGCCGAAGCTTGCAGCCGTTGCCAGCCCCAGCGTGAGCGCCAGACCTAGCATGAGTGCGTAACGTGGGCGCTTCTTCTGCATGGTTCTCCTCCTCTGGAATTCGATCCTTCTGTGCACGTTCATCCTCTGCCCACGCGCCGTAAGGTCATAGGTCCTGCTGGCCCGTATTGTAGTACGAGTTGCCCTCCGCGTGGGGGCCATTCGGCCCGTTTGGTAGGCTTGCATCGTTCTTAGAGTTGGAGCTGACGTGTTGAGGGGAAGCATGAGGAGAGGAGCAACGATGCAGGTTAACGTAACGAAGGTCCTATGGAAGGGTGCGGCGGGCATCGCCGTGGTTCAGCTTGCTGGCACGTTCGTCGCCTGTGGCGGCGGTGATGACAGCGGCGACGATAACGGCGGCAAGCCGACGGCAGCGGCGAGTGCCGCGCCGACGTCAGACGACGACGGCGAGGTCAGCAATGACCTGAAGATCGTCTCCAAGAACACACTGTTCGACAAGTCCAAACTGCGCGCGAAGGCTGGTGAGATCACGATCACGCACGACAATCAGGACGGCGGCATCACCCATAACGTCGCCGTCTTTAAGGGTTCGGATGCCAAGGGTGAGAACGTGGGGTCGACAGAGCTCGAAAACGGCCTTGTCACGCAGACTCTGGTACTGAATCTAGAGCCGGGCAAGTACTTCTACGTTTGTGAGGCGCACCCGGCGACCATGTACGGAACGCTCACCGTCGAGGAGTAGCAGAGTACTCACCAGCTGGCTCCCGGCGACGAGAGGGCTTCATCAAGACACAGAACAGCGGCTGGATGTTTCAGCCGCTCTTCTGTTCCTGTCAGCGCAAAGGCGACGGGAGGTCGCTCGTCAGGAGCGCTGATGCTGGGCTTCGCGCATCATCATGCCGCCAGGCATGGCGTGCCATGTGCGCGACACGGCCGGCATCGCGTCCATCATGTGGTGATCCTTACACCCGCTCGGCATCTCGATCGTGAGCTCGATAGCCCCGCTCTGCTCGGCGCTTGCGATCCCATCGTGCATCGCCGACGCCAGCGCCGTTTCATCGCACGAGGCGGAACCGCCGGAAGCCCACACAAACGCGCCGGCGAAGAGCGCCAGCAGGGTCAGAGCCCCCGCGACTGCCAACAGCATCCAGCGCATCTGTACCATCCTCCCTTGGAATTGAACCGCTCGCCGGCGCGAATCAGACCGGAGCGGCCCGCAGGGCTAGACTACTGCCTCCAGCTTACCGTGCACGCCCAGTTTCGCCAGCAGATGCTCGCGCGGTTCCGCACCGTTTTCGCGCTGATGCGCCGCCCGCTGACCAGGAAGATCATGTGACACGAAGAACGTTGTGGCGTGTGAGTTGGGTGCCCTTGGTTTCGGGCTTCGCGGCTGCCGCGTGCACCGATGGCAATCCGGCGGTTCGGGCGGCCTCGGCCGACGAGGGCGGCGACTTGGCGCTGGAGGTGCTGTACCGGTGCCCCTTTGCGGGTTTTCACCTACCCAACATCCGGCGCGGCACCTACGCCTAACTGCTGTCGAGCAGCCGATGATCCACCTGAGGCTCATCGGCCTCAAGCCCAATCATGCCGCGATCCAGCCGCCGCTGGGCCGCCAATCCGGAGCCTTGCATGCGACCGACCGCCGCTCTCGTCCTCCCCGCCTCCTCGGTCGGCGCTCGCTACGTCGAGGCGCTCCAGGACTATTGCGACGAACTTACGATGTACATGAAGGAAGCCGTCGGCCTCACCGTCGTGCCCGACGATCAGTGGGCCGCCTTCGTCGTCGAAGCCCGCTTGTTCGATCTGATGGACATGCACGCACACACGCACAACTTCGGCGNNACGCACAACTTCGGCGGCAGCGGGTCGCGCGCGCTCGAGCGGGCGCGGCTGCGGGACAGCGGAGCGCCGATGTCGGCCGCCCCGTTCGTCTTCCGTGACGATGGCAGCCCGGACTGGGAGTCGATGTGGACGGGATTCTGTGAGCTCGCCCTGTACGGCGGGCCGTCGCATCGTGGTGAGGACGAGGCGCTCGGCAAGCCGACGGCCGCTCCCGAGGAGATCGTCCAGGACGACATGATCGCCGAGATCCAGCGCGGTATCGCTGAGACGACCGGCCTCGACGCCGTCCCCTCGCCCGGCGGCTGGCTCGCCATCACATGCGATTCCAAGCGCATGGCCGCCTGGCTGTGCGCGACGATCATCCTCGAGAACGTGGATGCGCGGAGCGAGGACCAGATCCTCTATGTGCCGGGCGACCGCGGCTTCGAGCTGAAGAACCAGGTGAAGAGCGTCATCACCGTCGTCGCCAAGACCCACCACTACTGGCAGGCCCACATCGCCGGTCTCCGCGCCGCCGCCTGAAGCAGGCACCGCCGGGCACCTCTACTAACGAGAACAGAGGGCGGTAGATACCGCCCTCTGTTGCTGTGCTTGCGCTGGGACAACGACTACTCGGCAGCGACCGGCGCCTTCGCTGGCGCGGAAGCCTTCTCGCCTTCGCCGCGGACCCGCGTGGTCACACGCTCGACGCTCGACTTCACACGTCGGAGAGCTCTTGCTCGGAGATCCCGTAGCCAACGGGACACAAGCCGGTCGGGGAGCCTTACTCGGCAGCAACCGGCGCCTTCGCTGGCGCGGAAGCCTTCTCGCCTTCGCCGCGGACGCGGGTCGTGACACGCTCGACGCTCGACTTCACACGCTCGCCCGTCGTGCTGGCGATGTCTCGCACGGCCTCGACCGCCGCTTCGCCGGCGGCGCGCTGGGCGGTGAAGACCTTCTCGAACACCTGGCGCGTCTCATCCCGTGACGTGGACAGCTCGTCGAACACCTGGCGGGCGAACTCGAGCGTCCGGCCCTGAGCCTTCGTCGCGGACTCCATCATCGTGCGGTAGTTCGAGGCCAGATCCGTCGGGTCCTCGGCGATCTGCTTGCCCAATTGCACCGCCTCGCGCTGACCCTTCTGGGCCTCGGCGAGCAGGTTGTTCGAGAGGCGGAAGCCGCGCTCGTTGCCCAGCTTGATGGCATCAATGATGGCGTCGTAGCTCTCGGTCAGGGCGTCGAAGTACTTGTCGGTGGCGTTCTTGTCCTTGGCAACCATGGTTCTGGGTCTCCTTCTGCGGGTGTCCGCACTTGCCTGAATCTGCAGTCCCCGGTCGAATGGTGAGGACTTGCGTTTCTCTGTCGATAGGTGTAATCTACACCTAGTTGCAGAGTGCTGTCAAGTGCTAATTTACACATAGCGGAGAAAAGTCGGAAGATAGGGCAAAGATCTTAGGGCAAAGGGCAAGGACAGGCTCGAAGCTGATTGAATAGTTCTTATTTCCGTCACACAGGCGGGATTACGATGGACGGGAGACGTGATACGATGGCTCAGACGAAGAAGGAACAGCCTCAGGATCAGCCGTTTCGGCTGCACGGGGATCTGCTCACCACGACGCTGCTGGCGTTCCTGAAGAACTGGAATGCCTACGGATACCAGCTCTCGCAGCGCCTGACGGAGGCCGGACTGCCGGCTTTCGATTCGGGGACGGTGTACCGGACGCTGCGGCAGATGGAGCGCACAGGGATGGTCTCGTCGTTCTGGGACACCTCGGAGTCCGGGCCGGCGCGGCGGATGTACTCGATGACGAAGGCGGGCGACCTGTTCCTCTCTGGCTGGATCGACGTCCTGGGGAAGTACCAGGCGGTGCTGCAGAAGACCAGCGAGGACGTGAGCCGCGACGCCGGCGTCAAGGATGTCGACGACGCCGCTTCTGCGTAGGAGCAACACTCGAGTTAAACACAGAGGCACAGAGGCACAGAGGTTTTGAGGGGATCGTGGGTGAGGTTCTGTTGGCCACAGCTTGGGCTGCGGCGATAGTCGGGTTTCACACCACGTACTGGCCAGCGCCAGTGCGGGCAAGCGCAGAGGCACAGAGGTTTCGAGGGGATCGTGGGTGAGGTTTTGTGGGCCGCAGCGGTGGCCGCGCAGGATTCGAGTCGAGCACGGATGCAGGGGCGCGGCGCGAACGTGCCCATATAGATATGAAGGAGTAGCGACGTCATGGCTGAAGAAACAAGCAACCCGCTGGATATGTGGCGGCAGTTCATCACGGACAGCGAACGGCAGTGGAACGGGTTCTTCAAGGACGTGCTGGGGACGGACGGCTTCTCCAGCGCGATGAACACGTATGTGGAGGCGTCGCTGACCGTGCAGCGGATGGTGGCGGACCAGCTGGAGCGGTACTACACGACCTTCAACATCCCGACGCACAACGACCTGGTGGCGCTGGGGGAGCGGATGAAGGCGATCGAGGACACGCTGTCGCGGCTGGAGGGCGGGCTGCGGCTGGTGAAGACGACGGGTGGCCGCGCTTCTACTGCCAAGGGCTCGAAGGGGGGCGTGGTGAAGGCGCCGACGCGGGTGAAGCCGAAGCGGACGAAGCGGCCGCCGGTGGCGGCGGCGCGCGCCGCGGGCGCGTAGGGCGCGCCCGAGCAAAGCGGAAAGAGCAAAGGGCAAACGGGTAAGAGCAATCAAGGAGCGTCCGGCTATGCCGGGCGCCCTTTTGCGCTGTCGCGCCGCACGGGTCGCGACTTCTTTGTGTCCGGCTGTGGTTACCCTGGGTTGTTTGATTGTGTTGGAGATTTGCTCTGCGGGGCGGGTGAAGCTGGGTTTGATTAGGGCGGGGGTCGCGTAGCTTCGCGGGTTTGATTGGTTTGATTGTGTGTCGATGCAGGCAATCAAAGAGAGTTGAATCTGAAATCGGGGCTGTTTGATTGCTTTGATAGCGTGGGTTGTCATTCGATCATTCTCCTTCGGCTTCGGGGGCGGGATCCGTGTGAGTCCGCAGGGGAGCCCGGCTGAGACTTTTGGCAGCGATGGCTTCTTGGCGGTCGATGAAGAAGTAGTGGTAGAGGAAGGCGACGGTGGGAGCGAAGTCGCGCCGCTTGTCGAAGCGGCCGCGGCTGTCGATGAGGCCGGCGCGGTGGAGGACCTGGGCGAGTTCGCGCTTGTCGGGCCAGGCGATGAGGGCGAGGTAGACCAGCCGCATACGCGCGGAGCGGTTGCCGGTGGTGATGCCGTTGAAGTTGCCTTTGGGGGCTCCGGCTCCGGGTCGTCGTCCTCCTCTCGGCACGGCTACCTCCTGAAGCTACGCAAATTGCCTTCAAGGCGATTGTCCTATGGATGGCAAGCGATCTCCAAGCGCGAAATGTCACTTTTGGAAAATATTGTTGGTCTGGGGGTAGTTTGGGGGAGGGGGGCGTCGGGGAGTGTCGCGAGGCGACGGGGGCATAGGAACCGGCGGCGCTCTGAGTGGAACATAACGAGATTGGCCTCGGGCCCGATGACAGACCAAGATGGGCGTGACGAATACATCAGGGGCGACGTTCATATAGAGGGGATTGAGTCGCTCTGGGCCATCCTCAGGCGCGGGCTGGTGGGCACCTACCACCGCGTGACGCTGGATACCTCGCGCAGTAGGTGAACGAGTACGAGTTCCGCCACAACACGCGGTACATCAGCGACGCCGAGAAGTTCCGCGTTTTGACTTCGCAGACGTTGAAGCGCGTTGATTGGTACTTGGGGAAGCAGGCTTCGCAGGCGCAGCCCGTGTACGGCCGCCAGCCGGGTGTGCTGTAGGGGATTCGTCTTTGTGGTACGGCCCCGCGTCGAGGCGCGTTGCACCACTTCCTCGACCGAGAACGCGGATAAATCAACCGGTTTGGCTCTGGGCTTCTTGTTGACCATTGCACCTCTTCTAGTTACTTCCCTTCGTGGCTGGGACGCCAGAACTGCACGGGGAATGTCACTTCCGCGACAACATCCGGATCTTCGTGCGTCTTTGCCAAAAGTCTTACGCGATCCAGGTCAAAGTAGATCGAAGATGCTTCGCCTCTGCGGCATTTTGCTACCAGCTCTTCGATGGTCTGCCTCGACCGCTCAGTTTCTAACACGAACTTGAAGAAGAAGTTGTAGCGACGACGACGGGGGAAGATGAGCGAAACCTGATTTTCGAGGATCTTGAACCTGCCGGGAACCTGCTTGTGATCGATCAACAGTTCGCCCTCGAGCGAAGAGAATTCGATTGTATAAACCGAGGAATTTAGCAGGGTAAAACGAAAGATGATTCCCGGCTCATAGGCGTCTTCCAGATCCCAGAGTACGTGGTAATTCTGAGGCTGCTCATCAATCTTCAGAATCGCGCCGCCCAGATCGTCCGCGTCCTGTCCGACGGCCTTCTGTACCCATACAGGGGGAGTGATGGACTCTAGGCGGGTCTTTAGATTGGTTAGATCCACGCGCAGGCCATCTCGCTCTAGTTTTGCTTCTCGGAGCCTCTGGTTGCCCGCCGATCTCTCAGCCTCTACAAGTTTCTTGAGGTCATCGCGCTCGTGTGTCAGCGCCTCTTTTTCCACGGCCGTTTTCGCTAACTCGCCCTTCTGGTCTTCAATAGTCTGATAAGCCCGGTCCAGCGAGTTTTGCGTTTCGGCTTTTAGGGTCTTCAAGGTGTCACGCTCTAGACTTGCCGCCTCCAGTTCGCTAGACAGTTCTGCGTCAAGGTTCGCCTTCTCCTCTGACAGTTGGGGCTTCAAACCAACTCGGATTCGACTGGCGTAGCGCCATGTACAAGCGAGAGGCGCGTGCAGAAATCCAAACACGACATTTAGTACCGCCAGAATGATGATGGCCGTCCCAAGGGCGATGATGGAGAGTACCCACCACGACCAGTCCTCACCCTTGGCTGGTGACTGAGAGCCACCAACGACCACGAGCGTTACCCCTAGAGTGGCCACTGTGGCCGCCTCTGCTCCGCGTCCCATGTTCGCACCCCCTGTAAGACTGCGCATAGTCTGACAGGTTCCGTGGGTGTGCGTGCTCGTTCGACGACGACGGAGCGGGCTTGAGTCACAATCTGTGACCTCAAACGCTATTTTGGGCTGGATAGCTCCTGCTGGGGAAATCTGTGAGAATCTGGCTGCGCGAGGCGCACAGCGATGGGAGCGAGCTTTGCCAGCCAGGAAGTCTGTGATTCCGGTGGAACGCATTGAGCAGGCGATCTATGTGATTCGCGGGCATAAGGTGATGCTCGATGCTGACCTGGCGCTGCTCTATGGGGTTGAGACGAAGGCGCTGAATCGGGCTGTTGGTCGCAGTCGCGATCGCTTCCCCGAGGACTTCATGTTTCGCCTTACGGCTGAGGAGTTCGCCAACTTGAGGTACCAAATTGGCACCTCAAGTTCAGATTCAGATTCAAGTCAGCCGTCTTTGAGGTACCAATCTGGCACCTTAAGTGTAGAACCTGCTTCTGCCAGCGCGCGTTGGGGCGGGCGGCGCTATCCGCCGTACGCCTTTACGGAGCAGGGCGTGGCGATGCTTTCGGGCGTCCTGACTAGCCCGCGGGCGGTTGCGGTGAACGTCGAAATCATGCGGGCATTTGTGCGCTTGCGGCGGCTTCTCGCCGAGAACGCGGACCTGGCGCGGAAGGTGGATGCGCTGGAACGGAAGTATGATCGGCAGTTCAAAGGTGTGTTCGACGCGATTCGGCATTTGATGGCGCCGCCGGTGACGCCGGATCGAAGGATCGGGTTTCGACCACGTAAGAAGTAGAAGAGAGAAGGGGTGAGGTTATGACGGATTTTAAGGGGACGATTGGGCGGGACTGGCGGGAGTCTACGCCGCATTGGCCGCAGCCGCTGCGGGCGGGGGAGGGGGCGCCTAATGTGATCTATATGGTGCTGGATGATGTGGGGTTTGCGCAGGTGGGGTGTTACGGGTCGGACATCGAGACGCCGAACATCGACCGGCTGGCGGCGGGCGGGCTGCAGTACACGAACTTTCACACGACGGCGTTGTGCTCGCCGACACGGTCGTGCTTGCTGACGGGCCGGAATCATCACAGCAACGGGATGGCGACGATCATCGAGCTGGCGTCGGGGTATCCGGGGTACACGTGCCAGATCCCGCAGAGCAGCGCCTTCATGTCGGAGGTGCTGGTGCGGAACGGGTACGCGGCGTACGCGGTGGGGAAGTGGCACCTGACGCCGGCGAGCGAGATGCACATGGGGGCACCGCGACATCGGTGGCCGCTGGGGCGGGGGTTCGAGCGGTTCTACGGGTTCATCGGGGCGGAGACGCACCAGTACACGCCGGCGCTGGTGTACGACAACCATGAGGTCGACGCGCCGGCGACGTACGAGGAGGGGTACCACCTGACCGAGGACATCACGGACAAATCGATCGAGTTCATCCGCGACCTGCGGGCGGGGGACGCGACGAAACCATTCTTCCTGTACTACGCGCCGGGAGCGTGCCACGCGCCGCACCAGGCGCCGCGGGAGGGGATCGAGAAGTATCGGGGGCGGTTCGACCAGGGGTGGGATGCGTGGCGGGATTCGGTGTACGAGCGACAGGTGCGGGAGGGAGTGATCGCGCCGGGGACGCAGCTCTCGGAGCGGCCGACGTGGGTGGCGGCGTGGGAGACGCTGACGGCGGACGAGCAGAAGGTGTACGCGCGGATGATGGAGGTGTTCGCGGGGTTCCTGTCGCACACCGACGCGCAGATCGGGCGGCTGCTGGACCACCTGGAGGAGATCGGCGAGCTGGAGAACACGATGATCGTGTTGATCAGCGACAACGGGGCGTCGGCCGAGGGCGGGCCGCACGGGTCGGTGAACGAGATGCGGTTCTTCAACGCGGTGCCGGAAAGCATCGAGGACAACCTGGCGGCGCTGGACGAGCTGGGGGGGCCGCTGCACTACAACCACTACTCGTGGGGGTGGGCGTGGGCGGGGAACTCGCCGCTGAAGCGATGGAAGCGGGAGACGCACGAGGGCGGGGTGCTCGATCCGATGATCGTGCACTGGCCGAAGGGGATCAAGCCGGGTGGGGTGCGAAGGCAGTTCACGCACGCGATCGATGTGACGCCGACGGTGCTGGAGGCGATCGGGGCGGCGCGGCCGGCGTCGGTGAACGGGGTGACGCTGGAGCCGATGGAGGGCACGAGCTTCGCCTACACGTTCGCGGAGGCGGAAGCGCCGGGGCGGCATGTGACGCAGTACTTCGAGATGATGGGGAGCCGGGGGATCTATCACGACGGGTGGAAGGCCGTGACGTATCACCCGATCCTGGGGGTGAACTACGATGGGGTGAGCGACCCACAGAAACCGTTCGATGAAGACGTGTGGGAGCTGTACCACGTCGCGGAGGATGCGTCGGAGTGCAACGATTTGGCGCAGGAGGACCCGCGTAAGCTGCGAGCGATGATCGACATCTGGTGGGCGGAGGCGGGGAAGTACCAGGTGCTGCCGATCGACAATCGGGGGTTCCGGGGGGAGATCCCGTCGGGGGCGCCGAAGCGGGAGCGGTTTGAGTTCCGGGCGGGAGGCGGGTCGCTGCCCGGGGCGGTGGCGCCGAACCTGCGGGGGCGGACGCACTACATCACGGCGGAGATCGACGGGGACGGGAGTGCGGACGGAGTGTTGGTAGCCCACGGGGCGTACTTCGGGGGGTACGCGCTGCTGGTGCGGGACCGGAAGCTGCACTACGTACACAACTTTGTGGGCGTGGAGGAGTACTGGCTGTCGAGCGAGGTAGAGATTCCGGCAGGGAAAGTGACGCTGGGGTTTGAGTACACGGCGGGGCGGGAGCGGTTCCGGGGGCAAGCGGCGCTTTACATTAATGGAGAGCAGGTGGGGGAGCGGGAGCTGCCGCGGACGGTGCCGCTGACGATCTCGCTGGCGGGGGAGGGGTTCTGCGTGGGGTACGACGGGGGGCTGCCGGTCAGCCGGTCGTACCAGTCGCCGTATCGGTTCACGGGGACGCTGGAGCGGGTGACGATCGATGTTACGGGGGAGCCCTACCGCGACCGCGTCGCCGAAGAGCGCATCGCGATGGCGGAGCAGTAGGGGAGTGCGTCAGTGCTTCAGTGCGTCAGTCGGCTTCCCTCAGTTGCTTTGGCCGGTGCGATGAACGGCGAGCACATCGAGTACGTCACTACGCACGACGGGGCGCGGCTTTGGACGGCTACCACCGGCGTCGGTGGGCCGTTCGTGCTCAACCACGGCGGGTCCGGGATGTGGGACTATCTGGAGCCGGTCGCGGCGACGGTTGATGACATCGCGCGGGTACATCGGTGGGATCAGCGGGGGGCGGGGAGATCGAGTCTCACGCCGCCGTACAGTGCGGCGATCTTTGTGCGGGATTTGGAGGCGGTGCGGGAGCACTTTGGGTACGAGCGCTGGATCGTCGGCGGGCATTCGTGGGGGGCGGCCCTCGCGCTGGCGTATGCGCTGGAGTATCCGGAACGGACACGGGCCGTCGTCTACATCAGCGGCACCGGGATCGGGAGCGGGTGGCGCGCGGAGTATTACGCGGGCCGTAGGCGGCGTCTCGAGGAAGTGGGGGCGTTCGGGCGGTGGGAGGAGCTGCTGCATCGCGAGCGGACACCTGGCGAGGATCGCGAGTACTGCGCCCTGACGTGGATGACAGACTACGTCGATCTCGAGGCGGGGCGGCAGGCGGCGGAGGCGATGCTGGCTGACGGATTCCTGCCGAACTTCGAGGTCAACCGCACGGTGCGCCCAAGTGAAGACGAAGAGGCGATGATCGCTCGCTGCATCACCCTTGGCATCCCGGCGCTGATCGTCCACGGCGCCTTCGATACGCGGCCGGTGACCGCGATCGCGTCATTGGCGGAAGCGCTGCCGCGGTCGCGGGTTGCCGTCATCCCTAACGCCGGGCATCTGCCGTGGTTCGAGCAGCCAGCGACCTTCGCGGAGGCGTTGAGGGGGTTCCTCAGGGGGTTGGAGGGGTAGTCATGGATCTTGGTCCGCCCGAAGAAATAGGGGCCGAATGGGATTCAACGAAGGGGGTGGGGTGTGGCATACTTGGGGGACACCGCGTGTGGGCGGCCGTTTGGCTGAGGCCCATCACCTCCGGTCGTGAGTGGAGGCTTTGCTGTGGCTACTCAGACCGCTCCTGACACACCGAACATTGGGGCTATCGTGCAGACGGAGGTCGAGCGGACGATCACTCGCGCTCAGCGGGGGATCGATGTGCTGCTGAACCGGGATGAGCCGGAGGTGGGGAAGACGCCTCGGGACGTGATCTACCGTCGCGGGACAATGCAGCTCTACCACTACCATCCGATGTCGGACGAGGTCTACCGGATTCCCGTCGTGCTGGTGATGTCGCTGATCAGCAAAGCGTACATCCTGGACCTGACGCCGGGGTTCAGCTTCGTCGAGTTCCTCCTGAAGAACGGCTTCGATGTGTACATGATCGACTGGGGGGTGCCCCGGCCGGAAGACAAGAAGCTCAAGCTCGAGGACTACACGATGGACTTCATCCCGTCGTGCATCAAGCAGATCCAGGACGAGTCGGGCGAGGAAGAAGTCTCGGTCATCGGATACTGCATGGGCGGGCTGCTTTCCATACTCTATGGCGGCGTGCACGAGAAGACGCCGATGGCGAACCTCATTACTATCGCCTGCCCGGTCGATTTCGATGGCATGGGGCTGTTCAAGCAGTGGACGGACAAGCGCTGGTTCGACGTCGACCGGGTGGTCGACACGCTGGGCAACATCCCGTCGGAGATGATGTACCGGTCGTTCGAGATGCTGCGTCCGGCCGACCGCCTCGTGTCGTACGTGCGGCTGTGGGACAACCTGTGGAACGACCTGTACGTGAAGCAGTACCGCCTGATGAACAAGTGGACGAGCGACCAGATCCCCTTCCCGGGCGAGGCCTTCCGTCAGACGACGAAGGACCTGAGCTGGGAGAACAAGCTGATCAAGGGCGAGATGGAGTTGGGCGGCAAGCCCGTCGACCCGAAGAAGATCACCTGCCCGATCTTGAACCTGAGCGCGCAGCACGACCACATCGCCCCACGCGAGGCGACGAAGGACGTGATCAACATCGTCGGCAGCGAAGATAAGGAAGACGTCATGCTGAAAGGCGGACACGTGAGCCTGGTGGCGGGGCCGAACGCGGTGATGCGGCTGTGGCCGAAGGTGAACGAGTGGCTGTCGGTGCGGTCCGTCTAGCGACGGAAGGGCAAAGAGATAACAGCAAAGGGCAAAGGGGACGCGGGCGAGAATCAAGAACCTAGAATCAAGAACCGTGGCATAACAGGCTGGGACGGAGCTAAAGCTTCGTCCCTACGTTACGAGAGAGACGACTGAAGACTGAGGTTCCTAATATGAGCATGAATGGGGCTAGTGAATCGCTGACGTTGCCGCGGGTGGCGAAGTTGGACGATGGGAGCGAGACGACGCTGCGGCGGCTGGGGCGCGCGGACATCGAGGCTTTTCTCGGGTTTACGCAGTCGCTGGGGGATCACGACCTGCTGTTCTTGCGGACGGACATCACGGACGCCGGGGTGGTGGCGGATTGGCTCGACAACATCGAGGCGGGGCAGATCGTCACGATTGTTGCCGAGAACGGAGGCCGCATCTTCGGATACGGCAGCCTGCACCTGAGCAATGCGCCGTGGTCGAAGCACGTGGGTGAGCTGCGGGTGCTGATCAACAGCGACGCGCGCGGCAAAGGACTGGGGCGCGCGCTGACGGAGGCGATCTTTGCGCAGGCACTGGATCGGGGTATCGAGAAGATGGTCGCGCAGATGACGATCGACCAGAAGGGGGCGATCTCGACCTTCGAGCAGCTGGGGTTCAAGGCGGAGGCGCTGTTGCGGGATCACGTGAAGGATCGGACGGGGGAGAAGCACGACCTACTGGTGTACTCACACGATGTGGGGGAGTTTCAGTCGCAGATGGATGCGTTTGGGATGTCGGAGGCGGCTTCGGGGCTTTGACGGTCAACAGATGGGAACAGATGAGGATGGATTGGTTGGGGACGATCCACAGAGGACACAGAGGATTGGATCTATCCGCAGATGTAACAGATGGAACAGATGGGTTCGGTCGATCGGGCGGTGTAGAACCCGGAACACGGTGAGTCAGCAACGACCGCCCTCATGTGCACGTATCGTGCTACAAACCAGCACCAGTGGCGCTACCACTAGATTCTTCACTTCGTTCAGAGTGACAGAGGCGCCAGCTGTAGGTCATTCCTGGAAATGTCTTTCGGCTGAGATCAACGACGGCGGCTGGGCTATCTATCGGCCTGGGATTGGCGGCGAAGTCAGTCCGGCTGGGGCGACAGGCGCTGCGCGAAGAAGGAGAGGATCTCGTCCCGGGCGGCGAGTGTTGGTTGGCCGGCTTCGTCGATGAGGTGCGCGGTTACCACGCTGTGAGGATTAGGTACGGCCTGCTGAAAGAATGGCGGCAACTCACGGTTGGCGGCACTGTCCGGCAGCACCCGCCCGATGAAGCGATCGCCGAGTGCCTCCGCGTAGGCCTCGAAGCGCTGCGCTTTGCAGAAAGCGTCGCCCTCGAACCGGTAGGCCATCACCGTCAGGTCTTCGCGCTCCATCCGATCCCTGACGGCGGCCAATTCGTCCGAGCCGATGTGCATACCGGCGGGGTCGTTCAGCGGGAGCGACGGCTGGGACAGGACGGGCGCGAGCATCGACGGTTCAAGCATCATCGTGAGCGCGAAGTTACCGGTGAAGCACATCCCGATGGCGCCGACTCCCGGACCGCCACACTCCTCGTGGGCGAGTCGCGCGAGGGCTCGCAGCCACAAGGTCACGGGGCTCGACTCGTCGGCGGCGAAGGCCCGGAATTCCGCGCTCACGCAGGCCTTCCGAAAGATCTCCGTACCCTCCTCAAGGTTCGGTACGGCGCCGTCTCGACCGAACAGCGACGGCATATACACGGTGAAGCCCGCCTCCCGCACCCAGCGGGCGAAGCGGGCGACGTGCGGACTGATGCCGGGCATCTCCGTCATGACGATCACGGCCGGGCCCGTGCCGGCTACGTGCACGATCTTGGCGACGCTATCCAAGGTGATCTCGCGGGCGTCGAAGTCATCAAGCGGATCGTCTTCGAAGAGGTTGCGTGTCGGCATGGCGGACGACCCTTTGTGAAGTGCTACTCAGACTGGGCGGCCACTCGCCGGGCTTCGGCGGCGGCGGCGTTGAGGTCGGCGAGGGCGAGTTCGAGGCGGGAGAGCTGTGTGGGGTCGAGGCGCTTGAGGATGTTGAGGAGGAAGACGCCGGCGATGTGGCGCATGGCGCCGACGGTGACGCTGCCTTGTTCGGTGAGGAAGTTGCGGACGATGCGCCGGTCCGAAGGATCCTCTTCGCGCCGTACGAGATCCTGGCGGACGAGGCGGTCGATGTGTCCGGTGATGGTGGAGGGATTCACGCCGAGCTGCTCGGCGAGGGCGCCGACGGGGAGGCCATCGTCGTCGCGGAGGATCCAGAGGAGGCGAACCTGGGGGAGGGTGAGGCCGTCCTCGGACCAGCCGTGGATGCGGAGGACGTCGATAATGCCGATGGCGTCACCGTAGGCCAGGGCGACCCGCACCATAGCTTCGAACTGGGGCTCGCTGACGCCGAGGAGGTGGGCGGCTTCGGCGGGGCTGTCGGGTAGGTCCTGGACGTTTACAGCGGCGCCCACAATGCTTGCCTCTCCAAAAACATTTGCCCTTTACAAAAGTATTCTTGCGGGAGTATAGTCGAACGGCGTTCGGGAACACAACTGCCGCCTCTTCCGCTTCTTTCTCTTAACACAGAGGCGCAGAGGCACAGAGGTCTTCTTGGGCTAGTGAGGTTCTGTTGGCTCTGTCGCATGGGGCGACGTAGCCAACCGCGGAACACAGCCGGGGGCGGCTGTACCACACACAGGAGGTCTTTGATGACGACTACGTACAGCAAGTTTGCGACGCGGGTACAGGAGACGCCTTCGGTGCGGGAGCCGGCGTACCGTCCGGCGATGTGGCTGTCGGAAGACGAGAAGAAGGATCTGTCTGCGAAGATCGGCGACGCTGACCTCTACATGGATTTGTTCACGATGCGCGAGATGGTGCGGGCGCAGCCGGAGAACATCGAATTGAAGAAGGCGCTGGTGAGCGGCATCGCCAGCGCGGAGTTCGCCGGCATCGACGCCTTTAGTCGCAAGGTTGTCGAATGGCAGGACTGGCCGGTGCCGCAAACGCTGATCATGGCGATGGCGCGGCAAACGTGGGACGAAGTCCGTCACGCGTGGCTGGCCAAGGAGCTGGTTGAGTCGTACGGCGGCGAGATTGGCGACTACCCGGATACACTCGCGGGCGGCGCTCCCCCTCCTGGGGTGACGACGCAGGGGCCGCTGCAGCAGGGCTTCGGGGCGCAGGCGCAGGAGATGATGCGCGAGCCGGTGGTGAGTCTCTCTATGACGAACGTCTCGTTGGAGGGCGGCGCACTGACCTTGTTCCAGGAGACGTCGGCGGTGGCGGAGAAGATCGGCGACCGGCTGATGGCGCACTGCTATGACTACAACTGGGCGGACGAAGTGACGCACACGGCGATCGGCGACTTCTTCGTGAAGCAGCTGACGCAGGACAATCCGGAGGAAGAGAAGAAGGCGCTCCGCGTACACGCACTGGCCGAGACGTTCCGGACGCGGCTCTCAGGGCAACAGAGCGAGGAGCTGCAGGAGTTTTTCGCGGAAGAGATGGGCCGGGCGACGGATGCGCTGGGGTAGAGGACGGCGAGATCTTCCTCGACAAGGTGAACTGAGCTAGCACCGCAACCTCACCCCCTAGCCCCCTCTCCACGAAGCGGAGAGGGGGAACTTGAGAGAACATTTGATGGCAGTAGTGGCGATTGATCTGGCGGCGTGCATTAACTGCGGGTGGTGCAGGCGGGTGTGTCCGACGGAGACGATCAAGTACTTCGCCACAGGACATCGTACGCATGTCGTTGAGCCGGATGGCTGCATCGACTGCGGGATTTGCATGCCGGTGTGCCCGGTCGACTGCATCACGGCGGTCGCGTATGAGGTGCCGGCGGACAAGCTGGCGGTTGCGCGGGCGAAGGCAAAGACGTTTGCGGCGAACCAGCGGCGGATGAAGCAGGATCGCGACGCGATCGTGGCGCGGACACTGGCGAAGATTTCCTGAGGACCTATCCGCAGATGAAACAGATGGAACAGATGAATGGATGGGTTAGCCGGCGACTGCGACTGAAATCGGCGATTGCGCTCGTACGGCACCTCACCCCGTAACCCTCGTGGCAGGGGCCAGATCTACGACCTCTCCACGAAAGTGGAGAGGGGGAACCGCTGGAGAGTACTGATGGTTGAGTTGGCGATTGATCGACGGACGGTGGGCGGGGCTTTTTCTGTCGATGAGACGGCGCGGCGGTTGGTTCACTACAAGTTCGCGGAGAACGTCTGTATGACGGCGGCGAGCGGCTGGACGTCCTCGATGCCGCTGATCAAGGTGAAGTTCGCGCTGGGCGAGCATTGCTACGAAGACTCGATCCACTCCTTCTGGTTGGGACAGCGGCTGCCGGAGGTGCGGGTCACCGAAGAGCAGGAACTGGACGTGCCGCCGACGCTGCGGTGGTCGAACAAGGCCGAGCCACCGAACGAAGCGTTTCTGAAGTTCACCGAGGCGATGCAACTGCAGGGCGATCAACTGCTGCGGCTGGTTGGCCTCTACCGTGTGCTCAAGACGCACCTGTGCGTGTACTACCGGCACCACGCGATGATGACAGACCAGGTTTGTGACGCGCCGACCGTGCGGATCATCGAGCACATCCTGCTCGAGGAAGAGAGGCATGTGCGGTGGGGTCAGGCGATCTATGAGGAACTGGCGGACACGCCGGAGAAGCGCAGGGCGGCGCTGGAATGGCAGATGGAACTGGAAGACTTGCTCGTGAAGTCTGGCGGAGTCACCGGCGGGCGTTAGAGATTCGAGACTGGTGATCAGGGTAAGGAGTCTAGGCTATGAAGTTCGGAATTTTCTACGAGCACCAGTTGCCGCGGCCGTGGGATGAAGGCAAAGAGCTAAAACTGTTTCAGGACGCGCTGGACCAGGTGGAGCTGGCGGACAAGCTCGGCATCGACCATGCGTGGGAGGTGGAACACCACTTTCTCGAGGAGTACTCGCATTCGTCGGCGCCGGAAGTGTTTCTGGCGGCGGCATCGCAGCGGACGAAGAACATCCGGCTGGGTCACGGGATCACGCTGATGCCGCCGGGATACAACCAGCCGGCGCGGATCGCCGAGCGCATCGCGACGCTCGATCTCGTGTCGAACGGGCGGGTGGAGTTCGGGACAGGGGAGTCAGCGAGCCGGTCGGAGCTGGAGGGGTTCGGGATCAATCCGATGGAGCGGCGGGCGATGTGGCGGGAGACGGTGGAACAGGTCGCCAACATGCTCGCCATGGATCCCTATCCGGGTTTCCAGGGCAAATACTTCTCGATGCCGGTGCGGAACGTGGTGCCGAAGCCGGTGCAGAAGCCGCACCCGCCGATGTGGGTGGCCTGCAGCAACCGGGACACGATTCACCTGGCGGCGCAGCTTGGGCTGGGAGCGCTGACATTCGCGTTTGTCGACCCGGCGGAGGCGCAGCACTGGGTGAAGGACTACTACGAGACGTTCAAGAACGAGTGCGTGCCGATCGGGCACACGGTGAACCCGAACATCGCGATGGTGTCGAGCTTTTCGTGTCACCCGGACGAGCAGGAGGCGCTACGTCGCGGTACGGACGGATTCCGCTTCTTCCAGTTTGCGCTCGGGCACTTCTACGGTTTCGGCAAGCACAAGCCGGGACGCACGAACATCTGGGAGCGGTACGAGGCGGTGCGCGACGAGTTGGGCACGGAGGTGCTGGGCGGCGGCGCCGGCGGCATCGGTACGCCGGCGCAGTTGCGCGAACACCTGCGGAAGTTCTCGGACGCGGGCGTGGATCAGGCGGTATTCATCCAACAGGGCGGCAACAACCTGCACGAGAACATCTGCGAGGACCTGGAGCTGTTCGCGAAGGACGTAATGCCGGAGTTCAAGGAGAAGGAAGAGGCGCGACAGCGGAAGAAGAATGAAGAGCTGGCGCCGTATATCGAGAAGGCGATGGCGCGCAAGGAAGGCATGAAGGCGCTGAAGGACGAGGAGATCCCGTCGTTCGAGTCGTACGGCTTCAGCATCGCGGAGATGGACACGTCGAAGTTGCCTGAGGCGGAGAAGCGGCGTTTTGAGCAGATGAAGAAGATGCGGGAGATCGTCGCGCGCTTTGATGAGGAGCGGGAGAAGGCGGGCGTGCCGTAGCGCCCAACTCTCTTTCTTCTTCTTGTCAACAGATGTGCACAGATGTGAACAGATGACTGATGGGAAGGTTGGCGGGGAACGGCCCCTACACGGGGCCACTACTTGGAGGAAACGCTGCTGGAACGGCCCTGTGCGTAAGCGCGGGGCCGTTCGTACAATCTGACATCATGAGGGACGCGGTCAACAGATGGGGACAGATGCAATCAGATGAAGATCGGGCGGGAACGAGCTCAGAGAGTCCTGCTGAAGAACAAGAGGTTGCTCGCGACCGGACGTACAAGATCATTGGAGCGGCGATGCACGTGCATACAGACTTGGGCTTCGGCTTCGCTGAGCCGGTTTACCAACACGCGTTGGCCGTCGAATTCGCGCACCAGTCCATCCCTTTCGACCGAGAACATGAACTGTCGATCTCTTATCGTGGTGTGAGACTGCCTGTGTCCTATCGAGCTGACTTTCTGTGCTTCGGTAGCGTCATCGTCGAGTTAAAGGCCGCGGCCAGCCTAGCCGATCGGGATCGATCTCAAGTCATGAACTACCTGAAGGCGACCGGACTCGCTCGTGGGCTTCTCCTAAACTTCGGTTCGGAGCGCCTCGAGTATCGACGAGTTCTATGGGCATCGAACCTGCCCCCATCTGTTTCATCTGTTGAGGAAGAAAAGGAAGGTTAGACATGGATCTGCGAGGGAAAGTGGTGGTGATTACGGGGGCGGGATCGGGGATTGGGCGGGCGACGGCGGTGCGGTTGGGGCGGGAGGGGGCGAGCGTTGTCGTCGCCGACTGGAATGAGGAGGGGGCGCGCGAGACGGTGGCGCTGGTGGAGGCGGCGGGCGGGAAGGCGGCGGCTATCAAAGTGGACGTGACGAAGAGCGCGGAACTGACGGCGATGTTCGACTTCGCGGACGCGACGTACGGTGGGTTCGACATCCTCTACAACAACGCGGGGGTGGGGACGGGGCAGCCGGCGTTTCCGGACAGCCCCGAAGAGAACTGGCGGCGGACGGTCGAGATCGACCTCAATGCGGTGATCGAGGGGACGCGGCAGGCGATCCCGCGGCTGCAGAAGCGCGGGGGCGGTGTGATTATCGCGACAGCGTCGCTGGCGGGGCTGTTCGGGTTCCAGGCGGACCCGGTGTACGCCGCGGCGAAGCACGGGGTGGTGGGACTGACGCGCGCACTGATCGGGCTGCACGCACAGATGAACATCCGCGTGAACTGCGTGTGCCCGGCGGTAGTGCGGACGCCGCTGGTGACGGCATTTGCGGGGCGCCTGACGGGAGCGGAGCGCGACGCGGCGGAAGAGCGAATGGCGGCGATGCCGATGCTGCCGCCGGAGGAGATCGCGGAGGCAGTGTACGACCTGATCCGCGATGACGAGGCAGCGGGCGTGGTCATGGGGATATCGTTGGGCGATACGCGGCGCGTCGTGGATCCGCCGATCACGCTGCCGGTGACGTCGGGATCGCTGGATCGGCGGTAGTCGTCGGTCATCGGTCGTCGGTGGTGTGTGGTGGGTAGGTGGGATGTTCGGGCTGTGATCATGCTCCGACGAGGTGCGGGGAGGGGGTGCAGTGGTGTTCCAGGAGGTTAGGTGAAGTACGTCACGTCGAAGGACGGCACGCGGATTGCGTATGAGACGATGGGGGTGGGGCCGCCGATGGTGGTGGTCCACGGCACGCTGAACGATCGCCGGGGCTGGGCGCCGGTGCTTCCGCTACTGGCGCAGCAGTACACGGTGTACGCGATGGATCGCCGCGGGCGCGGCGAGAGCGGGCCGAACGCAGACCACGCGATCGAGCGCGAGTTCGAGGATGTGGCGGCGGTCATCGAAGCGGCGGGCGGCGTGCCGGTCGCTCTCGCCGGGCATTCGTTCGGTGCGCACGCGGCGCTGGGAGCAGCGGCGCTGGTGCCGGAGCGCGTGAGGCATCTCGTGCTGTACGAGCCGCCGACGCCGGGACCGATCGCGAAGGTCGCCTTCATGGAGTTTGCCACCACGGTCAAGACCGGTGACCTCGCTGGCGGCGTGCAGGTGTTCATGGAGGCCGCCGTCGGCCTCTCCACGGAGGCAGCGGCGGCGATGAGCAGGAGCCCGGCGTGGCCGTATCTGGTGTCTTTTGCTGAGACGCTTCCGGTCGAAGGCAAGGCGCTGATCGAGTACGAGTTCGATCCGGCGCGGTTCGGTTCGCTGAAGATGCCGGCGCTGTTTCTCGTCGGCAGCGAGACGGACGCCTTGTTGGGGGAAGTGCTGCGCCGTCTGCTGC
>CXWL01023053.1_pt1 | contig 33426 bp, 32 predicted proteins | sample 590931 | NCBI WGS metagenome assembly CXWL01 (sample SAMEA3498368, study PRJEB10139) | groundwater metagenome | biome: water well; material: biofilm material | place: Germany | collected 2015-04-27
GATCGCGCGCCTGCAGCGCCACGCCACCGACGCCGTCTACGCCGAGGGAGAGCCTCCTTTTTCCGCGGGCAAAGACAACGGAAAGCGCGTGGCCATCGTCGGCGCCGGCCCCGCCGGGGCCTCCTGCGCCGCCTATCTTCGCCGGCTCGGGTTTGCCGTCACGATCTTCGAGAAGCGAAAGCTTCCCGGGGGGCTCAACGCCTACGGCGTGGCCGAGTACAAGATGGCCCAGCCCACCGCCGTCGAGGAGATGCGCTTTCTCTTCAAGCTCGGCTGCGACCTGGTCGCAGGCAAGGAGATCGGCCGCGACATCCTGCCCGAGGAGCTTCTCTCCCGCTTCGACGCGATGTTCATCGGCATCGGCCTCTCGTCCACCCGCTCCTTGGGCATTCCGGGCGAGAACCTGCCCGGAGTCATCGACGCCTTGTCCTTCATCGAAATGGTCAAGTCGCGAGGCGGCAAAGGCGTGTCCTCGAGCCTGGCGACCGTCGTCATCGGCGGAGGAAACACCGCCATCGACGCCGCCACTCAGTCCGTGCGGACAGGAACGTCCCAAGTCACGCTCGCCTACCGGCGCGGCCGCGAGGATATGTCCGCCTACGATTTCGAAGTCGCTTTGGCGAAGTCTGACGGGGTCGTGATCGTGACCCACGCCGTGCCCAAGAAAATCTTGGGCAAGAAGAAGGTCTCCGGCGTGGAATTCGAGAACAAACTCGTCGTCCCCTGCGACCGGGTCATCACGGCCATCGGACAGACCAAACACATCGCTTTGGCCAAGGCCCTCGGGCTCAAGCAGCATCCGGACGGACGCCTCGTCGTCGACGCGGCCACTCTCCGGACGTCGCGCTCAAACGTGTTTGCCGGCGGCGACGCGGTCAACGGCGGAATGGAAGTCGTCAACGCCGCCGCCGACGGCAAGCGCGCCGCCTGGGGCATCCAGCGCGCGCTGTTTCCGGGCGCGCCCGCGCCGGAGGGCAACGACTATTGGATCTCCACCATCGAGGGAAGAAAGGTCGCGCCGATCGTCCCCCGGAGCCATTCATGAACAAGCACGACAAGCCCGATCTCTCCGCGAACTGCGCCGGCATCAAGTCGCCCAATCCCTTCTGGCTGGCCTCGGCTCCGCCCACCAACTCCGGAGCGCAGATCATGCGCGCCTTCGAGTACGGCTGGGGCGGCGCGGTATGGAAGACGCTGGGCTCCGATCCTCCCGTCGTCAACGTCTCCTCGCGCTACGGCGCCATGGACCTCGGCGGCCAGAAGATCGCGGGCTTCAACAACATCGAGCTGATCACCGACCGGCCTTTGGAGACGAACCTCAAGGAGATCTACGAGGTCAAGAAGCGCTTCCCCAAGCACGCGGTGATCGCGTCACTGATGGTGCCCTGCGAAAAGAAGGCTTGGCACGACATCACCAAGAAAGTGATCGACGCCGGCAGCGACGGCATCGAGCTCAATTTCGGCTGTCCGCACGGCATGTCCGAGCGCGGGATGGGGGCCGCCGTCGGGCAGGTGCCCGAGTACGTGAAGATGGTGACCGAGTTCGTCATGGAAGTCGCCTCCATCCCCGTGCTCGTCAAGCTCACGCCCAACGTCGCCGACGTGCGCTTCGCGGCGCGTGCGGCCAAGCAGGGAGGCGCCAACGGAGTGTCGCTGATCAACACGATCAACTCGATCATGGGCGTCGACGTGGAGACTATGGTCCCGAAGTTCGCCGTGGAGGGGAAGATCTCCCACGGCGGCTACTGCGGGCCCGCGGTCAAGCCCATCGCGCTCAACATGGTCAGCTCGATTTCGACCGATCCGCAGACCAGGGGGCTGCCCATCTCCGGCATCGGCGGCATCTCGATCTGGAGCGACGCCGTCGAGTTCATGCTGCTGGGGTCTTCCTCCGTGCAGCTGTGCACCGCGGTCATGCACCACGGCTTCCGAATCATTGAGGACTTAAACGCCGGCCTGACCGGCTGGATGAAGCGCAAGAATTTTTCCAAACTCGACGACTTTATCGGCAAGACCGCTCCGAACATCGTGGAGTGGAAGCACCTCAACCTGCACTACAAGAGCGTGGCCTCCATCGATCCCGCCAAGTGCATCAGCTGCGACGTGTGCTACGTCTCCTGTAACGACACGACGCATCAGTGCATCGATATCGACCGCAGGAAGGGAAACCGCAAGCCCCACGTCCTCCAGGACGACTGCGTGGGCTGCAACCTCTGCTCGCTGGTCTGTCCCGTCGACGGCTGCATCACCATGAAGCCCGTCGACACCGGCCTCAAGCCTCTGACGTGGGAAGAGTACACCAAGAACGGCCTGAAGGGCTACGGCGAGGTTTACCGCCGGCACTGACCGATGCCTCCTGAAACCGACAACCTCCGCCTCGAAGAGATTTACGCGGCCGATCAAAAAGACCGCGAGCGGGTCTATTCCGCGCCTCTTGAGATCGAAGCCCTCAAAAACCGCGACATCGAGCGCCGCCGCGAGCTTCTCGAGATGATCGGCCAAGGAGGGATCAACACCGCCAACGACATGTACCGCGGCGCGGTACTCCTTCTTCACGGCGCGGAGCCCAAGGACTTCCTGTGCGCGCATCGCCTGGCCGTCATGGCCTCGATCCAGGGCCACCGGCCGTCGCGCTGGCTGTCGGCCGCCAGCCTGGACCGTTTTCTCATGTCGATAGGCCTGCCGCAGACGTACGGCACGCAATTCGAGCTCAACAAAGAAGAAAACAAGTATCAGCTGCGCCTGCCCATCGACGACACGCGCGTGCTGCATTTCGAGAAAGAATTCCTTAACGTCCCGCCACTGGCGGAACGCCTGCTTCAGCTCAACAAGAAAATTTCCAGCACCTAATATAAGGAGATGATCATGCCCCGAATCGTGAAGTGCGGACTCATCCAGGCGTCGTGCGATTGGACGACCCCCAAGTACACGCTTGCACGGATCAAGACCAAGATGATCGATAAGCACGTGGCACTCATCGAAAAGGCGGCCAAGCAGGGCGTGCAGATGCTCAGCCTTCAGGAGATTTTCTACGGCCCGTATTTCTGCGCCGAGCAGGACGCCAAGTGGTACGACACCGCCGAGCCCATCGACGGCCCCACGACCAAGCTCATGCAGACGCTGGCCAAGAAGCATCAGATGGTGATCGTCTCGCCGATCTACGAGACCCCGTCGACTGGCACCTACTACAACACCGCGGCCGTCATCGACGCCGACGGCTCGCTGCTCGGCATCTACCGGAAAAATCACATCCCGCATTGCGCGCCGGGCTTTTGGGAGAAGTTCTACTTCAAGCCGGGCAACCTCGGCTATCCCGTCTTTCAGACGCGCTACGCCAAGGTGGGCGTCTACATCTGCTACGACCGGCACTTCCCGGATGGAGCCCGAATCCTAGGCCTCAACGGCGCCGAGATCGTCTTCAACCCCTCGGCCACGGTGAAGGGGCTTTCGGAGTATCTCTGGAAGCTGGAGCAGCCGGCGCACGCGGTGGCCAACCAGTACTTTGTCGGCGCCAGCAACCGAGTCGGAACCGAAGGCCCCTGGAAGATCGGCGAGTTCTACGGCCAATCGTATTTCTGCGATCCCCGCGGCAAGATGTTGGCCGTCGGTCCGCACGACAAGGACGCCATCGTCACCGCCGAGCTCGACTTCGATCAGATTCTCGAGGTTCGCAAGGTCTGGCAGTTTTTCCGCGACCGCCGGCCCGAGACCTACGGCGCGCTGGTCCAGCAGTTGCCGTGAGAAAGAAACTATTCGACGCGCTGATGGATCATGAGATTCACGACCACTCAGAGCCTATCGCGAAGTCCGCGTACTGGAACAAGGACATAGCGCCGACTCGAAAATCCGAGCGCACCTGGGGCACGAAGGACATCGCCGTGCTGTGGATCAGCATGAGCGCGTGCGTGCCGACCTACATGCTCGCCTCCTCGCTGATCTCGGAGGGGATGAACTGGTGGCAGGCCGTGCTGACCATCTTCCTGGGCAACTGCATCGTGCTTCTGCCCATGATCTTGAACGCCCACGCCGGCACCAAGTACGGCATCCCCTACCCAGTTTATTGCCGTCCAGCTTTCGGCATACTCGGGGCCAACGTGCCCGCGGTCCTGCGCGCGCTGGTGGCCTGCGGCTGGTTCGGCATCCAGACCTGGATCGGGGGAGCGGCAATCTACAAGCTCCTGGGCGTTTATTTTCCGGCGATGCTCGCGGGCGCGCCGATCCTGCAAGGGCTAAACGTAGGCCAGTGGGTCTGCTTTCTTTTATTCTGGGCGATCAACATGTTCGTGATCTACAAAGGCGTGGAGTCGATCCGCGTCCTGCTCAACATCAAGGCACCTTTGCTCATCGCGCTCGGACTGGCTCTGCTCGCCTGGGCTTACGTGCAGGCGGGGGGCTTTGGCCGGATGCTTTCGACTCCGTCGGCGTTCGCTCCCGGACAGCCCAAGGCCGGCCAGTTCTGGGCTTTCTTTTTCCCGGCGCTGACGGCGATGATCGGCTTTTGGGCCACACTCTCGCTCAACATCCCCGATTTCTCGCGCTACGCCAAGTCGCAAAAAGATCAAATGCTCGGCCAGGCTCTGGGCTTGCCCACGACGATGGGACTATACAGCTTCATCGGCGTGGCCGTGACGTCGGCGACGGTGGTGATCTACGGCCAATCGATATGGGACCCGGTCGACCTCATCGCCAAGTTCAAGAACCCGCTGGTCCTGGCCGTCGCTTTGGCTTCGTTGTGCATCGCCACGCTGGCGACCAACATCGCCGCCAACGTGGTCGGTCCCGCCAACGACTTCGCCCACATTTGGCCCGAAAAGATCGACTTCCGCATGGGCGGCTACATCACCGGCGTCATCGGCATTTTGATCCAACCTTGGAAGCTCATCGCCGACCCGTCGGGATACATCTTCACCTGGCTCGTCGCCTATTCATCCCTGCTGGGTTCCATCGGCGGCATCTTGATCTGCGACTACTATGTCCTGCGCGGAGCGAAGCTTCAGGTCCGCGAGCTGTACGAGAAGAACGGCTCGTATTGGTACGCCGGGGGCGTCAACAGCCGCGCGATGATCGCCTTGGTCCTCGGCTGCGCTCCCGTCCTCCCGGGGTTCCTGGGAACGGTGGGACTGGCGACGGTCAAGCCCTTTTGGATCTCGCTGTATCACTACGCCTGGTTTATCAGCTTCGCCGTGTCGTACGCGTCGTACCAGGTTCTCATGCTGTGGGAGAAGGAGACAGACTATGCCGTATGATTTGATCGTCAAGGGCGGAACGGTCGTCACCGCGTCGGACACCTTCATCGCCGACGTGGGCGTCGTCAGCGGAAAGGTCGCCGCTTTGGGCAAGATCGCCGAGCCCGGCAAGAATGTCGTCGACGCCCGCGGTAAGGTGGTCATTCCCGGCGGCATCGACGTGCACACGCATTTCGATATGCCGTTTATGGGTGCTACGACCATCGACAATTTCACCACCGGCTCAACTTCGGCGATTTTCGGCGGCACCACATCCATCGTGGACTTCGCCATTCAAAAGAAGGGGGAGACCTTCCGGCACGCGCTCGACGACTGGCATAAGCGAGCGGATGGCAAGTCCGCGGTCGATTACGGCTTCCACATGATCGTCACCGATTTCCCGGAAAAACAGCAGAAGGAAATGGACAAACTGGTCGATGAAGGCGTCGCCTCGTTTAAACTGTTCATGGCCTATCCCGGAATTTTTATGTCTGACGACACCACCATCTTCCGCGCCTTAATGCGCACGCGCGACAACGGCGGCATGATCTGCATGCATGCCGAGAACGGCAGCGTCATCGACGTCCTGATCCAAAAGGCCATCGCCGAGGGGAAAACCAGCCCCGAATGGCACGCGCTGACCCGTCCCATGACCGCTGAGGCCGAGGCCACGCACCGCGCCATCGCCATGGCCGAGATGGCGGGAGTGCCGATCTACTTCGTGCATCTGTCGGCCGGCGACGCCATGGAAGAAGTCCGCGCCGCGCGAGCGCGGGGTTTGCCGGTGTTCGCGGAAACGTGTCCTCAATACTTATACCTGTCCGAGAACGATTACCGCCGTCCTGGCTTCGAAGGCGCCAAGTTCGTCATGTCTCCGCCCCTGCGGCCGGAGGGGAACTCCGAACGCCTGTGGCGCGGTCTGGTCCGAAACGATCTTCAAGTCGTATCGACCGACCACTGCTCGTTCTGCATGAAGGCGGAGACCAATCAGCCCGGCAAGGAGCTGGGCAAGAAGGATTTCTCGAAAATCCCCAACGGCGCCCCTGGCGTCGAGTACCGCCTGCTTCTACTCTGGGACGCGGTCCAAAAGGGACGGATCACGGAGAACCGCTTCGTGGAGATCACCTCGACTACACCCGCCAAGCTGTTTGGCCTGTATCCTCGGAAGGGCCATCTCAATCCGGGCGCCGACGCCGACATCGTCGTCCTAGATCCCAACAAGCCCCACACCTTCTCGACCAAGAACCACCACTCCGCCGCCGACTACAACCCCTACGAGGGGGTCACGGTCAAGGGCTCGATCCGCGACATCTTCGTTCGGGGTACGCCCATGGTCGCCGACGGCAAATGGGTCGGAAAGACCAGCCACGGGAAGTTCCTCAAGCGCACGCCGCGCGCGTTTTAGTCTTTATCATCGCGATGCCCCGCTGTCTCCATCTTTGCGGCATACCTCCTCGCCTTGCGGGCCGCGGCTTTCGCCGCCCTTAATCCGAGGTCCTTTTCCTCGATCAACAGCTTGAGCGCATCTCGAAAGATGCCCTCTAATCGCCCGTTCGGATATTTGTGCCGCATGAGCTGCTGTGCGCGCAGTATTTCTTTGTAAAAATCCTCATCGGCGGTAAACGCGACTCGGATCAATTTCCGCGGTACGACGACTTCCGTTTCGACTGCAGAAGGAGGAATCTCCGGAGCAGTGGTAATCTCCTGAACAGCGGAATCCCCAAGATCAGGTGGCACGGGATCGGATTGAACGGTTGGCGATGGAGCTTCCATACCGATGAATCGAATGACATCCCGCGCGATCGGGGCCGACATATACTCCGCGAGCATCATCTCAAGTTTATTGGTTCCAAGACCCAGCGCACGCTTTAATACCTCGTCTCCATGCGCGGTCTCGAGATGCGGATGAAGAAGAACGAGGGAGTTCNNGGAGTTCCGGCCTCTTCCTGACCGCGCGAACGGCCCGAATACGACGATAGGCTTCGCTCTCGGAGAATTTCAGACGCAGCACGCAGTATTCATACAACGAATGGAGTCCTCTGTGTACGCCAAGACCGCGTTCATCGAGCTCGACGAGATGCGCGATAAGGACGGCCATCGTCGTGCGTTCGGTCGCGGCCAGAATAGGTATGCGCTCCCAAAGAGCGTCGTCATTCAAGGATTTTATGTCGTACACGTTATTTCAACTGGCGGTACCACCAGTTGACCTCCTACCCATCATACGATCCGACCCCCAAAATTGTTCCCAATCCCGTTACAAAACCCCACCTTTCCGTCCATCGACGAATTGATATAATTCCGTCTATGCCTACCGCCACCAAAACCAGCTCTTCCGCACCCGCCATTCTCAAACAGTTCATCGCCGGCCAATGGGTCGACGGCTCCGCCTCCAAGGAAATCGTCTCGACGAACCCCGCCGACTCCCGCCAGGTTTTGGCCAAGCTCAAAGGCGCCGACAAATCCGACGCCGTCCGCGCCATCGACGCCGCGCAGAAGGCCTTTCCCGGGTGGAAAGCGACCACGCCCCCGGCGCGCGGACGCATCCTGGCCAAGGCGGCGCTGATTCTTAGAGAGCGCAAGGAAGAGTTGGCCCGTCTCATGACGCGCGAACAGGGCAAAATCCTGCCCGAGGCCCTCGGCGAGATGGAAAAGGGCATCACCTTGATCGAATGGTTCGCGGGCGAAGGCCTGCGCCTGGGCGGGATCACCCAGCCGTCGGAGCTTCCGAAGAACTTGCTCTACACCCTCCGACAGCCTTTAGGAGTGGTCTCCATTATCACGCCCTGGAACTTCCCGTTCGCGATCCCGGCTTGGAAGATCGCACCGGCGCTGATCTCCGGCAACTGCGTGGTGTTCAAGCCCGCCTCTCTGGTTCCCGCGATGGCCGTGGAGCTGGTCAAGGTGTTTACCGAGGCCGGCCTTCCGCCCGGCGTGCTCAATCTCGTGCTCGGCTCGGGCGCCGCCATGGGCGACATACTCGTCGAGGAGCCGCGCATCAAGGCGATCTCGTTCACGGGCTCCAACGAGATCGGCAAGCGCGTGCACACCATCGCCGGCGCGCGCGGCGTGAAGGTCACCTGCGAGATGGGGGGAAAGAACCCCGCGGTCATCTGGGACGACGCCGACTTGGAGTTGGCCCTGGGCGGCATCCTCAAGGGCGCCTTCGGCTCCACCGGCCAGCGCTGCACCGCTACCTCGCGCCTTATCCTGCATGAGGCCATCGCCGACACGTTCCTCAAGATGCTTCTCGCCGAGACGGCCAAGATCAAAGTCGGCGACGGTCTCGACAAGGCCACGGGCATGGGTCCGGCCGTCGACGAGTCCCAGATGAAAACCGACCTCGACTATATCGAGATCGCCAAGAGGGAGGGCGCCAAGCTCCTGTGCGGCGGCAAGCGTCTGACCGACGGCGATTACGCCCACGGCTGGTTCGTCGAACCCACCATCTTCGAGGGTGTGAAGCCCTCGATGCGCCTGTGGCAGGAAGAAGTGTTCGGCCCCGTTTTGGCCGTGGCCCGCGCCAAGGACTTCGATGAAGCGGTCAAACTGGCCAACGACTGTCAGTTCGGCCTGACCTGCGCGTTCTACTCGCAAGATCTCACGTTAGCCATGCGCTTCACCGACGAGATCGAGGCCGGAATGGTCCATCTCAACAGCCCCACCATCGGCGGCGAGGCCCAGGTGCCCTTCGGCGGCGTGAAGGGCTCGGGCGTGGGCGAGCGCGAGATGGCCAAGGAAGGCATGTACTTCTTCACCGAGCAGAAAACCGTCTTCCTCGACTACACCGGCCAGCGCCGCGCCTCCAACCTCTACTAGATGCTATCAGGCGCGACGCCTTTCTCGGCCATCGTCGCCGGCAGCATGTCCGGTTTTTTCGGGGCCGCCCTGGCGCACGTGCTGACCACCTTCGCCGATCGTCTCGGCGCCGAAAATTGGCTGCGCGGTCCTTACGGCCCGCAATTCGTTCCGATCGCCCTATATACCGGTATTTTCTACTCAGCCATCGGTGCGGCCGCCGGACGCAAGCCCAAGATCGCGCTCCTCGGCTTTTTCGGGCCGTTCCTCGGAATCGCGCTGCCCATGCTGGCGCTGACGCGTTATTCCGGCTGGGGCATGCCCCGCGAACTGCCCGCAACGCCGCAATGGCAGATCGTCGTCATCCTCATCTACACTCTCTCGATCTGGGGCACCATCGCCGCGCTCGGCGCGACGTGCGCCTCTTCGCGCTGGCGCGGCGCGCTGGCCGCCGTTCTCGGCTCGATCGCCGGTTTCGTCATCCTCAAATCCTTCTTATGGGCCGTGCCGTCCTACGCGCAGGCCCGCTGGAGCCCGGTGTCGCTTTTGCCCTCGCCGCTCAATTTGATGGATGGACTGCTGTCCGGCGCCGGCCTGTGCCTGGCCCTGTCGCTGAATGAAAAAATCCGGAGGAACGCATGAAGACCAAAACCGCCTCGCCCGATTCGACTTATCCCTCCGCCCTGGACACCGCGGCCCTGCGCGCCGCGCATTTGATGCCTCTTCCCGGGCCGATGTTCGCCAAACCCATCCAGATCGTCTCCGGAAAAATGCAGTTCCTATACGATGAGTCCGGCAAAGAGTATCTCGACGGCTTCGCCGGTGTGGCCACCGTCTCCATCGGCCACTCACACCCGCATTTCACCGCCAAGCTCAAGGCGCAAATCGACGTGCTTCAGCATAACCCGCCCCTGTACCTCCATCCCGCCGTCGGCGCCTTCGCCAAGCGCTTGGCCGACAAGGCTAAGACCGTCAATCCCGACATGGAGATGTGCTTCTTCACCAACTCCGGCTCCGAGGCCAACGAGATGGCGGCCTTCGTCGCCAAGGCCTACACCGGCCGCCATGAGTTCGTGGCCGTGCAGCGCTCCTACCACGGGCGCACGCTCATGACCGTGGCTCTGACCGGACAACACAATTGGCGCAATCTTCAGCCATACCCGTCCGGCGTCTCGTTTACGCCCACCGATTACGCCTACCGCTTCGATGGCACGCCTGAGCAAAGCACAAAGGCCGCGCTGCGCGGGCTTGAGGCGACGCTGAAGTCCTCGACCGCGGGAAAGATCGCGGGCTTTTTTGCCGAGACCATCATGGGCGTGGGCGGGGCCATCACACCGGGCGAGTCTTACTTTCCTGAAGCCGCGGACATGGTTCGCAAGCACGGCGGCCTGTTCATCTGCGACGAGGTCCAGGCCGGCGTGGGCCGCACCGGCGAGCATTACTTCGGCATTAAGCACTGGGGAGCCAAGCCCGATATCATCGTCATGGCCAAGGGCCTGGCCAACGGCTATCCCATCGGCGCCATCATCACCACGCGCGCCATCGCCGATGCGATGAAAGGTCTGCTGCACTACAATACCTTCGGCGGGGGCCCAATGGCCATGGCCGCGGCAGAGGCCGTGATGGACGTCGTCGAAAACGAGAACCTCGCAGCCAACGCCAAAAAGGTGGGGGACCGCTTGCTTGGCGGCCTGCGAAAGCTGCAGCAGAAGAATGACCGTGTGGGTGACGTGCGCGGCATGGGCCTCATGGTCGGAGTCGAACTCGTCAAGGATAAGAAGAGTAAGGACTTTGCGCCCGAGTTAGCTATGCGTGTCGTCGAGTCCATGAAGGACCAAGGCGTGCTCGTGGGCAAGGGCGGCCTGGAAGGCAACACCGTGCGCATCAAGCCGCCCCTGTGCTGGACCGAAAAGAACGCCGACCGCACCGTGGCCGCCCTCGAACAGGCGCTTAAGGACGCGTGAGGTCGGGCCCTTCGTCCCAGCGCGCCACGTTAGGGGCCGTCTGCGCGGGATTCGGGCTTCTTCATCTGCTGCCCGTCCTTTTTGTGCTCCTCTCTTCGGGAGGCCCCGCGCCCGTGCTGGTCTCGGCCGCGGTCTGGAGCCAGTTCTTCTTCGGGCATTTCCTAGCGCTGGTCTTGGGCGGACTAGGCTATCTGATGTTCGACTCCGCGCACAAGCAGATCTTCCACGGCGGACCGCTGATCGATTTGTTGCTGCTATTGACCGGCTTCATCCTGGTCTCGAGCGTCGGCGGCGTCATCCTGAGCAAGGGCACGGGGCCCTCCTGGCCCGCCCTGCTGCCAGGGATCTACCTCATCGTCATAGGCCTGCGCTTGCGCACCGGACGAGCCTTTATCGGCGTCTAAGGCACTATTTGATAGAATCCGGACCATGGGTTCGAAAACAGACCGCATCATCGCGCTGGCCGATAAATACGGCGCCCACAACTACCATCCATTGCCGGTGGCGATCGCGCGCGCCAAGGGACCCTTCGTCTGGGACGTCGAGGGAAAGCGCTATTTTGATTTCCTGTCCGCGTATTCCGCGATCAACCAAGGCCACAATCATCCCAAGATCGTAGCCGCCGCCAAAAAGCAGCTGGGCCGCGTCGCCTTGACCTCGCGCGCATTCCACAACGATCGTCTGGGCCCGTTTCTCCAGCAGCTGTGCACGATCACAAACAAGGAAAAAGCGCTCCTGATGAATTCGGGAGCCGAGGCCGTGGAAACCGCCATCAAGGCCATGCGCCTCTGGGGCTACCGGCGCAAGGGCGTGCCCGCCAACGCCGCCGAGATCATCGTCTGCGCGGAGAACTTCCACGGCCGGACGACGACGATCGTGGGCTTCTCCAGCGACCCCGATTCCTACACGGGTTTCGGCCCGGCCATGCCCGGCTTCAAGGCCGTTGCCTACGGCGACGCGGCCGCGCTCGAGCGCGCCATCGGGCCGAACACCGTGGGCTTTCTCTTCGAGCCCATACAAGGCGAAGCCGGGGTGATCATCCCGCCCGAGGGCTATCTGACCGCCGTGCGCGCCATCTGCTCCGAGAAGCGCGTGCTGATGTGCGCCGATGAAATCCAAACCGGCCTGGGCCGCACTGGGAAAATGTTCGCCTGCGACCATGAGAGCATCGTTCCCGATCTGTACGTGCTCGGCAAAGCCTTGTCCGGGGGCCTGTACCCGATCTCAGCCGTGTGCGCCGACGACGAGGTCCTAGGCCTGTTCACGCCCGGCACCCACGGCTCGACCTTCGGCGGCAACCCGCTGGCCTGCGCCATCGGCGAGGCCGCGCTGAGAGTGATCATCTCCGAGCGACTGCCCCAGAACGCGGCCAAGGTCGGCGCCCGTTTGCGTGCGCGTCTGGAAACGCTGGAGCATCCGCTGCTGTCGGACGTGCGCGGACGCGGGCTTTTGCTCGCCTTGGAGTTCAAAACCAGCGTGCGGCCCTTGGCTGAAAAGCTCATGACGCTCGGCTTGCTGGCCAAGGACACTCACGGCCGCACCCTGCGTCTGGCCCCGCCGCTGACGCTGACCGCGGCCCAAGCCGACGCCGCCTTCGCCCTTATCAAGCAAGCCGTCGCCGTCGCGGCCGCATAGTATAATGTCCGCTGTGCCCGATGACGCCGCCCTCCTTGAAGTAGGTCCGCTGAACAAATCCTTCGGCGCAACCACGGTCCTCCACGACGTCTCGCTGATCGTGCGCAAGGGCGAGTTCATGACTTTGCTGGGTCCCTCCGGCTGCGGCAAGACCACCACACTGCGCATCATCGCCGGCTTCGAGACGCCCGACTCCGGCCGCGTGCGATTAAGCGGCGCCGACGTCACCGACGTTCCGGCCTACGAGCGCGACGTCCACACCGTCTTCCAGCATTACGCGCTGTTTCCGCACATGAACGTCGCCGACAACATCGCCTTCGGCATGCGCATGGACAAGGTCCCGTCGGCCGAGATCGCCAAGCGCGTGCCCGAAGCACTGGCCATGGTCAAGCTCGCGGGCTACGAGTCGCGGCGTACGACTTCGCTGTCGGGCGGGCAGATGCAGCGCGTGGCTCTGGCCCGCGCCATCGCCGGGCGCCCGGCCGTTCTGCTGCTCGACGAGCCCCTGGGCGCGCTCGACCTCAAGCTGCGCAAGGAGATGCAGCTCGAGCTCAAAAATCTCCAGCGGCGCCTGGGACTGGCCTTCGTCTACGTGACCCACGACCAGGAAGAGGCCATGACGATGTCTGACCGCATCGCCGTTTTCAACCACGGCCGCATCGAGCAGGTGGGCACGCCCGGCGAGATTTACGAGATGCCAAAGACGAGCTTTGTAGCGGACTTCATAGGGGGGGCGAATATTTTCTCGGCCAAGGTCCTCCCCGGCGCGGAAGGCCGCGCGCACCTGCTGCTGGAAGACGAGCACGAGCTCGACGTGCCCCTCGACCTCGGCGAATCCCTGCCCGAAGTGGGCGCGCGGGTGAAGGTCGGCATCCGTCCCGAGCGCGTGAAGGTCTATTACAAAGACGAGCTTCCCTTCGGCCTGCTGCGCTTTGACGCGGTGCTCAAGGATACGGTTTTCCTCGGCGACGGCTGTCAGATCTACCTGCAGATGTTCAAAAAAGCCCCCGAGCGCCTGACGGTGGCGCTGGCCGGCGGCGACCGCTACGCGGCCCACGACGACATGGACGTTCCCGTGATCGCCGCGGTCCAGCCCGAGGACGTCTACATCCTCGAGCGCGACAATGGCTGAGGACGTCTCGCGCCGGGACTTCCTGAAGGCGGCGGTACTAGCACCGCTGCTGCCGTCGTTGCTGGCCGCCTGCCGCCGCGCCGACGACAAGCACGTCGTCAACTTCTTCAACTGGTCGAACTACATCGGAAAGGACACCTTGCCCGAGTTCACCAAGCGCACGGGCGTCGAAGTTCGCTACGACCTGTTCGCCGATGAGGACGAGATGTTCACCAAGATTCGCGCCGGCGCGCGCGGCTACGACTTGATCGTGGTGGGCGACTATCTGATCCCGCGGTTTAAGTCGCTGAACCTCATCGACCCCGTCCCGCCGGGCACGCTCAAGAATCTTGACAACCTGGCGCCGCGCTTCCGCCGCCCGGTGTATGACCCCGACGAGACCACCGTCCCCTATCTGTGGGGCACCACCGGCATTGCCTACAACCGCAAGAAGATCAAAAAGGCCCCGACCTCGTGGTGGGATCTGTGGGACGAGCAGTACAAGGACCGGATTTCGATGCTCGACAACGTGCGCGACTGTATTTCCGTCGCCATGCAGCTGCTCAAGATCCCGCAGTCCACGCGCGATCCCGAGGATTTCCGCAAGATTCGCGAGCTGCTCATCAAACAAAAGCACCTGGTCAAGCAGTACTCGAGCTCCTCCTACCTCAACAGCCTCGTCGCCGGCGAGATCGACCTGGCCATGACCTGGTCGGGCGACCTGTTCCAGACCGCGCGCGAAAATCCCGATCTCGACTACGTGATCCCCAAGGAGGGAACGTACATGTGGGTGGACTGCCTGGCCCTGATGCGCGGCGCGCGGCACCGCCAGGATACTTTGCGCCTCATCGACTACCTGTTGGAACCGGACGTGGCGGCCGGCATCGCCAATTCCGTGCGCTACGCCACGCCCAATTACGCCGCCCATCCCATGGTCGACAAGGCCCTTCGTCAGGACCCCCGCGTCTATCCCACGACCGCGCTCATGAAGCAGCTCCAGCTGCACCACGTCCTCGACGCCGAGCAAACCGAGATCTGGAGCCAGACCTGGGCGGATGTGAAGGTGGCCTGATGGACAAAGCCCTCTCCTGGCTGTTGGGCGGGCGCAGACAGCTGGCCAGCCATTTGCTGCTGGCCCCGGCGTCGCTGTGGCTGCTCTTTTTCCTCGTCATCCCCGCGCTGGGCCTGATCTCGCTGTCCTTCGCCACGAACGGACCCTACGGGACCATCGTCTGGGAATTGGGCCTGCACAACTATCGCCGGGCCTTCGACGCGAAGTATTTGCCGGTTCTTTTCCGCACCTTGAGCTTCGCCGGGGCCACGACGGCTTTGTGTCTGCTGCTCGGCTATCCTCTGGCGTACTTCCTCGCCTTTCAGGCCGGACGCTGGCGCAACGCCTGTCTCGTCGCCCTGATGGTCCCGTTCTGGAGCTCGGCGCTCGTCGCGTTTTATTCTTGGATGATCGTCCTGGGCAAAGAGGGCCTGCTCAACGCGGCCTTACTTCGTTTAGGCTTTCTATCCTCTCCCATCGGCTTCCTCTATACACCCTTCGCGATCCTGCTGGGCCTTGTCTATTTCTACCTACCCTTCATGGTCCTGCCTTTGTATTCCTCGCTCGATAAGGTCCCGCGTTCGGTGATTGAGGCGGCTTATGACCTGGGCGCCGGACGCTGGACGGCCTTCTTTAAGGTCACCTTCCCGTTATCGTTGCCGGGAGTGGTCGCGGGCGGTTTGCTCACCTTCATCCCCTGCCTGGGCGATTTCTTGACCGCGGAACTGCTGGGCGGCCCACGCTACTATCTGCTTGGCAACCTGATCTCCAACCAGTTCATGATGGCCCAGGACTGGCCCTTCGGAGCGGCGCTGACCTCGATCCTCCTGGCCGGCCTCATCGGCGGGCTGTGGATTTATCAGCGCTGGGAGGCGCAGGCGTGAAGCGCGGCCGGTTCCTGTCGTCCTACTGTGCGACGCTATACGCTTTCCTGTATCTGCCGCTGGTGGTGATGTTCGTCTTCTCCTTCAACGACGCGCGCCGCAACGTGGTGTGGAGGGGGTTCACCTTCAAGTGGTACAAGGTCCTTTACCACGATGCCGAGCTCATGAGTGCGATGCTCACGTCTTTGGAGTTGGCCGCCGCCGCCGCCGGCATCGCGGCCGTGCTCGGCGTGCTCGCTTCCTACGCCATGGTGCGCCACAAGCCCTTTCGCGGGCGAAGCGCCTATTCCGCTTTGCTCAACGTGCCCCTGATGATGCCCGAGGTGGCCCTCGGCGTGGGCATACTGAGTTTCTTGATCCGCGCCGGCTACGAGCTCGACTTCACGGCCCTGGCCTGCGCGCACGCTTTGATCTGTCTGCCTTACACGGTCGCCGCCGTGCGCGCGCGCCTGATCTCGCTCCAGGAATCCTCGCTCGAGGACGCGGCCATGGACTTAGGCGCCACGGAATTCCAGGCCTTCACCAAGGTGACCTTGCCCTTGGCTATGCCCGCGATCATCTCCGGCGCTCTGCTGTCGTTTACCGTCAGCTTCGAGGACTTCGTGACTTCGTTCTTCGTCGCTGGCATCGGCATCGTGACCATGCCAATTAAGATCTACTCGATGATGAAGTTCGGCGTCACGCCGGAAATCAACGCCTTATCGGTGTGCCTGCTCGGAGCCACCTTGCTCCTGCTGGCGCTCAACGCCGCCCTCGCCGTCCGCCCCGACGAAGTCGCCCGTCACTAACGCCGCACGCTATTTCGACGGGGACATCCGTTCCAGTCGGGCTCGTTCCTCGGCGCTGAGCAGCTGCAGGCCGATCTGATAGGACGCGTTCATCCAGCCGAATCCTTCTTTTGTGATGTAGGAGAACTTCGTGCCGACGTTCCCGTATTCGGCGAACAGCTCATGTGAGCCGGTCACGACATCCAGTTTTTCCGGCACGGTGCCGTTAAAATCGCGCGCGTTCTTGGTGATGATGTACAGCCACCGATAAGCCAGGCGATGCGCGTCGGCCTCAAGCCCATAATTCTGCAGACCTTTCCAGGCCAGCATCTGATGCGGGGCCCAACCGTACGGGAAATCCCATTGCCGCTGAGGCCGCAAGTCGCTGATCGGACCGCGCGACTTCTCAGAAGTGGCCGCAAGCCCGCCCATCATCTCGAGCTCCGGCAGCGCGTTCATGACGACGGCCGCGGCTTGGGCCGGCGTCGCCCAGCCCGCCCAAAGCGGGTAAAAGGCCGTCGCCGACACATACGTCGATCGTTTTTTATTTTTGACGTCAAAATCAAAGAACAGGCCGCGCTTCTCGTCCCAGAACAAAGCGTTCATCCGTTCCATTCGAGCCGCCGCTTTCCGGGTCCATTCTGCAGCGGCGGGATCGCCCAACACCACGAGCATGGCCGCGACGTCGCTCTCCACTTTATATAGGAGGCTGTTAAGATCGACGGTCAAAAAGTCGGCCGTCCGGGAATCGAAACGATACGTCGTGTCATGTCCCGACTCGCGAACGGCGCGGTCATGGATGAAAAACTCGTCCAATTCGGGGTTCTTGTATGCGCCCGTCATATATCCTTGAGCGTACCGTTCCAGCGTGACGCCGGCTTTGGCCGCGTAGGGACGCATCACGTAATCATAATGCCCGGGTTCCACCTCGGGGCAAGGCCCGAGGCCTTCGTCGAAGTAGCGCGATAATTGATGCTTCGCGTTCAATCGCGGCGGCGCGGCCCACACCTTCTCATATTCTTTGATTACCGCCTCAAGACCCGCTTTCAGCCATCGTCGATTGTCTTGAGTCGCGGGCAATCGCTCGTACACGGCCCGCAGCATGGAACTCAAAAACGGCGGCTGGGATCGCGTCAGGTAATAGGTGCGATTGGCGTTGAGGACTTTGCCGTAATGCGTGATCTCATAAACCTGATTGTCCACCATCGATCGCGCAAGCTCGATCTTTCCGTCCTGGATCAATCCGAGAGCGATGAAATAGGAATCCCAGCCGTACATCTCGTTGAACCGACCGCCGGGGACGACGAACGGCTCACCGATCTTCAATGTCAGCAGCCCGTGCCGGCCGTCGAGGCCGCGGACGTAATCGCCGGTGATCTTGACGGGAAGCGGTTCCACCTTCAAACGTAGGCGCGCGTCGACGGCATCGAAGTATTTCAGCGCCTGCGAGTCTGAAGGGGGGACATACAAATAGTTGAATCCATCCGCCGTCCCGGCCTTCGAATCGCCGAGGATTTGCTGAAGCCCTTGAGCGTCGACGCGGCGCGTCAAGGAGTCCCAATACAGTTCGCGGATGAGTCGACTGGTGCGGTTTACAGGGTTTTCAAAAATAACGGCCGAAGACAGCTCTATTTCATTTTTTCCGCTCTCGCGGGCCAGCGCGAGCTCTTGGACGACGACCGACAACGGATAGGTCCCATCGATGTCGTGTCCCGCGCCGCCACGTTCCTTCAGAGTGAAACGCTTCGGCCCGGAGTCCTTGACCGTTATCTTTTTATCCCGGTCGGTATCCTCGGCCGCGATAAGGCGGGAAAAGTTGGGCTCAACGGGTATGATCCATGCCGATGCATGGACGGCTGGAATTAAGATCAACGCGAATGCGAGCATCATCTGGTTTATGCTACTTCTGGAAGATCTTATCGCCCAGCTCTTGGGCCCGCTGAAGCGCCTGGCGGCGGACACGGGCATGCCGCGCGGTGGATTGAGGCTTCGACGACAAGGGAAGCACGCACAGTGCGATGAGTTGTCTCATGGCGTATGATCTCATATTTTCGGTCGCCCGCAGCCTAGTCCTGCCCTAGGGGAAAGGGGCAGGTCCTCCATTGATGTCTATAAAAACAGACATCCTAGGCATAACTCAGTGCTTGATAATCCTGAGAAGGGGGGTTATCCTTAACCGTGGCCTCGAAGCTGATCCTGGGCGTCCTGTTCCTGCAGATGTTCGCCGCCGCTGCGGCGATGGCCGCGCCCACGCTGCGCGCCTATTCGCGCGCGAAGTGGGATAAAGAACAGCCCGCCGGCATTCCCGAGGACCTTCACAAGACGCGAATCGTCGTTCACCACACCGCATTTTTCGTCAGCGACGAGGAGAAAAAACTCAAAGGCAAGGCCAGCTGGGAGGCGACCGTCGCTCACGTGCGCAAGGCGCAGTTCCTGCACAAGCACATCAAGGGATGGAAGGAGATCGGCTACCACTATATCATCGACTGGAACGGCCGGATCCTGGAAGGCCGAGAGCTCACCCGCCTGGGCGCGCACGTCGAAAAGCACAACACGGGCAGCATCGGCGTCGTGCTCCTGGGAGATTTCTCCAATCAGCGCCCGACCGACAGGCAAAGCGCCACCCTCAAAAGCCTATTGGAGTATTTGACCGCTCGATTCGACATACCGCGCCAGCACATCACCGGACATTATGAGATGAAGTCCACCGCCTGCCCGGGCACCTACCTCAATTACATCTGGGACGAGAGCGCCAAGCCGCTCGATTTCGTCCAGATCCAGCCTCGCCGCGGCAAATAGCGCGGCCCTCGTCGCAAACTCTTAACCCCGTAGATTGAAGGCTTGAAGAATGGCTATTCTTAAGGGATGCTCGTTCCGCATCCATGCTGGGGAACTTCTTGAATTCCACAGGGTCATATCAGCCGGTCACCGAGCAGGAGTTTCTGGAAACGCACTCGGAACTGGTTTACAATCTCGCCCTGCGTTTGACCGGCAATCGCTCGGACGCGGAGGATCTGGCCCAGGACGCGCTGATCCGGGCGCTGAAGGCGCTACCGCGCTTCCGGGGCGAGAGCCAGCTCTCGAGCTGGGCGTACCGGATCACGGTCAACGCCTGGAAGAACCGGGTGCGTGCCGAGAAAGCCCGGGGGTTCTGGAAGACGATCTCGTTCGGGGCGTTGGGCGGCGATAAGGATGACGCCGAGGCATCCATCGAGCCGGTTGGGAAAGACGCTCCGCTCGACATGGAGCTCGAGAAGGAGGCAACGACCGCCGTGGTTCAACAAGCGCTGCTGAAGCTCGAGGCGGACGACCGCGCCATCGTCGTCCTCCGCGAGATCGAGGAGCGCTCCTATGGCGATATCGGCGAGGTTCTCGGCCTGACCGAGGGTACCGTCAAGTCGCGGCTGTTCAGAGCCCGCGCCAAACTGAAGACTTTGCTCGACAAGGCAATCCGATGAAAGACGAAACCCGCGAAAGACTATCCGCCTACCTCGATGGCGCGCTCAGCGACTCGCAGCGCCGCGCCGTCGAGGCGGAGGTCGAGCTCTCCGTGGAGATGCGCCATGAGCTCGAGGCTCTTCGCGACGTCTCCGCGGCTGTCAAAGGCCTTGGCAAGGAGAAGCTGCCGGAAGGCTTTATGGCGCGGCTGCAGGCGCGCCGTGCCCGCGAAGAGGCGGCTGCGCGCCCCAGCGGTTACCGTCCCCTGGCGCTGGCCCTGTCGACTGCGGTGATCGCCCTCGTCATCTGGGACAGAACGCGTTCTCCGCGAGAAGTGCTCAACCCTCTGCCCGACTGGGACGGCGGCGGCGTTGCGTTGCAAAGCGCGGCGCCGGCTCAGCCGGCCGCTATCGGCGCGCTGCAAGAGACCGGCCTTGATGGACGCCGCCGGAATGCGCTCAACAGCGTGCGCGGCGCCTCCGCTAAAACCGCGCTCGCCCAAATTGCCGCGCCAGTCGTCAATGCCATCTCCCTGAAAAACGCCGCTGATCTCCAGACAGCCTGGACCGCAGCCGGCCTGCCCGGCAAGCCTCCCTCCGTCGATTTCTCCGCCCAGATGGCGATATTCCTCGCCGGGCCCCCGGGCTGCGGCATCGTCAGCGTCCAGGACCACAATACGTCCATCGTGGTCCTATACAAGGACGCCGGCTTCAACGACGCCTTTGCGCGCGTGCGGGCCGTCACGCCCTCGCCAAAGCCCGTCACAGCCAAGCCCGCCAACTAGTCACGCCGCCGACATAACGAGGCCTAAAATGGCTAGGACCTAATCCTAGACAGGTCTAGGCCTAATTGCCCACGTCAAATTAGGGCCTGGGGCGTAAACTAAAGGACATGCACACAGGCCATATGCAGCCGACCGTGGGGGCATTGAGCGCCCCTCCTTTGACCGAGGCGTTGATCTCCGAAGTGGAGTTGATGTCCGGCTTTCACGCTTCCCACTCGGCTGACGCGGTCCGTGAGATCGCCTGCGACTGGGAAGCGCGGGTCACCAAAGGCATTTACGACGGCAAGCGCGCCTTCAAAGTGACCTCGGCTAAAAACGCGCCGATAACGGCCCTGATAGTCGAAGTCGGCCGGGCAAAAAATTGGGACGAGGCCAAGGAGTTGTGCGCCTCTCTTCCCGGCCGCGGCGGCTGGCGCCTGCCCAAGGCCATCGAGATCGTCTATTTGAGCCTGTACGACACGATCAGGACTTTCGACCTCGTGCCCGACGCCCGCTTCGGCCTGCTCTGGGCCAACGCGGAGACCCCGCAGGCCAGCACGGAGATGTTCCGAGGGACCTCCAACTTCATCTCGATGAACATCCTGACTCAGACCCGGAGCACGGTCAATCTCGACGAGCAGCTGCGCCGTCACGCCGATCTGCTGCAGGTCTTAAACGGCGCCGACGACGCCGCCGAGATTCAGCGTGTGCAGCGCGTCTTGAGCATCCTCCTCGAAGGAATCCCCGTCTACAGCGTCGCCGGAAACCTCCACCCCTATTACACCGCTCCCAAGCCCGCCCGCCGCCCGGTCCGCTGCAAGCCGACCGACGATTAAGCCCTCGTCTCCCCACCGACCGCCGCCGCGCCCTAAGGCTTAGCGGGAGCGGACGCCGCTGGGGCGGCCGCCGAGGTGCAGCAGGACATCGTCTTGACCAGCGGGCACATCCAGCCGTCGGTGTTCATGCCGCGCAGCGAGAACGCGACGAACAGGAGCAAAGCCACCGCGCCCGCGCGCCCTAAGATGTTCCCATCGCAATTGAGCTCTTTCATCCTGTTATTGTATGAAATCCTTTTGTACTTGACATAAAATGGGACCCAGGCTACACTGACGCATGTCGCTCTCGTTTTTTTCAGAAAAGCACATGATAATTCGGTGTATTCATCGTTATGCGCTTAAAATATAAGATGGTCGCCGGATCGATCCTCCTTGTAGGATCCGGAGTCCTGGGCATCAGTATTTTTTCCTACACCTTGATCAAAAACGCTCGACAGGATGAGCTTGAATCGAAAGCGGACATTCTCCTGCGTAGTTTTGCGGACCATTATGCCGAGGCGATCAAGAGAAAGGACGAAGCCAAGCTGATCAAGGGATTTCAGGACCTCACCAACGACCCCGCGGTCATCTATGGGATGAGCCTCGACATGGATGGCAAAGTGATCTCGCACACCAGCATCAACCAGGTCGGCCACTTCGAATTGGAAACGCTTCGCCAAGTGCGCGAGTCGCCGACGTCCATCGTGATGGAGAACCGCCCGGATCAACTGCTGGACGCGGCCATGGTGGTCCGAGCCGGCAAGAAAGACGTCGGGATAGCGCGGATCGGGCTTTCCCGCAAGCCCGCGGAAGATTTCGTTCGCAACGTCGTTGGCAGAATGGCCACCGTGACCGCGGCGGCCTTGGCCTTGACCCTGTTGTGCTCCTTGACCTTCGCCTGGATGATCTCCCAGCCGATAGGAGCCCTTCTCCAGGGCATCGAGGAGATCGGGAAAGGCAATCTGCTCTATGCAGTCGGAATCCGCTCCCGAGACGAGATCGGACAGGTCGCGCGCGCCTTCAACGACATGACCGAGGACCTACGCGTGGCCCATGCGCAGCTCGTCGACGCCAACATCCAGCTGGCAGGACGGCTCAAGGATCTGGCGATCAGCAACAAGGAGCTCAAAGCCGCCCAGGAAAAAGTTGTGCGCTCGGAGAAGCTGGCGGCCATCGGCAAGCTGGCTTCCGGGATCGGCCATGAATTGCGCAACCCATTGGGCGCTATCCGCAACGCCTTCTATTACATCAAGGAGTGCCTAAGCGACACGGCTCTGGCCAAAGAAGATCCCAATCTCATGGAGTTCATCGCCTTCGGAGAAAAAGAGATCAGAAGCGCTACCGACATCATCGGCGATCTGCTCGAATTCTCGCGGGTCGTCAAGCTGACGCGGCATTCGACGGACGTCAACGCGCTTCTGCTCGATGCGCGAAAATCATTGGAGGTCCCCGCGAACGTCGAGCTCATCGAGGACTACCAGAAGGACATGCCCCCGGCTATAATCGATCCCCAAAAAATTCGTCAAGTGGTCATCAACATGACGCTCAACGCCATTCAGGCCATGCCCAAGGGAGGGCAGCTGCGCATCGCTACCCGGCTCGAGGGCGAGCGCGGCAATCCCTCATCCCGAATCTCCATCCTCTTCAAGGACACGGGCGTGGGCATCCCCAAAGACATTCAAGACCAGATATTCGAGCCGCTGTTTACGACCAAAGCCAAGGGGACTGGCTTGGGCCTGTCGATCTGCCAAGGCTTCCTGCAGGCGCACGGCGGCGCGATCAGCGTGGACAGCGAGCCGGGCCGGGGTGCGGCGTTCGTCATCGCTTTTCCATTGGGGGAGGCCCCACATGCCGCCTGAATCCAAATCGGACGCCGTTAAAATCCTGGTCGTCGACGACCAGTCGGGGATGCGGTTGACCTTAAAGGGAATCTTAGTCAAGCGCGGCTACCAGGTCACCGTGGCCGAAGACGGCTACCAGGCGTTGGAGGAAGCCAAGAAGACAAAGTTCTCCATCATCTTCATGGACATCAAGATGCCCGGCATGAGCGGCGTGGAGACCTATCTCAAATTGAAGGAATTCAATTCCGACGTGACCGTCATTATGATGACGGCCTTCGCCCTGGAAGACGATATCAAGCTGGCGGTCCGAGAAGGCGCCTACGCCGTCCTCCACAAACCCTTCGACATGGAGAAGATGTTCGCCATGATCAGCGAGTCGCTCGATAAGAGGCCGCTAATCCTGGTCGTCGACGACAGCGATCTCGACCGTCACATGCTACAGCAGGTCCTGGTGGGGAAGGGCTACAAAGTCAGCACCGTGGCGACCGGAGAAGAATGCGTCAGGGAGATCGTGTCGAACCGTTTCCAAGTGATCTTCCTCGATCTGACGCTGCCCGGCATGAACGGCATCGAGACCCTCAAGCAGGTCAAGGAAATGCGTCCCGATACGGTGGTCATCATGGTCACCGGCCGCACCGAAAAAGAATTGCTCGAGCAGGCGATGAACGGAGGGTCCTACGCCTGCCTCCGAAAACCGTTCGACGTAAACATGCTCGTCGACGTCTTGAAGAAAGGCCTGTCGAACGAGCTGAGAGGGGACAAATCATCGTGAGCGATAAAGCGCCCAACCCCTGCCTGTTGATCGTCGACGACGATGAGTCCTTGGGACGAACTCTGCAGGGCATTCTGCGCCGCGCCGGTTACGACGGGCAGTGGGTGGCCTCGGGGGAGCAAGCCCTCCGCTTGGTCGAAAGCCAAAAGGCAGATCACTCCCTGCAAATCGTGCTCATCGACGTGCGCCTTCCCGATATGAACGGCGTTGAAGTTCTGCGCGCCGTCAGGCAGACGCATCCCGACATAGGCGCGATCATGATGACCGGACACGTCGACGTCGACGCGGCCATCGGCGCGCTCAATGAGGGCGCATTCGCCTACTTGCAAAAGCCCTACAACATCGACGAGGTTAAGGTCAGCATCGCCCGGCTGATGGAAAAGCAAAAGTTGGTCAAGGAAAACGCGATGCTGGTCAAGCAGCTTCAGGAGGCCAACCTCGGTCTGGAAGCAAAAGTGCAGGAGAGGACCGAAGACATCAAGAATGTCAATCTGTCCCTCGTCGCCACCATCCAGAAGCTTCAAAAAGCCAACGAGGCGAAATCGCAGTTCGTGTCCATGGTCTCCCATGAGCTACGCACTCCGATGACCATCATCCTCGGCTTTGCCGAGCACATCCTCATGCGCTTTGACGGGATGACCAAGGACGCGATGCTGGGGCACTTGCAGACGATCCGCCGCGACGCGCTCCGGCTCACCCGCCTCATCAGCGACGCCCTCGATCTGTCCCGCCTCCAGCAGGATGAATTGACCCTGACGTTCGCTTCCTTCGACCTTAAAACCCTCGTCGAGGAAACGGTCAAAGGACTGGAGTCTTCGGCCAATGGCGTGGCCATACGAGTCTCAATAGCGGACGGCGATTGGAAGCTGGTATCGGATAAGTCGAAAGTCAATCAGATCCTACTGAATCTTCTGGGAAACGCCGTGAAGTATTCGCCCAAAGACGCCGCCGTGCGCGTCGAAGCGACGCGCATCAGCGGCGGAGTCAAGGTGAGCGTGGCGGACGCGGGACCCGGGATTGCCGAGGCCAACCAAGAGAAGATCTTCGAGGCGTTCTTCCGGACTCCGGACGAGGTCAATATGCGCAGCCCCGGCACTGGCCTCGGTTTGACGATCGCCAAGGCCCTCGTCGGCTCCCTCGGCGGACGCATCGAGCTCACCAGCGCCGTCGGCGCTGGTAGCGCCTTCTCGTTCACCCTGCCGCTAAACCCTCCGGCCCCCTCGCAGGAAGAAACCAACAACACCACCAAAGGCATATGACAAAAAAAATAATGGTTGTCGACGACGAGGCGGCGATCGTGACCTTGCTCAAGGCCAACTTCGAGGCCGAGGATTACCAGGTCGTCGAAGCTTTCGACGGCGCCTCGGCGATCGCGAAGGCGATGTCCGAGAAGCCCGACGTCATCATTCTCGACATCAACATGCCCGCGATGACCGGGCTGGAGGTCTGCGCCAAGCTCAAGGAGAGCGTAGAAACCAAGAGCATCCCCATCATCGTGCTCTCGGCCTACGCCCAGTCGACGGACGTCGAAAAAAGCCTAGCCTGCGGCGCGACCGCCCACATGACCAAGCCCTTCACTCTCGACGCCATCACCGCCGCCGTCGCCCAGTTGCTGAACCCCTCGAAACCCGTCGCCTGAAATAGGAGCCAACATGATAAAGCGTGCCTTTCGCGTGCTGACGTCGCTGCTTGTCGCTCTGGGGCCCGTCTCCCCGGCGGCGGCCAATGAAGACGTCTTCCAGTTCCTCGCCGAGGAGACGAAAGTCGTCACGGCGTCCCGCGTACCGCAGACCATCAGCCATTCCCCGGCCACGGTCTACGTCATCACTGGCGAAGACATAAAGGCCATGGGCGCGCTGACCCTGTGGGACGCGCTGCGCACGGTCCCTGGCGTCGATGTCGCCTCGGCCCGGACCGGCCAAGGGGCGGTCAGCATCCGCGGACTCAACGGGCCGCTCAACAACCGGACCTTGATCCTTCTCGACGGCAAGAACGTCCTCAACTCCTTCTTCGATTTCGCGCTGTGGGGCTCGATCCCGGTGACCATGCAGGAGATCGACCGCATCGAGATCGTCGAAGGCCCCGCCTCCGCCCTGTACGGAGCCAACGCCACCAACGGCGTCATCAACATCATCACCAAGAGGCCCGAGCATATCAAGGGCGGAGAGATCCGCTACACCGGGGGAGAGCGTGAGACCGTAGTGGGCTCGGCGCTGTACGGCGACAAGCGCGGCCCCTTCGGCTACAAGCTCTCCGTGGGCTTCGACTCCTTCAACCGTTTCGAGCACGCCCGAGAGAACGCCTCCAAAATGCAGAAATTCTCCGGCGAGGTCGGCTATGAACCCTCGGAGGACACCAAATTCACGCTGTCCGCCGCCGGCAGCAACGGCGAGACCGACCTCTCCATAGGCAACACCGGTGTGGCCGTCTATAAAGGCCCGTCGACCTTGGTCGGCGCCACCGCCGAGCATAAAGGCACCCGACTGAGAGGCTACTGGAACCGCTCGCGCTACAAGGCGCTGCAGTTCCTTGCCTTCCAGGAACCCAACGTCGACTACGACACCTACGATGTGAACCTGGAACAGTCCCTTGATCTTCCGCTCGCCAACACCTTGGTGGTCGGCGGCACCTACCGCCGAAACCAGATGCGCTCGAGGATGCTCTCGCCCGGCCTGCTGACCCAAGACTTATGGGGGCTTTTCTTCGAGGATCAATGGAAGCCCATCGACCATTGGACCGTAGTGGGCAGCGGCCGTCTCGACCGACATCCGTTTACTCCGCTGATCTTCTCCCCACGGGGAAGCCTGATCTTCGACCCCGTCCCGGAGCATGTGTTCCGAGTCTCGGCCGGCAAATCCTTCAGAACACCGACCTTGATCGAGAACTCCCTCGACCTCACGCAAATCATCGATGTCGGCTTCGGTGCCACGGTCAACACTCATACCTCCGGGAACCGGGTCCTGAAGCCCGAGACGATGGAGATGTATGAGATCGCCTACAACGGAACCTTTGGTTCTCTGCGGACGAAGGCCGTGGGCTTTAAGTACAAGCTCAAGGACATCATCAACACCGACAAGCCCACGACGGTTCCCGGCTTCCCGGTGACCTTCGTCAATTCCTCGTTCTCCAACAGCGGGGAAGTGGCCGCCATCGGCGGCGAGCTCGGCGCCGAGTATCAAGTCAATCGGCAAGCCCTGGTGTTCGGCAATTATTCCTACCAGGACATGCAGAACGCCGTCGCCTCCCGCGACGCCGGCAGCCCCAAACACAAGGCCAATGCCGGGGTGAGGGGCAAAGCCGGATCGTTCACCGGCAGTCTATGGGCGAACTGGGTCGACAAGACCCACTGGGCCAACAACTCCCCGGGACAGACGCCTTATCTCTCGGCGACGAAGGCCTACACCCTCCTCAATGCCCATGCCGGCTACTCCTTCTCGGGCAAGCTCAGCGGCTTGGAGATGGCGGTCAGCGCCTTCAATCTCGCTCAACATAGGCATTATGAGCTTCTTCCCAACACCGGCGCGGGAACGCCCGGCCAGAACGGGGAGATAATCGGTTCACGATGGACGGGAACCGTGCGCTATCACTTCTAAAGTGCCCGGCTTGAGGTACTGACAGGTGACGACAAGGTCGAACACGTTTTTCGCGTTTATCCTCAGCGGAATCATTTCCGCGGGAATATCGCCGTCCGCCCTCGCGGCTGACGTCGCCATCGTCATCAGCCGAGACATCGCCATGTACCGCGAGGCCGCGGCAGCGCTGGAAAAGGCTCTTCCTCCAGGCACCGCCGCCACTTACGTCTTTTCCTCCGAATCCAAGTCCGCCGTCAGCGAGGTCTTGAGGCAAGTCCATCGGGAAAAGCCCAAGCTGGTGGTGGCCATCGGCTCCAAGGCGGCGGCGGAAGCCTCCCGGGAATTGCCCAAGACGCCCATGGTCTACCTTATGGTCGTCTACCCCGAGCAGCAAGGCCTGCTCGATATCAAAAACGCCTACGGCGTCTCTTGGCAGCCCTCCGCGTCCGCCCTCGTCTCGACGATCCGGACCTTGCTCCCCGGCGCCAAGCGCGTGGGCATTCTCTCAAGCCTGCCCAAAAGAGCCTCGTCTGATCTCGCCGAGGAATGCGAGAGCGCCGGTCTGGACTTAAACATCGCCTCGATCAAGGACTCCTCCGAGCTCGCCCAGGGCCTGCGCAGCCTCTCGGGCAAGATGGACGTGATGTGGATGGGGTCGGACCCGGCAGTGGCCAATGAGTCCGCCTATAACCTGCTCAAGACGTTCTCGGTGCAGAACAAGATCCCTTTCCTGGTCCCCTTCCACCTTCCCAGCGGCAACAGGGCCTTGGCCGGAATTTCGGTCACGCCCACGCTCGCCGGAGCGGCCGCGCAGCAGCTCGTCGAGCAGCTGCTAGCCGGCAAGAAGCCCCGTCAAGCTCTGTCGTTTTCCAAGGACATAGAGCTGACGATCGACTTGATTAACGCGCGCTCCATCGACGTCACGATCCCGGAAGAAGCGAAAAAAACGGCGGCGAAGATCTTCGACTAATGCGGCTGCAATACAAGCTCGCCTTAGGCTCCGTCCTCCTCATGGGATCGGGCGTTCTCGGCATTGGCATCTCGTCCTACCACTTGATCCAGCAGACCCGACATGGAGAGCTCGAGTCCAAGGCAGAGCTGCTTCTGCGCAGCTTCGTCGACAAATACAACGACGCGCTCCAAAGGAAGGACACGGCGGCGCTCGCCAAAGGACTTCATGACCTCACCAGCGATCCCGAAATCGTCTATGGGGTATGCCGCGATATGGAGGGCAAGATCATCGCCGGCGCCGGCATGGACCGGGCCGCTGCCTTCGAGCTCTCGACGTTGTATCGTCTCCGCAAAGCGCACGACCCCATCGTCGCGCAGACCGTGGCGGGGAACATCTTGGGCGTCTCCATGGTGGCCAAGGCCAAGGCCAAGCCTCAGACCGCCGAATCGTTCTTCATCCCCAATCCCGAGCCGGCGACCGCTCAAGGCGTCGGGATCATCGGGATCGGCCTGTCCAAAGCGCCCACCATGAATTTCATCAAAAACGTCCGCCATGAGCTGGCCACCTTCGTCGCGGGAACACTCGCGCTGACGCTCCTGATCTCCTGGGGCTTCGCCTCGATGATCTCTCAGCCGATGCGGGCCCTGCTGCTGGCCATCGAGGAGATCGGCAAAGGCAACCTGCACTATGCGCTGGACGTCCATTCCCGCGACGAGATCGGCCAGGTCGCGCGCGCCTTCAACGGCATGACCGCGGACCTGCGCCGGGCCCATGGCCAGCTGGTCGAGACGAAAGCCCAGCTTGAGCAACGGCTCAAGGAGCTGGCCGCCAACAACAGGGAGCTGCAGAGCGCACAGGAGAAAGTCGTGCGTTCAGAAAAGCTCGCGGCCATCGGCAAGCTGGCCTCCGGGGTCGGCCATGAACTGCGCAATCCCCTGGGGGGCATCCACAACGCCCTCTACTACATCCGGGACTGCTTGAAGGGCACGACGCTATCCACCGACGATCCCAGTCTACTCGAGTTCATCACCCTCGCCGAGAAGGAGATCAAGAGCTCCAACGACATCATCGGCGACCTGCTGGAGTTCTCCCGGGTCATCAAGCTCTCCTCCCACTCCGCCGACGTCAACGCCGTGCTCGGCGACGCACGGCATTCCCTTGAGGTCCCCGCGACCGTGAAGATCGTCGAGGATTACCAGGAGGGGCTTCCCAAGGCCGAGATCGACCCGCAAAAGATGCGCCAAGTCTTCATCAACCTAGCGCTCAACGCCTTTCATGCCATGCCCAAGGGCGGCGAGCTCCGCATCGAAAGCCGCCTCGAGGGGGCGGCCCAGGACCCACAGTCCCGGATTCTCGTCCGCTTCCGCGACACGGGCATCGGCATCCCGCCCGACATCGTCGACAAGATATTCGAGCCCCTGTTCACGACCAAAGCCAAAGGAACGGGACTGGGCTTGTCTATCTGCCAGGGGTTTGTCCAAGCCCACGGCGGAAGGATCAGCGTGGAAAGCGAGGTAGGCAAGGGAACGGTCATGACGGTCGCGCTGCCCTTAGGCGGGGCGGCCACGGCTTGAGACAGCGGCGACGTCGCGCGCGATCTGCGCCTTAAGCGCGGCCAACGACGGGAAACGGCGCTCGGAGCGTATCCTCGACAGGAAGCGCAACGTCAACGTCCGCCCGTACAGGTCGCCGCGAAAGCCGGGAATGTGGACTTCCACGACAAGGCGCTGGCCGCCCAGCGTGGGCCGCACGCCCACGTTGCAGGCGCCCAAGCGCTCGCCCACCGTCGTGCCGCGGACTAAAACCCTCCAAACGCCGCGAGCAGGACGGGCCGAAGACGACTTGATATTCGCCGTCGGAAACCCGAGCTTGCGGCCCAGCCCGTCGCCGCGGACCACGCGGCCGCGCAAAAATCTCAAGGCCGGGCTTTGACTGCGGCCTCGAGCACGGGGAGCGAAGCGGCCAGGCGGGCGGTCAATTCGGCCGGCGGAAGAGCGCGTGCGGCCTCGAGGGTGATTGCGTCCTCGAGGCGGAAAGGCCCCACGGACTCTCGTCGCAGAGAGGAAACCGTGCCGCAGCAGGCCAGGCGCTCGCCCAGGACTTCGGCGAGCGTGCGCACGTAGGTGCCGCTGGCGCAGGACAGGCGATGCGAGAGCTCGGGCGCGGCCCAAGACAGCGCCTGCCAGTCGCGCACCACGGCCGTGCGCGCCTTGACCGGCACTTCCAGTCCGGCCCGAGCATACTCATAGAGAGGACGTCCCTGATGCTTGACCGCGGAATAAGCCGGGGCGGGCGCCTCGACGGTGCCGACCATGGCGGAAAGGGTGTCCTTCAAGCGGTCCAAACTCAGCGAAGGCAGCGGGCGCTCCTCGATGGTCTTGCCGGTGATGTCGCCGGTGTCGGTCTTAACGCCCAGGCGGATCGTGCCGGAATAGGTCTTGTCCATGCCTTGAAGCCGGGCCTGAAGCCGCGTGCACGGTCCGACGAGGACGACGAGCAGGCCCGTGGCCAAGGGATCGAGGGTGCCGGTGTGGCCGACCTTGGTGCCGCGGGGAAAATGCTTGCGCAGGACGGCCACGCAGTCGTGTGAGGTCCAATTCGCTGGTTTATCGACCAGCAGCATCCCCGCCGCGAGCGTCACTATTGTCCCTTTTCCTTTTCGAGCTTATTGAGCAGCTCATCGATGCGCGAGGCCTTCTTGGGCGTCTCGTCGTAGGTGAAGAGAAGGTTGGGAACGGTTTTGACGGTGACCTTCTTCTTCATCAGCTCGCGCAGATAGGGAGCCGCGCGCTCCAGCGCCTGGCCGGTGCTCTCGCGCTGGGCGTCGGTGCCCAGGACGGAGTAATAGACCTTGAGGGTCTTGCGGTCGGCAGAGAGCTCGGTGTCGGTGACGGTGAGGAAGCCCGACAGGCCGGGATCCTTGACCTCGCGCAGGAGGGTGGAGAGAAGCTCTTTGTAGAGCTCTTTAAGCCGGTCGTTGCGGTCGTACACCGGCTACCGCGGCGACTGGCTGAGGCGGCGGGTGCGAGATTCCTTGACGAAGAACTCGAGCAGGTCGCCGACTTCGAAGTTGTTGTAGCCCTCGACGCCGATGCCGCACTCCTGGCCCTTCTCGATCTCCTTGACGTCGTCCTTGAAGTGACGCAGGGTCGTGATTTTACCGGTGTGTACGGCCTCGCCATTGCGCATGATGCGGATGTGGCCGCCTCGGGTGGCTTTGCCGTCGCGGATGGCCGAGCCGGCGATGACACCGGTCTTGACCTTGAACAGGGCCTTGACCTCGCCCTTGCCCACGATGACGTCGACGACTTCCGGAGCGAGCAAGCCCTCAAGCGCCGCCTTCACGTCTTCGATCAAGTCGTAGATGATCTCGTACTTGCGGACTTCGACGCCATCGCGCTCGGCCAGCTCGGCGGCGCGGGGCTCGACTTCGGCGTGGAAGAGCAAGGTGACGGCGTCGGAGGCCGAGGCCAGCAGTATGTCGGACTCATTGGCGTTGCCGATGGCACCGTGGATGATGCGCACGCGGCACTCGGTGGTGGAAAGGTTTTCAAGGGAGTCGCGCAGCGCCTGCAGCGAGCCCTGCATGTCAGCCTTGAGCAGGATGTGCAGGTCCTTGGCCTTGGAGGTGCCGGTGTTCAGCGCCGAGCGCAAGCCCACGAGCGTCATATGCTTCTGGTGGGCCATGGTCTGCTCACGGTGGATGAGGCGGCGCTTCTCGGCGATGTCGCGCGCGGACTTCTCATTGTCGACGACGGTGAAGGCGTCTCCGGCCAGCGGCGTGCCCATGATGCCCAGTATCTCGACGGGCGTGGCGGGGCCGGCGGCCTCGATACGGCAGCCGGTATCGTCGACGAGGGCCTTGATCTTTCCGTGCGCCAAACCGGCGACAAAGGAGTCTCCCAGCTTCAGGGTGCCGGCCTGCACGAGAACGGTAGAAACGGCGCCGCGCTTGGGGTCCATGCGCGCCTCGAGCACGGTGCCGTAGGCGGGACGATCGGGGTTGGCCTTGAGCTCGAGGATTTCAGCCTGGAGCAGGAGGCTCTCGAGCAGCTTATCGAGATTCAAGCGCTTCTTGGCGGACACGTCCTGGAAAATGGTCTTGCCGCCCCACTCCTCGGCCTGAAGGCCGTGGTTGGCCAAGTCCTGGCGGATTTTCTGGGGGTTGGCGCCGGGAAGGTCGATTTTGTTGACGGCGACGACGATGGGCACGCCGGCCGCTTTGGCGTGGTCGATGGCCTCGACGGTCTGCGGCATGATGCCGTCGGTGGCGGAGACGACGAGAATGACGATGTCGGTGACCTTAGCACCCCGCGCACGCATGGCGGTGAAGGCCTCATGGCCGGGGGTGTCGAGAAAGACGATCTCGCCCTTCTCGACTTTCACTTTGTACGCGCCGATGTGCTGTGTGATGCCGCCGGACTCGCCTTCGGCCACGCGCGCCTCGCGGATGGCATCGAGCAGGCTGGTCTTGCCGTGGTCGACGTGGCCCATGATGGTGATGACGGGGGGGCGGGGCTTAAGTTTGGCGGGATCCTCTTTCTCGGCCTTGGTGACCGCCAGCTCTTCTTCCTTGTACATCGCGACGATCTCGAGCTCGAAGCCGAAATCGGACGCGACGACTTGGGCGGCCTCGGTCTCCAGACGTTGATTGATGGTGGCGAAGATGCCCAGGCCCATCAGCTTCTTGATGACGTCGTTAGTCTTGATCTCCATTTTCTCGGAGAGCTCGCGAACGGTGATCATCGACGAGACTTGGATCTTCTTGAGAGCGGGTTTGGCGCCGGGCTCGGCGGGCTTGGACGCGGGGGCCGAAGGCCGGTTCTGGGGCTGCTGCGGGC